>Ga0268298_10000560_pt1 | contig 47676 bp, 34 predicted proteins | sample WWTPWeurt_MetaG_FD_194462 | JGI IMG/M metagenome (GOLD analysis project Ga0268298, IMG submission 194462) | Activated sludge microbial communities from WWTP in Nijmegen, Gelderland, Netherland - WWTP Weurt | ecosystem: Engineered > WWTP > Aerobic digester > Activated sludge | place...
ATCCAACCCCGCAGGAATTGGAGACCTTCGGCTCAGCGATAACGGGGCGGCTCCAGAAAAACGTGCGAAAGATCCATGGTTGGCCGGTGGATTTGCACGACCTCACGGTTCACTCCAGACCCACCAAAAGCAAAGACGGCGATCCGAAAAGCGCGCCGGGCACATTGGACACGTTCTCGTTGAAGTTTGAGGTCGTGCAGTTTGACCGTTACCTGATCGTCGCAGTACCGACGCAAACGCAAGCCATTGCGGACTCGCTGCTGTCGGGCAAAGGTCCGCAACGGTTCGGCGCGTTCCAACATTTGCCGCTGGGTGGTTCTGTGTATGTGGACGTAGACGTAAGTTCAGCCCAAAAACTCCTTGCTGCAGCAAGAGGAGAGATGGCAACCGCCGCACTTCCCGCCGAGGCAGAAGTTCTGTCATTTGCGTATTTCTTCCGGGGCTCGATTCGCGAGTTTGCGGTTCACGTTCCAAAACCGCTTGTGGACTTCGGACTTGGGCTGCTTCTTTCGGCCAAAGACAAACGCGAGCGTCCAAACAGTGACAATGTCTTCGAGGACGCCTACAAATCCGACGAAGCCCGCGCAGACGATTCCCATTAGCGGAAAGGAAGACCTTTCGACGCTCAGGTTTGTCGTTTACTGCGTCAGGTCAGCCGTTGTCCGCGGCCACACCGTCCCGCAGAAATCACCCAGCAGCACACCGACGACGGTCTTGTACGTTGTCCCATCGGGCAACGAAGTATAGGAACCCGTCGCTCGCAAATAATTCGTCGCGATGAGTGCGCCCGGTGCCACGCCGGTCGGACTGACGCTGAAGTCTTGGTATTGCGTGCTGCGCCCGTAGCTTTTCACGTTCGAAAAACGGACGAGCGCGGCATGACCATCGACAAACTTTTGCGACAACACGGCTGGCGAGCCCGTCGCGACGGGATATTGCGTGGGGTCCACATCCACCGGTGTAGGCATCGTCACCGCCATTCCTTGCGACGTGAGCTTTCCACCAAACAAATTGATCTGACGAGTCTTTGCGCCGCAGTTGGTCCGCGTGTCGAACGTGCCTTCGATTTCGACTTGCTGCCCCGCCGTTGCTGCATCCATCGCCGTCGCAACCGGGTCGTTTTTCCCCCGATCCTTGCACTGCGTCAGCGTCGATCCGTCGGCCCAATTGCTCATTTTCAAACTCAAGATCAGCACCATGCCATCTTGCAAAGTGGCAGGCGCGGGTTCGACCTGGGCGACGTGCAATCGGTAATAGCAATACCCTGCGTTTGTGTCCGCACTGACCCACCGCAAGGGACTCGTCACGACGCCCGTCACACGAACGCGGTCGCCGACTTTGATCGTGTCTTGCACGCTGTTCAAATAGCGAATCGTCGTCGGAACCACCGTTTTGGGCTGCGAAAGATCAACGACATCCGAAAGGTCTTCGATGTTGCTGTTGGACATGTCCTGCGTGTCCGTCGTCGAAGGACGGCACGCAGCAAGCAAAGACGAAACGGTCAGAAGCAGAAGTTTGTGTCTCATGGGGAACCTCGATGGGTGAAAGGCTTTGTGTGACCAGGCAGCAGATTGTGCGCAAGGTGAGCAGCCAGCACGGTGTTTTGCAAAAGCATCGCAACCGTCAGCAGGCCGACGCCTCCCGGCACGGGTGTGATCGCAGACGCGCGTTCCTTTGCGGCAGAAAATTCGATGTCACCGACGATTTCGCCTGTTTCCAGTCGATTGATGCCGACATCAATCACGGTCGCGCCGGGTTTGATGGCAGCCCCGGGAATCGCACGCGGTTTGCCGATCGCGGTCACAACCAAGTCGGCAGAAGCGATGTGTTTGGAAAGCTCTGCGGTTTTCGTGTGGCACAGCGTCACCGTCGCATCCGCTGCCAAAAGCAACGCCGCCATCGGTTTGCCCACCAGCATCGACCGACCCACGATGACTGCCAACGACCCGCGCAATGGGATGTTTGCCTCGGACAGCAACCGCATGACGCCCAGCGGCGTACACGGAACAAACCGAGGCCGACCCAGCCACAACCGTCCGATGTTTTCCTCGCACAAACCATCCACATCCTTTGTCGGGTCCAGCGCACGCAGGATGTTTTCGGCGTCGAGGGGCGCAGGCAAAGGAAGTTGCAGAAGCACACCATGCACTTTCGGGTCCGCGTTCAGCGACTCCACCAACGCGACCAATTCCTGCTGAGTCGTCGTGCCAGGCAGAACGTGATCAAACACCGCAATTCCGACTTCTTGGCAAGCGCGGCCTTTGTTGCGGACATAAATCTGTGATGCGCGGTCGTCTCCGACGAGGATCACTGCCAAGCCCGGCGCGATTCCGCGTGCCAAAAGCGCGCCCACCGACTCGCGAACTTCAGCTTTCACTTTGTCCGCGATCGGTTTTCCGAAAAGAATCTGGGCTTCTGTCATCCACCGGCTCCTTTGCCAAGCGTTACCGCGACATCAATCAAGGCAGCGTACCCGTGATCAGCAAACGCGGCTCCGTCATATCAAGGATGGTGGTGCGGATGCCTTCACGACCCAAACCCGAGTCCTTGATTCCGCCATACGGCATGTGGTCGATCCGAAAACTCGGCGCCTCGTTGAGCACCACCGCCCCGACCAACAACTTTTCGTGCGCCGAAAGAGCATGAGCCAAATCGCGTGTGAACACCGCAGCCTGCAACCCATAACGCGAATCATTGACCCGCTCGATCGCCGTCTCAAAATCGTTCACGCAATCGACATTGCACACTGGGCCGAACACCTCTTCTTTTGCGACTTTTGCGCTCGCCGGTACATCGCACAGCAACGTCGGCGGAACGAAGTTGCCCAGCCTGGGCCCTGACACGAGTTTTCGCGCACCGAGCTGCTCTGCCTCGGCGATCCAGTTCTCGACCCGCCGAGCATTGGTTTCGTCAATCATCGGGCCCACCAACACCTGCGGATCAGCCGGATCGCCCGTCCGAACAGCCGCGACTGCTTCGGAAAGCCGCCCGCACACTTGGCGGAACAGACCCTTTCGAGACCGATCGACGACGAAAATCCGCTGAATGCTGATGCACTTTTGGCCCGCATACGAAAAAGCGCCGTACACAAGTTTTGGGAGGATCGCGGAAAGGTCGCGCTCTTCGATCGTCTCGTCCAAAACCACAGCCGCGTTTCCGCCGAGTTCGAGCGTGACTTTTTTCTTCCCGGCTCGCGCTTTCATCGCCCAGCCCACAGACGCCGAACCCGTAAACGTAAGCAATTTGCATCGTTCGTCGGTCACGAGCACATCCGCTGCCGCTCGCGAAGCTGGAACCACCTGCAAACCCGACGAGGGCCAACCCGCCTTTTCGACAAGCTCTGCCAGCAGGAGTGCCACCGACGGCGTTTGCGATGCCGGTTTCAAGATCACCGCACAGCCTGCCGCCATCGCCGGCGCGATTTTGTGAACCGCCAAATTCAGAGGGAAATTGAATGGACTGATCGCCGCGACCGGGCCGACTGGAAAACGCCTCAGAATGCCCACTCGACCGTATCCGAGCGGAGCCAAATCCATCGGCAACACTTGTCCCTCGCCAGCGGTCGTCAGCACCTCCGCCGACGCCAACTCAAAACAGAGCGCGGCCCGCTCAACTTCTGCACGCGCATCCGAAATCGGTTTTCCCGCCTCGTGGCAAATGGCCCACGAAAGACGCTCCCGCTCGACCAACACACTTCGCGCCACTTCTTTGCACATCGCCGCACGTTTGTCCGTCGGCAGTCGAGCGATCGTCGGTTGCACGGCTTCCGCGTGCCGCAACGCTGCTTCGAGTTCCTCGTGCCCGCACTCAAAAACCCGCCCGAGCAAACGATCGTCGAACGGCGCGTGCAACGACCTTAGCGTTGCCGTCTCAACAAAACGACCTCCGACAAACGGTTTCCAGACGGGAAAAGAAGAACCCTCAGCCGACATGCGAACAGAATGCGCCAAAAGCTTGCTGTTGCAGAAAAAGAAAAAGCCCAAGAGACATGCTCTCGGGCTTTTGCTGCGGCCAAATTCCCGACTACCTGGAAATTTTGGCCCTTGGGGGAAGCATGAGCGTCAAACCGACACCAAAGTACAGATGATTCACGATGTACTCATCTGCGTCCGACAGGACCGGTGTTCCGTCGCTGTTGGCACCCTCGGTGCTGACATCCAAGCCACCGGGATTGGCCTTGTACATGTAGTCTCGCAGCTCGAGGTTCAGGCCAATCCAATCGTTAAAGAAGATGTGGGTACCAATGCCCAACACACCCGCGATGCGATGGCCCGTGAACACTGCTGGCGACTGCAAGTTCACATCGTTCCCAGTTCCAAGCGGGCTGTCATTGACGGATCGGACCGAGGTCCCTCCCGAACTGTCCGTCCGAACTGTGTAGGAAGTCGCACCATTCGACAGTGGCGTTCCCAAAATGACCCCGCCCACACCTGCCGTCACGTAGAAGTCGTAATTGGCAAACAGAGCGTTGAACATCGAGAACTTGCCGCCCATCGGCGTCAAAGCCAGGTGCGCAGACCACATCCCCATCGTCGGCCCGATGAGATGGTTTTTGAACATCTCCTTGCTCGGTTGACGCAGACCCGCCGTCGGATCGTCGGTTGCTGGAGTCGCAGTCCGAACCGCATAGGTATCCGGCAACGCCTCGGTAATCCGGCCCACCAGTGGAGAAGCCACATTGGCCGTGTAGTGATAAGAACCACCGATTGCCAGCCAGTCGGTCAAATGGAACCGAACGTTGGCACCTCCGCCAAAACCGATCAGGAACGGCTGGTTGGCAGAAATGGTGAACTGCGGCGTGATTTCCAGCCGCATCTTCCGCATCTCAACGCGATGTCGAATGGCCGGCTGACCTGCCAGCGGGTTGCGCCCACGATCCGCTTGTGCCGGCATGGCCAGCGACGCGAGGGCCCCAAACGACAAGATGATTCGCATGTGCGTTCGCATGTAATCCCTCGCTCCTCTCACCGACTCATCTTGTAGTCAAACTTCGGCGGCAGAAAGATGGATAAGCCCAATCCAAACTGCACATCCATGACCAGAGTGGTGCTGCCGTTGTCCTTGCGACATTGCATGTAGGCATCGTCAGCAGCGGTCCCTGTCAACCCCGCGAGACTCGCCGAACAACCAGCCCCAGTCCGCGTAAACGAAGCGTTGGCAACGGGCTCGAACTTGTCTGGATAACCGTACAACTTTAGGAAGGCATTGAGCGCCAGCCATTTCGTCAGGAACAATCGCGACCCAACGCCCACATCAAAGATTGCACTGATCGTCTTGAACGCTGGATCAGACCGCTTCACCGGGATGACCTCGCTCATGAAAGCGCCGACGCCGAGTGTGACGTAGCCCTCCCAGTGAACAATCGCTCGGTTGAAGAGCGCAAACTTGCCAGCAACCGGCACGTAGCCGAAGTCAAGCAAAGCCGAGAAAACCAGCTTGTTGACCGCTGGCAACGCCTTGTCCTGCGAGCCGATCAGGAAGTACGTCCCGTCCACACTGGTGGACTGTTGCGGGACATAGTACTGACCCTCAACACCCAGCCAGAGGGCTTCGCTCAAGAAGTAGTTGATCTGAGCACCCACCGCGTGGTGCCGAATCAACGGGTTGTTAAGCGTGAAATGATATTGCGGAGAAAGCTCAACCCGTCGAGCCTTCAAAGAATACCGACGTGGAAGAACCGCGATATCATCCCAGCGCGTCTTGGCGTGAACATCGTCGGTTGGCGTCTTCGCGGTCGCAACCTCGCTCGCGGTCGCTTCTCCGGTTGGAGGAAGCGACGCGGCTGGCGGTTCTGCCGCTGGCGGTTCTGCCGCTGGCGGTTCTGCCGCTGGTGGTGCCGCCGGGGCATCTGCGGGCGCTGCCGCAGGTTGCGCTGCTGCCGGGGCCGGTTTGTTTGCCTGCCCATATGCCGTTCCGCCCGCGCCACAGAGCGCCGACGCTGTCACCATGCACAGGCTTATTGCCAATCTCCTCATGCTTACCTCGCGTAACGCCTTGTAGGGCTGGCACCCTTCAATATCGAGGGGAAACGATATCACGCGGCTTTTGCCGCAATCAAGCAGCTTTCGGGACTGTTTTTTTTGCTGCATCGGTTCTCGTGCGTGTTTTGGAGCCCGACTCCGGGCCTCGTCTGGACTACTGGCCTGCAAACCACTTTGCAAAGCCGCGCTGCCTATCGTGTTCACCGTGTCGTGTGCCCCAGAGCCGCCATTTTCACTTCTGCCGCTGTCGGAAAGCAAGACAAACGTCATCGACTTATCTGAACTTGCGCAATCCCCGACGGCCATACCTTCTTCGACGATTCCACATGCGCCCGGCGAACCGTTTTTGAACAGGCTGCGGAGCCTTTGGATCACAAATCCTGCGATGTTCGACGCCATTTTTCTCATGAGCCAGGCCGTTCGTAGAGCACATCGACGAACTCTTCCGCATCAAACGCTCGTAGATCGCCAATTTTTTCTCCGACGCCGATATACCGAATGGGAACAGTCAACTCGTAAGTGATGCCCAAAATGACACCTCCCTTGGCCGTGCCGTCGAGCTTGGTCAGCACGATGCCGGTGATTTCCATCATTTCTTTGAAGGTTCGAGCCTGTGCAATGGCGTTCTGGCCTTGTGTCGAGTCGAGAACCAGCCACGTCTCATGCGGCGCAGTGGGATCTGCTTTTTTGATGACGCGACGAATTTTCTGAAGCTCGGCCATGAGCTGCTCTTTGACGTGAAGCCGCCCCGCCGTATCGGCAATCACCACATCAAAGTGTTCTTTTTGCGCACGTTGGATCGCCTCGAAAATCACCGACGACGGGTCCGCGCCGTTTTTGCCGCCGTGGCCTCGCACGACAGGCACATTTGCGCGCTGCCCCCAAATTTCCAACTGCTCGACGGCAGCGGCCCGAAACGTATCGCCCGCGGCCAAAAGAACTTTGCGCCCCAGCGCCGTCTGTTGGGCTGCCAATTTGCCGATCGTGGTGGTTTTTCCGACTCCATTTACCCCGATCACCAACAAGACAAACGGGCTGTGCGCCGCAAAATCGACCTCTTTTGCGGAAACTTGGAGCAGTCGCTTCGACTCCTCTTTGATCGTGGACCAAATCGCCGACGCATCCTTGAGTTCTGATCGGGAAAGCGTGCTCCGAACGTGCGAAAACAGGTGCTCAGCGGTTTTGGGTCCGATGTCTGCCGATAGAAGAACCTCCTCAAGCTCGGGCAACAAATCCTCTCCGATTTGCTTCCTGGACAGAAGTTCTGCGATTCGCGCGATAAAACCCGCCCGAGTCTTTGTGAGCCCGGCTCGCAGATCATCTTTCGGTGTTGTCTCGGCAATGGTCTTGGATGCAGGGCCGGGTGCAGGAGTCGGAGCGTCGGTGGTTGCCCTTTCGGGCAAGCTCTTTGGTTTGGTTCGGTCTAGCGGTGCCCGACGGCCTTTTGGATCAGTTCTCTGATCAGTTTTTGCATCGCTTTTTTGGGGTGGAACGGGTTTTCGACCTTTGCGCCCCCAAATCACCCACGCCGCCGCAACGAGGACAACAAGAACGACACCAACGAGAAAATAGACAAGCCCACCCGACAACAAACTTGCCGAAGCGGGCTCTGAGGAGAATGTCACGAGAAACATGGCGTGCCTCGTTACTATACGCGGGCCTTTTTGCAAAAAAGCAGCGTTTTTCTGCTCGAAACCGTCGTTGCGTGACCAAAATCCGGCAGGTAGCCGGGAGGACGCAATGAGTCTTGCAAACCAAGTCGTGCTTGTAACGGGAGGAGCGCGTCGGCTTGGTCGAGCGATCAGCGAAGCGTTGCTGGCGGAAGGTGCTCTCGTCGCAGTTCACCATTTCAAAAGTACCGATGCCGATCGAGCCTGGCTCGAGGCGTTCGCGGACCGCGCACTGCCTGTGTCCGCAGACTTGTGCAGCCCGACGGAAACCGAGCGTTTGTTTGCGACGATCGCTGCGCGTTGGCCTCGGCTGGATGCGGTGGTTTGCAACGCTGCGATGTTTGAAAAAACCCCGTTTTCAGACCTTTCCGACGATGTGTGGGACAAGATGCTCGCGTTGAATTTGACGGCACCCAGACGCTGCATGCAGCTCGGCGTGGCGATGGGTGCGCATGCAATCGTGAACGTACTGGATGTAGCAGCGACGCAAGCCTGGCGCGGCTACGCAGCGTATGGAGTGACGAAGGCCGGGCTTTTGCATCTGACGAAAATATGGGCCAAAGAACTGCGCGGTCGCGTTCGGGTGAACGCCGTTTCGCCCGGCTTGATTCTTCCGCCGTCGGATGCGCCAGTCGAAGAACAACGCCGGTTGGCCCAGAAAAACTCGGGTTTTCCAACGGGCACGCCCCAAGATGTGGCTTCCGCGGTGTGCTTCTTGTTGCGCGAACCGCATCTTACGGGCGTTTGCCTCCCAGTCGATGCTGGCGAGAGTCTGTAACCCTGTGTTTTTTTGAGCGTCGGTTTGTGAAGTGCGCGGCTTGCGTCTGGAACCGTTTCGGAATCAGTCGGGCGAAAACACAGACAAGCCGACTTGGACCGGCGAGGCGGCCTTTTGCAAAGGCGTGGGAAGCGGCGGGTTTTCCTCGGCAACATCAAGGAGCATCGGTATCCGTCGAGGCTTGTGCTGCATTTTGTCTTTCAGAAGTTGATACGGCTGGTCTGTCGTCGGTCGAAACGCAGGTAGGTCCGGGTGTGCGACGCCTTTGAACAGCGACATCGCGTCGCGCATTTTTTGCACCTCTGCCGGATCGGTGTTCCGCGAAGTCAGCGCGAGCGTCGGCCTCGGCAACTTGTCACTTCGATACAGCCCACGCAAACCTCCCCCGCGTGCAGAAGCCACGCTTTCTTCGTAAAGAAGCACCGCCTCTGCTTTGTGCAGCGACAACAAACTCAGCGCCGATCCCACATCGCGTGCAGGCGTCACGACACCCTCCAACGGTTTGAGTTCACCCTCGAACACAAAGTGCTCCAAAAACAGCTTTGCCGACGGCATGGGCGACGCGAAAACCAAACCGCCGTGTTTCAAATCGGCCAGGCTTTTCACCTGCGGCATCGCGAGCAGCGTCAGTCTTGTGTGCGTTCCTCGGCCCGAATCCGCGACGACAACTGGCAAGAGTTTGTCCAAATGGCTTGCGACATAAGGCGATTCCACAAGCAGAACCGCGATCCGGGCCGAATCGGCTTCCATGGCCTCGGCGGTGACGTACACCTGGGGACGATAGTGGTGTTTTTCGCCCAGGCGTTTTGCAAGATGCGTCGCGACTTCGCTGCCCAAATCCAGCTTGCGTTCGATCTGCGAAAAGAACACACCGGGCAGATACACGGCCAAAATGCGGTCTGCCGCAAAGGCTCGCCCGAGAAACGACAGGCTGATGCAAACCAGGAGGCAAACCTGAAAGAAAAGCGACTGCCGCCGTTTCATCGCGGCCTCCGCTTGAGGATCGGTTTTGCGGCAGGTTTTGCGGGCGGCTTGACCGGTTTTGTCGGCAACGGCAAAGGCTGCACCGGTTTGGGTTCCGGCGCTGGTGCCACATCGGGACTCGGGGCGGCTCCTTCGTAAAACCGCGCGAGCGAATCAACCCAACCGCGCACAGTCGCAAGTTGAGGTCCCGTTCCGTTTTGCACATACCGCCGGTACAACTCGAGAGCGGCCCGCGGATCGCCTTGCGCTTCCGCAATCGCGCCCTGAAGAACCCACGCATCCGGCACATGCGCAGGATCAAGCTTGGCCGCAAACAGCTTGGCCTCGTCGAGGCGACCCCGTAAAATCCAAAGCACCGCCTGGTTGTAAAACACTTGCGCCGGAACTTGACCGGGCAAGGCCTGCGTTTGCGCCAAACGCAAAAGAGCCGCAGCACGATCGTGGTCGCCTTTGCTCGAGATCTCGATCGCCTTGTTGTTCAACGTGGAAACGGCCACCTCTCGCAGCACTTTCGCGTCTTGGGGCGGCAGATGCGGCAGTGCCTGTTGCGCAAGCTGCGTGGCCTGCGTGAAATCGCCGAAACGCAAGAACAACCGCGCCTGAAGATGCGGCAGACCTCCGCGCCCCATCGTCTGTTCCAGGGACGCCACATCGAACAATTGCACGACCTCGGCGAGCAACTTGACCGCAACGTCAATTTGCCGACTTCCCGCGAGCGCCAGCACTTGCCACAACTTCGCCTCAGCCTTTTGCGCCGCAAGCACAGCCGTCCCGCCTCGCAAAACCGCCTGCGTCACAAACATCACCTGTTGGAAGCTCGGCGTGGTTCCGGGCGCTGCGGTCGAAAACAACATCCGCGCAGACACCAAACTCGCCTGCGCCCGAAGCTGCTGCGAAAGTTCGTCGTTGCCTTCCAGATAACGCAACGCGAGCCGAGGTTGTTGTAGTTGCAAGTAGCACAGTGCAATTTCCTGCCGCAGCCCCAGCTTGAGCGCCTGATTGGCCGGCGCGCTCGAAGTCAGTCCCTCGCCTTTTTGCAGCACGAGCAGCGCCTCGGACGCCTGGCCCGCGTCCCGCAACGCTCGCCCATACGCCCCCAAAAAACGCGGCTCGTTTGCACCGTCCTTCAAATGGTTTTGCAACGTCGCCAGTGCTTCTTGCGGCTCGCCCGCGCCGATTTGCCCGAGCGCCAGCGCCTGCGCCGTGGCCAAACTCGGGGCCAACCGATGCGCTTCCAGCAAATCAGGCAGTCCCGCTTTCGAGGTCTGGTTGTGAACCGGCAGTTTGGACAAACCCCGCCGCAAAAGCGCCTGCGCAAGTTTGGCTTGCAGCGAATTCAGACCCGGATACCGCTCCTTCAGACCTTTCCACGTCGCCATCGCTGCATCGAACTTGCCGTTTTTGATCTGAAGATCCAGCCGGAGCAGCACCGCTTTTTGCGCCAAACCGTCCAGACCTCCATCGGTGCCCAACAGCCGTTCCGTACAGCGTTCAATGTCCGCCAACGCCTGCGCAGCCTGGCCCGCTTGCTGATCCCGCAACTTGGAAAGTTCGACGCAGATTCGCAAATCTTGCGGTTGCAAACGCTGCGCTTTCGTCAACGCCGCGAGCGCAGCCGACGAATCCGGCGGAAGTTTGCGCAAATACAACTGGCCCAGTTCGAGCAGCGCCTCGGGAACGTCATCTGCGTGTTCGAGTTCTTCAATGCCCGCCAGAAGCTGCCCGCTGTCCGCCAACGCTTTCCCGAGCGCCGCCCGCGCCCGACCATCTCGCGGAAATTGCACCAAGTATTTTCGCAGCGTTGCTACGGCTTCTGTGTGTTTTCCCGCCGCAATCTGCGCTTGCCCGAGCAAAAGTTGCGCCTCGGGGTCGTTCGGTTGTTTCGCAAGAAGTTCGGTCAGCCCAGCCACCGCTTCGCTCCCCCGCGATTTCGCAATCAGCAGCCGCGCGTGGAGTTTTCCCATCGTCACGCCATCGAGCCCCGGATGCCGACCTGGAACCGGCAGTTTGGACAAAAGCGGACCCAACATCGAAAGTGCTTGGTCACTTTGTCCGTCCTCGGCCAGAAGTTCCGCGTGGAGCGCTCCGATGTCCGCGTCTTGCGGTCGTTCTTTGCGAAGTTCCCCGCACAGCGACATCGCTTTGCTGCGCCGATTCATGGCCCGCAGCGCCCGTACCACTTGAATCCGCAGAGCCAGCTCGCTGGTGCCGCCCCGAATTTGTTGGGTCAGCAGCGCATACGCCACCGCCGGATGGCCTTTGCGAATATGAATGTCAGCAACGAGCGCATACAAATCCGAGCGCATCGGATTCATCTGCATCACCGCAAGAAAACCGGCCATCGCCGCATCCCACTCTCTACCGGCGTTCGCGATGTCCCCGCGCTCGGCCCACGAGATGCCGCGCTGGTACGCCGCCTGTGCGTCCGTCAGCCGTCGCCATTCCACCTCGACAGAAGCCGTTTGCGCACGCGGAGAAGTGGACACACCCGCCCAGTTCAGCCACAGCAAAAGACCACAAGACACCGCTCGCATCACGTCACGCAAGGAAACAGTTTCTCACATCAAATAGGAAGAAAAGCTGCCAGAAACTGCCGGTTTGCTGCTCTCTTCCAGATCGGCTTCCGCCAAAGCCAGCACGTCATGCGGGTCTGCTTCTCCATCGGCAATCCGCTGGAGCGTCCGAACAAAATCCGCCGCCGTTTTCACCGTGACGCGAAAATACGCCTGAATCTCACTCGCACAAAGACCGCCGCGCGGTTCCAGCGGCAGCGTCGTGCGAAAGCCGATGTGGCGTGTTTCGTACGAAAGCTCAAACCCAGCAAGAAGCAGCACCGGATTTAACCGGCAAATCGCCGCTTCCATCGCCGGGATTCGCTCGACCGGAACCTCAAACGGCAACGGCTGGATGAATTGAACCGTCCGCGCTTCGTGCTGCCACCGAATCAGCATCACCGAATCAAGCACGCCTTTTTTCGTCGGAATCACCACCTCGCTTGTCTCGACGTTCGCCTGATGAGGCACCCCGTCTGTCTTCAAAAGTTCCAAAAGGTCCGAAAACGTGCGCACCACCGGACTCGTGTCAAGCATCTCCACCATCTTCCACCAAACTCCCCGTCGGCAAGTTGAGCCGCGTGAACAGGAGCTTATCAAACTCGGCGCGGTGATCGAGTCCGACATAGCTTGATCCTGGAAAGGGACCCACACAGCATCGCGCAGAGGGCTGGAAGGAGCTTATGGCGCTGTGTTGAGGCAGCCGGGAGCCGTTTGGTACAGCAACAATAGATGTTCCTGTGCGCGCAGCACATACGATTTGGGAACCGTAGGCGGCGCAGTTTCGCTGTATTTTTTGAATAGAGAAATCGCTCCACAATTCGTATCCCACGAAACCGGATCACAACTGTAATAAAGTTTCTCTCCTTCAGATAGATAATCTTGCATTTGTAAATGTTTCTTATATTTATTGGTTCTTTGAAACCATCGTAAAATTCCAATCACTTTTTCTGGAATTCTATTTTTCATTCTATCGTACGCGACAGACAATGCTACACAACTGCGCAAACGGATCAGAGTGCTCTCTTCTCGATTCATACACGGAGGTTGCAAGTAAGTGACCGCATCAGCCAATTGACCTTTTGCCATCAATACTTCCCCCAAACGATACCGTATGCGGTCTAATTCCCTCGAAGTCGGATTCAACATGCTCAAATAACGAGCTATCGCGGCATCATAATCCCCTCTTAGAGAATCACACAAAGCGACACCCAGCATTATCGTATGATTTTCGCTTGGCGATAAACCTATAAAATTTCTTTGGCTCGCATTCGATGGTTGATTTTCTGATAGCAATCGCAAGAACAGGTTGTACCCTTTCTCGCACGATGCGCTTTCTGCGTAAAATGAGGCCATTCGTATCTCAATCTCGCGTCGATCTGAGTTGGTCAAAAAGGCGTCTTGTAGTGCCGCAATGTATTGTGCGGGATCTTCCCCGCTGGCTACCCGGGCCAATTGCTTTTCAAAATCCATGATTGAAACAAGCAACTTTTGCTCAACCTTCTGGTCTTGAGAAGCGCGGTTGTCACATCCCCACAAGGACAATCGACAATCTCGAACAAGTGTTGGGCCCTTCTCAGCTTTTTGTTGTGGTTCAGCCCTTGAAAAACCAAGAAAACTCGCAAAAAAGGCCACAAAGGAAAATCGTGGAAGCCAAACCAGGCACCGAAAGAGGCTCATTTCGACTCGAAATACAATGGGACCGCAAACTCGTCGTTTTCATCATTTCCAACCGATGCTGCTGGAAAGCGAAATCGCTGAAGCGACGATTGAACACAGCGCGCGAGTTCCGATGAAGGTGTTGTTAGGGAATCCGTGCTGTTTTGAATTTTGCTGGGACCAGTCTCAGAAAGATTGCTATTGAGCAATTGAACCAACAGCACTCCGCCGCCCGGATCGACAATCATGGCTAGTAGAATGTGTCCACTGAGTTTCGGTGCTCGCCGCAATCCTTGTGCATAGCAACGACGCAGTTCGAGCATTCGATCTGTCAGAGCACGCCCTACTTCATCCTCGCTACGATGCTTGTCAATGCCTTCAGCCCCGTCGCCTGGAAAATGAACCAATCCAATTCTGACTTTTGCATTCAAAATTTCTTGAATCGGAATGCCCGGCAATTTTTGAAGTTCTTCGATATGCTGCTTGGCTCGCACCACATACGGACTTTTCGGCAATTCCGATACAAACTGCTTAAACGCATTCAATGCTTCATCGCGATTCCCAAGATTCTCGGCAATCAAACCATCATAATAGTAACGATCTCCCTCTGGAACGAAAAATACGTCATCGCTTTGATACATCCGCAAACCAGGATCTGATCCAATCGCTCGTTTCAAAGCGTCCCGGCTTTTTTGCATTTGACCGTCTCTATCATAAGCGACGGAAAGACCCAGCGCATGCAGTGCTGAATGTGTACCTGAATCAAGCTGTTCCGCATCATGATAGCGCCTAATCGCTCCGTCCAGTTTTCCCATAGCCATGAGTGCTTCTGCTGCATTCGAGAGCATCGTCGCATGTTGGTGTTTGGTAGGCGTCAACATGGAATCAGGCTCGCCGGGCAAAAGCGCAAGCGCACGATCATATTCGGACACAGCTTCGGAAAAACGTCCCAAATGCGAATACGCAATCCCCAATTGAAATGCTATTTCATAATGCCAACTGCCGAGTCGGTCGATTTTCCGAGCTGTTTGTAGCTCTTCCACAGCCCGTCGCACCGAGGCTACGCCCATTTCGGGCCTGGACAGCCATTCGCCCATAAAAACGCGCGCTTCAATGTCTTTTGGTTCCAATTCCAACGCTTTTTGCAGTTCAGATAGGGCCCGCTGCAGAAGACGAATCCGCTCGGGATGGTCGCGTCTGTGGAATTTGGCCGCCGACAACACCAGGCCACGCGCTTTTTCCTTCAGCAGACGAAACTGCTCGATGCGGTTTTTGCCGCTGAGCCCCGGTAGCGGCGCTTGCGCGTGAACCAGAGGCAGAACAAACAGCAACAACAGACTGAAAAGCAAACCCGCTCGGCGCATGCGACGAGTATATCGAGTCTGGTCAGTCAGAGGGCTGTCTTTGGGGAAAGCCGCGAGTGGAGGCGACGACGAGCGGTGGCCAAATGCAGCCAAGCGGGGCCGCGAAACCTCATCCGTCGGAGCGCACGAGCCAGTTTGGCCGACAAACGAAGGTCGAGTTCAGGCACGACCCAGCCGGGATGCGTGGCCGCCTGCCGTTCGAGGAGTTCGAGAATGCTCTGTCGGTGCGGCGGTTCTGTGTTGTCGGCAGCTTCGCGGTCTTCCTGGAACACGATGAAGACGGCCACGTCGGGGTCGAGTTGCGACACAAAATCGAGCGTTTTTTGCACATCTTCAGCCGTTTCGGAAAACGCACCGACCACAAACGTGTGGCAGTCGGGAATGCCGTGTTTTCGAAACAGATCGTGGGCTGTTTGTATGTCGGACAGTCGAAAGGGTTTCCGCAGACGAGCAAGGCCCTCCTCGGAACCGGAATCCGAACCCAGCTCGACGCCAATGCAACCGGCCCGCGCCATCGCTGCGACCAATTCGTCGTCGAGCGAAACCGGCGAAACATACGCGACCCACGGAAGCGGCGATCCCCGCGACGAGAGCTCTTTGCAAATCTCCAAGGCGTGCTTGCGGGGAACATTGAACACGCTGTCCACAAAAAACAGAAACTCGACGTTCGGCAGACGAGAAAGCGCGAGCACTTCGTCAGCGACGTGGGCCGGATTCCGCTGGCGCATGAAGCGGCCCTCCAAATCGGGATAGTCGCAGTACGCGCAGTGAAACACACACCCGCGTTTGGTCTGCACGTTTGCGGTTCCGTCGAGAAGAAAGTGCCTCGGGTCCAAAAGATCGCGCGCTGGCAGTGGCAACGCGTCCAATTCCGAAAACGCAGACAGCCCTTCCGCAACGAGCACCGACGGGTCAACCAGCGACGGTGCGTTTTGCCCACGTTCCAGGCGAGACAAAAGCCACGGAAACGTCCGCTCGGCTTCTCCGACGACGCCGTGTTCGACCCCGAAGCGAGCCAGCAGTTCTTTGGGCCGCAGCGAAAAACCAGCACCTCCCAGCACGACGGGCGCAGACGTGATCTGACGGACGGTCGCAACGCGCTGGTCGTATTCCGCCAGGATCGCGTGTGTGGAACGGTAGGCGTTGTCGTGCAGGTTGCGCAGACCCAGACCGACGACTTCGGGCGAAAACGAACGAATTGCAGCCGCCAGGGCATCGTCGGGGTGTTCCTGGAAACACAGGTCAATCACCTGCACGGAATGGGCAAGCCGCGTGCTGGCAGCGACGGAAAGCAACCCGAGCGGTACGACGGGAGAAGGAAGCTGTTCGCGGTTGAGCGAAACCAAAAGCGTGCGCATCAGGGAACCTTGGGGCCGTCTTCTTTGGCGTCGAAAAAGAAGTCGAAAAACTGAAAAAACTGGTCGGGGTAGCGACGAATGATGCGCTCGTAAACCTCAGCGAGTTGTTCCGTCGCTGCGTGCAAATCTGCGTCGCGGTCGCTGGTGTGATTCACAAACAGCGCCGGACCCACATGGTGAACCAGGCGGTCTTGCTTTCCGGGGTTGCGCTCGACCATAAAAAAACTCGGGATGAGCGGCGAACCCGTCATCCGAGCAAGCAGCGCCGGACCAACTGGAAAGCGCGCCCACTTTCCGCACAACCGAACCCAATGAAAATGTCCCCCGAGCACGCGATCGATCTGCATGCCCACGACGGATTTTTCGCGCAGCACTTTCGCGAGCGACAGCACCGAAAACGGCGAGGCATTGGTGTAAATGATGCGAAAACTTTTTTGGAAGCGTTCTTCCCATTGTTGGGTGAGCGGGTTCGGTTCCTCGGCGCGGGCAATGTAAAACGGCGGCATTTCGTGCCAGCCGTGCAAAAACGGGCCGATTTGCCACCACCCAATGTGACCAGTGGCCAAAATCGCGCCGTGCTCGCGCATGTGCGACAGAAGTTCCGGCGTTCTGCCGATGGACTCGACCGGCATGTCAAACGGAATGCCCAAAAACGCCTGGTAGGTGTCGGTCAACATTTGCGCATATCGATGAAACAGCGCCAGGCCGCGAAGGTGGCGGGCAAACATGCCGCAAGGGCCCAAAATCGCGTCCAAATTGTGCAGGACCGCGTGGCGCGCTTTCCGAATCAGCACATAAAACAGACCGCCCCAAAACGGCATCGTGAGTCGTTTGAGCCAGCGCGGCAGGTGGCGAATCCCTCCGAGCATCAAACGGCGAAAAAACGGCCCCTCATATCGGTGTCTAAGCGCCAAGGCGTTTTCGTCGCGCACAGGCGGCGCAAGCTGAGCTTCGGACACGGTTACTTCCTGATGACCCAAAGGGGTTTGGCCCACGCCGGCAAAGGGGGAATGCGGTGCGACGGCGGCGGCGTTTTTTTGGGGAGTTTGGGGGAACCGGTCCCGACGCGCACAATTTGCGTGGTTGATGGATAGGACAAGTCCCATTCGCGCTTGGACAGAAGTTCGTCCGGGTTGCCTCGGCCTTCGTCTTTCGGATCGGTTTTCCACGCGCCCAGGTGCTGGTAGCGCCGTCGCTTGATGCGATAACCGGGATAGCCGTCTTGGTCGGTGAATTGTTGGCCGGTCGGCATGTCCGGGTCCGGGCGCGTGACCGTCGCAAACGGGGTTTCCTCGAGGATTTCGCGCTCGAACGCGACTTGGAACGGGCGCGGTTTCCCCAGAAGTTCGACGCGAACCGTGCCTTGGTGGACGACAAAATGAATCACCACCGGAAAGTCGAACGGGTTTTTCAGTTTCAGGTCCACCGACGGATACACAACCGTGGAATCGAGGCCCATCGGGATGTACGTGCTTGGGCGAGAATGTGGGGTTGCACGCACAAGGTCGAGCCCCGCGAAAAAGGCCGCCGCATGCAGGGTCGAGGCAATTTGACACATGCCACCGGCCAGACCGTCGATCAGCTCGCCTCCTGAAATGACCGGCGCGACGCGATAGCCCTCTTTTTCCGTGCGATCTCCGACGGCGGCATTGAACGAAAACAACTGACCGGGGCGCAGCACATACCCGTTGAGTTTGTCCGCCCCGACTTTCAAGTTGAACGTCCGATCGCTGTCGATCGCCGCAGTCGAATACCGTGTCTCCCACGAAGCCAACACCGTCGAGACATCGATTTCGGTCAAATCCTGTTTGCGCACCAAAGGCTGCGTTTCCGCGACGGACAAACGCCATTCGCTCACGGCTTGCCCCGCTGACAGACTGCGTGCCAAGTATTCCAACCCGACCATCGAATCGTAGACGCGCAACAAATAGCCGGGCCGCTCGGGAGCAACCGTGTGCTTTTCCAGATCGAGCCGGGCATCGACCGCCGCGCGATCGACCTGATCTTTCAATTCGACCAAAAACTGATGCGACTTTTGTGCATCGAGCGAGAACAGAAAATCGAGTTTGTGCGGCGATCGCTGGCCTCGCAGTCGGACTTCCCAATCCGACAGAGGATCTCCGCTGTGGCCGAGTGTTTTGCAGGCCTGCAAAACGGCGCTTTCGTCGATGCGAAAACCGAGCTCGCGCAAACGAACCACGGCCTGTTCCTGACCAATCCGCAAACGTACGCGCCGATTCAAAACCTGCTCGGCCAAGTCGTGCAGCCGCGCCGGAAGCGCACCGAAAGACACCGAACCGAGCGGCTCGCCCGAAATCACCACCCCCGGAATCATCTTCGTTCGGTAACGAAACGAAGAAACCAATGCAAAACCAAAACAGCACAAGGCCGTCGCGCACAGCAGCACCGACAGACCCAAACTGACCCAGCGAAAAAGCTGCGATGCCCGGCACGATGGTGAAACAGGCAACGGCTCACCGGGCTCTCCCCGATGAGGCGAATGCCCAGCGTCGGACTCGGAAAGTTCACTTGTGGGAAGCACAGAAAAAAGCATGGTCCCGCGCTTCATAGCGCGAACCGTCTCCCAAACACAACCAACCCGACGCACAAACCGCCTCTTCAAACCCCCCAGACTCCCGCGCACACCGGAAACCACCCCAGACATTTCTGCATGGGAACTGGCTACGTTTCTTCACGGGAACTTGAGGGGAGTTCGACTTCGCAGTTTCCGTCGGGTAGAAGTTCGTCGATGGTTGCGCCTGAACGATCCGCATACCCCGCTCGCACCAAACCATCGGCCAAGAGCAGACGATACGGGGCCCACGCGCGCGGCAAACCATCGATATCCGTTTGATACGTGACGAGCCAATGTTTGCGCGTCGAAAGACCGTGCGCGCCCTGTCCCAAAAGTGCCGCTTTTGCGTTGTTCCGCACGCGCTTGTCGTCGTCACTTTGCGCGACGTTGCGCAAACGAACCTCGATCGCTTCGTTGCGAGGAACCAAGTGCGCCGCCAGCAGCGCGGCATTTGCGCGCACGCCTGAATCCGCGTCGTCGAGCCAATACAAATCGGTGGGCAACGCATGGCCAAGTCGCGCCAGCGCCGCCAGCAGATTGCACCGCACCGCCGCGTGGTCTTCCGTGTTGTCGCGAAACAGAACCAGCGCCGCCCGAAGCTGCTCGACCACCGAGCCCGCGAGCGGATGATTGCGCGGCAGGTTCGACAGCGCAAAAGCCGCCTCTGCCGCCAGGCGCGGGTCCTTTCGTTGTTGCAAAGGTCCAAACAGGGCCGCAACCGTCGTTTCCGTCGGGGCTTTCGACAAAAGCACGCCCAGAGCACCCGTCGCCCGCAACGCCCGCAACGGATCTTTGTGTGCGGTCAGTTTGATCAAACGGCTTTGCGCCGAGCCATCCACAAACGCGTGCAGCGCCGACAGCGCATCCACCGCCAGCGCCTGCTCCAACGGGCCGGACTCTGCCGACATAAGCGCCAAGGACAACAGCTTGTTTTGCACCGTTTCGCTCTGTTTGCCGCGCAAAAGACCCGACAGAAGAAGCAACACTTCCCGATGCGGACCTCCGACATCGGGCGGGTTGCGCAGCACGGAAAGCGCATCTGCAATCAGCTCGTTTTCTTGTTCTTTGTGCGTCGCTGCAAACGCAACCAAGGCCTCTGCACACGCGCGACGAACTCGAGCCCCGTCCTGATTCGGCGTGCGCAAAATTTCGCGCAGACGGCTCGCCCCCTGAACGGACAATTTTCCGCTGTCCGCCAACTTCTTCATCGCCTGGACCGTGACCAGCATCGTTTCCAGTTGATCCGGTGTTCTTCCGGTCGCCATCGCATTCCCAGGCGCATTCCCAACCCCATTCCCTTCCAGCAGAAGCAGCATCAAGTCTTCGCCTTGCCCCAGATTCCCGAGCGCCCCAAGCGCATGGTGTTTTACAACTGAATCCGCATCGGTCGCAGCCTGCCGCAACGCCCTCGCCGCCCGCACATCCGAAAACGCGGGCCGACGCAGAAACATCGCCGCCTTCCTTCGCACCGGGGCCTCTTTGTCACGCAGAAGAGACGCCAGCAGCACCGTGGTTTCTCGGCCTCCCAATACACCGAGCGCATCCAGCAAGAACTCCTTTGGAACGTGGTTCGCCGAAAACTCCCGCAACAGAGACCGTTCCGCCAAGAGCCGCTTGTCCTCGGGAAGGGTCGCATGCAAATCGCGCAACAATTCAATCCGTACAACTTTTTCGGGCAGCGAAAGGGTGGATGAAGACAGTTCAGCAGAGAGCCATTCACCGACGCGCGGGCCCGCCTTGGAAAACGCATCCATCATGAGCGGCCTGTGTGTTTCCGCTTTTTGCAAAAGAAGCTCCATTCCTTGCGCAAACGCTGCATCCGAAAGCTTCCCAGAACCCGTCACAAGCAGCGCCAGACCGCGCAGAGCCGCCGAGCGCAGGTTGTCGTTTCCCGTTTCGAGCGTCTCTCGAAAAATCGGCAGTGCGGTTTCGTCCGCAAGTCGGCCCAAGCACAAAAGCGCCTGTTTTTGCACATCCTCGCTCGGGTCTTTGAGCATACGCAGCGCCGCTGGCACGCCCACCGGCAGACCCAGCAACCCCAAACTGCGCACCGCCTCGGCTCGCACGTCCCGCGCTGGATCGGACAACCGACCGAGCAGCGCCAGCAACACACGATCGCGCACGTCTTTTGGCAGCGTTTGGTCGCTCAGCCGCCCCAAAAAACGCATCGAGATTTTGCGAACGCTCACGTTTTCGTCTTCCGCCCGCAACAAGAGCGGCGACAGAAGATGAGGCACATCCGAAAGCGACAAAATGCCCGCCGCCACAAGCCGTTCGAGCGCCCGCACCGACTCCTGACGAACCAATGGCTCTGCGTCGCCCATCGCGCGGGTAAGCTGTGTCTTCGCCCGTTCTTTGCTCGCCGGGTCCATCGCACCAAACTGGCCCACGGCTTCCGCACACGCCGCTCGAACTTGGCTGTCTGGATCGCTTAACAAAGACATCAACCGTGGCAGCGCCAAGGGCGTTGGGAATGGCCCGAGCATCGTCGCTGCATAGGCTCGAAGACTCGATTCCTCATCTCCCAATCTTTGGACCAGGTGCGGAATCCCCTGCCGTCTTGGCCAGGCCGCGAGTTTGTCCATTCCTTTCTTTCGCGACGCTGGGTCTTTGGCCGCAAGCAGCGTCCGAATGTCCTCGGGCAGATCACTTCCTCCCCCGTACAAATCCGCCGCCCAACATGGCTCATCCCAAACCACCCCAACCGACATTGCTCCCACCGCTGCCCAAAAACACAAGCCCAAAAACCACCAGGCCGCCCGCATTGGGCCGCCCAAATCCACCAAGGTCGAATGCAAAACCCTCACAACCAGCCTTTATACCAGCCCAGCCCCTTGAGCCGAAAGAGAAGCGGAGAGTTCAGGACCTCACCCAATCGATCCAGTCACTCTGGATGGGGTCTCTGCGAAGCAAAGCATGACTCCACCGTCTGCCCAGGAAACCTTGTGAAGCCTTGAAGTTGGAGCAATCGAGCGAAAGCTAGACGGTGCTGGACGAATCCTCTATTTTGGCGCGCATCGTGGCTGTGCAACGGGAACACCAACTCGACGAAGCACGGGAGTGGCTGAAACGCCTCAGTGACTACATTGAAACGAATGCCAAACTCCGACACTTCAACGCCAACATTGAGATCGAGCCTTTCTTTCGCGATCTGCTAAACCGCTTGTTCGGGTGGTCATTGAGAGATTCCAATTTGTTGAAAAACCAACCTTCCTTTGACCTTGACGACGAGCAGAATCGGATTTCCGTACAGGTAACCAGCGATACGAGTCCCAAGAAAATCCGCGATACTCTGAGGAATTTTCTTCGAGCAGACCGCTTTCGCTACAACCGATTGATATTTGTATATCCGTGCGAATCGAAACCGAAGTCGAAAATAGACCTTAGAAACCAGTTATCCGGTTTTGAATTTGAGCTTGACAGAGATCGGTTTGACCTTGGAGATTTGCTGCGCCGAATCCAAACCCTCTCGATCGATGCGCAAATGGATGTGCTGAACTTTCTCCGAAAGGAACTTGGTTCGCTCGGAAAGGCTTTGCGGATGGGTGCTGATCAGAATGTGGAAGCGATGATTACAATCCTCGGCCACATGATGGAATCTGGTCAACCAAGCCCACGGCCAGAGTTGAGTCCCGACGGCGCGAGGAAGCTGCGGAGATTCCAAGAACATGCGGAGTACCTGAAGCGGCAGTTCACTTTGCACGTCGGCTGCTATCAAACCGTTGAAGCAGCACGAAAAGCGGTTGGCCTTGATGCTGTGCGCTCCCTGCGCTGCGCAGCTTGGTTGAAAGAGCGCAGCTTGGCTGCACTAGATGAGCAAAGTGGTGATGCCAAGCGAGCCTTTGACCAACTTGTAGCACTGCTCCTGGGCCAAGTTCACCGCTCTGGGAATGACTGCGATGAGAGTGTGGTTCGGTACTTTCTGGCTGACGAGCTTGCGCGTTGCAACGTCTTCCCGAACCCCGATGAGGGAGCTGATGAACTCTCTTGTGTCTAAAGACGAGCCACTGAAGACCAGCTTGGTCTATGTTGGATATTTGATTCTCAAGCAACTTGATAAAGCAGAGGATCGTCGCCTGTCCCTGACCGAGATTTCTTCATATCTCACAAAGCGTGGTGTAAAGAAGTCGAGGCCGATGATGTTCGCACTCATGTTCCTGCACGTTGTGGGAACCATTGAATTCAAAGCACCATACATCTACAGGCTTTCGCCATGATGCTTCGACTTCACCGTCTTTGGTCGGAACCACAGTGTTTTAAGCCGATCCATTTTGGCTCAGGCATCAATCTGATTTTGGGAGAAAAAGCCGACGCTACTCGGTCACAAGGCCGCAAAGTGAATGGTGTCGGGAAAAGCCTCAGTGTGGAATTCCTGCATTTCGCATTGCTTCGGAAGTTTGAACATACGCGAGTTGCGCGAATTCCTGAAGGAATACTTCCAAAAGATCTCTATGTGATTTTGGACCTGACGATCAACGACGAAGCACTGCAAGTTCGTCGGACGTTGAGCCATCCAGAGCAGCCGACCATTCTCCGAAATGGCACTTCGGTAGCATTTAGCAACTTGGAGGAAGCCACCCGTTTCATGGGAGACCTGCTTCTCTCCCGTCAGCCCAGCGGGTTCACCAGTTTTCGCAGTCTCATGAGTCTGCTGATGCGTGATGAGGAATCCGAGTTCTCCGACATCCTGAAAACCACGCCGACTGACAAGAACGTGCCGGCAAATCCATTGCCGCATCTCTTCCTGCTTGGCTTCGATGTCGCGCCGTATCGGGATTTGCTCTCGATTATCAAGGAGCTGGACCAGCAAACGCGGACGCTTGGACAATTCAAGGCGGAACTGACGCGCAATGGCCAAGAGCAATTACAAGACATCGCGGCAGAATTGAACAAAGAACAAAGGGACGTTGAGATCATTCAGCAAGGACTTGAGGAACTTCGAGCGGAGCCCGCCTTTGCGCAGGTTGAGAAAGATCTCAACAAACTTGAGGAGCAGCTCAGTGAGCTGCGTGCCGAGCGCAAAAGCACCACCTTCCAAATCGAGCAGATCCGTTCTCTCCCTGAGCCCGAGGTTATCGACGAGACAGACATACAGATCGTGTACGACCGAGTTCGTGCGGGTCTTGGAGCACTGGTTACCAAATCACTCGATCAGGCAAGGGCATTTAAGCAAGAGATTGAGCGATTTCAGGGCTCGTTGCTGACAGAGGAACTCCATCGGCTGGAGAAAACAGAGCGCGACCTAACCGCCAAAATCCGTCAGCTATCACAAGAACACGCAGGACTTGTCTCACAGGTCGATCGTCGGGGCGCGCTGAAGGAACTCAGCGCCGGCCTTCGCGTCGCGATGCACAAGCACCAAGACTACTATCGACGCGCGGCACTGTTGAAGCAGTACCGTCAATTTGAGCAGAAGAAGGAGGACTTGCGCAGTGAACGTCAGCGCGCATTTGATGCCTTGAGAAAACAGCAACAGGACCATCGGGATGTCGAGGCAACCATGAATGACGAGGTCCTAACCATCCACGAGCGCATCATGGGGAACCGCCATGCGTCATTCGCAATCAAGCTAAACTCCAGTGCCACCGCGAAGGTTCCACTGAGCCTCCATCTAAGGATCGCTGATGATGGGAGCCACAGCATTGAGCGCACGAAGGTCTTTCTCTACGACTGCGCGCTGATGTTTGCCTCTTGTACGCAGGGACGCCATCCACGGTTCCTTGTGCATGACAACCTTTTCGACGTGGACCAAGACACCCTCGTCCAGTGCCTCAATTTCCTTCAGGAACAGGCCGACTGCGGCGAGGACTTTCAGTACATCCTCACCCTGAACCGAGAAAAGATCGAAGTTGAGGAGCGGGCCAAACAGATCAAACTCGACGTTCAGGGGGCCAACCGAGCAAGTTTTACAAAAGCAGCTCCGTTTCTGGGCATTCGCTACCAGGAGCGGAACAGGGGCAGCAGCAGGGAGTGACTTCCTTTCGGGGGGAGTTTTCCTATTTTCCGGTCAGGGATTCTTTGTTCGATAGGGGTGTGTTTGGGGGGAGTGTTTCGGGAGTTGGAGGAGGAAAGTGGTGCCTTGGGGGCTGGTTTGAACGCGGAGGGTGCCCTGATGCTCCAAGACGATTTCGCGCGCAAACGGCAGGCCCAGGCCGGTGCCCTGCGCTCGGGTCGTGAAAAACGGCGTCCAGATTTTCGAGAGCACCTCGTCGGGAATGCCCGGTCCATTGTCGGTGATGCGCAGCGTCACAAAACCAGCAGGCTCGGGTTTCACAGAAAGCGTCACTTGACCTGCGCTTTTTCCTTGACAAGCCTGCACGGCGTTCTGTGCGACATTTTCGATTGCACGCCTCATTTGCGCCGGGTCCACTCGCAGGAAGACAGGTGTGTCCGTCTCGCACACGACCTGCACATGTACGTTGGCGTCTTTGGCCTGCACGCTGTCTTTGATTTCGTGGAGCAAGCCGACGATCTCGATCGTTTCGAGGGCCGGGGCTGGGCGACGGGCGTAGAGCAGAAAATCCGCGACGATTTTTTGCAAATGTGCAAGTTCTCGCCCAATCCGTTGCAGGTACGTGCGCGCCGTTTCGAGTTTCGGGTCCTGTTCGTCGCCGAGGCTTGTGAGTTCCTCGCGCAGAAGGCCCGCAAAAAGTTCCATCCCGCCCAACGGATTGCGCACTTCGTGGGCGATTCCCGCGAGCATCATCTGCATTCGCTCGTCGCGGGCCAAAAGACCTTGCCGCATCGTTTCGAGCGTTTGCGCGAGGACGGCGATTTCGTCTTGGCCTTTGCACAAATCAGACGGCACCGCTTGATCGAGCACACCGCAGCCGATGGTTTGAGCGCCTTCGGACAAACGAGTGAGCGGCAGACTCACACGACGCCCAAGAGCAATCGCCAAACCCGTCAGCAAAACGCCCGCCAACGCACCGACGAGAAGCAGCGTCTTTCGCAACTGCAAAAGGTCTGCATAAATCGCTGCATTTCCCTCGACCGCGACCGCGAACTGGGGCGGACCCAAAGACACCGAAACTGCCGCAAAACCGGTTTTGTAAAGCCGCCCGTCGTGGCCCGCAAACAATACCGACGATGCTGTCCGCACGGTCGCATCGGCAGACAGCATGCGAGCAAGTTCTGTGCGGCTTCCGTCGAGGCCATACTCTCGTTCGCCGATTTTTGCGTTTCCCGTATCGACCCGAATGGTGAAGTCGCTCGCGAAAACGTACACGCGGGACAGACCGATCGCGTGCTGCGTCTCGAGGAGCCGTTTGCGCAGATTCCTGTGCGTCCGGCTGTTCTCGTCGCCCGGCTGCAAAAGCGCCAGACTTTCGTCGGACAGGCTCTGCGACAAAAGTTTCGCGACCGTCTGCAAGCGCCGACCCAGCTCTGCCTCGACTGCTTGCCCGGCTGCGCGGCGGGCCAAAAAACCAAACGCGACAAACGCAACGAGCGACGGAAACAGCATCGCCAAAACCACCTTGTGCGACAGCGCGAACCGCCGCTTCGGTGGGTTCAACAACACTTGCGAACGCTCGCCGCGAAGCATGCGCCATCATATAACCGCAACATGTTGGGTCGTGCTGGGTTTGGCATCCAAAGGTGGGCGCGTGTGTGCATGGTGGCGCTGGTTCTGTGTTTCGCGCGGTTTGGGCGCGCCGACGAGACAGGCCAGCTTTCCGGCCGCGTGTTTGTGCGGGGTTCTTTCGCGCCGCTTCCCGAGGCCAAAGTCGAAATTCGTCTGGGTGAAACAACCGTGAAAACCGAAACGGATGCGCAGGGCCATTTCGACCTGCTCGTCCCCGTCGGAAACGCGTCGGTGATCGTTTCGCACCCCGAGTTTGAGACGCTGCGGCAGACTGCGATGCTGGGTCCAAAAAATGCGCTTGACCTGCGGCTGCGTCGGAAACCGGCATTTCGGCAGGCTTTTTCGACGACCGTCCGCAGCCATCCAAACCAAGCCGAAGGCCAGCACATCTCGTTGCGAGGCGAGGAACTTCGCACGTTGCCCGGCGGTTTGGGCGATCCGTTTCGCGCCGTCGGTCTTTTGCCTGGCGTCGCCACGCCGGTTCCGCTTTTGCCCGTCTATGTCGTGCGCGGAGCGAGCCCCGGCATGAATGGTTTTTATCTGGACGGAATCCGTGTGCCGCAGCTTTTCCACTTGATGGTCGGCGGCGGCGTCGTTCACGCACGGCTCGTCGAGCAAATGGATTTTTATCCGGGTGCTTACGACGCTTCGTTTGGTCGGTATGCGGGAGGCATCATCGACGCCAAAACGCGAGCCGCGCGCACCGATGCATACCACGCGGAACTCGAGTTGCGTGTCTTCGATGTGTCCGCGCTCGTCGAGCTTCCTTTGCACAAAGACTTGCGTGTGACGGTGTCGGGACATTACGGATATCCGGGGCCCATCATCCACGCCATCGACGAGCGTGTGGACATGGGGTATTGGGACTATCAACTTCGTCTCGATTTTCGAGGCCTGACCGTCCAGGCGCTCGGGTCGTACGACAGCGTGTCGATACGCGATCTGTCTCTGCTCGGAAGTTCTGCGACGCCAAGCCAAGAAAACACGTTTCGCACGACGTTTCATCGCGTCCAGCTTCGGTACAGAAAAAACGTCGGACAGCACCTTCTTGAAACGGGCGCGGTGCTGGGCCTGGACGAGATGACGATTTTTCAAGGAAACGGGGTGCGCAAACTCGCGCTCAATTTGCGTGGGCTCGGGTCTTTTGTGTGGCCCAAATGGAAGCTGCGCGTCGGAGTGGACACCGAACTTTCGCAATTTACCGCCCAAAATTTCGGGGACGTGGATGTACGTGCGCGACCCAACGATTTGGGAGACTTGGCGGGAGATCGAACCGGCATCGTCGCTGCGGCGTATGCTGTTTCGTCTTTTCAGCCGTGGTCGTTTCTGACGCTGACCGGCAGCGCGCGGCTCGATCTGTATCACGCCGGGCCCGTGACGCTGCTCGGCGTCGATCCCAGGTTTCAGGTGCGAGCGCAGCTGACCGAGTTTTTGTTGATTCACGGGGGCGTCGGTTATTTCCAACAACCTCCGAGTTTTCCCGTCGCGCTGCCCGGCATCGATACGTATGCGCTGAGTTTGGGTCTGCAACACGCCACGCACGCCGCCGTCGGTGAGGAAATCACACTCCCGGCCTCATTTTCCCTGGCGCTGACCGGTTTTTATCAGCGGTACGAAAATGCCAACGATGTCGTGATTGATTTCACGCCGCAGCGGTGTACGTCTCCACCCCCCAAAAGTCTTTCGGGTTACGCGGCGGTGATCACACGGCAGGTGGATGGCGCGTCGTATGGCATGGAGACGATGCTCCGTCGGCATCGTGGGCGCGTCACGGGCTGGCTTGCCTACACGCTGAGCCGCGCCGAGCGAGCGTTCTCGTGCGGCATTCGCCCGGCGGATTACGACCAGCCGCATGTGCTGAACGCCGTGTTGCAAGTCCGTTTGCCGTGGAATTTGCTCGTCGGTGCCCGGTTTTTCTATTCCACGGGGCGTCCCGTCACGCTGTTGAAGCCGCCCGACGGAAGCTCGACGATCAGAAACGCCGACCGGCTGCCCGACACGTTCCAACTCGACTTGCGCTTGGATCGCGAGTGGATCTTTTCCTCGTTCGCGTTCGATCTGTTTCTCGAGGTCGTCAACACCACCTATTCCCAAGCTGTGTTTGGCATGACTTACCCTCGACAGGGCAACGTCACGCGGTACGACCAGCCGCAGCTAAATGGCTTTCGCTGGATTTTGCCGTCGATCGGCCTGCGTGCGCGTTTTTGACCACGGACTTGCGGTAGGTTGCTGTCATGAAACCCAGTGCGGAACCGAAACAGGTCGTCTATGGCACACACGCCGTGCGCCAAATGTTGTCCCATCGTCCCAAGGACGTTTTGTCCCTCTTGTTGGTTGCGGACAGCGACGGTGGGAGCGCAGACCACTTTGCTCTGCTCGCGCAGCAAGCGGGCATTGCGCCACGGCATGTGAACCGGGGAGAACTCGACCGTTTGACGGAATCGGGGGTGCATCAGGGGGTGGCTGCGGTGTGTGTTCCGTTTCAGTACGAAACCGACCCACTCGTTCCGCTTTTGCTCGCCCAGAAACGCAAGGAAACACCCCTCTGTCTTTTGCTGGATGGCGTGACTGATCCGCAGAATGTGGGGGCGCTTTTGCGTTCTGCTTGCGTGCTGGGTGCGCATGGAGTGGTGCTGCCGCAGGATCGTTCCGCGCCGATTACCAAAACAGCCATCAAAGCAGCGGCGGGTGCGACGGCGGTGGTGCCCATTGTGCGCGTTCCCAACTTGGTGCGCGCAATGGAAGTGCAAAAGGAAGCGGGGCTGTGGTTTTTGGCCGCAGTTGCGCCGGGACAGGGTGGGCGACCGGTGTGGACACTCGACTTGACTGTGCCGCTGGGTTTGCTGTTGGGAGGCGAGGAAAAGGGGCTCCGGCCCCTGGTGCGAAAACACTGTGACCTGCGCGCTGAAATTCCGATGCCCGCGTTGCTGCACGGAGCGTCCCTGAATGTCGCTTCCGCAGGGGCCGTGTTTCTGTACGAATGTCTGCGCCAACGAAGCCAGACCATCACTCCCTGACACACATAAGGGGTTCTATTTTTCGGTGCGGAGGGCGGCTTCCGTCATGCGCAGAAGAGCAGCGGTAGAAAGACCCTTCCCGGTCGCATGTTTTAACCACAGATCGGGGGTCACTTGACCCATTTTGGCGACGCGCTCAAACTCCTGTCCCAGACTTCCGGGAGGTTGTTTGGCGAAGTGTTCCTCAAGCTGCGCCGCAATCAAATGTCCAAGCGGATAATCGGGCAAATACAACGTGTTCTGGATCATGTGGGAGTAGATTCCAAGCAACGTGGAATCCTTTTCGTGTAGCACGTCCGCGTAGTACCGATTCCAGACTTCCTTGGACAGCCGGACGACCTCTTCACGGAGGGCAGAAGGAGTCGCATCGGGGTGGTCGTACAGATAGTGCCACGTTGCGATGTCCACGAGTGCCACACCGGCGATTTCCCACGTTTCCCAAAACTCAGCCAGAATGCGGCTGCGGTCTGTTTCGGGGTCAGGTTTTCCCAAGTCCAAAAGCTCGATGTCTCGCTTCTGAAACACAAACGCAAGCGCCTCGGTAAACGCATTGTTCGGAACACCGGCAAGGAGTGTGTCCCCAACCTCATACAGAGAGAACACCTGTTCCACATTGTGTCCAAGTTCGTGTATGGCGATGTTATACCCCTTGTAGTCCATTCCTTGCGGTCCGATGCGCGTGCGGAGTCTTGGGAAATCGCCGCGCCGCATCGCTTGCATCGCATGTCCTGCTCCGCGCGCAGCATCCACGCGGATGTGTTCGGCCAGGAATTTGGCCCGCAAAGGAGTGAACGAAAGTTTTTCCAAAATCGCTGGGAGATCGGCCTCAAACGCTGCGCGCGAGGGATAGCGTTTGCGGGTGATCTCGTCGAGCTTTTCTTCCGAAAAGCGACTCCTGGGCCGAAAGCCCGCGTACCACAAATCGTGCGCTTCCAGCTTTCGACCCAGCTGTTTTTCCGCCAACACACCCAGTTGTTTGATGAGGGGAGACGAACAGATTTCGATCAACGCGCGCACCACCTCCGGTTCAGGAATTTCGCGCGAACGCTGAAAACTTCTTTCAATCAGGGTTTTTTCCTGCGGAGAATAGGGGTCGAAAAGTCGCTGCGCGCGTGCCTGGGAAAGCAGCATCGCGTACCGCGTATCGGGTTCTCGAACGGAAAGGGGGGACGGAAGCGGAGTCGTCTTTTGGCCCGGTTCGATTTCCTCTTTTGGGGACAGACGTACTTCGTTGGTAAATGGATTCCAATCCACGCGCGGATCGTCGATGACGGCGAGCGGAATGCTCTGATCGACGATGCGCTGCATCGCTTTTTGGATCGTGCGCTGCTTGGCCAAAGGCTCCTGTGCGGAGTATGCCGCGCGAATTTCATCACGCAGATTCCAATGGCTGATCAAACGGAGTCCTTTGGGAAAAAGCCGCCGATTTTTGTCATCCAAAAGATGGTGAAGATACAGGTTGTAGGAGGCGATGTAGCGTTCTCCGGCCACCACGGAATCCGTCACTTTTTGTTGTATGTCGGGGGGAATCCGCCGCGAAAACCGTTGGGTCAATCGGACTTGGGCCCAAGTTTTTCTGGACCACTTTTCTCCATCGGAAATTCGCTGATTCAAGTCCGTCAGGGGAAGGTTAAGGAGGACCCAAAAACCCACTTTGCTTTGAAACAAATCTTCAATGACATGAACGGACGGATCAACGCTGCCCAAGAGTTTGTCGAGCGGTGACAGAGGCCCCTCATCCGTATCGAGTGGGCGCTTGAGCTCTCGAACCATCTCGTTTGTGTGTCCATCCAATTCCTCAAATGCGGTCTGCAAACGGAGTACGTGGTTTTCCAGTTGCGTTTCATCCGCAACAAAATGTTCATGCGCAAATTCAGCAAGATTTCCGTCGGAAGAACGCCACAGCGCAGCCACCTGTCGAAGCCCCCTTTCGATGCGGGGTCGCTGCGCGTCACCGTGTTTTTTGACAAGCTCTGCAACAAGATCCTGGGGCAGATTTTCTGCAACAGGAGCTTGCACAGGTTTTTCAAAACGGGGTACAGGGTCCGGTTGGTTTTTTGCATGTTGAAGGGAGTCTGTCTTTTCGCATCCGCAAAAGAAAAAACCCACTACCAAGACCAAACGGAAAAACAACGTGCGGGGGAAGGGAGAAACCGTTTGTCCCTCGCTGGCCTCGTCAGCCTCGCCAGCCTCGCTAGCCTCGCTAGAACGGGGTTTGTTTGGGTCGGGAAGGGAGATGTAGAAGGAAGTACGGAAAAGCGTTGGTTTCGTCACGCGGCCTAGAATACAGGCTGCTTTGCACGTTGGGGGAGTGCTTTCGCGTGCGCTTCCGCTATGTTATTTTCATGGGTCAGATTCGCGTGGCGGGTGAGTCGCTTAGGGGGCGAGTGGAATTGGGAATCCGATGACCGAAAAAATGCCCAAACCCGATGATGTCGTGAGCGGATACCGCATCGTGCGAGCGATCGGCAAAGGCGGTATGGGCGCGGTCTTCGAGGGAAAACACGAAACCACGGGGGAACGAGCCGCCATCAAAGTGTTGCACGCGAGGCTGGCGCAGGACCCGGAAAGTCTCGCGCGTTTTTTGAACGAAGGAAAAGCCATCGCGGCGCTGCATCACCCGGGCATCGTGAAGTTGCTCGAAAGCGGGCAAATCGACGGGGGCGGTTGCTTCATCGCGATGGAGTATGTGGACGGGGAAACGCTGTCGGCGCGGCTCAAACGCGAAAAGCGGTTGGGACGGGCGGGGCTGCGGCTGGGAGTCGAAATTGCGTCGGCGTTGCAAGCGGCCCACAAGCGAAACATTGTGCATCGCGATCTCAAACCGTCGAACATCCTTTTGCCATCGCATCCGACAGAGGAAACCCACGTCCGCATCATCGATTTTGGCATCGCGAAAATGACCGCCGAGGACCGCGAGGTCCAAGATTTTCACACGCGCACCGGGACGATGATTGGGACACCGGTCTACATGGCCCCGGAACAGTGTCGCGGCGTCACCGTCACGGACAAAACGGATGTGTATGCGCTCGGCGTGATTCTTTACCAAATGCTGACGGGGCGACCGCCGTTTTACTCGCAGGCCGACGGGGACATTCTGGCGATGCACATTCTGGTGCCCCCAAAACCGGTGCACGAACTCGAACCTGCGGTGCCCGAAAAAGTGGCGCAATTCGTCGAGAAAATGCTCGCAAAAGAGGGCGCGGACAGACCCTCGATGGCGGAGGTCGAATGGACGTTGCGTGAGCTGGCCGATGACCCCGCGTGGACTCCCGATTTGGCCGACGACAGCAAAACCTCCGTTACGCCCACACCGATTTCCGCCGTCACCGCCGAGGGTTTGCCGACCCATATGAGCCTGGCTTTGGGCGCACCGACGATCGGGGGAATGAACGGCCAAACGGCCTCCAAAACAAAGGCACCGAAGTGGCGGGTCAGTTTGGCCATCGCCCTCGCAATCTTGATCGTTGCTGGATCTTTTTTGGGTGCGCTGACGTGGCGGTCGCAGGTTGCGTCCCAGGCTGCATCCCAGGCTGTACCTCAAGCTGCATCCCAAGCTGCGTCCGGGACCGCGCCAACCGTTCCCAAACCAATTTCCCCGACGACGACGGTTCCCGAACAGGCACTCACGAAACCGGAAACGCTGTCTGCGTCCGCTGCAATGCCGACTGAAAAGCTGCCCGAAAAGTTGCCAGAAAAGCCCGGCACTTTGCCCGCGTCGAATGCGGTCACACCTGCGCGTACACCACCCAGCACGCGCCCACAAAAGGCCACAGGTCCTACCAAGGTTCGCAAAAATGACAATCTCATTTTCGATTTCAAGACACACCGCAAACTCAACTAGCCGGTGGCTGTTGGCCGGACTGCTCCTGTTTTCGACGGGGGCCTGGGCCGCCGATCCATTTGCGAAACGGGTCGCGAAGGCGCAAACGTGCTACGAACGCAAGTTGTATGACTGCGCGATCAACGAGCTGGAAGCGGCGTACTTGATTCGTCCCATGCCCGCGCTTTTGCTCAACATCGCGCATGCGTATTTGGATTATGGGAGACCCCGAGACGCGATTGTCTATTACGACCGCTATATGGTCGAGGAGAAGAACCTGGCCCCTGAAGCGCGTGAAGATGTCGAAAAGTTCAAACGGCAGGCCGAGCAAAAACTCGCGGCGATGCAGGCGGCAAACCCTGCAAATCCCGGCGAAAAAACGACCCCCTCTGCGGACAACAAGACGCCTTTAGGGGGGCCGTCCAGCACGACCCCTTCTGATGGTTCAACGGCAACAGAGGGGTCCTCTGTCACAACCCCTGCGGTTGTGGTCCCTCCGGTTGACACGACTGGGCCTGCGACGGCACCTTCGGCTGCTGCGAAATGGTTGCCCGTCGGTGCAGTCGCGCTGGGCGGAGCGTCTTTGATCGCTGGGATTGCGCTCGGAGGTGCAGCCCTTTCGGCAGCCAAAAACGCGGTGGCTACCGATGCTCCGTACAATCCCGATACGGACTCGCGGGGGAAAACGCTCAGCAACGCAGGAATCGCGTTGGATGTGATTGGGGGTGTTGCGCTGGTGGGAGGACTCATTCCGATTCTTGTTTCCGCAACGAAAAAACCGAGCGTCACGTCCGAAAAGAATACGTCTGAAAAAACCACGAAGGACACGCCTCCGCAGCCGCAGGTTTCGGTTTCCTTTTCCTCACGCAGTGTCGTACTTTCGGGGAGATTTTGATGCGCAACCACCTCGCGTTTGTCGTCGCTGTGATCGAGTTGTCCGCTTGTTATGACCCTGACTACACCAAGAAGCCGTGTCAGGACAATGCAGGTTGTCCGCCGGGCTATGTTTGTTCGAGCGAAAAACGCTGCGTACAGGGTACGAATCCACAGAACGCAGACATGAGTTTCGATCCCCGTCCCAAGCGAACAGAGGTCCTGGTGGAACAGGGTGGATCGTTCTGGATGGGAACGGATGCGACCGACGGAATGAACGACAGACCGAGCTACCTTCGAGCGATTCCTGCTCCGTATTACATGGACGAACGGGAGGTTACGGTCGCAGACTATCGGACTTGCGTAACGGCGCAGGTTTGTTCTGTGCCTATAACCGGTGCATACGGCACGCAAAATTGGGTCTGTACGTACAACGTCTCGGGCAAAGAGGAGCACCCCGTAACGTGCGTGACAAAACCGCAAGCCGAAAAGTTTTGTGAATGGATGGGGCGGCGTTTGCCGACGGAACAGGAATGGGAATTTGCGGCGCTCGGTACGCAAGGCAAAGACACCGGTCAACGCAGCGTGCTGGTAGGAACCCTGGCGAACCGAGCTTGCTGGGATCAGGCCAGTACGGGAACGTGCAAAGTCGCGAACTTTTTGGCCAGCAAAACGTATCTGGGAAAACTCGTTTCCACCGATCTGCCAGGTTTTTACGATTTGCTTGGGAATGTGTGGGAACGAACGTCGAGCGAATTTTGCACGTATCCGGCAGAGACTTGTTCATCGTCCACATTCTCTGTTCGGGGAGGGAGTGCTTTTGACAACGATGCCATGTTCACAAAAGCAACCTCCCGTTTGGGAGACGACGCCGCCAAGTACTATCCAAACGCCGGCTTCCGCTGCGCACGAAGCAAGAACTGATACGACTTGCTGACCTCCCGAACGAAGCGAGGACAAGTCCCGCGCGTTCAGCCCCAAGAAGCCAGGCGGCTTGTGTTTTGTCCAATTGACAGCACGACCAGGGCAAGCAGTAGGATGCGCGGCCTATGTCGCTTTCTTCATCCCAGGCCCAGTCTCAGGCCCACGCCCAAGCGGAGGCCGTCCGCGAACTTCGGTCGGCGCAGCACAACACAAAACGCCCCACAGTCCCCGCTCTCGAGACCCTGCTGTTCGAGCCCATTGCGGCGCTCGACCACGGTTTTGTGCGGATTTTGGACTACATGGGCGACGACGCGGCGATTGTGCAGGCAGCGCGCGTTTCTTATGGCAAAGGCACGACGCAAATCAGCAACGATCGAGGTCTGATTCGCTACTTGGTGCGGCACCGGCACACGACGCCGCTCGAGATGTGCGAGCTGAAACTGCATGTGAAGTTGCCGATTTTCGTCGCGCGGCAGTGGATTCGCCATCGGACGGCGAACGTGAACGAGTACTCGGCGCGGTATTCGATTCTGGATCGCGAGTTTTATCTGCCGGACCCGGCGCAGCTTGCGGAACAGTCGCGGTCGAATCGGCAGGGCCGCGAGGCGACGCTTTCCGCCGAGCAAGCAGCGCGCGTGCTGGAGCTGCTCGGCACAGATGCCCGTCGCTGTTACGACCACTACGAGGAACTTCTGAACGAAGACGAACACGGACAGCCCCGTCGCCCACACGACCCGATGCTGGCGCGAGAGCTGGCGCGCATGAACCTGACGCTCAACTACTACACGCAGTGGTATTGGAAGATCGACCTGCACAACTTGCTGCATTTTCTGTCGCTGCGAGCGGATGGACATGCGCAGTACGAAATTCGGGTATATGCGGAAATTCTGGCGAAGATCGTGGCCCAATGGGTGCCGCTGGCGTGGGAGGCGTTTTGTGACTTTCGTTTGGAAGGCGTTGCGCTGTCCCGGATGGAACTGGCGGCAGTGAAAGCGTTGTTGCGGGGCGAAAAGCCGGATTTGGCGGCGCTCGGTTTGGCGGCGCGGGAAATCCGGGAGTTTCGCGAAAAACTCGGCCTGTCCGGCGAGGAATAGCAGCGCATCGAAGTCTGTCGGGGACTTGGTCTGTCTGTGCGGTACGCTGCGGGAATGGCGATGTCCGGTCCAAAAGAAAGCACGCAAATGGTCTCTGAGATCAACGTCACGCCGCTTGTGGATGTGATGTTGGTGCTCCTCATCATTTTTATGGTGGCCGCGCCGCTGACGACGACGGGAGTGCCGGTGGTGTTGCCGAAGGGCGAAACGCAGACGCTCGACAGCGAGGACGCGAAAATCATCCTCACGATTCCCGCGACGTTTCCCAAAGACCAAGTGGTCTATTTGGGAAAAAACCCGGTGCGCGTGGTGGACCTGACCCTGAAGCTGCGCACGAACGACAAGTTGCAAACGGAACGCGAAATGTACATCCACGCAGACGGCAGTTTGCGGTACCAGGACGTGATTTCGGTCATGTCGCTTGTGTCGAAAGCGGGCGCGGACAAGGTGGGCCTGATCACGGACCCGATATCGAGTCGGGAAGAAACCGGACCGTAAGCGATGTCCACGCCGAAACCAACGCCTGCGACTGACCCGGCCCCATTGCGCACGTCCCGGCCCGTGAACAAGACGACTGAACCGGGTACGGAAACGGCGTCTCCGATTCGACGACGCCCGCTTGATCGGCAAGGTCTTGTGGCGGGCCTGTGTCTTGCGTTGGTGGTAAACGGCCTGTTCGGTCTTCTGCTGTTGCGTCAGAAGCACAAAACCCAAACCAACAAAACCGTCGGCCCGGAAGTGTTCGTGGATGTGAAGCTGCTCAAGTTTGGGCGCAAGCGCGATCTGTCGTTTTTGCCGCATGTGCAGGCGGCCCCTCGCGTCGCGGACAAAAACAAAATCAAGCTGGCGCAGGACCCGGACAAATCGCAAAAAAAGCCCGAGGAGAAAAAAACCGAGGATTTGTCCAAGTTGATCGATTTGGCCAAAAACCTGCGCTCAGACGACGAACGGGCGTCGCGCGAAGCATTGGAGGAGGGCGATCCGAACGGCGTGCGCGGAGGCACGGCGACCGAGGCAGCAGGCGACCCGTATTTGCGGGAAATCGTCGCGGCTGTGCTCGAACGCTGGACGGTGCCAACGATGATCAAGCCCGAGGAACTGAGCAAGCTCCAAGCCTCGGCGTGCCTCACGATCGACGCGGACGGCAACCTGCGCTCTTTCCGCATCGTCGAACCGTCGCAAAACGCGCTGTTCGACGGGAGTCTGAACGCGACGCTCGGAAGCATCAAAACGCTGCCCAAACCCTACGGCCCGTTTTCGCAAGCGGCTCAGTCGGGTCGGTTGTGTCCCACGTTTTCCAAATAGGAAGTTCAGCGCAAACAACCGCGAGGGGCCGACGAAGCGATCGCGTCAGGTTTTTTCTTTCTCGGTTTCCTCGTCGGTGCCGCCTGCGGCTTCGTTTTGGGAGCGGAGTTTCACTTTCACGTCCAGCCGGTCCTTGTCTTTCCACTTGATGCGTTTGCGGCCTTTTTTGAAGCCGTCGAGCAAAAGCTCGATTTTGAAGTCCTCTCCCGGAGTCTGCCGCAGCAAAAGCAGGGGTGTCTGCCCGAGTTCCTCTTTGTCGAGAAACACGGTCGCCCCCGGAGGTTCACTCCGCACGAGCACTTGGCCCGCCTCGGGTTTCTGTTTGTCTTGTGCGGGGACGGCTTTCGCTGCGTTCGGCGTGGTCTGCGGCGTGGTTCGTGCGGCAGCGTCCGGGACGCCGGAACTTGTGTGGGACAAATCTTGCGGAAAAGCGAAATCAGCCGGGAAAGACAAGTCAGGCGGGCCCAAACCAACGTGCGTTTTGGGCTGCGGGAAAATCACCAAGAACCAAGTCAGCGTCGCGGAAATCACGGCAGCCGAAATCCCGGCCACCACAAACAACAGGCGCGAACGCGACGCGGCAAGCTTCACCGATGCTTCTTGATCCACGGGCTCAGAGGAAAGATGCGACGGCGCAGACAGGGCATCGTGGGTCATTTCCGTGGAAATGATGTCGATTTGCGAGGACGGCTCTGCGACCAGTTGCTCGTCGTACACGACAGACGCGGGTTTGCTTTTTTTCTGAACAGCGGCGCGAGCCGGTGTGTGCAACGGCGAAAAATCGTCGCTTTGCAGAAGTTCCACCGCCGGTCTGAGCGGAGCGGGCTCGCTGTCGTCATACGAAACGTCGCTTTGCAGAAGCTCGAGCTTGGGTTCAGACAGACGATCGCGCGCAGAGTGAGGCTGTGGTTGAGGTTGTGACCTGGGTGCTCGACTCGGACGCGAGGCGGCCCGACGCTTCGAGGCGGCTTGCGCAAGCTCTGCAACCGGTGCCACCGCCGTGACGCCATCCCCGACGCGATCGCCGTCCTCTTTCGGATACAGCGGCCCGCTGAAATCCGGCCTATTGTCTGTTTTTTTCGCCGCGCCTGCCTGGCCAAGTTCCACCGGATGCGGCAGAAGTTCCGCACCGTCTATCAGAAGCCCAGCCGCTTCCGTTTCAGGCGTGATCGCAAGAAACACGGCTTTTGGAGGCGCAGCGTCCGCCGCTCGGGGTGCCAGCCGTTTGTGCGTCGTGATGTCGGAATCGTCCGGCGGGCGAACACCGCGCTCCGTCCCCTGCGGATCTGCGTCGGCGTCGTCGCGAGATTTGCTGAACTTGGCCCCCTGTTGGAGCAACGCCTTCAGTTTTCCCGATTGAAACAGGAGGCTGTTGTCGTCGCGGACGCCCAGAGAGCGAAGCTGCTCGAGCACGGCGTCATCGACACCTTGCGTGGGAGTCGGCGTCTTTTCGTCGTCTTTGTCTTCGTCGTCACCGTCGTAAGAATCTCGTGCGCTCATTCGGCGGGCTTTCTCCGCCGCAAAGTTGAGCGCCGCCGTGGGTTCATCTGCGCTGCGTTTTTTGGCCTGGGCTTTTTGGACTTTTTCGACGAATTTGCCCAGGTCTGCCGCTGAAAAGCTCGGCGCGTGTCGGCGCAAAAACGCATCCAGCGCAAACGCCATTTCTTCCGCCGTTCGATACCGCTCCTCGGGCCTGCGTTTGAGCGCCCTCATCATGATCCGTTCGAGTTCTTGGGGCGTATCGGGCCGCCGCTTGGCGATGTGCGGCACGTCCGCCCGCCGCACCTTTTCGAGCAGCCGCTCGATGTTTTGGTCGTAATACAGCATCTCCCCCGCGAGCAGCTCGTACAGCAAAATCCCGCACGCAAACAGGTCGGTGCGACGATCCAGCGGGTGCCCAGAGGCCTGTTCGGGGCTCATGTAGTAGTACTTGCCCTTGATGATTCCGAGCTGGGTCTGTTCCGATCGGCCTTCTGCTTTTGCGATGCCAAAGTCCGTCAGTTTCACCGCGCCGTCATACGAAAGCAGGACGTTTTGCGGCGAGACATCCCGGTGCACGACATGCAGCGGTTTGCCTTCGAGATCGCTCAGTTCGTGCGCAAAATGCAGACCACGCAACACATCACGAATGATGAACGCGGCGATCGGAACCGGAACACTCGTGCGCGATTCGGTCGCGCGTTGTTCCAGGCGAAACAAGTCCAGACCCTCGACCAGTTCCATCACCAAGTAGTACTGGTCTTCTTCTTTCCCCAAATCGTAGGTCGTGACGATGTTGGGATGCTTGAGCCGCACCGCCAGCCGAGCCTCGTCGAGGAGCATCCGTACAAAATCCGGGTCCTCGCTGTTGTGCGGGTGCAACACCTTGATCGCGACTTGGCGCAGCGGCTCGGTGTCGGGCACGATGGCGCGATAGATTTCGGCCATGCCACCGACGGCAATCTTCTTGACGAGCTGGTATGGACCAAGTTTCCCCGTAAGCAAGTGTTTCCCCAGCCAAGCCTGGCCCTTACGCCATGCTTTTCACTGCTTACCTATTGTCTCCGATACGCGAGTGCGACGCGAGAGGGACTACTTGGGCGGCGAAGATCCGGGGTGGACGAACATCGACAAAGCCCGAAGCGGTTGCCGCGCGCCTCGGTCGAATGTGCAAATGACCTCTGTTGCCATGCCGGGCGCGACGTTCACGATGTATTGCGTTGCTGCATTCACAATCAAATACAAACCGAGCCCCGCGCCGTACGTCTTTCGATCGATTTGGTCCGAACTTCTCAGGCACTTTTCGATGTACCGCAGGATCGTCGCTTTCTCGAGGCGGCCAAACCGATCGCGCACCGACACGGCAAACAAATCCTCCGCGACCGCGTATCGAATCGACACGGGCCGTGGAGACAGTTTGTCCACGCGCTCTTTGACCTCGACGTTGTGAAACAGCGGTGTGCCGTTTGCGTCCACCGGCGCGTCGTACAGCGCATTCATCAATAGTTCTTCACAAACTTGCCCGATCGATGCCCGCACTTGTCGCCGCACGCCTGATTTGTCCGCAAACGACAGCACTTCGTCGATCGCTGCCTGTCGCCCCTGAAAATCGCGCAGCCGCGTCAGCGCCACGGGCGTGTTTTTCGGCAAATACCGCTCGATTCCGAACAGCTCGCCCGAAATGAACTTGCTGACCGTCACTTGCAGAAGCCACATTCCACGGTCGTCCGACACAAGAACGTGATTGCAGTGCGGGTCAGAAAGAAGCTGCACCTGTTCCGCCAAGCTGCGAGGCGGCACCATCGCCACCAGTTGCGCCGAATCCCGCAGTTTTTTGCACAGGTTTTTCAGCGTCTCCACTTTGCCGTCAAGACCTGCCACCACCAGCCGATGTGGCGCTTGCGGGCCCTGGATCTCGTGTGGCCCAGCGACCATTGCCGGTTGCCCGCCCGACAGCCGCACCGCGTCCGCAAGCCGCTGCCGCACCGCCGGATCTTCGGCAACCACCAAAACTCGCTGTCCGGTCGTTGCCGGTTGCTGGGAACTGTCCACTGTTCCTGAGTGTCGCAGCTTGCGACTTTGGCTAAGCGTATAATTTTTTGGGGAAAAGTCAACGCGCTTTCCCGAGGGTGAGCCAGCCGCGTTTTTGCGAAATGCAGACGGGACGATTGCTTGCCGAGACTACTTTTTCGCAGCGCCCGCTTCCGGCTTGGCTTGTCCCGGTCGAAGTTGGGCCAGTTCCAGATCAATCGTCACCTGAATTTCGTCGCCCACCACTGCCCCGCCCGTTTCCAGGACTTTGTTCCACGTCAGGCCGAACTCTTTGCGGCTCAGTTTCGTTTGCGCCGACATGCCCCGCTTGATGTTTCCATACGGATCGCGCACCGTTTGCGCCGGCACGTCCGCCGTCAGCACGACCGTCTTGGTCACGCCGTGCATCGTCAGATCTCCCGTCACTTTGAACTGCGCCCCCGCTTTTTCAATCTTGGTCGATTTGAACGTGAGTTTCGGAAACTTCGCCGCATCGAAAAAGTCCGGGCTCTTCAAATGTTCATCGCGCTTGGGTTCCCGCGTGTTGATCGTGGCCACGTCGATTTCCGCCGAGATCTGACTCTTCGACAAATCCGCATCGTCGATCGTCGCTTTGCCCGTGACGCTAGAAAACTCACCCCGCACGTTGCTGACCATCATGTGCCGCACCGAGAACTGCGCACTCGAATGGGATGCGTCGATTCTCCATTCCGTTGGCACCGCCCATGCCGACGCAGAACCCAGCGTCAGCAACACAAACAGACCCTTCTTCAACACGTTCTTCATTGCCTTCTCCTTTTGCAATTCCGTTTTCAATTCCGTTCCGTTGTTTGATTCCGTTTCCCGTTTTTCGCTTCGTCCCTTCGGCCAAGCAGCCGATTCCTACCGTCTCCCCAAAAAACCCGCAAGCATTTAGGCGAGTCAGGGGTCTATTTGGGGGCGTGCTGTAGCCAGGACAGGACTCGTTCTTTGGGAGTCTGTTTTTCGGAAAGGGGGAGTCCGCGCCGAATGTGTGGGGGAAGGTTGTTCACCGCAGCAGTCAGTTCGGGCTGGCTGTCTGCCCCAATCCAGGAGGCCAGCTCGGTCAGATTCACAGACAACCTTGGCAAATCGGTTGGGGGTGGCGCGGGATGTTTGGCCAAATAGGGGTCAATCGCTGCGGAAAAATCGTGCGCTGCGGCCATGCGCAAAGACAGATCGTCCAGCCCAAAACGGGTCCGCAACGTGGCCCCGACAGACGTGTGGTCATACTGGGTTGAATCGACAAAACCTCGACGGACGGTGGGCCCAATCAGCAACGAAGGGACACGGAAACCGACCTGTTGAAACTCTGTATGTTCGTCTTTCAAGCGAGGCGGAGACACATGGTCAAAAAAGCCTCCGTGTTCATCATACGTAAGGACAAACAGACACCGGGACCACTGCGGACTCTGAAACAGAGCGGTCAAAACCGTGGCCAAAAACACCTGCCCCAGTTGGATGTTGTGGCTTGGGTGATCATCCGATGTCAGAAAGTCGGGGTCGATGATGGACAAAGAAGGCAACGTCCCGTTTTTACAGTCGGTGAAAAACGCATCGAGACGTTGGGTCGGATTGAGAGTCAGGAGTTTTCCGGGATACGCGCCCCAATACCAAGCCACCGGACCCGCAAAGTAGTTCTTGCCGGTCAGTTTCTTGTCCAAGAGGCGCTCCCAAAGTGTTGTGGGACCCCCTACAACATACGGGGTGTTGTCCTTTTTGCCTCCTGACGTTCCGGCGTGTAGGTAGTACCGATTCGGCCAAGTCGGCCCCATGACAGACGCGAAAAACCGATCACACACGGTGTACCGATCCGCCAGTGCATACAGATAAGGAAGCTGGCTGCGATCGTGATATCCCATGACCTCCTTCGCGATTTTTTCGCCGTGTCTGTCGATGTATTCCCGAACGAAACCGTCGTTTTTGCCGCCATTCCATTGCGCGTGGCTTGATTCAAAACCGTGCGGCGGGTCTTTGGGTTCATAGTTCTCTAACTTGCTGACTCCGACGGGGCGACCGTTCTTGTCTGGGTTTGTCTCTTTGCCCGTGAGGCCATCGGGACGCCGCGCACCGGGGTATCTCGTATCCCCACTCAGACTGCCGAAATAGTGATCGAACGAGCGGTTTTCCATCATCAGGACCACCACCGCATCGATGCCCGCCAAAAGTTCTTGCGGGGTTTGCGGCAACGCCTCTGAGAAATCCTCGGGCACAGAGAGGTCGGGAGGTGTAGGTGTGGGCGGTTCTTCCGTTGGGTCATCGGTCGGAAGAAAGTCCGCATCCTTGCTCGCGCAACCCACGGTGAGGGCGGACAGCGACACCCCCAAATTGCGCAACGCCTTGCGCCGAGACATCCCCGGCTTTCCACTTTTTCGAGTCATCTTGGGCCTCCTTGCGCGCGGACCATAGGCCAAAGAGCGCACCCAGAACAAGCGGCTTGCACACTCGCCAGCAGACTCGCCAGCGCGGTCAATGACCGAAGGTTGCTTCAAGCGCGTGACCCAGGTTCGCGCTTAGTTTTGGGCACAAGACGCGATACGATGTCTTGCTGTCTTGTCGCGAGACGCGATGAAAAGGGGGACTTCGTGAACGTTCTTTGTACCAGTCGGATTTCGCACGTTGCGGTGTATGCGCGGGGCGCTGTCGTCACACGGCAAGTGGACGTGCCCAGCACCCAAGAACTGGCAGATGGGGACGTGGAGCTTGTGATCCCGGACGTGACTGTGCGAAGCGAACCCGGCAGTTTTCGGGCACAACTTCCCGCCTGTGGGCGAACGATCACATCGATCGGAAGCGAGCTTGTGCCGCCAGCCAGCGGGCCGCTTGTCGAGACGGATGGCCGAAAACTCGACGCCCTGTCACACAAGATTCAGCGGGCGCGGTCCGAGATCGAACGGCTTGCAACCGAACAACGGCAGTTGCAAAGCCAATTCCCCGATCCCGCGCTGCGAACCACGTCGTTTTCGGAAAAAGTCGAAGACCGCATGGCCGATGCGATCGCGACCGTCGGACTTTTTTCTGAGGTGCAAGCGGAACTCGCGAAACAACAGCTCGCGCAGGAAGAAACGCTCGCGGAACTTCTGGAACAAAAGACCGCGCTTGAGCTGGCAAAGAATCAATCCTCGACGGCGCAACGGCCTGGGTCGGGGCAACCGACGCGCTCTGTCCGGGTGTTTTTGTCGGGAACGGGTCCGGTTTCGGAGCTTGTCGTGTCGTATGTGGTATCCGCTGCGCGGTTTTTTCCGGCGTATGCGCTGCGGCTCAAAGACGGTGGCAAGCGCGCGGTTTGGTCGATAGAAGCGCACGTCGCTCAACTCGGCGGCGAGGATTGGCAAGGGGTGCGGTTGGCGCTCTCGACGGCGGATTTGATTTACGACGCGCGGCTGCCCGAGCTTCCGTCGCTTCGGTTTGGGCGGGCACAACCGCCGGCCAAGCGCGGTTATCGTCCGCCACCCGATGGTCTCGACCGCTTGTTTGCGGGGTACGACCGGGGTTTTGCAAAAACCGACGAAGGGGCAGCCCTCGGCGGAAAACCGAAGACCGGCGCGCGACCCAAGAAAGCCCCAACCGATGTAGACGACAGCCTCAGCGACGAACCGACCTGGGCCACCAAGGCAGAGGCCGTCGAAGAAGAACTCGCGAAAAAAGGCCGCGCCGACACGTCGGGGGCCGATGGGTTTGTGGGAGGAATGCCACCGCCCCAAGAGGCCCCTTTCGCAAACGGGGATTTGCCTGCCCGCACGGAGGCGGCAAAACCGATGTCGAGAGAGCAGCTCCGATCATTCTCTGCGGGAGCACCCCCACCCGCACCCCCAATGGCCCTGTCTGCCGCTCCGGGCTCGCCTGCGGCCCCGATGCGGAAATCGAAAAGCGCCATGCCGCGCGGCGGAGGAGGAGGCCCGTTTGATGAAGGAAGCGGGGCCGTGTTTGGGAGCGATGGACTCGGCAGTGAACCGGAAGCGCCCGAATCGAAAACGGAGCTGGAGCCGCAGGACACCTGGCTCGATTTTGACAACCTTCAGCTTGCAAACCCGGACGATGCGCGAACGCGCGGAAAACTTGCCAGGCGCAGCGACGATTTGGCCGCCAAGCACATCCGGCGGGCCACCCGAGCCATGGAGCAGCTTGAAACCCCGTCGGGTTTGACCGATCCGCTCACTTCGCGCGGCCAGTTCGATCATCGGTATGAAGCCGAAGGTCTGCTGGACATCGCATCCGACGGAAAACTGCACCGCGTCGCCATTCTTTCCGCAGAGGGTTCGCCGATGCTGCGCCTGGTCACGGTGCCTCGCGAACGGGCCGAGGTGTATCGCGAGGTCGAGCTGCAAAATCCCTGCGGTGTCCCGCTTCTGAGCGGGCCGGTCGATGTTTTCGTCGAGGGCGCGTTGCTCACGACGGACGCGATCCAGCGCGTCGATCGCGGCGGCAGTCTGCGCATCGGAATGGGCGTCGAAGACCGGGTTCGCGTCGCCCGGAACGTGCGTGCCGAGGAAGAAAGCGCAGGTCTTTTGGGCGGTTCGACGGCGATGACGCACACCGTGACCCTCGAAATCCAGTCGGCGCTCGGGCAGCCCGCGCAATTGGAAGTGTTCGACAGGTGGCCCACCACCGAGGACAAGAACGTCACCCTGGAACTTGTGTACGAAAAACCGCCGCACACGCCGTATGACCAAGCCGACCGGGGTGCCCCGATTCGCAAAGGCATGAAGTGGCGTCTGTCGCTGCCTCCCGGCGGCAAAGCCAACATTGAATACCAATACCGCATCGTGTTCTCGGCCAAGAGCGAGCTTGTCGGAGGAAACCGCCGTGACTGACTCCATCGCACAAACCGAACCATCGCGTGTCGAAGTCGAGAGCCGCCCCGTGCGCGTGACTTTTTTCGAGGACCGCGCCGAAGTGTTCCGAACCGGAAAAGCCCGCGTCCCGAGCGGCACGATCACCTTGAGCGTTCGCGGCGTCACCGCGCTCGTCGATGACAAAAGCGTACAGCCTCGCATCTTGGGGGACGCCAAACTGTTGTCCGCGCGCGTCTGCCGGCGCATCCACGAAACGCAGGCCGGCACAGACCAGGACCTCCGCGACACCGAAACCGACCAAAAGCGGGCTCGCATTCGCAGAACCGTCGCTGAACGCACGCTCGAAGCTGCGCAGGTCCACGAAGCCCGCACGGTCCAGTTGGTTGTGGCGTGGATGACGGCGCTCGGGCGTGTGCCTCGCGGGGCCGTATCCACGTTGTCCGGTTGGCGCGCCGCCTTTTCGCACCTTCTGTCTGCGCAAAAAGACGCGCTCGACAGAACCAGCGCAGCAGCAATCGAACTCTCCGACGCCAAAGAAGACGAACAGCGCGCCCGCCTGCGTTACGAAGCCGCGCGCAAAGTCCGGCCCAAAAAGGAATCCACCGTCGAAATCCAAGTCGCCGTTCCCCAAGCCACCGAGCTGTCCTTCGAGCTGACCTACATCACTCCCTGTGCTTTGTGGCGCCCCGAACACACCGCGAAATTGGCGCAACATTCCGACGGCAGTTCCAGTTTGCACATCACCACCCAAGCCGTTTTGTGGCAACGCTGCGGCGAGGAGTGGACCCAGGTCAGTTGCCGCTTTTCCACCGCCCGTCCGGCCCAACATGCCTCGCCGCCGCTTTTGTCCGATGATGTCCTGCGCCTGCGCCGCAAAACCGACTCCGAGCGCAAAGTCATCGTCGTCGAGGCTCGCGAGCAGAGCATCACCGTTGCAGGTCTTGCGCGCGGCGGGCAAAAAGTCGAAGAGATGCCCGGCGTCGATGACGGCGGCGAGCCCCTCGTCTTCGAGGCGGCGCGCCCTTTGACCCTGGCCTCCAACGGCCAACCCGTCCGCGTCGAAATCTCCCGAAGCACCATGGCCGCCCAAGTCGAGCGCGTCGTGTTTCCCGAGCGAGGCATCGCCGCTCACCTGCGTGCAACGGCCACCCTGCAAGGTGCCACGCCCCTGCTCGCCGGCCCGGTCGTCCTTGTGCGCGGCACCGAGCTATGTGGCCGAAGTCGCACCGCTTTCGTGGGTCGCGGCGAGCCCTTCGAGCTGGGTTTCGGTCCCGATGACGCCATCCGCGTCCGTCGCCACATCAGCGAGGAACGCGACCAAAGCACCCTCACCGGCACCCAGCGCGTGGGCCGCACCGTCAAACTCTACGTCAGCAACCTCAGCGCCACCTCGCGCAGAGTGCTCATCACCGAACGCATTCCTGTCAGCGAAATCCGCGAAATCGAGATCGTGGTCAAGCAGACCAGCGGCATGCGTTGGGACGGCAAAGACGGCTTCGCTCACTTCGATCTCGACCTGTCCCCCCAAGGCCAAAAGGAGCTCCTGCTCACCTACCAAATCGAAGCCCCCAGCCGAGTCCAGCTCCCCCCCGCATAGTGCGCGCAAGCCCCACCCCGATTGCCCGAGCCCCCACCCCGATTGCCCTAAGACCCACGCAAATTGCCCTAAGCCCCACGCAAATTGCCCTAAGCCCCACGCAAATTGCCCGAGCCCCCTCGCAAATTGCCCGAGCCCCCTCGCAAATTGCCCTAAGCCCCACGCAAATTGCCCGAGCCCCCACACAAATTGCCCTAAGCCCCACGCAAATTG
>Ga0268298_10000561_pt1 | contig 47656 bp, 44 predicted proteins | sample WWTPWeurt_MetaG_FD_194462 | JGI IMG/M metagenome (GOLD analysis project Ga0268298, IMG submission 194462) | Activated sludge microbial communities from WWTP in Nijmegen, Gelderland, Netherland - WWTP Weurt | ecosystem: Engineered > WWTP > Aerobic digester > Activated sludge | place...
TCGCCGTTGCGCACATGCGCCAGCGGCCCGCCGATGGCCGACTCGGGCGTCACGTGCAGCACGATGGTGCCGAAGGCGGTGCCGCTCATGCGGCCGTCGGAGATGCGCAGCATGTCCTTCACGCCGGCGCGGGCCAGCTTGCGCGGGATGGGCAGGTAGCCGGCCTCGGGCATGCCGGGCGCGCCCTTGGGGCCGATGTGCTTGAGCACCAGCACGTCGTCGGCGTGCACGTCGAGCGCGTCGCTGTCGATGCGCGCGGCCAGGTCTTCGAGGTTCTCGAACACCACGGCGCGGCCCTCGTGCTCCATCAGGCGCGCATCGGCGGCCGATTGCTTGATGATGGCGCCGCCTGGGGCCAGATTGCCTCGCAGCACGGCAATGCCGCCCTGCGGGTAGATCGGGTTGGCGATGGGGCGCACCACGTCTTGCGCAAAGCCGGGGCCCGCGCGCTCGATCTCCTCGCCCAGCGTGCGGCCGGTGACGGTGAGCGCGTCCAGCCGCAGCAGGGGCTTGAGTTCGCGCAGCAGGCAGGCCATGCCGCCAGCGTGGTGAAAGTCCTCCATGTAGTGCTGGCCCGAGGGTTTCAGGTCGAGCAGCACCGGGGTCTCGCGGCCCATGCGGTCGAGCGCGGCCAGATCGATCTCCAGCCCCATGCGGCCGGCGATGGCGGCCAGGTGCACGATGCCATTGGTGCTGCCGCCTATCGCCAAAAGTACGCGCATCGCATTTTCGAAAGCCTCGGGCGTGAGGATCTGCGCGATGCCCAGCCGCGCCTTGGCCATCTGCACCGCCTGCGCGCCGGTGGCCTCGGCGATGCGGATGCGGTCGGCCGTCACCGCTGGCGGTGAGGCGCCGCCGAGCAGGTGCCCACGCTGGCCACGAGCTGGTCGTTGACTTCGTCCTTCTCGGCCGCGACGATCTCGCCCGCGCGAAAGCGCGCCCAGTAGCGCCGGCAATCGGTGCACGCGCCCACGCGCTCGCCGCGGTGGCTGCCGGTGAGCATCGAGCCGGTGATGAGCTGGATGGCCGGGATGCCCGCCGAGGCCGCGCCCATCAGCTGCGCGGGCACGGTCTTGTCGCAGCCGCCGATGAGCACCACCGCGTCCATCGGCTGCGCGCGGATCATCTCCTCGGTGTCCATCGACATCAGGTTGCGCAGGAACATGCTGGTGGGCGCCGCAAAGCTCTCGTGCACCGAGATCGTGGGGAAGCGCATCGGCAGCCCGCCGGCCAGCATCACGCCGCGCTTCACCGCCTCGATCAGCTGCGGCGCGTTGCCGTGGCAGGGGTTGTAGTCGCTGCCGGTGTCGGCGATGCCGATCACGGGGCGGTCGAGCGCCGCATCGCTGAAGCCTGCGCCCTTGATGAAGGCCTTGCGCAAGAAGAGCGAGAAGCCACGATCGCCATAGCTGGTGAGGCCGCGGTGCATGCCTTCGTCTTCTGTGTTCATGGGCGGCGAGGGGCGGGGCTTCGGGGTGGGTTTGGGCAATTCAGGCATGGCGGTGCTTTGAGCTTGCTTTGAGATGAATGCAGCGCTGGAATTTACGCCCCGCGCGAGAATCGACGGCAAAGCCTCTTCACTCAAGGACACCGCCATGCAAACCAACCCGCCCAAGCCACGCATCGGCATGATCGGCATCGGCCTGATGGGCCACGGCATCGCCAGCAACCTGGTCAAGCACGGCCACACGCTCGCGGTGCTCGAGCACCCTGGCAATCAGCCGCTGGATGCGCTGAAGGCGGCCGGTGTGGCCACCCACGCGCGCGCCAGCGATCTGGCCGCGGCCAGCGAGGTGGTGATCCTGTGCGTCACCGGCTCGCCACAGGTGGAGGCCGTGCTGCTGGGCGAAGGCGGCGTGTTGCAGGGCCTGCGGCCCGGCGCGGTGGTGATCGATTGCTCCACCGCCATCCCCACCAGCACCGAGCGCATCGCGCATGCCGTGCAGGCGGCCGGTGGGCGCTTCCTGGACGCGCCGATGACGCGCACGCCCAAGGAGGCCGCCGAGGGCCGCTTGAACCTGCTGGTGGGCGGCGACAAGGCGCTGTTCGACGAGTGCCGCCCGCTGCTCGCCTGCTTTGCCGAGAACATCAGCCACGCCGGCGCAGTGGGCGCGGGGCACCGCATGAAGCTGCTGCACAACTATGTGTCGCTGGGCTTCGTGGCGCTGCTGTCCGAGGCGGCCGCCTGCGCGCAGCGCTCGGGCATCGCGCCCGAGGTGTTTGTCGACATCCTGGCCAAGGGCGGTGGAGGCGGCGTGGCGCTGGAGCGCGTGAAGCCCAGCCTGCTGAGCGGCGACAAGTCATCGCTGCGCTTTGCCATGAGCAATGCGCAGAAGGACCTGGGCTACTACACCACCATGGCCGGTGATGCCGGCGCGGTGGGCGTGATCGCCGATGCGGTGCTGCGCACCTACGCGCAGGGCGTGGCCGAGGGCGGCGAGCAGGCCGGCGTGCTGGACCTGGTGGGCCTGCTGGCGCAGCGCCAAAGCTCGAACTGATCCGGCGCGCGAGCTGCAGATCCGGTAGCGCTGCCATCGCGCCACGGCGTGATGACAGAATGCCGCATGCCCAAAACCGCCGCCCCCGCCCGCCGCAGCCGGCGCAGCAGTGGCGCCGTCACCCTGCACGACGTGGCCAAGTTGGCGGGCGTGGCGCCCATCACCGCCTCGCGTGCGCTCAACACGCCGCAGCAGGTGTCGGCCGAGGTGCTGCAGAAGGTGAGCGACGCGGTGCTGCGCACCGGCTACGTGCCCAACCTGCTGGCCGGCGGCCTGGCCTCCACGCGCAGCCGACTGGTGGCGGCGCTGGTGCCCACCATCTCAGGCCCGGTGTTCCTGGCCACCGTGCAGGCGCTCACCGAGACGCTGGCCGAGCACGGCTATCAGCTCATGCTGGGCCAAAGCGGTTATGCGGGCACGCGCGAGGACGCGCTGCTCGAGGCCATCATTGGCCGCCGGCCCGATGGCATCGTGCTCACCGGCATCCTCCATTCGGCCGAGGGGCGGCGCCGGCTGATGGCCTCGGGCATCCCGGTGGTCGAGACCTGGGACCTGACGCCCACGCCCATCGACATGCTGGTGGGCTTCTCGCACGTGGACGTGGGCCGCGCTGTGGCGCAGTTTCTCTTCGAGAAAGGCCGCAAACGCCTGGCCGCCGTGTCCGGCGACGACGAGCGCGCACAGCGCCGGCTGCAGGCCTATCGCGAGGCCGCGCGCGGCCTGGGCCTGGCCGAGGTGCTCGAGGTGGTGGTGCCCGCGCCCACCACCCTGCGCAGCGGCCGCGACGCGCTGGCGCACCTGGTGGCCGATGGCGCTGACGCCGTGTTCTGCAGCAGCGATCAGCTCGCGCTGGGCGTGATGACCGAGGCGCAGGCGCTGGGCATCGAGATCCCGCGCCAGCTCAGCGTGGTCGGCTTTGGTGATCTGGAGATCGCCGCCGACCTGCACCCGGCGCTGACCACCGTGCGCATCAACGGCACCGACATCGGCCGGCAGGCCGCGCGCTTCATCGTCGAGCGCGCCGAGGGCCGGGCGGTGGATCAGCGCATCATCGACATCGGCTTTTCCATCGTCGATCGGCAGAGCGCCTAGCTGGCTGGCCATCGCCGGCAAGGGCCCGCTGCCCCTCGAATCCGGGCAAACCCCTAGCTCGCCCTTGATCTGACACCCTTGCCGCCAACGTTGGGTAGCGCTACCATCGGCGCCAATTTGGTAGCGCTACCGTTGTGCATTTCATCCCTGGAGACCCCCATGAAGAAGCTGCTGACATCCCTGATCCTCGGTCTGGCCGCCATCACCGGCGCTCAGGCCCAGGCCTGGCCGTCCAAGCCGGTGACGCTGTTGGTGCCGTTCCCGCCCGGGGGCTCGAGCGACATGATTGCCCGCACGCTGGGCACCAAGTTGCAAGAGAAGCTGGGCGGCAGCTTCATCGTGCAGAACCAGGCCGGCGCTGGCGGCACGGTGGGCACGGCGGCGGTCAAGCGCGCCGCACCGGACGGGCAGACGCTGCTGGTCACCTCGCTCGGCCCACTGGTGATCGGCCCGCACCTGATCAAGGGCGTGCCCTACGACGCCACCAAGGATTTCGACTACATCACCGTGGCCGTGCAGGCCCCCAATGTGCTCACCGTGCCCGCCAACTCGCCGCACAAGAGCCTGGCCGATGTGCTCGCCTTCCAAAAGGCCCAACCGGGCAAGATGAGCTTCGCCTCGGCCGGCAATGGCACCAGCGATCACCTCACCGCCGAGTTGTTCTGGCAGATGACCGGCACCAGCGGCCTGCACATCCCCTACAAGGGCGGCGCGCCGGCCATGTCCGACCTGCTGGGTGGCCAGGTGGACGCCACCTTCATGAACATCAACACCGGCCTGCAGAACATCAAGGCCGGCAAGCTGCGCGCGCTGGCCATCACCAGCGCCACCCGCTCGCCGCTGCTGCCCGATGTGCCCACGATGGAAGAGTCGGGCATCAAGGGCGTCACGGTGTACTCCTGGCAGGCGGTGGCGGCGCCCAAGGGCCTGCCCGCCGACATCAAGGCCAAGCTGCATGCCGCCCTGGTGGCCGGCCTGAATGACCCGGCCGTCAAGCCCAAGCTGCTGGAACTGGGCTTCGAGATCGTGGGCAATACACCCGAGCAGTTCACCGCTTTCCAGGCCGCTGAGTTTGCGCGTTGGAAGAAGGTGATTGAAGTCGGCAAGATCACAGCCGATTGAAGGCGCCGAACCGATGACCACCGCCTCCACCCCCCGCATCACCGCCCTGCGCGTGATCCCCGTCGCGGGCCGCGACAGCATGCTGCTGAACCTGAGCGGCGCGCACGGCCCCTTCTTCACGCGCAACCTGTTGATCCTCACCGACAGCGCCGGCCGCACCGGCGTGGGCGAGGTGCCGGGTGGCGAGAAGATCCGCCAGACGCTGGCTGATGCCGCGGCGTTGGTGGTGGGCCAGCCCATCGGTGCGCACCAGCGCGTGCTGCAGCAGGTGCAGCAGGCCTTTGCCGACCGCGACAGCGGCGGGCGCGGCCAGCAAACCTTTGATCTGCGCACCACCATCCACGCCGTCACCGCCATCGAGTCGGCCCTGCTCGACCTGCTCGGCCAGCACCTCGACGTGCCGGTGGCCGCCCTGCTGGGCGAGGGCCAGCAGCGCGATGCGGTGGAGATGCTGGGCTACCTGTTCTACGTCGGCGACAAGGGCAAGACCGATCTGCCCTATGCCAGCGAGCCCGGTGCCGCCAGCGCCTGGCAGCGCATCCGCCACGAGGTGGCGCTGACGCCCGAGGCCATCGTGCGCCAGGCCGAGGCCGCGCGCGAGCGCTATGGCTTCAATGATTTCAAGTTGAAGGGCGGCGTGCTGCGCGGTGAGGACGAAATCGCGGCGGTGAGCGCGCTGCACGAGCGCTTTCCGCAGGCGCGCGTCACGCTCGACCCCAACGGCGGCTGGCTTCTGAAAGACGCCGTGCGCCTGATGCGCGACCTGCGCGGCGTGGTGGCCTACGCCGAGGACCCCTGCGGCGCCGAGGACGGCTTCTCGGGCCGCGAGGTGATGGCCGAGTTTCGCCGCGCCACCGGCCTGCCCACGGCCACCAACATGATCGCCACCGACTGGCGGCAGATGGTGCACGCGCTCTCGCTGCAATCGGTGGACATCCCGCTCGCCGACCCGCATTTCTGGACCATGGCCGGCAGCGTGCGCGTGGCGCAGACCTGCCGCGATTGGGGCCTCACCTGGGGCTCGCACTCCAACAACCACTTCGATGTCTCGCTGGCCATGTTCACGCACGTGGGTGCGGCCGCACCCGGCCGCGTCACCGCCATCGACACGCACTGGATCTGGCAGGATGGGCAACGTTTGACGAAAGATCCTATGCAGATCATCGGCGGCCACGTGCAGGTACCCCCGAAGCCCGGCCTCGGCATCGAGCTCGACATGGCCGAGGTGGACAAGGCGCACCAGCTCTACCTGCAGCACGGCCTGGGCGCGCGCGACGATGCGGTGGCCATGCAGTACCTGATCCCCGGCTGGGCCTTCAACCCCAAGCAACCGGCCCTGGTGCGATGAGCCGCCACACCGTGATCACTGTGATGAGCCGCCGCCACTTCACTCAAGCGATGGCCGCCGCGCTGCTGCTGGCTGCGGCCGGCACTGCGCTCGCCCAGGGCGCCTACCCGAACCGGCCGGTGACGCTGGTGGTGCCTTTCCCACCCGGCGGCGGCACCGACACCGGCGCGCGCATCGTCGCGCAGCGTCTGGGCGCCAAGTGGGGCCAGACCGTGGTGGTCGAGAACAAGGGTGGCGCCGCCGGCATGATCGGCGCGGACATGGTGGCCAAGGCCAAGCCCGACGGCTACACCCTGCTGATGGGCAACATCGGCACGCAGGCCATCAACCCCAGCCTGTACAAGAAGATGCCCTATGACCCGGGCACGGCCTTCGCGCCGGTGTCGCTGGTGGCCGAGCTGCCGCTGGCGATGATGGTCAATCCCAACGTTCCAGCAAGGACAGCACAAGAATTCATTGCCTACGCCAAGGGCAAGCCGGGCCAGCTGAGCTACAGCAGCTCGGGCGCGGGCGGTGCGCCGCACCTGGCGGCCGAGATGTTCAAGTCGGCCACGGGCAGCTTCATCCTGCACGTGCCATATCGCGGCGGCGGCCCGGCCATCGGGGACCTGCTGGCCGGCCATGTGCAGCTGTCCTTCATGACCGTGCTCGAGGCGAGCGGCCACATCAAGGCCGGCAAGCTGCGCGCGCTGGCCGTCACCGGCGCGCAGCGCGTGCCGGCGTTGCCCGACGTGCCCACGCTGGCCGAGGCGGTGCTGCCGGGCTTCAACTCGATCTCGTGGATCGGTGTGCTGGCGCCGGCCGGCACGCCCAAGGACATCGTCGAGAAAGTCTCGGCCGATCTGCGCGAAGTGCTGGCCGCCGACGACGTGAAGCACAAGCTGGTGGAGCTTGGCGCACTGCCGGCAGGCAACACGCCCGCGCAGTTCGCGGCCCTGATCGAGGCCGACCGCAAGCGCTATGCGCAGGTGATCAAGGACAAGAAGATTTCGGTCGACTGATGGCCGATCCAACCAAGCCCGGAGCACTCACCATGCACTTGCCCAAACGCCAGCTTCTGCTCGCTGCCATCTCGGCCCTGCTCTCCGCCGCCCACCCGCTGGCCAGCGCGCAGGCCTGGCCCAACAAGCCGCTGCGCATCGTGGTGCCGTATCCGCCCGGCGGCTCGTCGGACATCATCGCGCGCGCCATCAGCCAGCCGCTGTCCGAGGCGCTGAAGCAGACGGTGATCATCGAGAACAAGGCCGGCGCCAATGGCAACACGGGCACCGATTTCGTCGCCAAGTCCACCGACGGCCACACCCTGCTGCTGTGCGATGTGGGCGCGCTGGCCATCACCGGCTCGGTGTACGAGAAGCTGCCCTTTGATCCGTCCAAGGACCTGCGCGGCGTGAGCATGCTGGCCTACTCGCCGCACCTGCTGGTGGTGCATCCGTCGGTGCCGGCCAACAACCTGAAGGAACTGGTGGCGCTGTCTAAGACGCAGAAGCTCAACTTCGCCGTCACCGCCATCGGCAGTGCGCCGCACCTGGCCGGCGTGGCGGTGGAGAAGGCCACCGGTGCGCAGTGGGAATACGTCCCCTACAAGGGCGGCGCGCAGGCCATCGGCGACACCGTGGCCGGGCAGACGCAGGTGCTGATGAACGGCATGCTGGCCACGCTGCCGCACGTCACCAGCGGCAAGCTCAAGGTGCTGGGTGTGTCCAAGGCCACGCGCATGCCGCTGCTGGCCAACGTGCCCACCATCGCCGAGCAGGGCGTGAAGGGCTTCGAGTCGGGCACCTGGCAGGGCCTGCTGGTGCCGGCGGGCACGCCGCCCGAGGTGCTCAAGCGCCTGTCGGCCGAAGTGACGCGCATCATCCGCTCGCCCGAGGTGCGCGAGCGCCTGGTGTCGCAAGGCGCCGAGGTGCACACCATGTCGCCCACCGAGTTCAGCAGCTTCTTCGAGAGCGAGCGCAAGAAGTGGGCGGCCGTGGTCGCCCAAGGCGGCGTGAAGCTGCCCTGAGCCCAAACAGTTCCATTCCCCAGCAAGGACCCCCCATGAGCAACACCACCTCCATCGGTTTCATCGGCCTGGGCATCATGGGCGCGCCCATGGCCGGGCACCTCGTCAACACCGGCAACCCCGTGTATGTGCACACCCGCAGCAAGCTGCCCGAGGCCATCGCCGCCACAGCCGCCATCCCCTGTGCGAGCCCCGAGGCCGTGGCGCGCCAGGCCGACGTGATCTTCCTGATGGTGCCCGACACGCCCGACGTGGAGGCCGTGCTCTTTGGCGAGCACGGCGTGGCCAAGGCCCTGCAAGCCGGCGGCTCCACGCGCAAGGTGGTGGTGGACATGAGCTCGATCTCGCCGATGGCCACCAAGGCCTTCGCGCAGAAGATCAATGCGCTGGGCGCGGATTACATCGACGCGCCCGTCTCCGGCGGCGAGGTGGGCGCCAAGGCCGCCTTGCTCACCATCATGTGCGGCGGTGACGAGGCCGTGTTCGAGCGCGTGCGCCCGCTGCTCGAGAAGCTGGGCAAGAACATCACGCTGGTGGGCGGCAATGGCGACGGGCAGACCACCAAGGTGGCCAACCAGATCATCGTGGCGCTCAACATCGCCGCCGTGAGCGAGGCCCTGCTGTTTGCCAGCAAGGCCGGTGCCGATCCGGTCAAGGTGCGCCAGGCGCTGATGGGGGGCTTTGCCGCCAGCCGCATCCTCGAGGTGCATGGCGAGCGCATGATCAAACGCACCTTCAACCCCGGCTTCCGCATCCGCCTGCACCAGAAGGATCTGAACCTGGCACTGCAGGGCGCGCGCGAACTGGGCGTGAGCCTGCCGCAGACGGCCAATGCCGCGCAGCTGATGCAGACCTGCGCCGCCAACGGCATGGCCGATCTGGACCACTCGGCGCTGGTGAAGGCGCTGGAGCTGATGGCCGGCCACGAGGTGGCCAAAGCTTGAATCAACGCACAGGGCAACAGCCGGCAGAACCCATCGCCATGAGCACCCCACACGCCGCCGACCGCATCGCCTGGCTGCGCGTCTCGTCGTGCTACCTGCCGCTGGCCCAGCCCATCAGTGACGCCAAGGTGCTCACCGGCCGGCAGAAGCCGATGACCGAGATCGCGATGCTCTTCGCCGAGATCGAGACCGGCGACGGCCACCACGGCCTGGGCTTCAGCTACGCCAAGCGCGCCGGCGGGCCGGGGCAGTTTGGGCATGCGCAGGAGATCGCGCCCGCGCTCATCGGCGAAGACCCCAACGACATCGCCCGCCTCTGGGACAAGCTGTGCTGGGCCGGTGCCTCGGTGGGCCGCAGCGGCCTGGCCACGCAGGCCATCGGCGCCTTCGACGTGGCGCTCTGGGACATGAAGGCGCGCCGCGCCCAGCTCTCGCTGGCCAAGCTGCTGGGCGCGCACCGCGAGACGGTGGCCTGCTACAACACCTCGGGCGGCTTCCTGCACACGCCGCTCGATCAGCTGCTGGTGAACGCGGCGGCCTCGCGCGAGCGCGGCATCGGCGGCATCAAGCTCAAGGTGGGCCAGCCCGACCGCGCGCTCGACCTGGAGCGCGTGCAGGCGGTGCGCCAGCACCTGGGCGATGAGGTGCCCCTGATGGTGGACGCCAACCAGCAGTGGGACCGCCCCACCGCCCAGCGCATGTGCCGCAGCTTTGAGCCCATGCAGCTGGTGTGGATCGAGGAGCCACTCGACGCCTACGACCACGAAGGCCACGCCGCCCTGGCCGCGCAGTTCGACACCCCCATTGCCACTGGCGAGATGCTCACCAGCGCGGCCGAGCATGGCGACCTGATCCGCCACCGCGCCGCCGACTATCTGATGCCCGACGCCCCGCGCGTGGGCGGCATCACGCCCTTCCTCAAGGTGGCCGCGCAGGCTGACGCGGCCGGCCTGATGCTGGCCCCGCACTTTGCGATGGAGCTGCACATCCACCTCGCCGCCGCCTACCCGCGCGAGCCCTGGGTGGAGCACTTCGAGTGGCTGGAGCCGCTGTTCAACGAGCGCATCGCCATCGCCAACGGCCGCATGCTGGTGCCCACGCGGCCCGGCCTGGGCCTGAGCCTGAGCGAGCAGGCGCGCGGCTGGACGCGCGAGACGGCCGAGTTCGGCCAGCGCCCTTGAATGAGTCGACCAGAGCACCGCCCATGACCACGCCCGCCACCCGCCCGCCGCTCACCATCCGCATGCACGAGCGCGACAACGTCGCCATCGTTGCCAACGACGGCGGCCTGCCCGCCGGCACGGCGCTGGTGGACGCCTTTGCAGAGGGCGTGGTGCTGCAAGACCGCGTGCCCCAAGGCCACAAGGTGGCGCTGGTGGACCTGCCCGCCGGCGCGCCCGTGCTGCGCTACGGCATCCCCATCGGCCACACGCTGCAGGCCCTTGCCGCCGGCAGCTGGCTGCACGAGCGCTTGCTGCAGATGCCCGATGCGCGCGGCCTCACCGGCCTGCCCATGCCGGGTGACGGCTACACCACGCCGCCGGCCGCGCTGCCGCCGCTGCCCGGCTACAGCTTCGAGGGCTACCGCAATGCCGACGGCTCGGTGGGCACGCGCAACATCCTGGCCATCACGCAGACGGTGCAGTGCGTGGCCGGCGTCACCGCCTTCGCCGTGCAGCGCATCAAGGACGAGCTGTTGCCGCGTTATCCCAATGTGGACGACGTGGTGGCGCTCGAGCACGGCTACGGCTGCGGCGTGGCCATCGACGCGCCCGACGCCGTGGTGCCCATCCGCACGCTGCGCCACATCAGCCTGAATCCCAACTTCGGTGGTGAGGTGATGGTGGTGAGCCTGGGCTGCGAGAAGCTGCAGCCCGAGCGCTTGCTGCCGCCGGGCAGCTTCGAGATCAAGGATGAGCGTGGGCTTGCAGACGCTCCCCTCGACGTGGTCTGCCTGCAAGACGACGCCCACGTCGGTTTCATGAGCATGGTGCAGTCCATCGTGCGGCAGGCCGAAGTGCACCTGCAGCGCCTGAACGCGCGCCAACGCGAGACCGTGCCCGCCAGCGAGCTGGTGGTGGGCGTGCAGTGCGGCGGCAGCGACGCCTTCTCGGGCGTCACCGCCAACCCGGCCGTGGGCTTCTGTGCCGATCTGCTGGTGCGTGCCGGCGCCAGCGTGATGTTCTCCGAGACCACCGAGGTGCGCGACGGCATCGCCCAGCTCACCGCACGCGCCGCCACGCCCGAGGTGGCGCAGGCCATGGTGCGCGAGATGGCCTGGTACGACGCCTACCTGCAGCGCGGCCAGGTGGACCGCAGTGCCAACACCACGCCGGGCAACAAGAAGGGCGGCCTGTCCAACATCGTCGAGAAGGCCATGGGCTCGATCGTCAAATCAGGCAGCGCGCCCATCGCCAACGTGCTGGCCCCGGGCGAGCGCCTGCAGGCCAAGGGCTTGACCTACGCCGCCACGCCGGCCAGCGATTTCATCTGCGGCACGCTGCAGCTCGCTGCCGGCATGAACCTGCACGTGTTCACCACCGGCCGCGGCACGCCCTATGGCCTGGCGGCCGTGCCGGTGATCAAGGTGGCCACGCGCAGCGACCTGGCGCGCCGCTGGCACGATCTGATGGACGTGAACGCCGGCACCATTGCCGACGGCAGCGCCAGCATCGAGCAGGTGGGCTGGGAGCTCTTTCACCTGATGCTCGACGTGGCCAGCGGCCGCAAGAAGACCTGGGCCGAGCACTGGAAGCTGCACAACGCGCTGGTGTTGTTCAACCCCGCGCCGGTGACTTGATCACCAGCGCTTGATCGACGGCTTGCATGGTGTTGCCCGGGGCGGGATTCTTGTCTTGCCGCCGCCGGGCGGGCTGAGGCAACCTGCGCGCACACGGCCATCGTCCGCGGCCAGGCGATCATCGCGGCGCCTGCGATGCGCGACCGTGTCGCCGCGCATACCAGGCCGGCCGCGCAACCGAGGGCCGCGCACCAAAGGACGCGCTGCATTTCGCCTCCACCGGCTCCAGCATGCCCGCCAGGAATGCCACGAATTCCTGGACCATCGCGTCGCGTTTGGCCTCGGGCCGAAAGAGTGCGCTGACGGGCGGCGAGTCGCTGCTGGCCCAGTCGAGCAGCACGGGCTGCAGCAGGCCGTCGCGCACGAATGACCAGACCGACAGGTCTGCGAATCGGCCGACGCCCTGGCCGAGCAGCACGGCCTGGAGCACGTCGTCGCGGCTCGCGCAGGTCAGCCAGCCGCGAACGGCCACTTCTTCGATCTCGCCCTCACGGGTGTGTCGCCACAGGTCCAGCACGGTGCCTTCGGGGCTGCGCACCAGCAGGCAGTCGTGGCTGGCCAGGTCGGCAGGCCGCCGGGGCACACTGTGCCGGCGCCAGTAGGCGGGGCTGGCACAGATGATCAGCCGGCTCTGGGCCAGCTGTCGCTGCACCAGGTCGACACTGCCGGGCCAGCCCAGCGCCACGAGCACGTCCACACCGCGCGCGTCGGCCTCCTTGACGTTGAGGAAGTCCACCGTTCGCAGGTCAATGTGCACTTGGGCATGCCGCTCGTGCCAGTGCGGCAGCGCCGGCACCAGCAGCGCCCGCGCGAGCAGCGGCGGTGCGCCGACCACCAGCGTGCGCGTGCGGCGTGCACCGGGCCCGGACAGGGTGCGGTCGGCGTCCGCCAACTGGGCCAGCAGCGGGACGCAGGTCTCCAGGTATTGCGAGCCGCGTGCGGTGAGCGTGAGCCCCTGTGTGCTGCGGTCCAGAAGCTTGACCCCCAACTCGCGCTCCATCGCCGTCACGAGTTTGGTGACGGCTGGCACGCTGACTTCGAAGCGGCGAGCGGCGGCGGAGAAGCTGCCCGCCTCGGCCGCTGCGACGAAGTAGCTCAGGGCCCGGAACTTGTCCATGGTCTCTCCTTCCTCGAGAGCGTCTTAACTTTTGGTTAAAGGACATTTTGCCTGCCAGACGCTTTCGCGCCCCAGCGCCGGCTTCTACAGTGAGCCTCATCGACATCCCAGGAGCCCCCATGAACAGCCCCAAGCCCAGCGCCCCTGCTCATGCCGCGAGCCTCGCGTCACCGGCACGAAACCTGTCGTTCCTGGCTGCCGCCTTCGCATTGTTCAACGGGCTGCGCATCGTCGCTTACCTGCCCACCTTGGCAGCCATCCAGTCCAGCGGCCATGCCGACCAGCATTCGCTGTTCACCTGGCTCACCTTCCTCGGCGCCAACCTGACGATGGCGCTCTGGTTGCATGAGCAGAACGGGCGGCGTGTGAACCGCGCCGTGGCTGTCAATGCCTTCAATGCCCTGATGTGCGGCGCCATTGCCGCCTCGATCGCCTGGCTGCGTTGGGTGCAGCCGTCCACTGGCCTTTTCGCCACCTACTGATCTTCGGAGGATTCCATGCGCATCTTGTCCTGCCTCACTGCCGCCGCGGCGCTGCTCGCCTTGCACGCCGCGGCGCCGGCACAGCCCGTCGCCCTCAACGGCTTTCCGACCAAACCACTGCGCCTGCTGGTGCCGGTGCCGGCGGGCGGGCCCAGCGACTTCATCGCGCGCCAGATCGCGCAGCAGCTGGGCCACTCGCTCGGTCAGGTGGTGACGGTGGACAACAAGCCCGGGGCGAACGGCCTGCTGGCCGCCCGCGAGCTCACGACAGCCCCTGCCGATGGGCACACGCTGTTGTACGCACCCGGTTCGATGATCGCGGCACCACTGATGGCCAAGGGTTCGGGCCTCGATTGGGCGCAGGACCTCGCACCGCTGGGCAAGGTCGGTCGGGTGCCCTTTGCACTGGCCGTGCATCCGGGCGTGCCGGCCAACACGGTGAGCGATCTGGTGCGCCATGCACGCCAGCAGCCGGGCGCGATCAACGTGGCCACGAGCACGCCGAGCGAAGTGCTGGCGGCCGCCCAGTTCATGAAAGCGGCTGGCGTCACCCTCACGCGCATCCCGTACAAGGGCGGCACCCAGGCCCTGCCCGACCTGCTGGCTGGCCGCGTGCAGGTCATGTTCGGGCCGCTGTCGCTGCTGCAGCCTCAGGCCAAGACTGGCGCCGTCCGTCTGCTGGCCACCCTCACGCCAGAGCGCCACGCGGCGCTGCCCGATCTGCCGACCTTGGCCGAGGCCGGCCTCGCCGGCGTCGACGTGCCCACCTGGCAGGCGGTGTATGCGTCGGCGAAGGTGCCAAGCGCGGTGCGTGCCCGGCTGGCGGCCGAACTGGCCACCGCCGCAGCGCGGCCCGAAGTGCGGGCCGAACTCGAGCGCCGCATGCTCGCGGTCGAAGCGGCGTCGCCGCCGGAGCTGACAGCCACCATCGCGCGTGAACTGCTGGTCTGGGCTGCCGTGGTCGACGAATACAAGCTCACGGCCGACTGAGCGCCGCGCGAGGGGCCGACGTGCGGGTTCTCTTCTGTTGTACCGGCGGGGCAGGGCACCTGCTGCCGCTGCGCCCGCTGGCCCAGGCATTGCGGGCTCGTGGCCATGCGGTGGCCTGGGTCACGGCGCCCGACGCCCTGCACTTCCTGGCCGGGCAGGGTTTCGAGCAGTTCATGGCCGGCCCGACCTTCGACGACAGTCGGGGCCAGTTCCGAAGGGCCTTTGCAGAGGCCGCGGGGCTGCGAGGTGAGCCACTGTCCGCCTTCACCTTCCCGCGGCTTTTCGGTGCCATCCTGGCGCCGGCCATGCTGCAGGGGGTGGATGACGCCGTGCGGCGCTGGCGACCGGATTTCGTCGTGCACGAGCCGGCGGCCCTGGCCGCCCCGCTGATCTGCGAGCAGCGCGGTCTGCGGCACATCGCGCACGGTTATGGGCTGCGCCCTCCGATTGATTACCTTGCCGCCGCCATGCAGTGGTTCGGACCGCATTGGTGCCGCCGCGGGCTGCGAGCCCCGGCCGATGGCGGCGTGTTTCGCCATCGCTGCCTGAACATTGCGCCGGCCAGTCTGGAGCCGTCGGCCCCTTCGCCGGGCGGCCGCTGCTGGCGTTTCAACCCTTACCGCCCGGCAGGCCCGTCGGTGGTGGCACTGCCCGACGAGTTACGGCACCTGGCACGGTCGCCGTCGACGTCGGGTCCACGGGTCTATCTCACGTTTGGCACGGTGTTCAACCGCAGCGCGGCACTGGTGGCTGCCGCGCAGGCAGCAGCGCGCCTGGGTGGGGCGCTGGTCATCACGGTCGGTGTCAATGGCGAACCTGAGCGTCTGGCCGGCCTGGCCGGGCGATCTCAGGTTCTGCGCTTCGTCGACCAGCGGGCCTTGATGCCGCACTGCGACCTCGTGGTGTCCCATGGCGGTGCCGGCACGGTGCTGGGCGCTGCAGCCCACGGGCTGCCGCAACTGGTGCTGCCGCAGGCGGCCGATCACTTCAGGAACGCGCGCGCGCTCGATGCGGCGGGTGCGGGTGTCGTGGTCGAGTCGGACCGGCAGACGACCGATATCCTGGAGTCGACCATGCGTGCCCTGCTGTCGAACACCACGCTGGCCGAGCGAGCGCGGCGGCTCGCTGCGGAGATGGCCGCCTTGCCCGACGCAGACGCGGCGGCCCTGGAGCTCGAGCAATGGCACGCGTCGAGCGATGCGCGCTGAAGCTCGGCGCTGCCAACGCGCACGCGCCCAGGCTCTGCTTCGGCCGGGCCCCAGCTTCAACCCGCCGCGACCGGCCGCGCCTCGATCAGGCTGAACTCGAAGGACAGGGCTTGCGTATGCCGGATGGTGAACCCCGCGGCGGCCAGCAGGGCCGCGTACTGCTGCTCGGTGCGTTCGCGGCCGCCCAGGCCCGCCAGCATGTTCAGGTCGGTGCGGGTGACGGCCTGGTCGCGGGCGCTGGCGCGCAGGCGTTCGGCTCGCACGCGCTCGATGAGCAGCAGCTTGCCGTGGGCCGGCACGGCCTCGGCGCAGCGTTGCAGGATCTGCGCGCAGGCGGCGTCGGTCCAGTTGTGCAGGATGCTCTTGAGCATGTAGACATCGGCACCGCTCGGGATGAATGTTAGGAAGTTGCCCGCCTCGAAGCGGCAGCGCGCCGCCAGCTGGGCCGCGTCGATGGCCTGCCGGGCGCCGGGCCCGGCATGGGCCTGGTCGAGCACCACGCCTTGCAGGCCCGGGTGCGCCTTCAACAAGCCCAGGGCCAACTGCCCGTGCCCGCCACCCACGTCGACCAGCGCCCGCGCCCCGCGCCACCCTGGCCACTGCGCCAGGTCGTCCAGCACCAAGGCGGTCATCGCGTGTTGTGCGTCGTGAAACGCCGCCGGCAGCGCGCTGTCCTGCTCGAGGTAGCCATAGCCCGCCTCGCCGGTCTGCTTCTGCCGGGCACTGCGCCCCGTGCGCACGCTGTAGGCCAGCTCGCTCCACAGCGACCAGAGCGGCCCGCCCCACCACAGCGCCAGGGCGCGCAGCCCCGGGCCGCCGTCGGCCTGCTCGGCGCACAGCAGGCGGCCCATGCGCGTCAGCGCAAAGCGGCCTGGCGACGGCGAGCTGGTCAGCCCCAGCGTGCACAGCGCGCGCAGCAGGCGCGCCAGTGCATCGGGATCGCAGCCCAGCGTGCCGGCCAGTTCGTCGGCCGTGCGGGCGCCGGGCGCCAGGGCCTCGGGCACGCCCAGCTGCACGGCCGCATGGATCGCCTGGCAGCGCCAGCCGCCCACGATGTGCTGCACCAGGCGATCTGCGGCGCGGCCTTGCGGGCGGCTTGGCGCCGGGTTGAGGGTGCGCGGGGAGGAAGGCATGACAGGGTGCTCCTGGATGAGTGGGTTTTTTGGGGCCGGGGTCGTCGGAGCGCCGGGCTTCAGAGCCGCGTCCACACGATGACGCCAACGATCACCAGGCACATCAGCGCGTTGGATGCGCTGATCACGATGGCGCGGTTGCCGCAACGGCCGTTCTGCTCCCACAGCCACAAGGCCATGCTGGCGTTGCCGCCGACGAAGGTGAGCCACGTCCACAGCGAGTGCTGGCTGGAGTCCCCGCTGATCGCCACGGCCCAGATCGTGGGCAGGTAGGCCACGAGGCGGGCCGCACTGAAGAGCGCGAAGACGCTGGCGAGGATGCGCAGGTAGGCGGCTCGCGCATCCAATGCCATGCTCGGGAGCGGGTCGACGGCAACATGGGCCATGGTCACTCCTGCGGGATGTTGTGGGCGCGCACGAAGTCCTGCCAGGCCTGGCTGGCCGATGCCACGGCCTCGGCCAGCTGCTGCGGCCCGGTGCCCAGCGGCTCGACGCCGCTCTGCGACAAGGGCCCGCTGACGGCGGGGTCGCGCACGGCCGCGGCGATGGCCGAGGCGATCTTGTCGGTGATCTCGCGTGGTGTGCTCGGTGGGGCAAACACCGCGTTCCAGCTCGGCAGCCCGCCGGAGGGGATGCCCAGCTCGGCCAGCGTGGGCACGTCCGGCAGCAGGGCGCTGCGTTGCGGCAGGGCCGTGGCCAGCAGCTTGAGCTTGCCGGCACGCACATGCTGCAGGCCGCTGATGATGGGCCCGAAGTTCATCTGCACCTGGCCGCCGATGAGGTCGGGCATGAGCTGCGCGCCGCCCTTGTAGGGCACGCGTTCGGCCTTCACGCCGACGGACTCGAGCACGTGCAGGGCCATGCCCCATTCGCTCAGCACGCCGGTGGCGTAGTTCAGCTTGCCGGGCTGCGCACGGCCCAGGGCCACCAGCTCGGTGAAGTTCTGCACCGGCAGATCGCGGTTGACGAACAGCGCATAGCCCATCACCACGGCGTTGGACACCGGCGACAGCTCGGACAAGGCGCGGTACGGCGGGTTCTTCATCACATAGGGCAGGCCGGCCATCGAGGCCGAGGACCACAGCAGCGTGTGCCCGTCCGGCGCGGCCGCCATCACCGCCTGTGCGGCGATGGCGCCGTTGGCGCCGACACGGTTTTCCACCACCACCGCCTGGCCCCAGGCATTGCTCAGCGATCGGGCCACCAGCCGGGCGGCGGTATCCGACGGCCCGCCCGGCGGCGTGGGCACGATCAGCGTGACGGGGCGCGCCGGAAACGCCGCCGGTGCGGCGGCCTGGGCCAGCGGCAGCAGCGACAGCAGGGCCAGTGAGACGATGGTGCGGCGGTGTGTCATGGGAAGTCCTCGGTGAATGGGTGGGCCCGGGTGGGGCGTCGGGACGCGGACTGCAAGGTCCGCTCGTCTGGGAAGGCATGTTCGTCAGCGGCGCGCCGCGGCACATCCACCTCAAGTGCCGGGTGCCGGGCCGGGCGTACCGGTACTTCCGAACCGGTGCCTTTGCCCCTGTTCTTTGGCACCCGCTTGGCTAAGATCGAGCGCCTCCGATGAAGGGCCAAGCCATGAGCGATCACCTGCATGCACTGCCGCTGCGCCGCCGCGAGCTGCTGACATCCCTGGCCCTGGCCGCCAGCCCCTGGCCCGCCCTGGCGGCGCGCAATCGCCCGGCGCGCGTGGCCTGGCTGGGCTGGGTGGGTGCCACCGGTCTGCAGGCCTCGGCGCTGGCGCTGGAGGCCTTTCGCGGCGAGCTGCTGGCGCGTGGCTGGGTGGAGGGCCGGGACCTTCAGCTCATCAGCCGCAGCGGCGACCAGGGGCGCAGCGCCGCGTTGGCCGCCGAGCTGGTGCAGCATGACCCCGAGCTCGTGGTTGCGCAGGGGCCGATGGTGTTTGGTGCCCGCGGTGTGGTGGGCGCTCGGCCGCTGCTGTTCAACATCAATGGCGATCCGGTCGAGGCCGGGCTGGTGAGCAGCCTGGCCCGGCCGGGTGGCTTGATCACTGGCGTGTCCGCGCTGTCGGCCGATCTGGCGGGCAAGCGCCTCGAGTTGCTGAAGGAGGCCATGGGCAAGGGCACCCGCGTCGCGCTGCTGGCCAACAGCAGGCACCCGGGCGTGAAGGTGGAGCGCGAGGCCACGCAGGCCGCCGCCAGCCGTCTGGGCGTGAGCCTGTCCTGGCATCCATTGACAGCGGCCACCGACCTGGAGCCGGCGCTCGCCGCCATCGCCCAGCAAGGCGCGGATGCGCTGCTGGCCATTCCGGACAACCTCATCAACCAGCTGGCGCGGCCTGTGGCCGAGTTCGCCGCCGCGCGCAAGCTGCCCACCATGTCGGGGTGGTCCGAGTTCGTCGAGGCCGGCAACCTGATGAGCTATGGCCCCAACTACGAAGGCTTCTTCCGCCAGCTGGCCACGCTGGGCGATCGCATCCTGCGCGGGGCCAGTCCGGCCCAGACCGCGGTGGAGCTGCCGCGCGACATCGAGCTGGTGATCAACACCCGGTATGCCGCGGCCATCGGCCTGGCCTTGCCTCAGGGGCTGCTGCTGCGTGCCGACCGTCGAATCGGCTGACCCGCCCGCGGCCACGGCCACCGAGGCGCCGGCCGCGTGGTGGCGCAGCACGCTGGCGCGCCGCTATGCAGGCAGCTTCGTAGCGGTGGTGGCGCTGCCGCTGCTGGCCTACGGGCTCATCAGCGCCACGCTCACCTGGGGCCAGCAGCGTGAGGCGCTGGCCCAGGTGCAGGCGGCCCAGGCCGACGCCTCGGCCCTGCGCATCGTGCACTTTCTGCGCGACATCGAGGCCCAGCTCGCCGGGCTGACCGCGCTGCCCTGGCAAGGTGCAGACCCCGCGCAGCGCCGGCTGGACGCGCTGCGCGTGATGCGCCAGGTGCCCGCCATCAGCGACCTCGTGCTGCTCGACGGCGAGGGTCGCGAGCGCGTGTCGGAGTCCCGGCTCGAGCTGGGCCGGCTGGATTCGCGGGCCGATCGCTCGGCGTCGCCTGCATATGCCGGCGCGCGGTCGCAGCGCATCTACCACGGCGATGTCAGCTTTCGCAAGGGCAGTGAGCCGTTCATGACGGTGGCCGTGGCCGGCGCCAGCCCCGACGGCGGCGTGGCCATTGCCGAGGTGAGCCTCAAGCACATCTGGGACGTCGTCTCGCGCATCCGCATCGGCGAGGCCGGCATCGCCTACGTGATCGACCGCGCCGGGCGCCTGATCGCCCACCCGGACATCAACCTGGTGTTGCGCAACACCGACCTGTCGGCCGTGCTGCGGGCCTTCGAGCCCGCCGCCAGCGCCGCCGCGCCGCCGCGCGTGGTGGCCATGGCCGGCACGCGCGGGCAACCCGTGTTGGCCTCGAGCCTGGTGGTGGCGCCCGTGGGTTGGCGCGTGGTGGTGGAGCAGCCACAGCAGGAGGCCGACGAGCCCTTGCGCGCGGCCACGCGCAGCGCCTTGTGGGTGGCCACTGTGAGCCTGCTGCTGGCCTTGTCGGCCGCACTCTGGTCGGCGTGGCGCCTGGTGCGTCCCTTGCGCGCCCTGGCGCAGGGCGCCGAGCGCATCGGCGCGGGCCAGCTCGGCCACCGCATCGCCCTGGATTCCGGCGATGAGCTGCAGCAGCTGGGCGAGCGCTTCAATGCCATGGCGTCCGAGCTGCAGGCCAGCTACGGCGGCCTCGAGCGGCAGGTGCAGGAGCGCACCCGCGAGCTGTCGGATGCCAACCAGGCCAAGTCGCGCTTGCTGGCGGCCGCAAGCCATGACCTGCGGCAGCCCCTGCACGCGCTGAACCTGATGGTGGCGCAACTGCAGCTGGATGCCGGGGCCGCGGAGCGCGAGCGCCTGAGCCAGCGCATCGGCCAGGCCATCGGCTCGATCAACACCCTGTTCGACGGCCTGCTCGACGTGTCGAAGCTCGACGCCGGCGTCATCCGGCCCGAGCCACAGGCCTTCGCGGTGCAGCAGCTGCTCGATCGAATGGACATCACCTGCTCGGCGGCCGCGCGCGACAAGGGGCTGGAGCTGCGCATCCGCGCCCATCCGGCCTGGACCCACACCGATCCGGTGCTGATGGAGCGCATCCTCGGCAACCTGGTGGGCAATGCGGTGCGCTATACGCGAAGCGGGGGCCTGCTGGTGGCTTGCCGCCGCAGCGCCGAGGGCGTGCGCCTGTCGGTGTGGGACACCGGCATCGGCATTGCCCCCGACAAGCTGGCGCGCATCTTCGACGAGTTCTACCGGGTCGAAGGCGCCGAGAGCGAATCGCGCGAGGGCCTGGGCCTCGGCCTGTCGATCGTGGCGCGGCTGGCCGATCTGCTGGGCCATCGGGTGCAGGTGCGCTCGGTGCCGGGGCGGGGGTCCTGCTTCACGGTGATCGTCCCGGAGGTGCCGGCGCAGCCTTCCAGGCCGCCGGCCCTGGCGCCGCCGGCGCCCGACCTGCTGCAGGGCCGCGCCGTGGTGGTCATCGACAACAACGACTCGGTGCTGGACAGCACCGCCCAGCTGCTGCGCGCCTGGGCTTGCCAGGTGCAGGCCCTGCATGGCCTGCCACACAAACTCAGCGTCCTGGCCGGGCCGCCCGATCTGCTGCTGGTCGACATGCACCTGGACAACGCTGCCAGCGGCGTGGCGGTGGTGGAGGCCCTGCGTGCCCACTGGGGCGCCTGCATCCCGGCGCTCATCATGACGGGTGATGTCACGCTGGCCACGCGCGAGCGCATCGCCGCTGCGGGCCTGCCCCAGGTGGAGAAGCCCTTGTCCGCCTTGCGGCTGCGCACGGCGCTGACGAGGCTGCTTCAGCGCGGCTGAGGCGGGTCGGGCCGATTCCAGCCCAGGCGCGAAGCGGCCAGCACGGCCTCGGTGCGGCTGTCCACGCCGAGCGCGCGCAGGATGGCCGACACGTGGTTCTTCACGGTGGGCTCGGCCAGGCCCAGCGCGCGGCAGATCAGCTTGTTGTTCTTGCCTTGCATCAGCAGGCCGAGCACGTCCAGCTGGCGGCCGGTCAAGCCCAGATCGGCCAGTGTCTGCGCTGCGCCGGCCTGCTGCAGCCGACTGGCCGGCAGGCCCTGCGGCGCCGGGCCGGCCTGCAGCACCAGCGGTGGCACATAGACGCCGCCCGACAACACCAGGGCCAGCGCACCGGCCATCACGTCGCGCGGCTCGGTCTTGGGGATGCAGCCGACGGCGCCCGCGGCCATGGCCTGGCGCACGAGGGCCGGGTCCAGGTCGCCGGACAGCACCACCACCGCGGTGCCGATGTTCTGCGCCGCGATGCGGGGCAGCAGGTCCAGCCCCGAGCCGTCCGGCAGCCGAACATCAAGCAGCACCAGATCGACCATGGCACCGTCCTGCAGGGCGACGAGCGCGGCCGCCGCCGTCGACACCTCGACGACCTCGGAGCCCGGCCGCAAATGCCGAAGCAACGAGGCCAGCGCCTCGCGCACCAGGGGGTGGTCATCGACGATCAGGAACTTCATGGGCTCGAGCAGCATGCGATCCGATGGCCGAAGCGTAATGCATCGGATCGGCGAGGGCTTGAAAGCCCGAAGCTGCGCAGCCCAAACCTCGGCGCCGGCAGTCATGCCGCAGGGTGCTGTGCCCGCGCTTTGCGCGCCCGGAATCGCCTACCGGTCGAGGGGCTCGTCGTGCCGATGCTGACGGGCCCACCGCCGGCTCGCGCCCAAGGCCGCCAGCCCCAGCCCCACGACGGCCCAACTGGCCGGCTCGGGCACGGTGCCCACGGGCGCAAAGGGCAGGAAGGCGACCCCGTTGGCCGTGACATCCAGGCCGCCACTCAGGCCCTTGCTGCCGCTCAGGCTGCCCGCGCAGGTGTCGCCCAGCTGGTTCATCTGCAGCGTCACCGCGCCCACGTCGGCCAGCATGCGGCCGCAGCGGTCGGTGGCGTCGGTGTTCAACGACACGCTGGCCAGTGCCAGCACATTGCCCATGAACTGCGTGTCGGTGTCCAGCGTGGCCGAGCTCCCAACGTTCCAGAAGACGCCAGCGCCTGCGCCGGTGTTGAACACATCCACCACCGAGTGGGCCGAGGTGATCAGGCTGCTTTCCATCTGAAACACCCAGGCCGCGTTGGCATTGCCACCACCATCCAGGCGCAGCAGGCCCGACAGGTTGGTGGTGCCCGCGTGCACGGTGTAGACGCCGGGCATCAGGGTCAGGCCCACCAGGTCGGCCAGCGTGAGCACGGTGCCCGGGCCGAGCGAGGCCAGGTTGTTGCGCGCGGTGGTCAGCTCGGCCTGCGCCTGCATCGCATTGGGCGTGCCGGTGGTGGTGCCGGCGTGCACCAGGCCGCTCACCTGCGGGTCGGACACGGCCACGCCGGGGGCCGAGTTGAAGCCGGTGATGGCATTGGCGCCGCCGCTTTGCCACACGCCCACGTGGCCGCCGATGACGCTGGGCGACACATTGGTCACGGTGCTGGCGCCCAGGACGGTGAAGCTGGCCAGGTCCGACCCAAACAAGGGTGCGGCGCTGGCCGCCATGGGCAGGCACAGGGCAGCCAGCAGGCCGAGCCTGGAAGGCAGAGAACAGGTAGACGGGCAGGACAGGGGCATCGGAGTTTCCTTTGCCTGCAGCTTCTGCGCGCAACGCGGCCCGGTCTGTGTGCCAGCACACACAGGAACCAATGCTTGCGAACGAGGTGGTCCCGGCCCGGCACACTGCCCGGCTACTGCAAGACCCCGCCCTGCACGTCCTCGCTCGTGAGCAGCTGCACCGCCACCGGCTTCAAGTTCCAGATGCGCTCTGCGTATTCGGCGATCGAGCGGTCCGAAGAGAACATGCCCGAGCGGGCGGTGTTGAGGATGGACATGCGCGTCCAGCGCTCCTCGTCGCGGTAGGCCTCGTCCACGCGCTGCTGGCACTGCACATACGCATCGAAATCGGGGAAGAGCATGTAGGGGTCGTGGTAGACCAGGCCATCCACCAGCGGTCTGAACACCTCGCGGTCGCCGCCGCTGAAGTGCCCGCTGCCGATCAGGTCGAGCACGCTGCGCAGGCGCGGGTTGCGCTCAAGCCATTCACCCGGGCGGTAGCCGGCGGCCCACAGCGCCTCCACCTGCTCCACCGTCATGCCGAAGAGAAAGAAGTTCTCGTCGCCCACCGCGTCGCGGATCTCGATGTTGGCGCCGTCGAGCGTGCCCACGGTGAGCGCGCCGTTCATCGTGAACTTCATGTTGCCGGTGCCCGAGGCCTCCTTGCCGGCGGTGGAAATCTGCTCCGACACGTCGGCCGCCGGGTACACATCGTGCCCGGCGCTCACATTGAAGTTGGGCAAAAAGATCACCTTGATCAGCCCGCGCACGGCGGGGTCGTGGTTGACCACCTCGGCCACCGAGGTGATGAACTTGATGATCAGCTTGGCCGCGCGGTAACCGGGCGCAGCCTTGCCGCCGAAGATGAAGCTGCGCGGCGCGATCTGCAGCGTGGGGTCGGCGCGCACGCGCAGGTAGAGATCGATCACCTGCAGCATGCACAGGTGCTGGCGCTTGTACTCGTGGATGCGCTTGACCTGGATGTCGAAGATCGAATCCGGGTCGGCGCTGATGCCGGTGGCGCGCAGCAGGCGCGCGGCCAGCACCTGCTTGTTCTCGCGCTTGATGGCGCGCCATTGCGCGCGAAAGCCGGCATCGTCGGCCAGGGGTTCGAGCCGGCGCAGTTGCTCCAGATCGCTGAGCCAGCCGTCGCCGATGGCCTCGTTGATGAGGCGGGTGAGGCGCGGGTTGCTCAGCGCGATGAAGCGCCTTGGTGTCACGCCATTCGTTACATTGGTGAACTTGCCCGGCCACAGCGCATGAAAATCGCGCAGCACATCGCGCTCGAGCAGCTCGGAGTGCAACGCGGCCACGCCATTGATCGTGTGGCTGCCCACGCAGGCCAGGTGGGCCATGCGCACGTAGCGCTCGCCGCTCTCGTCGATCAGTGACAGGCGGCCCAGCAGCGCGTCGTCGCCGGGGTAGCGGCTGCGCACCTCCTGCAGGAACTCGGCATTGATCTGCAGGATGATCTCCAGGTGCCGCGGCAGCACGCGCTGGAACAGCGGCAGCGGCCAGCGCTCCAGCGCCTCGGGCAGCAGGGTGTGGTTGGTGTAGCCAAAGCTGCGGCGGGTGATGTCCCAGGCCTCGGCCCACTCGATGCGCTGCTCGTCCACCAGCAGGCGCATCAGCTCGGCCACGGCGATGGCCGGGTGCGTGTCGTTGAGCTGGATTGCGAACTTCTCGTGGAATTCTTGCGGCGGCAATTGCTGCGTGCGCATGATGCGCAGCATGTCCTGCAGCGAGCACGAGACGAAGAAATACTGCTGCTCCAGCCGCAGCTGCTTGCCCTGGCTGGTCTCGTCGTTGGGGTAGAGGATCTTGGTGATGTTCTCCGACACCGTCTTGCGGTTCACCGCGCCAAAGTAGTCGCCGCGGTTGAAGCAGTCGAGGTCGAAGGCCTCGGGCGCCTCGGCTCGCCACAGGCGCAGCGTGTTGGCGGTGTTGCAGCGGTAGCCGAGGATGGGCGTGTCGTAGGGGATGCCGTTGACCACCAGGTCGGGCAGCCAGCGCACGCGCGCTTGCCCATTGGCGTCCACGCTGTGTTCGGTGCGCCCGCCCAGGCTCACCTCCACCGTCCACTCGGGGCGCATCAGCTCCCAGGGGTTGCCGTGGCGCAGCCAGCGGTCGGTCTTCTCCACCTGCCAGCCATCCTGCATCTCCTGCTGAAAGATGCCATGCTCGTAGCGGATGCCGTAGCCCAGCGCGGGCAGGCCCAGCGTGGCCATCGAGTCGATGTAGCAGGCGGCCAGCCGGCCGAGGCCGCCATTGCCCAGGCCGGGCTCCACCTCGGCGGCAAGCATCTCGTCCAGGCTCAGGCCCAGCTCGGCCAGGGCCTCGCGCACGGCCGGCATGATGCCCAGGTTGATCAGGTTGTTGCCCAGGTGCGGGCCCATCAGGAACTCGGCCGAGAGGTAGGCCACGGTGCGCGCACCCTGGCGCGTGTAGGCCGCGGCGGTGCTGATCCAGCGCTGCAGCATGCGGTCACGCACCACGTGGGCCAGGGCCAGCTGGTAGTCGGTGCGGCTGGCCAGCGCCGGGAACTTGCCCTGCACGTAGAACAGCTTGTCGAGAAAGGCGCGCTTGAGCGCGGCCTTGTCCAAACCGGTGCGGCCGTCTTCATCGTGGTGCACGGCGGTGGCCGGCGCGGTGTGGGGCTGGATCTTGCTCACGCGGGCGTCTCCATTTCGGTTTGAGGTGGGTGCGATGCAAGAACTGCGCCCCGGCGCGCGCTGCGGCAGCACGGGGCTGCGCACTTCTTGCTTGGGTGAGCGCAGCTGGCGTTCTTCACCCACCCTTTCAGGCCCATGATGACCCCCACCCCCATCCGCTCGATCCTGATCGCCAACCGCTCCGAGATCGCCATCCGCGTGATGCGTGCGGCCTCGGAGATGCGCATCCGCACCGTGGCCATCTACTCGCAGCAAGACCGCCAGGCCCTGCACCGCTTCAAGGCCGACGAGAGCTACCTGGTGGGCGAGGGGCAGAAGCCGCTCGCGGCCTACCTGGACGGCGCCGACATCCTGCGCATCGCGCGCCAGGCCGGCGTGGACGCCATCCACCCGGGCTACGGCTTCCTGTCCGAGAACCCCGAGTTTGCCGATGCCGTGATCGCCGCCGGCCTCCGCTGGATCGGCCCCACGCCTGCGGTGATGCGCACGCTGGGCAACAAGGTGGCCGCGCGCCATGCGGCGGTGGCCGCCGGCGTGCCGGTGATGCCGGCCACGCCACCGCTGCCGCTGGACGTGGCCGACTGCGTCGCGCAGGCTGAAGTCATCGGCTTCCCGGTGATGCTCAAGGCCAGCTGGGGCGGTGGCGGGCGTGGCATGCGCGTGATCGAGAACGCGGGCGAGCTGCCCGGCGCACTGGCCGCTGCGCGGCGCGAGGCGCTGGCCGCGTTCGGCAACGACGAGGTCTACTTCGAGAAGCTGATCCGCCGCGCGCGCCATGTGGAGGTGCAGATCCTGGGCGACACCCACGGCAAGGTGGTGCACCTGTACGAGCGCGACTGCACCGCGCAGCGCCGCAACCAGAAGGTGGTGGAGCGCGCCCCGGCGCCCTATCTGGACGCCGCCGGCCGCGCCAGCCTGTGCGGGCACGCGCTGCGTCTGATGCGCGCGGTGAACTACACGCACGCCGGCACGGTGGAGTTCCTGATGGACGCTGACGATGGGCGTTGCTACTTCATCGAGGTGAACCCACGCATCCAGGTGGAGCACACCGTCACCGAGATGATCACCGGGGTGGACATCGTCAAGGCGCAGATCCGCATCACCGAGGGCGGCCACATCGGCGTGCTCGAAGGCCCGGGGCTCGACGAGACCGGCCCGCACCCCACGGGTGTGCCGGTGCAGGACGACATCCCGCTGAACGGCCACGCGCTGCAATGCCGCGTCACCACCGAGGACCCCGAGAACGGCTTCCTGCCCGACTACGGCCGCCTCGCCGCCTACCGCAGCGCGGCCGGCTTCGGCATCCGGCTCGATGCCGGCACGGCCTATGGCGGCGCGGTGATCACGCCCTACTACGACTCACTGCTGGTGAAGGTGACGGCCTGGGCGCCCACCGCGCGCGAGACCACGCAGCGCATGGACCGCGCGCTGCGCGAGTTTCGCGTGCGCGGCGTGGCCACCAACCTGCAGTTTCTCGAGAACCTGATCCAGCACCCGGCCTTCGTCGCGGGCGAGATCACCACGCGCTTCATCGAGAACACGCCCGAGCTGCTGGCGTTTGCCGCGCGACGCGACCGCGCCACCAAGCTGCTGCGCTTTCTGGGCGAGGTGGCCGTCAATGGCAACCCCGAGGTGCACGGCCGCGTGCTGCCCGCGCTGCCGCTGCCCAAGCCGGTGCTGCCCAAGGTGGACCTGGCCAGCGCCATCCCGCCCGGCACGCGCGATCGACTGCAGGCGCTCGGCCCCGCCCAATTCGCACAGTGGATGCTCGACCAGCCGCAGGTGCTGCTCACCGACACCACCATGCGCGACGCCCACCAATCGCTGCTGGCCACGCGCATGCGCACGGCCGATCTGCTGCCGATTGCGCCCTTCTATGCGCGCGAGCTGCCGCAGCTGTTCTCGGTGGAATGCTGGGGCGGCGCCACCTTCGACGTGGCGCTGCGCTTCCTGAAGGAAGACCCCTGGCAGCGCCTGGCCCAGCTGCGCGAGCGCATGCCCAACCTGCTGCTGCAGATGCTGCTGCGCGGCTCCAACGCGGTGGGCTACACCAACTACCCCGACGCGGTGGTGCGCCACTTTGTGCAGCAGGCCGCTGCGCAGGGCATCGATCTCTTCCGCGTGTTCGACTCGCTCAACTGGGTGGCCAACATGCGCGTGGCCATCGATGCGGTGCTGGAGTCCGGCGCGCTGTGCGAGGGCGCCATCTGCTACACCAGCGATCTGTTTGACAGCGCACGGCCCAAGTACCAGCTGGCCTACTACCTGGGCATCGCCAGGCAATTGCAAGCCGCCGGCGTGCACGTGCTGGCCATCAAGGACATGGCTGGCGTGTGCCGCCCGCGCGCGGTGGCCGCGCTGGTCAAGGCGCTCAAGGCCGAGACCGGCCTGCCGGTGCACTTCCACACCCACGACACCAGCGGCATGGGCGCGGCCTCGGTGCTGGCCGCCATCGATGCCGGCTGCGATGCGGTGGACGGCGCGCTCGACGCGATGAGCGGCCTCACCTCGCAGCCCAACCTGTCGGCCATCGTGGCCGCACTCGCGGGCACCGAGCGCGACCCCGGCCTCGCGCAACACGCATTGCACGAGGCCTCGATGTACTGGGAGGGCGTGCGCCGTTTCTACTCGCCCTTCGAGTCGGACATCCGCTCGGGCACCGCCGATGTCTACCGCCACGAGATGCCCGGCGGCCAGTACACCAACCTGCGCGAGCAGGCCCGCTCGCTCGGCCTGGCGCACCGCTGGACCGAGGTGTCGCAGGCCTACGCGGACGTGAACCAGCTCTTCGGCGACATCGTCAAGGTGACGCCCACGTCCAAGGTGGTGGGCGACATGGCGCTGATGATGGTGGCCAATGACCTGACGGCGGCCGAAGTGCGTGATCCGGCGCGCGAGGTGGCCTTTCCGGAATCGGTGGTGTCGCTGTTCAAGGGCGAGCTGGGCTTCCCGCCCGATGGCTTTCCGGCGGGGCTGTCGCGCAAGGTGCTCAAGCTGGCCGCGCACGAGCTGCCGCCCGTGCCCTATCGCCCCGGCGACCGCTTGGCACCGGCCGACCTGCCGGCCCTGCGCGCGCAGGCCGAGCGCGACTGCGAGCAGCCCTTGAGCGAGCCCGAGCTGGCCTCGTACCTGATGTACCCCAAGGTGATGCGCGAGTTCTGCGCGCACACGCGGGCGCACGGCGACACCTCGGTGCTGCCCACGCCGGTGTTCTTCTACGGCCCGCAGTTGCAGCAGGAGCTGGCACTCGACATCGGCCCGGGCAAGACCTTGATGGTGTCGCTGCAGTCGGTGGCGCCGGATGGCGATGGCTCGCAGAAGCTGCAGTTCGAGCTGAACGGCCAATCGCGCACCGTGCACGTGCGCCGCCCAGAGGACGGCAAGGCTCAGGCCGGTCGGCCGCAGGCCGATCCATCCAACGTTTGGCATGTGGCGGCGCCGATGCCCGGCGGCATCGTCAGCGTGGCCGTGCAGCCGGGCCAGCGCGTGCGCGCCGGCAGCACCCTGCTGGCGCTGGAGGCGATGAAGATGGAGACCCACGTCACCGCCGACCGCGACGCCGAGGTGGAATCGGTGTTCGTCGTGCCCGGCGATCGCGTGCAGGCGAAGGAGCTCTTGATCGTCCTGCGCCCGCCCGCCGCGCAGGCCTAGAACACGCCCACCAGGCCCGTGGTGGCGCTGCCCTGCAGATCGAACAGCGGCCTTGCCGTGGCACGCTCGCTGGTGTAGTCGAGCACGGCCTTGAAATCGCCGCCCACGAACAGCCCCAGCTTCAAGCCCGCAGGGCCACTGGAGATCAGCTGCACGGTGTAGCGCGCCTGCCCCTTCACGCCCACACCGAACTCAGGCGGGGGCCCCAGCTTCTTCAGATCGAACACAGGGTCGATGCCCCAGTTGAAACCGTTGTCGATGTCGCCCGATATCCGCGCCGGCTGCGGCACGGCGCCGATGATTGCCGCGCGAAACGGGAAGTTGAGCGGCAGCGTCTGCAGCAGCTGCAGCACCTGCTGCTGGCTGCGCGCGGTCGGGTCGATTGGATCGTTGCGAACCGGCACATTGAGCATGAAAGCCAGGGTCTGCCCCTGCGCCGTGAGCGGCGGCAGGCGCGTGGAGCTGGACGGGAACAGGCTGATCGGGCTGAGCACCGGCAGCGTGGGCGGCAGGCCGGGCAGGCTGAGCGGCGGGATCAGGCGCGGCGGCTGGATGCCAAACGAGGCGTTGGTGGTGCTGGTGGGCGCCAGGCTCAGCGCCAGCGGCATGCGCTCGGTCTCGAACAGCTTGCCTGCCGTGTTGTGGCCCACCGCGCCATCGGGCGCCAGCGAGTTGGAGCGCTGAAACTCCACCACACGCGCCTGCGTCTTGGGCCCGAACTTGCCGTCCACCTCGAGCGGCGCCAGGCGGCGGATCTGGAAGTTGAGCGCGTCCTGCACCGCGCGCACGTCGGGGCCTTGGTCGCCGATCCGGAGCACTCTGGCCATGGTCTTGTCCTGGGTTGGGTGACGAAGTCGCAAAGCGCGCTGGGGTGAGGTACGGCCACCGTGCGCAACGCCTGCCTCGTGTGGGCGCTGCTGCGTTCAGCTTACTCGCCGCGGCGGGGCTTGGATATCCCGCACGGGTGCCGCCATCCCCCTAGCTTGAAGTCGCTGCGCTTGGTGAGTCCTGACATGCTGCGGCCCGTGTGTCGCAATGCCATTTGACCTGCGAGAAGGCCATCGTGAGCTCCAAATCGAAGGCGAATCACAGTTCAGGCGCTCCCCGCTGGACCTATGCCTTGGCCGCCATTGTCGGAGCGTTGGGGCTACTCTGGACCATCGCGAGCACCTTCATTGCGAAGCCTGAAGCGTCTCGACCGATGGCCGCTTCGGTGCCCGGCGTTTCCGTCTCGGGTCAAGGAAGTGTCGGTGTCGGCGCGATGAGTGGTGGCACGATCACGATGGGCAATCCACCCAAGGCCGAGAACGCTGTCACGCCGGCAGCCGCGGCATCAAGGTAGCGCTTCGGGCGCCATTGCCATGAGAGCGAATTCGGTCTTGGTTCTCGTTGCGGCACTGTCGATCGCCCACGCTGCAGTTGCCGATGTGTCTGTGACCGGAGCGGGTAGTGTCGGTGTGGGTCAGATGTCGGGCGGCAGCATACAGATTGGCTTGACGCAAGCGCAACTCGAATCCGCGCTGAAGTCGAGCGGCGCCGAGCAAGCGGCGCGACTGCGGGACCTGACCTCCAAAGTGAATCAGGCGGTGGCGCGAATGAACGCCAACTTGCCCGCGCAGAAGGTGGAAGAGGTATTTTCCAGCGCCGTGGTGCATGGCTTCCTTGCCACCGTGGTGGGCAAACGCGTTCCTGAGGCCGATTGGCCCCGCGTGTTCAACGAATTGGCTGGCCGCTACCTTGAACTCGGCGATCGAATTGCTGCTGTTTCTGCTTCCAGCGATCGCATGAAGCTGCTGCTGAGACAGGCCGACGAGGCACTCAAACCAGGCGATCTTTCAAAGGTCGATGCCTTGCTGGGCGAGGCGCAGGAAGTCACGCTCGCCGAAGCCCGGCAGCAGGCATCGCCCACGCTGCAGGAGAGGCGGCAATCGGCCAGACTACTGGCGGCGCGGGCCAGCGTGGCCTTCTCGCGCTTGGAACGTGAGCTTGGTGCCAGCCTGCTTGTTCAAGCGGTGGGTCTGCGTCGGGATGACTTCGACTCTGAAGTGTTCCGCTGGCTCAGCGATGCTGGCGATACCAGGGACGGCTTGGGCGATGCGACGCTGGCCCTTCAATTGCGCCATCAAGCGCGGGATTCGATGGCGGCGCTCTCTACCGCCAACCCGCTGAACAACGAATGGCGACGCCAATGGGCCGTGAGTCAGGACCGCCTTGGCGACAGCCTGAGACACAAAGGTGATGTGGACGCGGCGTTGGAGAGCTATCTGATGGGGTTGAGCATCCGACAGCAACTCACGAGCATAGACGCGACCAACACGTTGTGGCAGCGCGATCTCGCGATCAGTCATGAGCGAATCGGAGACAGCCTTGTCTTGCAGGGCAAGCGGCCGAAGGCTGGCGAGAACTTTCAAGCCAGCCTGGCTATACGCAAGAGGCTCACGGCCGCCGATCCCATGAACACGGAGTGGCAGCGCGATCTTTCGATCAGTCAAAGTCGGATTGGCGACAACCTCCGTGCACAAGGTGACGGCGATGGTGCGCTCCAGTATTACCGCGCGAGCCTGGCGGTTCGGCAAGCGCTGGCCACCTCCGTTCCTTCCAACAGCGTGTGGCAACGTGATCTCTCAATAGCCCACGAGAAGCTCGCAGATCACCTTCGCACCGCAGGCGACCTCGCATCAGCGTTGCAGGACTATGAAGCCAGCCTGGCCATCCGCCAGCGACTTGCGGCGCTCGATCCAACGCACATTGAATGGCAGCGGGATTTGGCCGTCGCTTGCTTGAAGCTGGGCGTGTTTGGGGCAAGCGTCTTGACAGTGCCGAGGCGGGTGTCGGTGCTGATGACGGGCCTGGATGCGCTGGAGCGCCTCTCAGTGCGGGGCCATTTTCGATCGAGCGATACCCAATTGGTCGAGGCGTTCAAAAGCACGCTCAGTGGCATTCGCTGAGTGAACCGTGGTCTGTCCACGTCTTCGATTCTTGCCCGCTGGAGGCGGGTAGGACCTTACTTCAGGGAGCACTGAATGAGCGCATTTGTGATCTTCGATGTCGAGATCCGCGACATGGACAGATACCAGGACTTCATGAAGGGCGTGAAGCCCGCGCTCGACGCGGCCGGCGCGCGCTACCTGGCCCGTGGCGGCGCACACAAGGTGCATGAAGGCGACTGGCAACCGCGGCGCATCGTGGTGCTGGAGTTCCCCTCCGTTGCCGCGTGGGAGGCCTTCTACACCGGGCCGGTATATCAGGGCTTGAAGGCCGTGCGCGACGAGTGCAGCAGCGCCAGGCTGGTCTGCGTGGAAGGCATGCCGCCGCCAGGCGCGTGAGCCGGCGGCAGCCTCAATCCGCCGTGATCTTGCGCTCGCGGATCAGCTTGCCCCAGGTGGTGGATTCGCTGGCGATGAAGCGCGCCAGGTCATCGCGGCTACCCGGCTGCGGGGTGAGGCCGTGCTTGAGCAGCTCGGCCTTCACATCGGGGGCGTTCAGGGCCTTGACGAGCTCGCGGTTCCAGCGCTCGAGCACCGCCGGCGGGGTCTTGCCGGGCGCGACGAAGGCATACCAGTTGGTGGCCGCGAAGCCCGGGTAGCCCGACTCGGCGATGGTGGGCAGCTTGGGCAGGAAGTCCGGCCGGGTGAGCCCGGTGCTGGCCAGTGCGATCAGCTTGCCCGATTCGACATGGGGTTGCGCGGTGGACCAGGTGGAGTAGTAGGCCGCCACGCGGCCGCCCAGCAAATCCTGCAGCGCGGGTGCGCCGCCCTTGTAGGGGATGTGCACGGTGTCCACACCGGCGCGCTGGTTGAAGAGCTCGCCGGCCAGGTGCGAGGCCGAGCCGGCGCCGGTGGACGCGAAATCGAGCGAGCCGGGCTTGGCCTTGGCCAGCGCCACGAACTCGGCCAGGGTCTTGGCGCCCACGCCCGCGTGCACCACCAGCACGTTGGGGAAGCTCATGCCCAGCGTGAGCGGCGCCAGATCGCGCTGCGCGTCGTAGGGCAGCTTCATCAAATGCGGGGCGATGGCCAACGGGCCGATCGAGCCGAGCAGAATGGTGCTGCCGTCGGGGTTGGCCTGGGCCACATACTGGTGCGCCAGGTTGCCACCGGCGCCGGCGCGGTTGTCCACCACCACCGTCTGGCCCAGGTTCTCGCCGAGCTTCTTGGCGATCACGCGTGCGCCGGTGTCGGCCGCGCCGCCGGCGGCAAAGCCGACCACCAGCGTCAAGGTCTTCTTGGGGATGTCCTGCGCGGCGGCCCAGGGGCTGAGCACTGCGAGGAGGAGGGCGGCGGTGGTGAGTTGACGGCGGTTCATCATGATGGTCTCCAAGAGGGGGAAGTTCAGTCTTCGGCCAGCTTCAAGCGGCTGGGTTGTCGTTTCTCGATGGCCCACTTCAACAGCGCAGCGACGCGGTAGATGCCATGCGCGAACTTGCCATAGGGCAGGGTGGCGAACAGCGCCATCACCGCGCCCAGGTGCAGGCACAGCAGGGCCACGAAGGCCGCGCTGCCATGGCTGAGCATCAGCGCCAGGCCGCTGGTGGCGGTGAGAAACAGCAGCAGCACAAAGCCCAGGTCCATCGGCTTCTGCGCGGCATCGCCTTGCAGCGGGTGGCGGCGCAAATTCAACCAGCCCAGGCCCGCCGTGCCGATGGCCAGGCTCAAGCCGCCGGCCGTGCCCAGCAGCTTGGGCAGGGTGTCGAAGCCATAGGGCGCGTGCCAGCCCATCACGTAGTGGTAAAGCGTCCCCACGCTGGTGGCCGCAAAGCACAGCATGAAGCCGTAGAAGGTGGCATGGTGAGCGCGGCGGCGCCACAGCGTGAAAGCGTCGTCCTCGTTGTTGCAGCCCTGGCCGTGGCCACCGCCCAGGTGTTTAAGTCGCAGCGCATCGCTGCCGGCCTCGGCCAGCGCGGCGGGCGAGGCGCTGCCGGGTGAGTCCTCGCGCCAGAAGCGGCGCACGCCCAGCGTGAGGGCCAGCACCGCCCAGCCGAAGACCGGCGCAAACAGCGCCACCATCAGGTTGTGCGGGAAAACCGCATAGAAGCCACCGGCGCCGGGCGATTGCCACAGCGCCTGCGGCCCGCCCTGGCGCAGCACCGCCAGCAGCAGAAACAGCGCCAGGCCCGCGGCGAGCGCCAGTGCCAGCGTGAGGCCGTTGCGCTGGTACAGGCGGCCAAAGGCGGGCGGCCAGGCGTGGTCGGCGTAGGTGTGGCCGCGCACGCGGGCCATGGTCTGCGGCACGTTCACGGCGAACTCGTGCGGCGGTGCGTATTGGCAGGCATGCAGGCAGGCGCCGCAGTTGTGGCACAGGTTGGCCAGGTAGTGCGCATCGGCGGGGCTGAAGGCCAGGCGGCGCGTCATCGCCGGGAACACAGCGCAAAAGCCCTCGCAGTAGCGGCAGGCATTGCAGATCTGCATCACGCGGGCCACCTCGCTTTCGTCGGGACTGGCGGCACTCGCGGCGCGGATCGGGATCACGCGCTGGGTCTTGGGGGTGGCGCCGGGGTGGCCGCTGGCCAGATCGGTGGCCTCGCGCACCAGCGATTCAAGCGGCTGCATGGGCGGCTCCTTCCGTGCGGGTGGCGTGCCCAGTGGCCGCAGCCGCCTGCGTGCCGGCGATGCGGCCAAAGGCCGTGCCGATGGACATGCCCACGCCCGCGGTGTAGCCCTGGCCCAGCACATTGCCGGCCATCATCTCGCCGGCCACGAACAGGTTGTCGCTGGGCTGGCCACCAAAACGCACGGCCGTGGTGGCATCCACCTTCAGGCCCAGGTAGGTGAAGGTGACGCCCGGGCGCAGGGCATAACCGTAAAAAGGAGCGGTGTCGATCGGCAGGGCCCAGTGCGTCTTGGCCGGCGCCAGGCCCTCGGTGTGGCAATCGTCGAGGCGCGTGTGGTCGAAGGTGCCGACACGGCAGGCCGCGTTGTAGTCGGCCAAAGTCTGCGTGAATTGCGCGGGGTCCAGCCCCAGCTTCTGCGCCAGCTCGGGCAGGCTGTCAGCCTGCACGCCATCGAACACCGGCGGCATGAAGCGGCCCACCGCCTTGGCGTCGATGATGCTGTAGCCGATCTGGCCGGGTTGCTGGGCCACCAGGCGGCCCCAGATGGCGTAGCGCTTGGGCCAGAAGTCTTCGCCTTCGTCGTAGAAGCGCTGCGCCTCGCGGTTGAGCACCACGCCCAGCGAGACACAGTCCAGCCGCGTGCAGATGCCACCGTCGTACAGCGGCGCGCGCGCGTCGATGGCCACCATGTGCGCCTGGGTGGGGTCGCCGATGGTGTCGGCGCCGAGCGTCATCAATTGCCTGAGCAGCACGCCGGTGTTGAAGCGCGTGCCGCGGATCAGGAAGTTGTCGGCCGGCCACTCGCCGCGCTCATTGCGGCCCCAGGCCTCGCGCAACCAGTCGCGGTTGGACTCGAAGCCGCCGGCCGCCAGCACACAGCTGCGCGCGGTGATGCGTTCGTCGCCCACCCAGGCTGCCACGAAGCGGCGTCCCTCGAGCTCGATGCGCGTCACTGGCGCCTCGTAGCGCACCTGCACGCCCAGTTGCTGCGCGCTGCGGTAGTAGGCATTGACGAGGGCCTTGCCGCCGCCCATGAAGAAGGCATTGGTGCGCGCCACGTGCAGCGCGCCCGACAGCGGCGGCTGGAAGTGCACGCCATGCCGGCGCATCCACGGCCGGCAGGTGGACGAGGCACGGATCACCAACCGCGCCAGCGCCTCGTCGGTCTTGCCGCCGGTGACCTTGAGCAGGTCCTGCCAGTATTCCTCTTCGGGGTAGGCCTCGATCAGGACGTCCTGCGGCGCGTCGTGCATGCAGCGCAGGTTGCGCACGTGCATCGAGTTGCCGCCGCGCCAGGCTTGCGGCGCGGCCTCGAGCAGCAGCACGCTGGCGCCGGCCTCCCGCGCCATAAGCGCAGCACACAGGGCGGCATTGCCGCCGCCGATCACCAGAACATCCACCACGGGCGTTTCTCCTTCGAGCCTGCCGCACTGTAGGCAGCTTGCGCGCAGGCCGCCAGAGCGGCGCCGTCAAGGGGGTTTCAGGATTCGTGAAAGCTCGCGCCGATCCAGCGGCCCTCGGCCACCAGCGCGCGCGCCACCTCGGTGAGCACGACGCGGGTGGCGAGTGCGGCGGGCGAGAGCTCGTCGTCCGACAGGCTCACCAGCAGATTGGGCCGGCGCGCGTGCGCATTGCTGATCTGCACCAGGGCCACTTCGTCGCTGCGCAGCCGCAGCGTGGCCGCGCCGGGCTGGATGGTGGCGCCCAGGCCGGCCGAGACGGCGTCCATCAGCAGCGTGAGACCGTCGATCTCGGCCACCACTTTGGGTGTGCAGCGGGCGCGGGCGAAGGCCTTGTCCACCAACGCGCGCAGGCCGTGCGGGCCGCTGGGCAGGATCAAGGGCAACTCGGTGAGCTGCTCGATGCGGATGCGCGCCATGGTGGGCAAGCCGGGCAGGCCGCGCAGGCCCATCGCATACAGGCGCTCCTGCAGCAGAGGCAGCACGCTCCAGCCCTGCGCCGGCTCGGCCTGGAAGACCACGGCCAGATCAAGCTGGCGCGCGCCCAGCATCTGCCCCAGGTGGCCCGACAGGCTCTCCACCAGGTGCAGCCGCACATCCGGGTAGCGCGCGCGCATGGCCGCCATCAGCGGCAGGCCCAGCACGCTGGCAGTGGACGGTGCCAGCCCCACGCTGGCGTGGCCCGACAAGCGCGCCTGCTGCGCCGCCAGCACGGCATGGTCGGCATGGCGCAGGGCCAGTTGCGCCTGGCGCCAGAAGGCCAGGCCGGCATCGGTAGGCAACACGCCCTTGGACGTGCGCTGCAGCAGCCGCGTGCTCAGCTCGCCCTCGAGCCGGCTCACCTGCTGGCTGAGCGCCGAGGTGACCACGCCCAGGGCGGCCGCCGCCTGGCTGAAGCTGCCGTGCTCGATGACCTTGACGAAGTAGCGAAGTTGGCGAAGTTCCATCGCCTGCAATCTGCCACACAAAACCGGCCGGGCCAGCCGCATTTCATGGCATCGTCCGACACCTCATCAGCGCAACAAGGAGTTCGCATGCCCAAAGGCTACTGGATCGCGCGCGTCGACGTGAGCGATCTCGAGCAGTACAAGAAATATGTGGCGGCCAACGCGCAGGCCTTCTCGAAGTTCGGCGCCCGCTTCCTGGTGCGTGCTGGCGCGTTCGAGACCGTCGAGGGCAGCAGCCGCAGCCGCAATGTGGTGATCGAGTTCCCCAGCCACCAGGCGGCACTGGACTGCTATCGCTCGGCCGAATACCAGGCGGCCATGGCCTTCAGGCTCAACGCCTCCACGGCCGACATCGTCATCATCGAGGGCTACGACGGGCCGCAGCCGGGTTGATGGGCTGGGCCGGGGCGGCGGGCAGCCACTAACATGTCATCCTGTGGTGAATGGATCGGGAGACTTGGGCATGGCCAGCATTCGCGAAGGCAATCAAGGCGTTCTGGTGGTCGTTGACGTGCAGGTGGGCGTGGTGCAGGACGCCTGGGACGCACCGCGCATCGTCGGCAACATCGCCCGCGCGGTGCAGCGAGCGCGCGCGCAAGGCGTGCCGGTGATCTGGGTGCAGCACACCAGCGCCGAGCTGGTGCCGGGCAGCGCGGCCTGGCAGTGGGCGCCCGAGCTGGTGCCTGCGCCGGGCGAGACGCTGATCCACAAGCACTTCAATTCCTCGTTCGAGGAGACTTCGCTCGATGACGAACTGGCCCGCCTCGGTGCCACGCACATCACGCTGGCCGGCGCAGCCACCAACTGGTGCATCCGCGCCACCGCCTACGGCGCGCTCGAGCGCGGCTACGACCTCACGCTGGTGTCCGACGCCCACACCACCACCACCATGGTGCCCGACGATGGCCCGCCCATCGAGGCCGCCAGCCTCATCGCGGACTTGAACATCGCCATCACCTGGCTGCGCTACCCGGGCCGCCGCAATGGCACGGCACCTGCCGAGCAGCTCAGTTTCAGCGCACCCGGCGGCGGGCGCTGAGCGCTCGAATGTTGCGCCCTGCGGCGAGTGAGCTTGCATGGCGCCGCCCGGTGTGGGCGGCCCTGGCGGGCATGTTCGTGGATGCCGACGTCTCGCTCACCCGCGACGAGCGCGTGGCGCAGCTGGCCGCATCGCGCTACACACTGGCCGAGCTCGAGCTGATCCTCATCGAGGAGGTCTACCCCGTGTGCTGGCACACGCTGCAGGCCGACGCAGGCCAGGGCGAGCCGTTCGATGCCGACTGGTTGGCGGCGCAGATCCTGGGGCGCTGCCCGTCGCCCGAGGTGTTCGAGCGCCTGATCGTCTTTGCGCGCATGACGGTGCCGCGTTCGCGCGAATGGCAGGCCACCGCGGCCGCACTGGCGGCACGGCGCGGCGCGGGCGGCGAGAATCCTGCGTGATGAAGACCACACCCACCCCACTCACCGCCGCGCTGGCCGGCATCTTCTCGGCCCTGGTGTGGCCGCTGGTCAACCCGCCGGGGTCCGCGTTCACCGTGGAGCTGATGCTGGCCACGCTGCTCGTCATCGCCTTGCCGGCGCATGCCTTCGTGGTGGGCTTTGGCCAGCAGCAGGCGCTCGGCATGCCCAAGCTGGACACCGCCTTGCTGGTGCGCGTGGCCGCCTGGCTGGCGTCGGCGGCTGCCACGGCCATCGCGGCGGCGGCGCTGCGCGCGGCCTGACGCCGGATGGCCGACGGCCAAGCGCTCGTGCCTGACCAGCGCGCGACGCTGTGGCCGGTGTGGGTCAGCGGGCTGGCTGCGGTGCTGTTGTTCTCGTTCATTGCGAGTTATCTGTCGCCCCTGAGCCCCGACCCGATTCAACTGCAGCTGTCCTTCACGCCGCGCGCCTTCGGCGAGGTGGTGCATGCCTGGCCGCCCGAGCACCTGGCGCGCTACCGGGCGCACTTCCCGGCGGACTTTGCCCTGCTGCTGTGCTACGGCGCCTTCGGCCGATGGCTGGTGATGCGCACCGCGTTGACGGCGCAGCTGCCCATCGAGTGGCAGGTGGCTGCCCGCTGGATGCTGCCGCTGGCGGCGGCCTGTGATGCCGCGGAGAACATCGCTCACCTGTGGCTGACCGAGGTGCCCCGCTTCGGCATGGCCTGGCTGTATGCCTCGTCGGCCATCGTGGCGGCGTTGAAGTGGGTGTTGATCGGCTGCTTTGTGCTCACGGCGCTGGCTGCGCTGGCCACGCACGGCTGGGCGCGCTGGGGCCGACGAGGCCACTCGGCATGAAGCGCGTTCGCGCGGCGCTGGCCATCGCCTGGGCGCTGCCTTGCTCGCTGCTCGGCATGGCCTTTGGCCTGCTGGTGCTGGCGCTCGGTGGCACCTGCCGGCGCGAGGCGCGCAGCCTGGAGTTCGTGCGCTTCGCAGGCGCCGCGCCGGCCGGCACGCTGTGGCAGCGCCTGCCCTTCGTGGCCATCACGCTCGGCCACGTGGTGATCGCCGTGAACCAGCCGGCCATGCAGCGCCTGCGCCAGCATGAGCAGGTGCATGTGCGTCAATACGAACGTTGGGGCGTGCTGTTCTTCGTGGCCTATCCGCTGGCCAGCCTGTGGGCGGCGCTGCGCGGCCAGTGCCCTTACCGCCACAATCGCTTCGAGGTGGAGGCCCACCGGCCGCAACCCGCCGATCACCCCCAGGTTTGAAATGACCGACAGCGCACCCAACCCCATCTTTCTGGACCTGCCCACCGCCATCGACACGCCGCGCCTGCACCTGCGCCCGCCGCAGCCCGGCGACGGCCTGGCACTGCACGCGGCCATCGTGGAATCGATGCCCGAGCTGCGGCGCTTTCTGGCCTCGCTGCCCTGGGTGGCGGCCGAGCAGAGCATCGAGTCGGCCGAGCTCTTTTGCCGCAATGGCCACGCCAACTTCCTGCTGCGCAAGGATTTGCCCTTCCTGGTGTTCGAGAAGGCCAGCGGCCAGCTGATCGGCTCGATGGGCCTGCACCGCACCGATTGGTCGGTGCCGCGCACGGAGGTGGGCTATTGGGTGCGCAGCAGTCGCTCGGGCCACGGCTTTGTGCAGGAGGCCGTGCTGGCGCTGGTGGACTACGCCTTCGCGCACCTGCACGCCGCGCGCATCGAGCTGATCACCGACGAGGCCAATGCGCGCTCGCGCAAGGTGGCCGAGCGCTGCCAGTTTCGCCTGGAGGGCGTGATGTTGAACGAGCGCCGCGCGCCCGATGGCAGCCTGCGCAACACCTGCGTGTATGCGCGCGTGGCGCCCTCAGCTTGACGCGGTGATCAGGCTCGCCATCAGCGCCGGGTCTTCCATCGGCAGCATGTGGGTCTTGTCCATCAGCTGCAGATCACTGCCCTGGCGAAACTCGCCCGCCAGCTGATCCCAGGTGGGCGTGCCCAGCGGGTCCCAGGGCAGGATGGCCGGGTCTTGCGGGCGGGCGCGGATCACCAGCACGGGGATCTGCAGCGCGCGGATGCTGGCGTAGATGCCGGCGTGGTGGCGCGCCAGCGGGTAGACGCGGCCCTCGAAGGCGGGCGCGCAGGCCAGCTGCCAGCCCACGCCGCTGTCGGCCGGGCGCAGGCCGTGCTCGCAGTAGTCGCGCAGCGCCTCGGGTGTGAAGACGGAGTAGGGCGGCCGACCACTGAAGCGCTCGGCCATGGCCGTGGGCGAGTCAAAGTGGTTCTTGCGGCCCGCCGCCGGGTGCGGCGCCTCGGGCGGCAGCGCGGGGTGCAGGTATTCGTCGGGTGCGCGCAGCACCGGGTCCACCAGCACCAGGCGCGAGAAGCGGCCCGGCTCGGCGGCAGCGGCCTGCACCAGCGCGTGCGCGCCCATGCTGTGGCCCACGCCCACGGCGCCCTGCAGATCGAGCACCTTCACCGCATCGGCCAGATCACGGCCAAAGGGCTCCCAACTGTTGAAATCAGCGGCATCGCTGCGGCCGTGGCCGCGTTGCTCGATGGCCAGCACATGGCGGCCGGGCAGGTGGGCAATGGTCTGGTCCCACACCCGGCCATGAAAGCCCGTGGCGTGCACCAGAAACAGCGAGGGCGCCGCGCCGCGCAAGGCGGCACGCCACTCGAAGCAGGCCAGCGTGAGGCCGTTGGCGGGGATGCGGCGCAGTTGGGGTTTGGTCATGGATCAGATGATGGCAGCGAGCCGGCTGGCCTGGTCGATGGCGCGCTTGGCGTCCAGCTCGGCGGCCTCGAAGGCGCCGCCCACCAGCTGGGCCGGCACGCCCGCGGCCTGCAGCTCGTCGTACAGCGTGCGCAGCGGGGTCTGGCCGGCGCAGAGGATCACCGTGTCCACCTCGAACAGGCGCGGCTCGCCGTTGACGCGGGTGTGCAGGCCGGCATCGTCGATCTGCAGGTACTCGACGCCGGCCACCATGTGCACGCCGCGCCGCGCCAGCGTCATGCGGTGCGCCCAGCCGGTGGTGCGGCCCAGGTTCTTGCCCAGCGCGTCGGCCTTGCGCTGCATCAGCCACACCTCGCGGTCGGCCCGGGCCACCTGCGGCACCACGCCCGTGACGCCACCGCGTGGGTGGTTCTTGAAATCGATGCCCCATTCGCGCGCGAAGACATCGACGTCCAGCGCGGCCGAGGTGCCCGCGTGCGTGATCAGCTCTGCCACATCGAAGCCGATGCCGCCCGCGCCCAGGATGGCCACGCGGCGGCCGATGGGTTGGCGGCCCAGGATGGCATCGATGTAGGGCACCACCTTGGCGTGGTCGACGCCCGCGATGGCCGGCGTGCGCGGCGCGATGCCGGTGGCCACGATCACCTCGTCGAAGCCCTCGGCCTGGAGCATGGCTGCATCGGCGCGCGTGTTCAGGCGCAGCGTGATGCCGTGCAGATCGATCATGCGGCGGTAGTAGCGCAGGGTTTCATGAAACTCCTCCTTGCCCGGGATGCGCTTGGCCAGGTTGAACTGCCCGCCGATCTCGGCCGCCGAATCGATGAGGGTGACGCGGTGCCCGCGCTGCGCCGCCACCGTGGCAAAGGCGAGCCCGGCCGGCCCCGCGCCCACCACGGCGATGCGCTTGGACGCTGAGGATGCGTGATATTTGAGCAGCGTCTCGTTGCAGGCACGCGGGTTCACCAGACAGCTCACCTGCAGCCTGCCGCCGAAGGTGTGGTCCAGGCAGGCCTGGTTGCAGGCGATGCAGGTGTTGATCTCGTCCTCGCGGCCTTGCGCGGCCTTGTTCACCAGCTCGGGGTCGGCCAGCATGGGGCGGGCCATGGACACCAGATCGGCATCGCCGCGCGCCAGCACGGCCTCGGCCACGGCCGGCATGTTGATGCGGTTGCTGGTGATCACCGGCACCTGCACCACCTGGCGCAGGCGCCCGGTGACCGAGGTGAAGGCCGCGCGCGGCACCATGGTGGCGATGGTGGGCACCGGCGCCTCGTGCCAGCAGAAGTGCGTGCTGATGATGTTGGCCCCGGCCGCCTGCACGGCCTGTGCCAGCGAGACGATCTCGTCCCAGGCCAGGCCGCCTTCGAGCATGTCCATCGCCGCGATGCGGAAGATCACGATGAAGCGCTCGCCCACCGCCGCGCGCACGCGCCGCACCACCTCCACCGGGAAGCGCATGCGGTTCTCCCACGAGCCGCCCCACTGATCCGTGCGCAGGTTGGTCTTCTGCACGAGAAAGGTGGACAGCAGGTAGCCCGCCGAGCCGATGATCTCCACGCCGTCATAACCTGCAGATTGAGCCTGCGCAGCGCAGTTGGCGAAGTCGGCAATCTGCTGCTCGATGCCGGCCTCGCTCAGCGCGTTGGGGGTGAAGCGGCCGATGCGCGATTTGACGGCCGAGGGCGCCACGCAATCCGGCGTGCCCGCGAGTGCGCCGGTGTGCAGGATCTGCAGGCAGATCTTCACCTCGGGGTCGGCCGCGTGCACGGCCTGCGTGATCAGGCGGTGCTGCGCTGCTTCCTCGGGTGTGCTGAGCTTGCCGCCCACGCCGGCCTGCGTGTTGGGTGCGATGCCGCCGGTGATGATCATGCCCACGCCACCGCGCGCCCGCTCGGCGTAGTAGGCGGCCATGCGCTCGAAGCCGTGCTCGGCCTCCTCGAGCCCGGTGTGCATCGAGCCCATCAGGATGCGGTTCTTCAGCCGAGTGAAGCCCAGATCGAGCGGGGCGAAGACATGCGGGTAGCGTGAGGTGCCGGTCATGGGAGCGTCCTGCAAGGCGTGGGTGGGGTGGGCGGCGAAATGCGGAAGGCGCATCTTGCGGGTGGCCCGCGCGGGTGGCTGTCGCGTGCGGTACAGCGCAGCGGCTTTCAGGGCCGCGCCAGCAGCCCCACCGCCTGCGCCGTGGCCTTCACGCTGTGCGCCATCTGCGCATAGCCTGCCGCGTTGGCGTGGATGTTGTCGGAGCGCAGGCCCTCATCGGCCAGCACCTCGGCCCAGCCCTGGCGTTGCAGCGGGATCTTCAGCTCCTCGGCCAATTGCCCATACAGCGGGTGATCGGTGAGCGAGCCGGTGAAGGCGGCCGCGAGCGTGGGCTTGGGCACCGCGATCAGCAGCACCTGCGCACCGGCCTCGCGGGCCAGCGCGCAGATGCGGCGCAGGTCGGCGCCCAGCGCGTCCTCGGGCAGGCGGCGCAGCAGATCGTTGCCGCCCAGGCTCACCAGCACGAGTTGCGGCCGATGCTCGGCCAGCAGGGCGGGCAGGCGTTGCAAGCCTTGCGCGGCGGTGTCGCCCGAGACGCCGCCGTTCACCACCACCCAGCCCGTGAGCTGGGCCAGCACGGCCGGGTAGGCCGCCTCGGGCGGGGCGCCGTTGCCGGCGGTGAGTGAATCGCCCAGCGCGAGCACGGTGGCGCCAGCGGGCACGAGGGTGGCCTTGGGCGCCGTGCGGCTGCAGGCGGCAAGGCCCAGCCCGAGGCAGAGTGCAGCAAGGGCGCTGCGCCGATTCATTGGATTCAAGTCATGCACTCGTGGCTTGGCTTCGGGTTGTGAGCCTCAGTGATAGTCATCTTCGAGCTGATGCCTTACCGCCCCGATGACGACCTTGGTGTCGTCGACGACTTCGAACAGGGCAACGTAGCCGCTCCGGCCGAACGAGATGATCAGTTCGCGGGCGAAGGGGCTGCGGCCGACCTTTCTACAGCTGAAGGGCGAGTTGCGCAGCATTTGCATGCTGTCGCGGATGGCCTGCACGGCGCGCGCTGCCAACTCGAGATCGCCGGTCGGGCTGCTCAACTCCCGGTCCAGCAGAAAATCGAAGAGGCGCTCCAGGTCCGCTGCAGCGGCCGGGCTGAACTCAACGGCGAACGCCATGCTTGGGTTTGGCGCTGCCAGCGGGCTTGGCCGCCAGCTTGCGAGCAGCAGCCAGCTTGGCTTCCAGCTTGTCGATCACAGCCTCGGCCGGGATGCCATGGCCCGCCAGCTGGGTCTGGGTGATCGAAGCCAGGCCGCGGCGGACGAACTCGGCCTGGGCCTGCCGCCGCGCAGCGCTGGCACGCAGCGCACTTTCAACGAACTGGCTGAGCGACTCGCCCTCTTCGAGCAGACCCTCCAAAGTCTCGCGAAACTCGGGCTCGACACGAACCGAAGGGATGGTGGCGGTCTTCATGGAAGCCAATGTATCGCAACTGCGATACATCGACAAGGGCAGTGGTGACACCGTCAAGCGACGGGCGTGGCGCGTTGCGCCGCCTCCTGCAAATGCTGCACCAACAGCCGCGTGGTGGCCGACAGCAGCGCATCGTCCCGCGTGCACACCACGAAGCGCCGCTCGGCCCAATCATCGGCCAGCGGCACCATTACCAGGCCATTGGCGGCCACGTGCGGGGCGGTGGCTTCCTGAGGCAGGATGGCCAGCCCCAGGCCGGCGGCCACGATGCGGCAGGCGGCGTCCAGGCTGGACACCTGCACGCGGTGCACCGGCGTGGCGCCCAGCAGTGCGGCCTGGCGGCGCAGCATGGTCTCCATCTGGCCGCCGGGCGCCACGCCGATGCTGGCATGCGCCAGGGTCTGCGCATAGCGCAGGCGGCGGCGCCGGGCCAGCGGGTGATCGGGCGGCAGCACCACGCCGAGGTGGTCGCTGCGGTAGGGGCTGGCGCGCAGGCCGGCGTGGTCCACCACGTCCCACATCACGCCCACGTCGGCCGAGCCCTCGCGCAGGTGGCGCACGATGTCGTGGCTGAGGCGCTCGTCCAGGTTCACGCGCACGGCGCGGTGCTGCGCCAGAAACTGCGCGATGTCGTCGGGCAGCTGCTCGGCCAGCACCGACACGCTGGCCATCACGCGCACGCTGCCCTGCGCACCGGCCGAGAATTCGCTCAGCTCGCCGTCCATGCGCGCCATCAGGCCCAGCACCTCGCGCGCCTGGCGCAGCAGCACCTCGCCAGCGGCGGTGGGCTGGATGCCGCGCCGGCCGCGCACCAGCAGCGGCGTGCCCACGGCCGCCTCCACCGCGGCGATGCGCTTGCTCAGGCCCGAGGGCACCAGGGCCTCGCGCTCGGCGGCGCGGGCGATGTTGCCCTCCTCGCACACGGCCACGAACAAGCGCAGCGTGACGGGATCGAAGTGGCGCGACATGGGCGCTGATTGTGCCGTGACGGATCGGAACGCAGGCGGTTCCAAAATACCGCGATGTCCCCGTGCTGGAATGGCTAGAGTGCCGCCCCATGAACCACACCCTTTCCGCCGCGCCCGAGGCCATCACCCTGCGCGAGGTGGGCCTGCGCGACGGCCTGCAGGCCATCGCCCGCGTGCTGCCCACGGCGCACAAGCTGCAGTGGCTGCGCGAGGCGCACGCGGCCGGCCTGCGCGAGATCGAGGTCGGCTCCTTCGTGCCGGCGCGGCTGCTGCCGCAGTTGGCCGACACGGCCGAGCTGGTGCACGAAGCGCTGCAATTGCCCGGCCTGGTGGTGTCGGTGCTGGTGCCCAATTTGAAGGGCGCGCAGCGTGCGTTGGACAGCGGCGCGCACGCCATGCTGCTGCCCTTGTCGGCCAGCCACGCGCACAGCCTGGCCAACCTGCGCAAGACGCCCGACGAGGTGGTGGCCGAGATCGCCGCCATCCGCGCCGCGCGCGATGCGGCCGGCTCGCGCTGCCTGATCGAGGTGGGCATGAGCACGGCCTTCGGCTGCACGATCCAGGGCCGTGTCGAACCGACTGAAGTGCTGCGCCTGATGCAGGCCGTGCTCGACGCCGGTGCCGATCGCGTGGGCCTGGCCGACACCGTGGGCTACGCCGATCCGCAGCAGGTGGCGGCCTTGTTCGAGCAGGGCTTTCGGGTGGCGGGCGACCGGCTCGGCTGCGGACACTTCCACGACACGCGCGGCTTGGGCCTGGCCAATGTCTACGCCGCCTGGCAAGTGGGCGTGCGCCGCTTCGATGCCTGCCTGGCCGGCATCGGCGGCTGCCCGCATGCGCCTGGCGCCAGCGGCAATGTGGCCACCGAGGATGTGGCGTATCTGTTTGCCAGCATGGGCCAGCCCACGGGCGTGGATTTCAATGCGCTCTTGTCATTGCGCGCCAAGGTGGCCCATTGGCTGGTGGGCGAGACCCTGCACGGCACGCTGTGGCGCGCGGGCCTGCCCAAGACGATGCTCGAGAACACCGGCAAGGAGCTGGCATGACCGACAAACCCAACCAGCAAAATCAGCGGCAGATCGCCGACGCCCCGCAACCCCTGGCGGGCCTGCGCGTGGTGGAGTTCACCCACATGGTGATGGGCCCCACCTGCGGCATGGTGCTGGCCGACATGGGCGCCGAGGTGATCAAGGTCGAGCCGCTGGGCGGCGAGGGCACGCGCCGCCTGCTGGGCGCGGGCTCGGGCTTCTTCCCCATGTTCAACCGCAACAAGCTCAGCATCGCCATTGATCTGCACCAGCCGGCGGGCGCCGAGGTGGCGCGCAAGCTGGCCGCCAGCGCCGATGTGGTGATCGAGAACTTCAAGCCCGGCACCATGGCCAAATATGGCCTCGACCACGTCGCGCTCTCGCAGGTGAACCCGCGCCTGATCTACGCCAGCCACAAGGGCTTTCTGCCCGGGCCGTATGACCACCGCACCGCGCTGGATGAAGTGGTGCAGATGATGGGCGGCCTGGCCTACATGAC
>Ga0268298_10000562_pt1 | contig 47591 bp, 49 predicted proteins | sample WWTPWeurt_MetaG_FD_194462 | JGI IMG/M metagenome (GOLD analysis project Ga0268298, IMG submission 194462) | Activated sludge microbial communities from WWTP in Nijmegen, Gelderland, Netherland - WWTP Weurt | ecosystem: Engineered > WWTP > Aerobic digester > Activated sludge | place...
AACGGCCGGACTGCCCTCGCGCGCGGCCGCAAGCTCGAAGGCGACCGCATCGCCGTCGAATTCGACGACCGCCGACTGATCGCCAGCGTCGTCGTCCCCCAAGGGGATTTCCTGCAGGGCACGGTCGACGACAAGAGAAGCGTCTTTTTGCAGGGGAGTACCTACTCACTCCTGCGCGACGACCCGTTGCACCTCGTCGAGGCCGGCGGCGCCCACGGCGGCGGCCTGACCGCGCCGATGCCGGGCAAGGTCGTCGCCCTGCTCGCCCAGCCCGGCCAGAAGGTGGAAAAAGGTGCGCCGCTGCTGATCCTCGAAGCGATGAAGATGGAACATACCATCACCGCCCCCGCCGCCGGCACCGTCAAGGCCTTCTGCTACGCCGCCGGCGAGCAGGTCGCCGATGGGGCTGCGCTGGTAGAATTCGAGGGTGAAGGCTGATGGACGAGCAGTCGGTGGCAAACGAACAGCGCGCTACTTTCATCGCCGACGCCTTTCTGTCACGAGACCGCGTGTTTTCGGAAGGAGTCGGATACGATGCTGGAGAAGTCCGTCAAATCAAAGAGGAGGGTCTCGAAATGATTGAATGTCAGAACCAGACTGACCTGGAGAAGTGATTTCTTCCCGAAATGCGAGCTTGGCCCCTTTTGCTCTCTTTGATTACCTTTCTGGAACATTGAGGGCACCGAATAGTAGCGGTGCCAGAATTTGGGATTGCGAAGACTTTTGCCCTCCCTTACGAAATGCCAGCTTGCGCGCATCGTGCTATCTTGCTAGCATCTCACAAATTTGCCGAATGGAGTTCTCTTTCATGTCTGTAATGCTACCTTCCATAGGGCCTTGGTATAGTACTGAAGAGGCCGCGAAATTGATGGGACTCACCCCGGGTCATGTGTCCCGCCTATGCAAGGAGGGTGCTTACAAGCGCAATTGCGTGAAGGTAGGCAAGAGCTACTTGGTGCATGAATCCGTCGCCAAAGGGCGGCCGCCCAACGAGTTCAATCCGCTTGGCCTGGCTTCCATCATGCACGAGCAACTATCGCATGATCTCAGGCGCAAGAAATTTGGAAACAAACCGCGGATATTGGGCATTCTGGCGCCGGATGCAGGGGACGCAGCATCCATGGTTTACGCCAGAACCTTGCAACAGGCCTGCGAGATTGTTGGATTTGAGTTAGGTTTAGTCAAAAATAAACTGGACGACGTCGAAGAAAAGATAAGACGAGCCAACGAGGATCCGATGGTCCACGGGATTTTCGTGTTCTACCCGCTCTTCGGGGATGACAGGGATCGACGCCTTAAGGATCTGATTTCTCCCGAAAAGGATATTGAGGGATTGTCGTCATTTTGGGCCAGTAAGCTCTATTCAAACGACCGATTCGCGGACGAGAAGAAAACCAAGAAGGCTGTGTTGCCTTGCACCTCGCTCGGCATCTTAAAAATCCTAGCCCATGTTTGCAATCTGGACGAACGCCCTGGGAAGACCTTCGCTGGCAAGAAGATCACCATTTTCAATCGCTCCGATGTGGTGGGTCGTCCCTTGGCTTACATGCTCAAGAATGACGGTGCTGTTGTCTATTCTTTCGACATTCACGGCGGCATGATCATGCCTAAACAGGTCGGCCAGACGACCGTCGGGACGGCCATATCCCGCAAGGAGGCGCTCGGACAATCCGACATCGTTATCACAGGCGTTCCCTCCCGTGCGTTTGAGAAGATTCGCGGCGAAGAAATTACGGAAAACGTTACCTGCCTCAATTTTTCTTTTTTTCAAAACTTCGAAACAAGCGCAAAGGAAAAAGCTGGGATATACGTGCCCAGAGTCGGTCCGATGACTATTTCCATGTGCGTCCGCAATGCCATTCGTCTTTACGAAAACAATCGCGGCACTTATGAAGAAAAGATGAAGTCAGCCACTCGTAGTGAGTGGCAACACTATGGAGAGGTTGTTGAACCTGCCGCCGCTTGAGGGCTTGCGGCCTTACCTAGAAGCGCTTGCTAGTCGATCCCCCGTACCTGGCGGGGGGGTTGCCGCCGCAGTAACAATAGGCCAAGGATTGGCGCTTCTGTCGATGGTTTGCAACCTGACGATTGGCAAGAGACAATTTAGCTCGGTTCAGAGTGAGGTCAGCAGTATCCTCGAGCGGGTCACCGAGATGCGAGCGATGGTGATGTCCGAAGCGGAGGCCGACATTCATGCCTTCACTGCGCTCATGGCAGCGTACCAGATGGCCTCGGATGCACCATCTCTTGCTTCGAAGAAGAAGGCCGCTGTGGCAAGGGCGACGCGGGCAGCGGCTGAACCGCCGTTTCGTTTGATGGCGTTGGTTTTGGAGGCACAGCCATTTGCTGATCGCCTCGCCCAAATTGGCAACCCGAATGTCTTAAGCGACGTGCTTGTCGGCCGGCATTTGCTCGTCGCCGGATACGCTTCGTCAGTAGAAAACGTCGAAGCAAACCTCAGGAATCTATCCGCCGGTGACCCCTTCATTGACAAGATGAAAGCCAGAATGAAGGCCCTTCAAGCGTAGCGACCTCCTAATGAAGAGAGACGGCTCAGGGCCTATATGGCAGGTCTTTGATGGACCGCGATGGCGCCGGACTGCTATCGAGGCCCTGCGATCCTCATTGCCAAGAGATCCGCCTCCGGTATGGGTCGTACTGCTTACGTCACAGAAGAATCGAAGATTTGAGGTAGCGCGGATATCCGCGCATGAAAAGCTCAGGGCCTTCCAGGCGGCGGGCGTGCCCGCGCAATTGATCACGGTGAGTAATTGGCGCCAAGTGGCCACTTCGCGCGAATCTTTGATCCTTTCCGATACATTGAAGGTCATGCAACATCCCCTACCGCAGGAAATTGCCAATCTGCCCGTTAGAAACGATCTCGACTTCAATCCAGGGAGGGATTGGGCATGGCCCGCAGTATGCGAAGCAACCAAAAGGGCGTTGATTGCTCTAGGCGGATGGCGTGTCGAAGAGCCTGTTGCCGTGGTTGGTGCCAAAGGATTTATCGGAAAACATCTTGTTTCGATGCTCGAAGCTGGGGGCTGCCGACCAGTTGCATTGGATAAGGACGATTCACTTAGCGCATTGAGCAAAGTGAACTTCGTGGTCGCCGCAGCATCGGCCGCTGGATTCCTGACTGTTCGCCATATTCGATCGACCCACACGGTGCTGGACCTGGGATTCGAGAAAACCAAGTCGGGTACGGCAATCGGAAACTTGACCACCGCCGCTTTTCAAAAGGCCAACTACGCAACGCCAGTGCCTGGTGGTATGGGGCCAGCCCAAATAGCGATCCTGCTCGAGCGCTATTTCGTCATGGTTGTGGGTGCATGGCCTACATCAAACGGGACGGGCTCGAATTGATTAGGTGTCAGAACCGGACTGACGCGCAGGAGCGCAGAGTCGCTGGTAAGACAGGGAATCATCCCGCTCAAAGCTGCAGAGGATGCGCTCCACATTGCGGTGGCTACTGTCAATGACGTGGATTATCTGCTGACGTGGAACTGTCAGCACATTGCAAATCCGGAGATACAAAGAAGCATTGCGGCCTACCTTGAACAGATTGGCTTGTTCCTACCGTTCATTTGCACCCCTGAAGAACTCCTTGGAGAAGAAAATGCTGAATGATGAAGTCGTCAATGAAGTCCGAGCCATTCGGGAAGCACACGCAGCAAAGTTTGGCTATGCCCTGCGTGCAATCTATGAAGATTTGAAAAAAACAGAGGCTGAACGTATTTCAGCCGGGCATCCCTCTGTTTCGGCGCCATCCCCTAGCGCGCCTAACTCGGCCTTCCAACGGACTCGCTTCCGCCACCCCTGAATTTGGATGTTGAACGACCGCTTGCACTATCCCGATGTTTCCGCGTCGGGTCGATTCTTGCCTATTAACCGCTTTCCCTATTCGATCCCTCCATGCCGCTCCCCTCTCAAGTAAAAATCGTCGAAGTCGGCCCGCGCGACGGGTTGCAGAACGAGAAGCAGGTCGTCCCGACCGCAACCAAGATCGAACTGATCGAGCGGCTGGCCGATGCCGGGCTGCGCGTCATCGAGGCGACTTCGTTCGTATCGCCGAAATGGGTGCCGCAAATGGGCGACAACAACGCGGTGATGCAGGGCATCCGCAAGCACCCTGCTGCGGTCTACCCGGTTTTGACGCCCAATTTGCAGGGCTTCGATGCGGCGCTGCAGGCGGGGGCGACCGAGGTCGCCATCTTCGGCGCGGCTTCGGAGAGTTTCTCGAAAAAGAACATCAACTGCTCGATTGCCGAGAGCCTGAAGCGTTTCGAGCCCATCGTCTCGTCCGCCTCGGCGCTCGAGATCAAGGTGCGCGGCTACGTGTCGTGCGTCGTCGGCTGCCCCTACGAGGGCGCCATCGACCCGCGGCAGCCGGCGGCAGTGGCGCGGACGCTGTTCGAGATGGGCTGCTACGAGGTGTCGCTCGGCGACACCATCGGCGTCGGCACCCCGGCCAGCATTTGCCGCATGATCGAGGCCTGCGCCGCGTCGGTACCGATCGCGAAACTGGCCGGCCACTACCACGACACCTACGGCATGGCGATCGCCAACATCTACGCCTCGCTGCAACTGGGCATGGCGACGTTCGACAGTTCGATCGCCGGGCTGGGCGGCTGCCCGTATGCCAAAGGCGCCTCGGGGAACGTGGCGACCGAGGATGTCGTTTATCTGATGCATGGATTGGGAATTGAAACCGGCATCGATCTCGCTACACTGGCAACCATCGGCAACTGGATCTCCAGTGCCATCAACCGCCCGAACGGCGCCAAGGCCGGCCGGGCAATCTGCGCGGGGACTGCCCAATGAGCCTGATCTCCTCCATTGCCGATTTCCTCAAGCCGACACCTGTACCCACACCCCAGGTCCGGAAGGCGCTCGAGCGGATCGGAGAACTCGTCGACCCGCTGCTCAGGTCGGCCTCGGGATTCGAGCGCGAGCTGGCGCCGGCCGTGGAGCACGTACTCGGTTACTGCGAGGGCCTTATCGCCGGGCTGCCCGGGCCGATCGACATCAATCGCCAGTCCTTCTCCGGCGATCCGCTGGTTCACGCCCTGTTCGCAACAGCCGACGACATCGATCAGATGCTCGGACACAGTCAGGCTGTCCGTGACTTTCTGGAAGAGCCCCAGTGCTGGGAGAGCGAATACTTCTACGCGCTGTTCGCTGCCCGTCGCCAGCAGAAAAAGCAGCTCGGCATAGTTCGGCAGGGAGACATGATTCAGAGTGAGGTGCCTCAGTTGGTCATCTATTTCTGCGACCAAACGCTCGTTGAACCGCATTGCAACCTCGAAGTGACGCTCGAAAACCTGCGCGCCAAGGGCCTGGAAAGCCTGCTCTCCACTTTCCATGATCATGTCGAGTCGCTGCGCAGTGAGCGTGAGGGTTTGCGCGCCGATGTCTCGATGCAGCGCGCGCACCTCACCGTGCTGCGCGGCAAGTCGCCGGGGCCGGAATTCCAGACGCACACGCGGCATCTGGCAGAACTTGACGCTCAGCTTCGGGAAAAGGCCGCATCGCTGATGCCCGACCAGTTGCTTGCGGCGCTCGTCGATTACCTGCGCGAACCGGAAGCCTGGCTAGGGCTGTCGCCCGTCAGTGTTACCGTCGACCGCCTCGGCATCGTCAGCGATCAGCCAAGCGACAACATCAATCTGCATACGCTGAAGTTTTCCGAATTTCGCGGCCGCGACAAGCGCAACTACATGGCGATGCTCGCCCGCATCCGTCGGGACGAGGCACAGGCGGCAGTGGATCTTGTGCAGGACCAGCGGCGCCGGTTCATGATCATCTGATGATCGCCTCGCCCTGCATCAACGTCTGCAAGATGGACGAACAGACCGGCCTGTGTTCCGGCTGCTTCCGGACAATTGACGAAATCGCTGTCTGGGCGGGAATCGACGACGCCCGCCGCCTGGGCATCCTCGCCGCCGTTGCCAGGCGCCGGCAGGAGCATGATCCCTGGGAAGGCGACCTGCGCTGCGACTGCGACCGGCTTGGATAACGAGGATCAATACCTCTGCGTCGGCATCTGCATGGCCGACCCCGATTCGGGCTACTGCCTGGGTTGCGGCCGGCCGCCACTCGACGCGCCGGAGGTCTACACCGAGGTCGTCACCCTGACAAGAACGCCACGACCGACAACCAGCGACCCGGATAACCCGGAATGAGTGTTCACCTGCCGGAGTCGCTGCTCGTTCTCGAGCGCGGCTGGCTTTCGGCCAACAGCATCGTCCTCTTCGACGGCAGCGATGCCGCAGTGGTCGATAGCGGCTACGTCACGCATGCTTCCCAGACCGTCGAACTGGTTGATCATGCCGTGCGCGGTCGACACCTGAAAAGGCTCATAAACACGCACTCGCATTCCGATCACATCGGCGGCAACGCGGCGCTGCAAGCCAGATTCGGCTGCGAGATCATCGTTCCGGCCGGTCTTCACGCCACCATCGCCGAGTGGGACGAAGACGCACTGCTGCTCTCGCCGCTGGGCCAGCAGGCGGCGCGCTTCCAGCACGACAGCCTGATCCGCGCCGGCGAGGTGATTTCGATGGGCGACCTCGACTGGCAGGCCTTGGCCGTTCCCGGACACGACATGGAGGCGCTGGCTTTCTACAACCCGGATCGGCGTATCCTGATTTCGGGCGACGCTCTCTGGGAAAACGGCTTCGGCGTGATTTTCCCCGAGCTCCTTGGCGAGGCCGATGGTATCGCCATCACGCGCGACACCCTCGAAATGCTGTCGCGCCTGCCAATCGATATCGTCATCCCTGGACATGGCAGCCCGTTCACCGGGGTTGAAGGGGCTTTCGAGCGTGCTTTCCGGCGCATCGACAGCTTCGCCGCCGACATCGACAAGCTGGCATGGAATGCCATCAAGGTTTTGGTTTCATTTGCCATGCTCGAAATACGGCGATTGCCAGCCGAAGAATTTCCGGCATTCGTGCTCGGCCTGCCTTTCGCCATCAGCATCAACATCCGCTACCTGAACCTGCCGGAAGATGAGCTTGTCGAGCGCATCAAGCGCGAGTTGCTGCTGGTCAATGCCCTGCGCCGCGAAGTCGGCTTCCTGGTGGCCGGTTAGCCGGCAGGCAGCGCACGCTGGACCAGTCGTGTCCAGTAGGCAATGCCTGGCAACAGAATCTCGTCGTTGAAATCGTAATGCGGGTTGTGCAGTGTGCAGCCGCCGGTGCCCGGCCCGTTGCCCAGCCAGACGTAGCAACCCGGCTTCTCGCGCAGCATGTAGGCGAAGTCCTCGGCGCCCATCGACGGCAGAACGTCAGTGAGCACTCGCTCACTTCCCAGGACCTCGACGGCAACGCTGCGGCAGAATTCCGTCTCGTCCACGCTGTTGACGGTCGGCGGGTAGCGATGGTCGAAATGAACGCCGATCTGCGCCCCGTTCGCCGCCGCCACGCCGCTGCACAGGCGCTCGACGGCGCGCTCGACGGCTTCCTGAACCTCTGGCTTGAAGCTGCGGATGGTGCCGCGCAGGACGACTTCCTCGGGAATGATGTTCCACGCCTCGCCGCCATGGAACTGGGTGACGCTGACCACCGCCGCATCGCAAGGGTGCAGCGTGCGGCTGACCACGGTCTGCAGGGCCTGGACGAGTTGCGCGCCGGCGACAATCGGGTCGACACCCTGGTGCGGCATCGCCGCATGGCAGCCGTGGCCGCGCACCCTGATCTCGAAGGCGCAGGTGCCGGCCATCACCGGCCCGGGCATCACCGCCATCTCGCCGACCGCTACACCCGGCCAGTTGTGCAGGCCGAACACCGCCTCGACCGGAAAGCGCTCGAACAATCCATCCTCGATCATCAAGGCGGCGCCGCCTTCCGATTCCTCGGCCGGCTGGAAGATGAACGCCACGCTGCCGTCGAAACCCGGGTTTGCCGCCAGGTGGCGCGCGGCGCCGAGAAGGATCGCGGTATGCCCGTCATGGCCGCAGGCGTGCATCTTTCCCGGGTAGCGCGAGTGGTGCGGAAACTCGTTCATCTCGACCAGCGGCAGCGCATCCATATCGGCACGCAGGCCGATCATGCGCGGCGACGTGCCCGCGCGCAGAACGCCGACGACCCCGGTCCGGGCAATGCCGCGATGAACCTCGAGACCATAGCGCTCAAGCTCGCGAGAGACCATCTCAGCGGTGCGATTCTCGTCGAAGGCAAGCTCCGGATGGGCATGGATGTCGCGCCGGAATGCCGTCAGCTCGGAGAGGAATAGGGGTTCGCAAAGAACATTGACCGATGCCATGGGCGGTTCCTCCTGTGCCGTCATTATGCCGCGACTTGCTTGCGCGGGTAGCCTTGATTATGCTCCGTCCTGTGAAACTCGTTTTGATCAGCGGCCTCTCCGGTTCGGGCAAATCCGTCGCCCTGCATTTGCTTGAAGATGCGGGCTATTACTGCGTGGATAATCTCCCGGTGATCATGCTTACGGTCCTCGTGCGCATGCTCCGGGAGGAGGGCATCGACAAGGTGGCGGTCGCCATCGACGCCCGCTCGGGCCGGGGGATGGAACTGCTCCCGCAGCGATTGCGCATGCTGGAGGAAGAAGGAATGCAACAGAACTTTCTCTTCCTGCATGCCAACGACGAAACCCTGCTGAAGCGCTATTCCGAATCGCGCCGCCGCCATCCGCTCGCTAGCGACGGGCAGACCCTGATCGAAGCGATCCGCGCCGAGCGCGAGTCGCTAGAAGGGATTTCCACACTTGGCCATCGCATCGATACCAGCAGCCTCAAGAGCAATGCCCTGCGCGAATGGATTCGTCAGTTCATCGACGCCGAGCCAGCCCACGGGCTGACATTGATGTTCGAGTCATTCGGCTTCAAGCACGGCATTCCACTCGACGCCGATCTGGTCTTCGACGTGCGCTGCCTGCCCAACCCGCATTACGATCCTGAGCTGCAACCCCTGACCGGCAAGGATGAGGCGGTTGTACGCTTTCTCGAAGGCGAACCCGAAGTCGTCTCCATGCGCGACGACATCGACGAATTCATTGCCACCTGGCTGCCTGCCTACGTTCGCGACAACCGCAATTACCTGACCGTGGCGATTGGTTGCACTGGCGGCCAACACCGTTCCGTATACCTGGCCGAGTGGCTCGGTCGCGCTTTCCACACCCAGGCACGGGTCCTGATCCGCCACCGTACACTGGCCGGCGGCTGATGCGCTGGCTGGCCTATGTGCGGCCCGGCGACTGGCTGGTGATGGCGGGCGGGGCAGCGCTGGTCGGCTTGACGCTTCCCATGCTGTGGCAGGGCGGCTTTGCCGAGCGCGCCATTATCCGTCAGGATGGACATGTCTTCGCCGAGTTTGAGCTGGGCAGTCGGCGCGATGTCGCTGTCCCCGGCCCGCTCGGCATCACTCTGGTCGCCATTGAATCGGGGCGCGCCCGCGTCGTCGCCGACCCCGGCCCGCGCCAGTATTGCGTGCGTCAGGGTTGGCTGGCACGACCCGGCGAAATCGCCATCTGCGCGCCCAACCGCGTCAGCGTCCAGATCACCGGACGTACCCGCACTTATGACAGCCTCAGTTACTGAGCTGACCGTCACCGCCGAGGATCGCCGCGTCGCCTGGCTGGCCACTGCGGCGGTCACCCTGTCGCTGGTCGATGCGGCGATCCCCAGCCCGCTGCCCGGCGTCAAGCCCGGCCTCGCCAACATCGTCACCCTGGTCGTCCTGATCCGCTACGGCTGGGCGACCGCAGTCTGGGTCAGCGGCTTGCGCGTGCTCGCCGGCAGCCTGCTGCTCGGCTACTTTCTCGCTCCCGGTTTCTTTCTGGCGCTGACCGGAACGACGCTCAGCCTGCTCACGCTCGGCCTGGCCCGCCAACTGCCGGGACGCTGGTTCGGGCCGGTCAGTCTTAGCATCCTCGCCGCCTTCGCACACATTGGCGGCCAGTTGCTGCTCGCCCGCCTGTGGTTGATTCCGCACAACGGCGTTTTTTTGCTAACCCCGGTTTTCGCCGCCGCCGCGCTGGTGTTCGGCACTATCAACGGGCTGATCGCGGCTAAACTGCTGGCAGACACCCCTGCTGCGGAACCTGCCCGATGAACAAGACGATCTGCCTCGCCCTGACCGGCGCTTCCGGCATGCCGTACGGTCTGCGCCTGCTGGAACACCTGCTCGCCGCCGGTTGCCGGGTGCAGCTTCTCTACTCGCAAGCAGCACAGGTCGTCGCCCGGCAGGAAATGGATCTCGAACTGCCGTCACGCCCGGCCGAGACGAAGGCTGCCCTGCTCGCCCGGTATCCGGCGGTCGACCCGGAAAAGCTGGTTGTTTTCGGGCGCGAGGAGTGGTTCGCCCCGGTCGCCTCGGGCTCCAACCCGCCGGACGCGATGGTCGTCTGTCCCTGCTCGATGGGCACACTGGCCGCTATCGCCCAGGGGCTGGCCGACAACCTGATCGAGCGCGCCGCCGACGTGGTTCTCAAGGAAGGCCGCAAGCTGATCCTGGTTCCACGCGAGACGCCGCTGTCCGCCATCCATCTCGAGAACATGCTGCGCCTGGCCAGGGCCGGCGCGGTCATCCTGCCGCCCAGCCCGGGTTTCTACCACCGCCCGCAAACCGTTGCCGAAGTGGTCGAATTCGTCGTCGCCCGTGTCCTCGACCAGCTTGCCGTGCCGCACACGCTGATGCAGCGCTGGGGCGAATGATGGGCTGTCTGGGCTTTGCCACCCGACCGGATGATCGGCCTTCTGCGCGGATGGAGATTCCGCTGTTTCCGCTCAATACCGTGCTCTTCCCGGGCGGAAGATTACCGCTCAGAATTTTCGAGCAACGCTATCTCGACATGGCGGCCGCCTGCATGAAGGATGAGCTCCTCTTCGGCATCTGCCTGATTGCCACCGGCGAAGAAGCAGGCAGCATCGCCGAACCGCATCCGGTCGGCACGCTGGCGCGCATCGTCGACTGGGAGATGGAGCAGCTTGGCCTTTTGCAAGTGACGGCGCGCGGCGAACAGCGTTTTCGCATCATCGGCAAGGCGGTCGGACCGATCAACCTGCTCCAGGCCGAGGTCGAACTGATCGATGACGTTGGCCCGCTGCCGGTTCCCCATGAACGTCAGCGCCTGTTGCACCTGCTGCGCCGCATCGCCGGCGAGATGGGCCCGGCCCAGATCCCCGAACCGCACCGCTACGACGACGCGGAATGGGTAGGTTACCGCATCACCGAGATACTGCCAGTGCATAACCTGGCCAAACAGAAACTGCTGGAGCTCGAAGACCCGATTTCCCGCCTCGAAATTCTCGAAAAATATCTCGACCAGCGCAAGTTGCTGGGCTGAATCATGGTCACTCCGCCCCCTGCCAAGACGCTCCGGGCAACCATGCGCTTCTCGCTGAAACTCGGCTTCATCAGCTTCGGCGGCCCGGCCGGTCAGATCACGATGATGCATCAGGAACTGGTGGACAAGCGGCGCTGGATTTCCGACCGCCGCAACCGCCCTCAGGCCGGAGACTGCTCGGCGATGCGCCGGATCGACTGGCGCGCATCGGCCGGCAATACCAGTTCGGCATAGTTCAGCGGAATCAGCAGGTGCTCGTCGAAACTCAGCAATCCCTCGGCGTCTTCCACGAGGAGTTCGGCATCGAGCAGATTGGCGACAAGATTGGCAAAATCCGATTTGTCAGCGGTTTCCGTCTCTCCCAAGCCGTGCAGGAGAGCAAGGCGCTGCGCAAGCAGCACGCAGTCCTTCTCCAGCACGGCGCGCGTCAGCTTGCCGGAGCCGCGCTGCTGCAACAGCGCGAGTGCCAGGAAGTGGCGGCCCAGCATCGGTCGCAGGGTCTCGCCGATCATTTGCAGTTCGGGAAACTCCTGGCTATTCGCTTTCGGCGCCAGCAACAAGTCATTCGCGTCGGCATGCCGGAGCAGGCCACGCTCGGCAAAGACACCGATGGTGCGCCGGATTTCGCGCAGCAGTTCGTCTTCCGACCAGCGCAGGAAGAGGGCCGAGCGCAGGATCCCGTAAATTCCGACAATGGCATCGGTCAACCGCGGCACATCCAGACTGCGGCTATTCCCCAACAGGCAGGCAATCAGCGCCGGGACCGCGAACAGGTGCAGGACATTGTTGCGGAAATATGGAAGTTGCTTGATCTGCGCGTCGACGACACGGACCAGGTTGCCGAACGGATGCGGAATCTGCTCGATGATGCCGAGTCGCTCGCCATACGCAACGACCTGCAGCGGATCGAGGACGCAGGCGATGCGTTGCGGTGAATACGGCGCCGCCGCGTCGAGCGCCTGGAAGTGCGCGATCATTCGCCGCAGCCCGAGCGCATCGGCTGTACAGCGCGCCGTCGCCAACAGCGCCAGAGAAATCAGGCTGACCGGATTGAGGACCGCCGCCGCGTTGATACGCGTGGCAAGTTCGCTGGCCACCTCGCGCGTCGCCAAGCGCAGCCAATCGCCGTTGGCTTCGTCGCGCGCCGCACGCCAGTCGGCGCGCTGCCCGTCGAGGAATCCGGCCAACGGCAGCGGATCGCCGAAGTTCACATGGACCTTGCCATAGATGCGGCGAATGCTGCGCACGCTCGTCAGCAGGCTCCACAGTGATTCTCCCTGCTTCGGGCGCCCGGACAGCTCACGCACATAGGTCTGCCCCTCGATCAGCCGCTCGTAGCCGATATAGACCGGGACGAAAACCAGCGGCCGGCTGTGGCTGCGGACGAAGCTGCGGATGGTCATGCCGAGGATCCCGGCCTTCGGTGCCAGCGTGCGCCCGGTACGGCTGCGCCCGCCCTCGATGAAGTACTCGATCGGAAAGCCGCGCGCCAGCATCAGGTGCAGATACTCGTCGAATACCGCCGCATAGAGCGGTTCGCCCTTGAAGCTGCGGCGCAGGAAAAAGGCGCCACCACGGCGCAGCAGCGGGCCCACCAGAGGCATGTTCAGATTGATGCCGGCAGCGATATGCGGAGGTGTCAGGCCATGGCGGAGAATCAGGTAGGAGAGCAGCAGATAGTCGACATGACTGCGGTGGCAAGGCACATAGACGATGCCGTTGCCCGGCGCAATGTCCGCCAGTGCTTCGAAGTTGTGCGCCTCGATACCGTCGTAAAGATGTTCCAGCAGCCAGGTCAGCAGGAGTTCCGCCGCGCGCAGGACGCCGTACGAATAGTCGGAGGCGATCTCCAGCGCGAACCGGTTCGCCTTGGCCTGCGCCGCGCCCGGCGGGATTCCGAGCCGGGTCGACTCTTCGCCGATGGCAACACGCACCGGATCGCTGGCCAGCAACATCTCGATCTGCGTGTTGCGGTGCGAAAGGTCGGGACCGATGGCCATTTCCCGTTGCCGCCGGAAATGCACGCGCAGCACACGCGACACCTTGCGCTGGGCCGCCGCAGCGTTGAGCGGGGTGGCGCCACCATGCACCAGCTCGCGCAATGACAGTGGCCGGTTGAAGCGCACCAGCGTCTGCCGCCCGTGCAGCAGCACCGCAAGAAACTGGCGTAACCGGCCCGGAGAGCGCCAGGTCTCGGCGAACAGGGCCTTGAGGATGGAGTCCTGCTTGTCGGGGCTGCGACCCCAGAGTACAACCACCGGCACCAGTTGCACGTCGAGTGTCGGGTCCGCCACGACTGCCAGCACCTGGTCGAGCAGCAGGTGGGACGGCGCCGGCGTAGTGCCGTTGTGGCGACGGTTGAGAAAAAACAGGGAATGTTTCCCCCTGACACCCCCGAGCGAAAAGGGCGCCTCGGCCGGCGGCAGGCCGGCGCGTCGGGACTCTTCGAAAAGGACAAGCAGGTTCGATAGATGGCGGTCCTGCAGGACGTAGCAGACCGGTCGTACCGGATCGACGTCCGCTGCCGACTCGGCGAATACTGTCGTGCGCACCCAGGCATACAGCACACGCTGCGCCAACGGAACGAACCAGCCGGAAATGTCGAACAAGGCTTTGACCACCTCTCTTCTCAACAAGGGATGCGCGCAGTCCTAGCCGTGATTCTAAAGGGGTTTCCCTGACGAAAACAGAAACGAACGGGAACGCGCCTTCAACCTTCACATCAACCGTCCCCCGGCCTTGCGGGAAGCAAGGCTGCCCGGCAGTTCCCGGAAAGCCGTGCGAAAAAAGCGCGGGTGAAGGACTCAGTGGGGAAGGATCGAGAGGACGCCCTGTCAGCTCAGCGAACCAACAGGAGCTTCCGCCGTTTGACAACGAAGTGCGTTGAAAGCCTCAAGCTCACCTTCTTCAGGACAGACAATCTGCTCTCTTCTTCCTCAGAGAATTTCCGTGACATTCTCGCGGAACTCAAGCTCGTCACGGAACTTGAGCATGTCGAGGCCGAGTGCGTCGCGGGCCGAAACAACCCCGATCGGGCGCCCCTGTGGATCGATGACCGGCATGTGCCGGAAGCCCCCCTCAAACATCAGGTGCAAGACATGACCAAAAGGTTTGTCTGGGGAAATCGTCTGCGGGTCATGCGTCATGATTTCACCGACAGTGGTAGCGTTTGCATCCAACCCCTCGGCCAGCACCTTGAAGGTCAGGTCGCGCTCGGTACAGATACCGAGAAGAGAACCGCTCTCCTCGTCAATGACGAGCACGGCGCCCGCATTGAATTCCTTCAAATGGTGGGCAACCGCCCGCACGCTGATCGAGGGCTTCGCGCTATGGAAGCCGCGGTCTCCGATTATCTCGATAATGGGTCTGCTGGGCATTTCTGTCTCCTTGCCAAGGTGTTGAGGGCGTTGGCTACAGCAAAATCCCTGTAGTTTCCCGTCACAAGGCCGAATCGGGCAACGGTCCAAACCGTTCGCCCAGCGTCTCGAGGGGCGCGGCCAGTGGAGATGGAGCGGGCGAACGGAATCGAACCGTCGGCTCTTGCATGGGAAGCAAGGGTATTGCCATTATACGACGCCCGCTCTGGACTCAGGTTCGCATTCTAAGCGCAGTGGCCGCTCTGTTCAATGCTCGATCAACGCGCGATATTGTCCCCCATGGAACAGGAGCGGTGGCTTGCCCGGCGTCTCGCTGAACTTTTCGACTCGGCCGACGAATATGGTGTGGTCGCCGCCAGCATGAGCGACTTCGTTGGCGACCTCGAAACTGGCGCAGCAACCATGGAGCAACGGAGCACCGCCAGCACAAGGATGCCAGTGCAATCCGGCGAAACGGTCGACCGGCCACGTCGCAAAGCGGTTGGAAAGATCAAGTTGGCTGGCCGCCAGAACATTGATGACATGATGGCTAGCTTGGCGAAAAGCCACGAGGTTGTGCGAGGTGTTGTCCAGGCACCAGAGTACCAGCGGTGGATTCAGCGACACTGCCGAAAACGAATTCACAGTCAACCCGATCGGGTGGCCGTCCGGATCGATCGCGGTAACAATGGTTACCCCGGTCGCAAAGCGCCCCAGGGCGTTGCGCAAGCTGCGATTCTCGTCCTCATTCTCAATCATCAAATGTGCCAGCGGTAAAACGTCCTATTATCCGTGCTCCGCATCCGCGCGTCGAGGTTGATTTGTCCGCCGTTACCGGCTTTGCCGACCGTCTGATTGCTTGGCAGAAAGCCGCCGGGCGCCATGACCTGCCGTGGCAGAACACCCGCGACCCCTACCGGATCTGGCTTTCCGAAATCATGTTGCAGCAGACGCAGGTCGCCACGGTGATCCCCTATTTTCAGCGCTTTGTGGCACGCTTCCTGACCCTTCGGGCGCTGGCGGATGCGTCGCCCGATGTCGTCATCGAACATTGGGCTGGGTTGGGCTATTACGCCCGGGCGCGCCATCTGCATCGCTGCGCACAGCAGGTTGTTGCGGTCCACGCCGGAAAGCTCCCCGATTCCGCCGCCCAGTTGCGCACGCTGCCCGGGATCGGGCGGTCGACAGCCGCAGCAATTGCCGTCTTCGCGTTCGGGCGTCGTGCCGCCATTCTCGATGGCAACGTCAAGCGCGTCCTGTGTCGGCACTTCGGGATTGCCAGCAATGCCGGCCAGACTGCCGTGGAGCGCGAACTGTGGACACTGGCCGAAGAACTCCTGCCGCAAGCAGATTGCGAAACCTATACGCAGGGCCTGATGGACCTCGGTGCCACTGTGTGCACCCACGCCCGGCCACGCTGCGGCGAGTGTCCACTGGCAGAGACGTGCCAGGCACTCCTGAGCGGCCGTCAAGCCGACCTGCCGGCAGCACGACCGCGCGCGAAACTACCCGATCGCCGTGCAACCTTCGTGCTGATCAGCGACGGCCAGCGCTTGCTGCTCGAGCGCCGCCCGCCGAACGGGCTGTGGGGCGGACTGCTGGTACCCCCCGAGGGGGACCCGGCAACGGTGGTCGCCCACCTTGGCCTGCAAGTTGAGTGGCAACGGGACTTGCCACCGCTACGGCATGCCTTCACGCATTTCCGCCTGACCATGGAACCTGTCTTATGTCGCGTTCCACCTCAGTTCAACGCTGCCGAGGCGAGACTGACCTGGATCCCTCTCGGTGAAGTCGCCGGGGCCGGCGTGCCGGCTCCGGTCAGGAAGCTGATCGAGCAGCTTGCCGGCGCCGTCGACTGAGGGTCAAGGCTTGGCTGGTTCGCCCACAGCCGCCTTGGCATTGGCCTTTTCGACCTGGCGGGCCACCCGCGCCTCATGATCGGCTTGTTTCCTGCGCAGGCGCTCCGCATCCTCAGCCTTCCGCTGGGCGCCCTCCTCGGCCTTGCGCGCCTTGCTTTCGCGCTTGGCCGCCTCTTCCGCCTGGGTCTCGGCGCGCTCGGCGGCGGTCTCCGCTTCGCGCGCTTGCAACCCGGCCTCGCGCTCCGGCGCTTCCGCCGCCCATTTGGCTTCGCGTGCCGCGAACTGCTCTTTCTTGACTTGCCGCTCGATCGCCTTGCCCTCGTTTTCGATACGCCGGGCATCCTTGTAGGCCACGAGATAATCGCTTTGGGCGTTATCGAGGCAGCGGTTGACCAGAAACTTCAAGTAGCATCCCGCGGATTGTTCGTCGAGCTGCTTCTCGGCTGCCGCCTTGCCCGCAGCACCGCGCCGCTGCAATTCGCCGGCGCGCTCAAGGCGCTGTTCCCACTCAAGCTCCTGTATGGTTGCGGCTGTGCTTGCCTCGCCGGCACTCCAGGCAAGTCCGGGTAGCAACGCGCAGACGATCAGGCTGGCGGCGTCAAGCGACAATAAAAGGGAGTAGCGGCCACGGGACATGACGGAACGACCATGATGAAGGGTGATCAAGTGCGCCGATTTTAGCAGCACGCCGCTATAATCGGCCGCCTCATGATTGCCCTCCGCCAAGTCACCTTCGCCCGCGCCGGCCGCCCTCTGGTCATCGCTGCCTCGGTCCAACTCCATGCCGGCTGGAAAATCGGCGTCGTCGGCGCCAACGGCAGCGGGAAGTCCAGCTTCTTTTCCCTGCTCGCCAACGAGTTGCACGCCGAGTCCGGCGACATCGAACTGCCGGCGTCCTGGCGTATCGCCCGCGTCGCCCAGGAAACGCCCGCGCTCCCGGATTCGGCGATCGACTTCGTGCTCGATGGCGACGTCGAACTGCGCCGGATCGAGCGCGAACTTGCCACTGCGGAAGCGACCGGTGACGGCGAGGCGATCGGTCACCTGCATGCCCGTTACGGCGAGATTGATGGCTATTCCGCCAAGGCGCGGGTTGCCGAGGTGCTGCATGGCCTTGGATTTGCCGACGCCGACTTCCGCCGCCCGGTGTCAGAGTTTTCCGGCGGCTGGCGGGTACGCCTCAATCTGGCCCGTGCGCTCGCCTGTCGTGCCGATCTGCTGCTGCTCGACGAACCGACCAACCACCTCGACCTCGACGCCGTGCTGTGGCTGGAAGGCTGGCTGCGCCTGACCGCGGCGACGCTTCTGCTGATCTCGCATGACCGCGATTTTCTCGATGCCGTGGTCGGCCAGATTCTGTCGATTGAAAATCAGCGCCTGTCGTTGACCAGCGGCGGCTATTCGGACTACGAACGCGCCCGGGCCGCTCGCCTCGCCAACCAGCAATCGGCCTTCGAAGCCCAACAGCGCGAAATCGCACACCTCAACAGCTTCATCGAACGCTTCCGCGCCAAGGCCACCAAGGCCCGCCAGGCGCAAAGCCGGATCAAGATGCTCGAGCGCATGGAGGCCGTCGCCGCGGCCCACGTCGATTCGCCCTTCCATTTCTCCTTCCGCCAGCCCTGCGCGCTGCCCGATCCGCTGCTGAGCATTGAAAAAGCCGCTGCCGGCTACGTCGACCGCAACATTCTCGACAAGATCACGCTGACGCTGCGCCCAGGCTGCCGCATTGGCCTGCTTGGCCGCAACGGTGCCGGCAAGTCGACGCTGATCAAAGTGCTGGCTGGCGCCCTCACCCAAACGGATGGCGAACGCAAGGAAGCGCGGGCACTTAACATCGGCTACTTTGCCCAGCACCAGCTTGAGCAATTGCGCCCCGATGAGTCGCCTTTGCAGCACCTGATCCGCCTCGAGCCGACGACCCCGGAGCAGGAATTCCGAAACTACCTCGGCGGCTTCGATTTCCGCGGCGACATGGCCACCCGACCTGTGGCGCCCTTTTCCGGCGGCGAGAAGTCGCGCCTGGCGCTGGCGCTGCTGATTCGGACCCGACCGAATCTCCTGCTGCTCGACGAGCCGACCAACCATCTCGACCTCGAAATGCGCGAAGCGCTCACTTTCGCGCTGCAGGACTACGAAGGCGGCATGGTCGTCGTCTCGCACGACCGCCACCTGCTCCGCACCTGTACCGACGAACTGCTCCTCGTCGCCGACGGCAAGGTGACCACCTTCGATGGCGACCTTGACGACTACGCTGCCTGGCTTGGGGCCCGGCGCAACGCCGAGAAGGCACCGGAATCGGACGTCGTCGCCGAAAAGACCGGACGCCTGCAACAGCGTGCCGACACCCGGGCCAGCCGCCAAGCACTGCTCGCGCAGCGGCGGCCGCTGGTCAGGGAAATCGAGCTGCTCGAACGCAAGCTGGCCAAGTGGAACGCGGAAAAGGCCGCGCTCGACGGGCGATTTGCCGATCCGGACTTCTATGCCACGGTCGATCGTCAAAAGAGCGACGAAATGCACCGCCAGGCTTCACTGCTCGGAGAACAGATCGATGCTGCGGAGCTGCGCTGGCTGGAGGTGCACGAGGCCCTGGAAGGGTTGCCTGCCGTCGAGTGAAGACGGGAAGGCTGAATCCCGTCGTGCCCATTCGCTTGAGTCGTATGCCTCCGGGGTCCATACTGCTGGCACAATGGCATGCCTCTCGACAGGATCATCGTTTGGAAATGCGTAAAACCTTTCTGACGTTTGTACTCGCCACCCTTGGCGGTAGCGCGATGGCCGAGTGGGTTATGGTTGCGCAATCGGCAGATGTGCCGGACAAATATTACGTCGACCCCCAGAGCATTTTCAACGATGGAGCCATTCGCAGAGCCTGGGTCTTGGAGGAGCGCTCCGCCAAGGACAACTCTGGCGTTCTTTCCTACCGCTATCTGTATGAGTTCGACTGCAAGAATGACCGCTGGCGGATGCTGTTGATAACCGGGTTTGGCGGGCAGATGGCAACCGGCCCGAGGTTGACTTCTTTTGAGCCAGCGGATTCCTCGAAGTACGTCGCTCCCGGCACCGTTGCCGCAAGCATGCTCAAGTACATCTGTAGCCAGTAGCCACCCCACAAAACACCGCGGAAACCAATCCCGCATCGGGTAGAATCGCCGCTTTCCGAATACGCCCGCTGGAGCCAACCCGTGCAAATCGTCTGCCTGGACCTCGAAGGAGTCCTCGTCCCCGAAATCTGGATCGAATTCTCCAAGCGCACGGGCATTCCCGAACTCAAGCGGACAACACGCGACGAGCCCGATTACGACAAGCTGATGACCTACCGTCTGAATATCCTGCGGGAGCGCAAGCTCGGCCTTCCGGACATCCAGAAGGTGATCGCCGAGATGGGTCCGCTGCCGGGTGCGCGCGACTTCCTCGACAGGCTGCGCGAGGACTACCAGGTAGTCATTTTGTCCGACACTTTCTACGAATTCGCGCACCCACTGATGCGCCAGCTCGGCTGGCCAACGCTGTTCTGCCATTCGCTGAAAACCGACGAGGACGGCATGGTGATTGCCTATCAACTGCGCATGCCGGACCAGAAGCGGGAAGCGGTCAAGCGCTTCAAGGAACTGAAGTTCACCATCGTCGCCGCCGGCGATTCCTACAACGACACCGCAATGCTCGGCGAGGCCCACGGCGGCATCCTGTTTCACCCGCCCGAGAACGTCATTCGCGGATTCCCGCAGTATCCGGTCGTGTTGAATTACGACGATCTGCGTACCGAGATCGACAAGGCGTTCGCCCGCGCTGCCGGCTGACCGAAAGCTCGCTGTGACACTTGGGACCGATTTCGACCCGGAATTGATTCATGGCCTGAAGGCGCTGGTCGAGACCACGTTTCCCAAGCGCTGCGGGTGCTGTGGCCGCAGCTTTGTTGATGTCGCCGACTATGTGGCGCAGACCAACGCCTTGCCCAACGGATCCCAGGGGCTGAAGCAGTCGCTCGGCGAAGATGACGAAGTCATCGTCGACCTGTTCCGCAATTGCCCTTGCGGCTCGACCCTCATGGAATCTTTCAGCGACCGGCGCGATACGTCGCAACAGGGGGAGACCCGGCGCCAGCGTTTTAGCGAACTGATGCATTATCTGCAAAGCCGCGGCCTGAGCGCTAGCGTTGCCCGCCATGAACTGACCGAGGTCATGGACGGCAGGGCAAGCGAAGTCCTGACCCAAATTCGCCCACCAGAGCCCGGAAACGAATAAGCCATGCAGCGCGACCGCTTCTTCACGCTCTCCGCTTCCTGCCCCGACCAGGTCGGTATCATCGCCAGGGTTTCGGGTTTCATCGCCGGCAACGGCGGCTGGATACTCGAGTCGAGCTTTCACGCCGACGCGCTCACCGCACGCTATTTCATGCGCATCGAGATCAAAGCCGATACGCTGCCTTTCCTGCTGGCCGAGTTCCGCGAGCGTTTCCGCACCGAAGTTGCCGAACCATTGCAGATGGAATGGCGGATCAACGACAGCGCCGTCAAGCGCCGTGTCGTCGTCCTGGTTTCCAAACAGGAGCATTGCCTCTACGACCTGCTGGCGCGCTGGCAGGCCAAGGAACTCGATATCGAGATTCCTTGCGTCGTTTCGAACCATGACACGTTCCGGGGTTTTGTCGAATGGCACGGCATCCCCTTTCTTCATGTTCCGGTTTCAAGGGACAACAGGAAGGCCGTGGACGACGAGATCAAGCGCATCTTCGAAGACGTGCGCGGCGATTCGATGGTTCTCGCCCGTTACATGCAGATCCTGTCGCCGGAATTGTGCGCTGCACTGGCCGGCCGCATCATCAACATCCACCATTCCTTCCTGCCCAGCTTTGCCGGTGCCAAGCCCTACCACCAAGCCTACACTCGAGGTGTCAAACTGATTGGCGCCACCTGTCACTACGTCACCAGTGAACTGGACGCCGGCCCGATCATCGAGCAGGATGTGATCCGTATCGATCATTCCGACTCGCCGGAAGACATGGTGCGCTACGGCAAGGACATCGAGAAGACCGTTCTTGCCCGTGGCCTGCGCTACCACCTGGAGGACCGGGTGCTCGTGCATGGCAACAAGACGGTGGTCTTCCGCTAAGTCATGCTTATCCGACGCGAACAATCCCTGCTGCTGGTCGTCGACATTCAGGAAAAGCTGGCGCCGGCTATCCTGGAGGCCGATGTCGTAGTCGCCAACACTGTCCGCCTGCTTTCCGCTGCTCGTCTGCTTGGCGTTCCCGCGCTTGTTTCGGAACAGTATGTTCGTGGACTCGGTAGTAGCGTAGCCGAAATACGGAATGTTGCGGTGGACACCCAGATTTTCGAGAAAATGCATTTCGGCTGTGCTGGCGAACCGGATTTCGTCCCGAGGCTAAGCGCCACCGGCCGCCGGCAGATTCTGTTGACCGGCATGGAAAGCCACATCTGCGTCCTGCAAACCGGACTCGGCTTGCTTGAAGCCGGATTTGACGTATTTCTTGTCGCTGATGCCAGCTCATCGCGGACGCTTGCCAACCGAAGCGCCGCCAGTGATCGTCTGCGTAGCTGCGGTGGACAAATTGTCACGACCGAAATGGTGCTCTTCGAGTGGCTTGAAAAGGCCGGCACCGATCACTTCCGGGCGATGCTGCCGCTGATCAAGTAGGCCGGCTAATCCTCAGCCGGACGATTATCGAGTGACTTGATCAACTCAAACAGCCGTTTGTAGAAATCGGGCGAAGTTACCGTCTCTTCGCCAACTTTGACCAGGGTGTCCTTGTCCATGACCCAAGGCAAGGAGACGGAACCAAATGCCGAAACGCTCACCCCGGCATTTGTTCCCTTCGATTTCATTTCATATTGCGTTTCCAGCGCACTTGCATAGATTGCAGTGCCCAGGCTGCTGGGTAGGCAAACCAGGGAAATACTGAGGGTGCTGGCTGTGTCAGGCTGGGGACGGAAATACTTCTCTCCCCGAATGCTGCGAGGTTTTGGGTCGCCAATCTGATAACCCTGACTCAGCAAGGCGCGCTGTGCAAGTTCACATGCCTCGTCGGGCTCGCGACTGCTGTAGTACTGAAATGGCGTCTCGCTGGGAAATGCCTCGCCTTGATAGGAGCGCGCAGACTTGGCCGACCCGCAAGCTGCGAGCAGCAAGCCGGCGAGACCCGCAACCGCGATCAGTTGGCAGGAGATCAGAAGAGGCTGGGTCCGGGATTTCATTGCTGCACATTTTAAGCAGTTCGGCCTTTGGTTTGTCAGCCTTGACGCCCGACGCGAGGAATGACGCGGCAACAAGAAGCGGGCACCCGAAGGTGCCCGCTGGGGGAGACAGCAAATGTTCGCCGCTCAGTGGTGATAGGCGCTCTCGCCGTGCGAGGTCAGGTCGAGCCCTTCGCGCTCCTCGTCTTCCGGTACGCGCAGACCGATGACGATATCCACCAGCTTGTAGGCGATGATCGAGACGATGCCGGACCAGACGATGACCGTACCCACGCCCCACAACTGGCTGATCAACTGCGCGGTCATGTCGAAGTCGCCGACCTTGTTGGTCACATAGTCGTAGACGCCCGTGCCGCCGAGAGCCGGGTCGGCGAACACGCCGGTCAGTATCGCGCCGAGGATGCCGCCAACGCCATGGATACCGAAGACGTCGAGCGAGTCATCGGCACCCAGGATCTTCTTGAGGCCATTGACGCCCCACAGGCAGACGATCCCTGCCAGCAGACCGATTACGATCGAACCCATGACACCGACGAATCCGGCAGCCGGCGTGATCGCCACCAGACCGGCGACAGCACCGGAAGCAGCACCCAGCATCGACGGCTTGCCCTTGATGATCCACTCGGCGAAGACCCAGGACAGCGCGGCACAAGCTGTCGCAACCCAGGTATTGACCATCGCCAACGCGGCGGCACCAGAAGCCTCCAGCGCGGATCCGGCGTTGAAGCCGAACCAGCCAAACCACAGCAGCGAAGCACCGATCATCGTGAACGTCAGGGAATGCGGAGCCATGGCAACATTGCCCAGACCGCTACGCTTGCCGATCATGTAGGCACCGACCAGACCGGCCATCGCGGCGTTGATATGGACCACGGTACCCCCGGCGAAGTCGAGCGCGCCCTTCTGGAACAGAAAGCCGGCAGTCTTGCCCGCGGCTTCACCGGCAGCGGCATCGATATAGGCATCCGGACCCGCCCAGTACCAGACCATGTGCGCCATCGGGATATACGACAACGTGAACCAGATGACCATGAAGACGATGATGGCCGCGAACTTGGCGCGCTCGGCGAGAGCGCCGACGATCAGGCCGCAGGTGATTGCCGCGAAAGCCCCCTGGAAGATGATGTAGGCCAGTTCGGAGATGTTCACCCCCTTGCTGAACGTCGCAGCGACAGAATCGACCGTCACTCCCTTAAGGAAGAGCTTGTCGAGTACCCCGACGAACTGGTTGCCCTCGGTGAATGCCGCCGAGTAACCATAGATCACCCACAACACGGAAATCAGCGAGAACGTGACGAACACCTGCATCAGCACCGAGAGCATGTTCTTGGCACGGACAAGCCCTCCGTAGAAGAGAGCCAGGCCCGGGATCGACATCAGTATGACGAGGGCAGCACTGACCATCACCCAGGCATTGTCACCCTTGTTGGGAGGAATGACCGGTGCGGCGACTGGAACCGCCTCGGCCGCCGTCCCGCTCATGCCTGCCATTCCCGCCGGGGCGGTGGCGGTTGCGCTTGCGGCTGGTGCCGCCTTGTCGTCGGCCCAAGCCGGTGCCCCGAAGGCAACCGCGCCGAGCAAGGCTAGCATTGCAAAAACACGTTTCATGATCTGCTCCTTACAAGGCATCGATACCGGTTTCACCGGTACGGATGCGAACAACTTCTTCGAGGTTGAAGACGAAGATCTTGCCGTCACCGATCTTGCCGGTGCTGGCGGATCGTTCGATGGCTTCAATGACCTGATCGAGCTGGTCATCTCTGACGCCGACCTCGATCTTCACCTTGGGAAGAAAATCGACGACATATTCCGCACCCCGGTACAACTCGGTGTGTCCTTTCTGCCGGCCGAAGCCTTTAACTTCAGTGACCGTGACCCCTTGCACGCCGATCGCGGACAGCGCCTCACGGACTTCGTCAAGCTTGAATGGCTTGATGATGGCGGTTACGAATTTCATGAGCTTTCCCCAAAAAAGTGATGTTGGCGCCTCCCCGCCGGTGCCGGACGGCCTTCCGGCGGGGGAGGTTCAACAAGGTGTCTAGAAAGTCTTGGAAACGGAAAGGATGCCAATGCCGCGGCCCGCATCCTTCGATTTGGAACCCACCTGGCCATTGGCATTCAGGGAGTTGTAGAAGCAATAGAATTCCGCATTGCCGCAATTGCCGGCCGCGTCGGTGCCAATGTAGGCGGCGCCGATGACCCAGCCGGCGATGTCTTTGGTCACGCCGACCTTCCAGTCGGTGTAGCTTATGTCCGAGTTGCCGGTGGTGCCTGCATACTTGTAGTTGCCGGCATAGAGATGACCAACGTGCGCGTTGATCCCCCACCCTTCGCCCAGATCATAGTTGGCCGACAGGTCAAGGTAGCTGATCCCTTTGGAATCAGGCAGGCTGAAGTAGTTGGTGACGGCATAGCTATACTTGAGACTCACGAATTTCCAGCTGCCGGCAATGTACAGTTCGCCGTTGTCAACCGTGCCGCTGGCGGACTGGCCGGGATTCTTGGCGTTGGTGTAGGAAAGCGGTCCCGCGCTGGAACCGGGGTAGTAGTAATAGAGGCCGCCGATATCAAGGCCAAAGTCGCCGAAGGTTCCCTTCCAGCCACCATAGAAGTCCATTTCGAGGTTGGCTTCAGGGTAACCGGACCCAGAGTTCGTGTTGGAGTTCCAGTTGCCGACGTAGAAACCACTCGAATGCGCGTAATCGACCCCACCCTGCAGGGCCGGCTTGCCGAAGGTCTGGTCGATACCGCGGAAGCGGTAGCTGGAAAACAGCCCGAGGTTTCCGGTGAAGGCATGCGGGCTGGCTTCCGCTTCCGCTGACGGCGCTTCGGCACGTTCCGAGGAAGCCGTCTGGGCAAACGCGGGAAGGGCAAAGGCGCCAGCCAGGGCCAGGGCAATCAGGGATTTGTTCATGGTGGTTCTCCTACGGGTGAAGTGGAACTCAAGAAAGGAATTGTGCAATGCAGCTTTAGCATGAGCCGTGCCAGGACCGCTTTTGATGAATATCAAGGGTTTCTTGGCCCATATCCGCCCGGGATTGGTCCTGATTGCACCAATGTGGTGCGCCTAGGAATCAGGCTGCACCACGGACGCACAAGTGGTCAGGAAATGCCTGTCAAGGCTGCTGTGTTACACTTTTCGGAACGGAGGACTCTCATGCTCGACCCAAAGACACTTGAAGAACTCGGCAGCAAGATGACCAACCTGCTCGCCAATTCTCCGGCCAGGGATCTTGAAAAGAATGCCAGGGCCGCGATGAGCGGCTTGCTTGCCAAGCTTGATGTCGTGACCCGCGAGGAATTCGATATCCAGACCCAGGTGCTGGCACGTACCCGCGAGAAACTGAAGGAGCTCGAGGCGCGCGTCGAGGCGCTGGAAAAAGCGCGGTCGGCACAGTAGACCACGATGGCGCTCGCCATCGCTCACAGTCGCGGACTTGATGGTCTGAGTGCGCCACCGGTAACAGTGGAGGTGCATCTGGCGAGTGGCCTGCCGATCTTCACACTGGTCGGCCTGCCGGATACCGAGGTCAAGGAAGCCCGGGACCGCGTCCGCGCCGCCATCGTCAATTCGGGCTTCGACTTCCCCAGCAAGCGCATCACGGTCAACCTCGCCCCGGCTGATCTGCCAAAGGAATCGGGTCGCTTCGACCTGCCGATCGCCCTTGGAATGCTCGCGGCCAGCGGCCAGATCCCCGCATCGGCGCTGAACGACTACGAATTCGCTGGCGAACTCTCGCTGTCGGGCGAGCTGCGCCCGATCCGCGGTGCACTGGCCATGGCCCTGCAGACCGCCGGCGGCGGCAAGATTTTCATCCTCCCCGAAGACAGTGCCCGTGAGGGAGCGCTGATCGGCTCAGGAAACATACTTTCGGCGCGCTCCCTGCTGGAAGTGTGCGCTCACATCTCTGGCCAGGCCATGTTGGCGGGACCAACACCGGCGGCCATCGAAAGTCAGCCGACTATCCCCGACCTCAACGAGGTTCGCGGCCAGAGTCAAGCCAAGCGTGCACTGGAAGTCGCCGCCGCCGGCGGTCATTCGCTGCTGATGATCGGTCCGCCGGGCTCGGGAAAATCCATGCTCGCCGCCCGCCTGCCAGGCTTGATGCCGATGCTGGATGGCGAAGCGGCCAAGGCCTCGGCCGCAGTCCTTTCGCTGGTCGGGCAATTCCGCCCCGAGGCTTTCGGTGTTCGTCCTTATCGCCAACCGCACCATACAGCGTCGGCCGTCGCCTTGGTTGGCGGAGGCAATCCGCCGCGCCCGGGCGAAATCAGTCTGGCCCATCAAGGAGTGCTTTTCCTCGACGAGTTGCCCGAATTCGACCGCAAGGTGCTGGAGAGCCTGCGCGAGCCCCTCGAATCGGGTCACATCCATATCGCCCGCGCCGCCCGGCATGCCCGATTTCCGGCGGAATTCCAGCTCGTCGCGGCAATGAACCCCTGCCCTTGCGGTTTCAACGGGCACCGTAACGGCAAATGCCGCTGCACCCCGGATCAGATCGCCCGCTACCGCGGCAAGCTTTCCGGCCCGTTCCTCGACCGGATCGACCTGCTGATCGAGGTTCCGGCAGTGCCGGTCGATGCCCTCGGCGGCACCGTCGATGGCGAATCCTCGGCCGCCGTGCGCAGCCGGGTCGAAGCGGCACGGGCAAGACAGCGGGAACGACAAGGCAAGACAAACGCCCGCCTGACAGCGAAAGAGGTCGACAGCCTTTGCCAGCCGGACGAAGGCGGTATCATGCTGCTCAAGCAGGCAAGCCAGCGCCTGGACCTGTCAGCGCGTGCCTGGCATCGCATTCTCAAGGTGGCCCGGACCATCGCCGACCTGGCGGCCAGCGCTTCGATACGCGCCCCGCATGTGGCCGAGGCGATCCAGTACCGGCGCCTGTCCGGTGCCTGAGCAGGGGCGTTCCACCCGCGCCATTGCCCTTCTGCTAGCCAGCATGGCGGCGCTCGGTCCGTTCTCGATCGACACCTACCTGCCCTCATTTCACGACATCGGTCAGAACCTGAGGGCGACACCCATCGAGGTCCAGCAGACGCTTTCGGTCTACCTGCTGGCATTTGCCGTGATGACCCTGTGGCATGGCGCGCTGTCCGACCGATTCGGCCGCCGCCGCGTAATTCTCGTCGCCCTTTCGCTATTCGGCGCGGCCTCGGCCGGCTGTGCCTTCGCCACCTCGATCGAGCAGCTCTGGTTGTGGCGAGGCCTGCAGGGAATGACGGCTGGCGCCGGCATGGTCATCACCCGCGCCATCGTCCGCGACCTTTTCGATGGCGCGGCGGCGCAACGCCTGATTGCACAGATCACGATGATGTTCGCGCTGGCCCCGGCGATCGCCCCGGTGATCGGCGGCTGGTTGCAGACATGGTTTGGCTGGCGTTCGGTTTTTGCCTTTCTCGTGCTGTCGACCGCAACACTCTGGATCGCCTGCTGGAAGCTGCTGCCCGAGACATTGCCGCCGGAGATGCGTCAGTCGCTGCACCCGGCCTACCTGGGCAAGGCCTACTGGAGTGTGCTGACCTCGCCGCCCTTCCTGCTCGCCTGTGGTGCACTGTCGCTGAATTTCGCCGGCTTCTTTGTCTACGTGCTGTCGGCGCCGGTGTTTCTCATGAAGCACCTCGGCGTCTCGGAGACCAGCTTCCTGTGGCTCTTCGGCCCAGCCATGGGCGGTTTGATGCTGGGCTCGGGGCTTGCCGGGCGGCTCGCCGGAAAGCGCTTGCCGGGAACGACGGTGAAGCTTGGGTACATCGTCATGGCCATCGCCGCGCTGATCAATGTCGGACTGAATCTGGTTCTGCCGGCGAGCCTGCCGTGGAGCGTGGCGCCGCTCTTCCTCTACACGCTGGGCATGTCTCTGGCCATGCCCAACCTGACGCTGTTCGCCCTCGATCCCTTCCCCGACAACCGGGGGATGGCCGCTTCGTGTCAGACATTCATGCAGTCGGGATTCAACAGCCTGGTCGCGGCAGCCATCGCCCCGGCGGTCTGGGGATCGACGCTGAGTCTGGCGTTCGCGATGACTGCGTTCCTCGTTCTCGGATCCCTATGCGCCCTGCTCTACCAACGCTCAATTCTGCTGCCAGGGTAGCCCGTGACAACGCCAGCCACCGAGTGTCCCGCGATGGTAATTGTCGTCGAGCGGGCCTTCGAACCCTTCGGTGACGTTGATCACGCTGGCGAATCCCGCAGCCTCCAGGGCCTCGCCGGCATCCACCGAGCGCTGGCCACTGCGACAGATGAGCAGCACCGGCCGCGTCAGGTCTCCCGCGACCAGTTGCTTCACCTTGTCGGCGAAATCCGGGTCGATCTCCCAATCCGGCGCTTCCTGCCAGGCGATATGCTCGGCGCCCACCGGATGACCGACGTACAAGAATTCGATCTCCGTCCGGCAATCGACCAAAACAGCCTCTGTTCTGGCCTTCAAATAGGTATAGGCAGCAAGCGGATCGATATCTTGCATTGGTAATTCCGTATCTTCAAAACTGTTGACATTATGAAAGCAAGGACGGAAAGGCGTAAACTGAAAACATGAAGACAAAGAACTGGATCGCCACCGCAATTGCGGCTATCGCTGCAGCTATCCTGCCGGGCTGCGATTCGGTTGTGTTGCAGGACATCAGGCCAGGTGTCACGACGGCTGTCGAGGTGCGCGCCAAGATGGGTAATCCCGGCTTCGAGTTCCGGAATGAAGATGGCAGCGTCACGTGGGAATACTCTCGACAGCCGGCGGGCGTCCATTGCTACATGATTACCCTTGGCCCCGACCAGATCGTCCGCAGCCTCGATCAGGTACTCACTGAAGCCAATTTCGCCAAGGCGCGCGAGGGCATGACGCGCGACCAGATCCGCCGCCTGCTCGGCCGGCCCGCCAGTTCGGTCGTTTTCGACAACCTGCACGAGGAAGTCTGGGAATGGCACATCGAGGGCACGCCGCATAATGAGGAAACCTACCTCAACGTCTTCTTCGATACCAGTAGCGGATTGCTGAAGAAGGCTGGCAAGCGCGTGGCGATGAAAGGCTAGCCAAAACACGGTACTTGGCAGTCAGCTCTGCGGACAGTAAACTGCGGCTTCACAGCCGAGGAGCGTTGCGACCCTTTTCATGACTTCCATGAATTCCGGGGCCAGGCTCGGCGATGATCAACTGCGCTCACAAACCTGGCCGGTTTGTGACGCCGCTCCTTTCTGCGGCAACCCCGGCGTGATATTGCGGCTTCTTGCCGCCTTGCCGAGATGATCATGATGCAACCCGACCGCACCGCCGAACTCGCCGCTCTACTTGCCAAACGCCTGCTGCTGCTCGACGGCGCCATGGGCACGATGATCCAGCGCCACGGATTGCAGGAAGCCGACTACCGGGGCGAGCGCTTCAAAGATCACGCGCACGACCTCAAGGGCAACAACGACCTGCTGGTGTTGACCCAGCCGGCGATCATTGCCGGCATCCACCGCGGCTACCTTGAAGCAGGGGCCGACATTCTCGAGACGTGCACCTTCAACTCGACCGCCGTTTCGCAAGCGGACTACAAGCTGGAGCCTCTGGTTCATGAGTTGAACTTTGAAGGCGCCCGCCTTGCCCGCGCGCTGTGCGACGAATTCACCGCCGCCGACCCGGTTAAGCCGCGCTTCGTCGCCGGCATCCTCGGGCCGACCAGCCGGACCGCGTCGATTTCGCCGGACGTCAACGACCCGGGTTATCGCAACGTCACTTTCGACGAGTTGGTCAGCAATTACCTTGAAGCCATCACTGGCCTCGTCGAAGGCGGCGCCGACATCCTGCTCGTCGAAACCGTATTCGACACGCTGAATGCCAAGGCCGCGCTGTTCGCCATCGAGACCTTTTTCGACCGCGCCGGCCGGCGCTGGCCGGTGATGATCTCGGGCACCATCACTGACGCTTCCGGCCGTACCCTCTCCGGGCAGACCGCCGAGGCTTTCTGGAATTCGCTGAACCACATCAAGCCGCTCTCTTTCGGCCTCAACTGTGCACTCGGAGCCAAGGAACTGCGCCAGTACGTCGAGGAGCTCTCGCGCGTCTGCGACTGCTACATCTCGGCCCACCCCAACGCCGGACTGCCGAATGCTTTTGGCGGCTACGACGAAACAGCCGAGATGCTGGCGGACGAAATCGAAAGCTGGGCGAAGAGCGGCATCGTCAATATCGTCGGCGGGTGCTGCGGCACCTCGCCCGACCACATCGCCGCCATCGCCGAACGCGTTGCTGCGGTCAACCCGCGAAAAGTGCCAAATATCGACAAGAAGCTGCGCCTGTCCGGACTGGAGCCGTTCAACGTCGGCGGCGATGCGCTCTACGTGAATGTCGGCGAGCGGACCAACGTCACCGGCTCGAAGGCCTTCGCCCGCATGATTCTCGAAGGCCGCTTCGACGACGCGCTGGCGGTCGCCCGCCAGCAGGTCGAAAACGGCGCGCAGGTCGTCGACATCAACATGGACGAGGCGATGCTCGATTCGCTCGCCGCGATGGATCGCTTCCTGAAGCTGATCGCCTCAGAGCCGGACATTTCGCGCGTGCCGATCATGATCGACTCGTCGAAATGGGAAGTCATCGAGGCCGGGCTCAAGTGCATTCAGGGCAAGGGCATCGTCAATTCGATCTCGATGAAGGAAGGCGAAGCCAAGTTCATCGAGCAGGCCCGGCTCGCCCGCCGCTACGGCGCAGCGGTCATCGTCATGGCCTTCGACGAAATGGGCCAGGCCGACAGCTTTGCCCGCAAGACGGAGATCTGTCAGCGCGCCTACGAGTTGCTGCTGAGCATCGGCTTCCCGGCCGAAGACATCATCTTCGACCCGAACATCTTCGCCATCGCCACCGGCATTCCCGAACACGACAACTACGCCGTCGACTTCATCGAGTCGGTGCGCTGGATCAAGCAGCACCTGCCGTACGCGCACATTTCCGGCGGAGTCTCCAACGTTTCGTTCAGCTTCCGTGGCAACGACGCGGTGCGCGAGGCGATCCACACCGTCTTCCTCTACCACGCGATCCAGGCCGGCATGACCATGGGCATCGTCAATGCAGGCATGCTCGGCATCTACGACGATCTGGAACCAACCTTGCGCCAGAAGGTTGAGGATGTTGTGCTCAACCGCAATCCGGAAGCCGGCGAGGCGCTGGTCGATTTTGCGCAGACGGTCAAGGAAGGCAAGGCCAGGGACAGCGGCCCTGATCTGTCGTGGCGTGAGGCCTCGGTCGAGAAGCGCCTCGAACATGCACTGATCAAGGGCATCACCGACTTCGTCGTCGCCGACACCGAGGAAGTGCGCGCCAAGCTTGCAAGCGAAGGCAGGCCGCCGCTCGCTGTCATCGAAGGGCCGCTGATGAACGGCATGAACGTCGTCGGGGACCTCTTCGGCGCCGGCAAGATGTTTCTGCCGCAGGTGGTCAAATCGGCCCGGGTCATGAAGCAGGCGGTCGCCCACCTGCTGCCCTACATCGAAGCGGAAAAGACCCGTACCGGGCTGGGCAGCAAGGGCAAGATCCTGATGGCGACGGTCAAGGGCGACGTGCACGACATCGGCAAGAACATCGTCGGCGTCGTCCTCGGCTGCAACGGCTACGACGTCGTTGACCTTGGCGTCATGGTCAGCTGCGACAACATCCTGAAGGCGGCGCTCGAGCACCGCGTCGACATCATCGGCCTCTCCGGCCTGATCACCCCGTCGCTCGAGGAAATGGCCCACGTTGCCAGCGAAATGCAGCGTCAGGGCATGAAGCAGCCGCTGTTGATCGGTGGCGCGACCACCAGCCGCGCCCATACCGCGATCAAGATCGCCCCCAACACTCAAGGTGCCGTGGTCTACGTGCCGGATGCCTCGCGTGCAGTCGGCGTCGCTACCAAGCTGCTCTCGGCCGACAATCGCGATGCCTACATGGCTGAAATCGTGACCGAATACGAAGCGGTGCGCGCCGAACATGCCGGCCGCAAGGGTGCAACGCTGGTGACGCTGGAAGCGGCACGCGCCAACCGTTTCACGTGGAACGAAGCGTATGTGCCGGTCAGACCCCGACAGCTCGGCCTGCAGGCGCTGAACCCGAGTCTGGCCGACTTGGCGCTTCTGATCGACTGGACCCCGTTCTTCCAGAGCTGGGATCTTGCCGGTCGCTATCCGGCCATTCTGGACAACGAAACGGTCGGCGAAACGGCCCGCCAACTGTTCGAGGACGCCAAGGGGATGCTGGCCAGGATCGTCAGCGAAAACTGGCTGAGCGCCCGCGCCGTCTTCGGCCTTTACCCGGCCAGGGCCGAGAACGAAGACATCGTTATTTACACCGACGATAGCCGGACCACCGAACTCACCCGCTGGGTGGGCCTGCGGCAGCAGCACAAACAGCCGCCGGGCCGCTTCAACATGGCGCTGGCCGACTTTATCGGCGACAACGACTACGTCGGTGCCTTTGCCGTCACCGCCGGCCACCGTATTGAAGAGCGCGTCGCTGCCTTCGAAGCCGCCCACGACGATTACTCGGCGATCATGCTCAAGTCGCTGGCCGACCGGCTGGCTGAAGCCGCTGCCGAATGGCTGCATCTGCAGATTCGCACCCAATACTGGGGCTACGCCAGTGATGAAGCATTCACCAATGCCGAACTGATTGGCGAGCAGTACCAGGGCATCCGCCCCGCCCCGGGCTATCCGGCCTGCCCGGACCATACCGCCAAGCGCGAACTGTTCACCCTGCTCGACGCGCCGGGCAACGCCGGCATGCAACTGACCGAGTCGTGCGCCATGACGCCAGCGGCAGCGGTCTCCGGTTTCTACATCGCGCACCCCGCATCATCATACTTCGCGATACCCAAGGTCGGTCGGGATCAACTGGAGGATTGGGCGACGCGCAAGGGATTCAGCATCAAGGAGGCGGAATACTGGCTGGCGCCATTGCTGTGATCGCGCACTGCTAACTGTTGGCTTGAAGACTTGCCGCCAGGTGATTGCAGGTCCAACGGCAGGACTCTGAGTAGAGCAGTCACCCAAGGAGGCTTTTCACTGGCAGCCCATCGGCCTTAGCAGACGGCCTTCACGCTATTCGCGTACAGAGGCGATACGTCTGCTTCTCATCGGGGCCGCTACGCTAATCTCGGCTACAAGGACGTTTCTCTCTCGTTGACATCGGTCAAGTGGTTCGCCGACCCGAAAGCAAATTGCTCATCTCTTCGAGCTCGGTGGCTGATCGCAACCACTTTGCGGGCAGTCTGGGCCATACGGGAACCAGCCAACTGGTAATATGCCAATTATTTAGGTCGCGTACGGTCCATTGATGGGGGGCGAACAATGCTCGTGAGAAGAGTTGCAATCGAGAATGTAAGAAGCTTTCTAGACCGCGCCGAATTGACGCTCGACGGCCCGATAACTATTGTCATCGGCCCCAACGGAGGTGGTAAGACTAACCTCCTTGACACCATAGTAATCATGCTTCGACGCTACCTGTTTGCATCCATGTATGCAACTCATGCGCCGACGGCAGAATTCCCGAACCGCTACGAATTCCGTCACAACGACGTCTTGAACAACATGATCCTGGATCGTCACAGCGCCGGGGCTGGTCGTGACCAATTGGTGGAAATAGAGGTAGAGGTCACAGCAAGGGATGTGGAGAATATGCGTGCAATGCAGACCGACGCAGATCGCCTGACCGCTCTTGCAAGTAAGAAATACGTCAACTTCAACCTTAATCCGGCAATGCAGTGGAAGCTTGATGAAATCGTCGCTGGGGCGAGGTTCGTGTATCGGGTTGTCAACGGTGGGCTACAACAAGATGGCCAGACCGCCAGCGCCAGCTTTCTGCAATACCTAAACATGTTCGAAATGGACGGAAGGCTTCGTGAAGAGTTCGAGTTGTCACCACTCTCAACACCACTTGTCTATTTACCGGTAAATCGTGCGGCTTCTGGTTTTCAATCAAATGTAGAACTGGCCGGATACAACGATTACGAGACAAAGCGGCATAGCGATGCGGCAAGTTCTCGCTCGGCTGCATCAATAGTAGGTCTTGCTGTCGGGCGATTGGCTCAGAAGTATCGTTTACTCTTAGAAAAAGACAAGGGCGTTGCCGCACGAGAGTTTCGAAGCGATACCAACCTAAAAGAGTTGACCACACTGCTTGGGGAACTCGGATACGAATGGTCGCTTGAAACAATAAATCCGTTAAAGAATCAGTATGACGTCAGGTTGACAAAGCAAGGTTCATCTTTTCTGGTTGGCGCCGCCTCATCCGGAGAACGAGAGCTACTCACGTATCTATTCGCAATTTTTGCGCTAAATGTGCGAGATGCTTTGATCATTGTGGACGAGCCGGAACTACATCTTCATCCAAAGTGGCAGAAGACGTTGCTCCAACTATTCATTCGCCTAGCGAAATCGACGGGCAATCAATTTCTATTGGCGACGCATTCGCCTACATTTGTCTCGCCCGAATCAATTCAATACGTTTCCAGAGTTTTCAGTCACGACCAAAGGAGTGACATTCTTCGGCTTGATACAACAATTCTGCCTGAAGCAAAGCATTTCTTAAACATTGTTAACAGTCAGAACAATGAGCGCCTGTTTTTTGCTGACGAGGTGGTACTTGTCGAAGGATTGTCTGACCGTATGTTTTTTGAGGCTGTACTAGATAAGCATGGTCGGTCGTCCTCTTCAAGGTCAATTCTTGAAGTCGTCAGCGTCGGCGGAAAAGGTTTTTTTGAGGCGTACGCAAAAGTTCTACGTTCCTGCGCAATTCCCTATTCAATTGTTGCAGACCTCGACTACGTGGAACAGGTTGGATCCCCGGAGACCAAGAATTTGTTTAGTGTCGACACCCGAGAGATAAAGTTGGACGTAATTGAGAACCCAAAGAGCCTCGACGGAGATGCGCTTGTACAGGCGATAGAACACGCAATAATCAGCGGCAATTGGGGTGATGCGGCGCAAATATGGTGCTACATCAAAGCACGGCGCAGGCAACTGCGGACCGATATTGATGCCGAAGGCACTTCAGTATTAGGCGATTTCCTCGTGTCGATGCGAAAAAATCGTGTCTACATCCTAAGTCGCGGCGCGCTCGAAAGCTATCTCCCCGCAGGTCACGCTATAGTGGTCCCCGTTTTCAAGACAGCGGTTTAAGCTGTACGCTGTCATGAGGAACGAGCCGAAATGAGCGAAGCGAAGAAGCGGAAGTATCACAGTCCCGAATTCAAGGCCAAGGTCGGTCTGGAAGCATTGCGTGGGGTCAAGACGATCAACGAGATCGGTCAGGAGTACGGTATTCACCCGGTGCAGGTTGGGCAGTGGAAGAAAGAAATTCAGGAGCAGGCCAAGGCACTATTTGAAGGCAAGCGCGGCCCCAAGCCGCTGGCGGCGCACCGGGAGCCGGAACTGCTGTACAGCGAGATTGGCAAACTGAAGGTGGAACTCGACTGGCTCAAAAAAAAGTCCGGGATCAGCCTGCCATGACTCGGCAAATTTGGATTGATGCCGGAGATGTCATGGCTGTCGCGCAGCAATGCCGGTTGGCTGGCGTCTCACGGGCCACGGTCTATGCGCGGCAAAAACCCAAGCCGGTTGATGAAAGAGAGCTGCTGTTCAGTCGCCTGATCGATGAGGAATACACCCGGCACCCTTTCTACGGTAGCCGCAAGATGGTGGTCTTTCTCAAGGCGGCGGGTCACCACGTCAATCGTAAACGGGTACGCCGCCTGATGCACCAGATGGCTCTGGCGGGGATGGCACCAGGCCCCAACACCAGCCGCCCGCACCCGGAGCACAAGGTCTATCCGTATTTGCTGCGCGGTGTGCCGGTGGTCCGGCCAAATCAGGTTTGGAGCACCGACATCACGTATATCCGTCTGCCACGCGGCTTTGCCTACCTGGTGGCAATCATCGACTGGTACTCGCGGCGCGTACTCAGCTGGCGGATCAGCAACAGCATGGAAGCCGTGTTTTGCGTCGACTGCTTGGAAGACGCCTTGCGTCACCATGGCCGGCCGGAAATCTTCAACAGTGACCAGGGCTCGCAGTTCACCAGCGCCGCCTTCACCGAGGTGTTGAAACGGGAAGGCGTGGTCATCAGCATGGATGGCCGGGGGCGAGCGTTCGACAACATCTTCGTCGAGCGGCTGTGGCGCAGCGTCAAGCACGAGGACGTCTATTTGAAGGGCTACGCCTCGATGGGCGAGTTGATGCTTGGCCTGACGGAATACTTGGCCTTCTACAACGGCGAGCGTCCGCACCAGTCGCTGGGGCAGCAAACGCCTGATGTCGTGTATCGAAGTGCCATCGGCGGCGGCGCGATGATCGTCGATAGATTCGGCGCGATGGAGGAATCCCCTGTTCCGCTACGCTCCACAGGGGATTCCTCCACCCCAGAAGCAAGATCAGAAGCAACAGCAACAACCGAATCAAAAGCAAAACCGGGGCAGCGCCGTCCAGCTGCGAGTGAAGTCGAATGTGCAGCTTAAACTAAAGCCATTACTGTCTTGACTCAGGGGGCCACTTCACGCCTCGAAGGACCTAGACAAATTAATTCGCTTGGTGGCCGACAACGATTTTTGGGAGAAATTGCCTCAAGAAGGAAGGGCCGAACTCCTAGTCATTACTCAGGAGCTTCTCCCACATCTGGTTCAAACAGGCGAAAAAGTGTCTCAAATCCACGAAGCTGGACCGAACACTGCTTCAGCACTATCGGTATGTGCGGCATAGCCATGGCTCGTCGGCCCCCGCTGTGACACATTGCGTGCCGAAAACATGCATTCGACATTGGTCGTGTAAAGCGGCCATTCCGAAATAACTGCCCCCTCCGGGTATGACGGCTTTGGCCGAGGTGCTTCCGTAGGCCATCCGTCAGGTTATTGTGTGGAGCGGCTGATCGGCTGGCCGCTGGTGGGAAACGCGCAACGCGGCGGTTGGGCGAACACGGACGCTCAACCTGGCAATCCGGGACGAATCAAGTCTGGATTTCTGCAGGCCATGGCGCTGGGGGGAATCCGGCGCCGCCAGTCGGCGAAATGGCACTACAAGGCATTCGATGCCATCCTGGCCGCAGGCGTGCCGGCGCCGCCGCTCGCTTGCCGCAACAGGGGAATGCCGCTTCTGGCGTTGGCGCGGGCAGCCATCTGGCGCTCTTCGGCGGTGGCGTAGTCACGATCCCAGGCCAGCACCCTGGGCGTCATCAAGCGGTGCCACAGCGGCGGAATCAGGGCGACGATGAGGGTGGTCAGATAGCCGTTGATCATCATCGGCGCATCGGGAAACGGCTTGAGATCCTGGTAGGGGACCTCGCCCTGGGCGTGGTGATGCGAGTGACGTGTCAGGTTGAACATGGTCCACGAACTGATCCGCTTGTTGGTGTTCCAGGAATGCCGGGGTTGCACCGGCGTCTTCGGGTTGCGCACCATGCCGTAGTGTTCCATGTAGTTGACGATCTCCAGCAGCGCCTTGCCGCACAGCGCGCACAGCGTGAAGTATGCCGCTGCCTGCCAGCCGCCGATTGCCCCGGCGGCGGCGACCAGAAGGACGCTCATCAGGTGCCCGCGAATGACCCTGTTATGCCACGACACGGGCCACTGGTCCTTGCGCTTCAGGCGCTTCGTCTCGATGTTCCACGCGCTGACGTTGCCCCTGATGGTCGAGGCGACGATGTGGTGATAAACGTTGCGGCCGCGCGGAGCGGTCGCCGGGTCTTCTTCGGTCGACACATAGCGGTGATGTCCATAGACGTGCTCGATCGAGAATGTCGTGTCGAAGCTGAAAGCGAGCAGCCAGCGGCCGATGAACATCGAGACCGGATCCCAGGTGCGGTGGGTCAGTTCGTGGGCGGGAATGGTGCCGATCATGCCGATCATCAGCCCGGTGAAGATCACCGTCGCCAGATGGTTGCCGAACGAGGTCGCATCGCGTGCGGCAACCACGTCGTAGCCGCTCAGCCGCGTGACCCACTCGCCGAACCCGAGCGGATCGCCCGGACTGACGCTCCATACGGCGGAAAAGACGATCAGGGCGAGCAAGGGCAAGGCCATCCACAACTGCGCGGTCAGGATGCCCGGATGCTTGAACCCGGGCGTGCTGGTGTCGTTCCCGCAGACGGCATCGCCAACGATGTAGATGAGCAGGATCAGGAGCAGTCCTCCACTCATGTAATGGCCGCCGGCGAGTATCGCCGTGGCGGAAATCAGCCCGACGCCATGAAACAGGAAGTATTTCAGGTAGTGCAGTGCGTTCATCGGAGTCTCCATGGTCGTTGTGTTCTCGATGCGTTCGCGCCATTTCAGGCAGCCGCCGCGAGGCCATCGTGCTGGGTCGTGAAGCGATCCGCGTGAATGCTTTCGCGGGCGACACCGTGCCGCCGCAGCAGCACGACCGCGCTGTCGATCATCGCCGGTGGGCCGCACAGGTAGGCATGCGTGTCGGCCTCGATCAGGGCGGGCATTTTCTCGGTCACCAGTCCGCGCTCGCCGGTCCAGGGTGCGTCGGCAGCGGCGGCCGACAGCACCGGAATGAAGCGGAATCTTCCTTGCCAGTGGCGGGCAATGGCGCCGATCTCTTCCAGCGCGTAGAGATCGCTCGCCGTCCGGGCGCCAAAGAGCAGCGTCGCCGGGCGCGTCTCGCCGGCGGCGACCGCTTCGTGAAGGATGGCCAGAAGCGGCGCCAGTCCGCTGCCGCCGGCGACCAGCAGCAGCGGTGCAGCCGCCGGGCGCAGCCAGAAGTCGCCCAGCGGTCCCTCGACTTGTACCGGCTGGCCGACGACGCCCTGCTCGTTGATCAGCGTCGAGAAAATGCCGCCCGACACCTTGCGCACAAAGAAGCTGACCTGCGAGTCCGGCTGCACCGGTGTGGCGAAGGAGTAACTGCGGCTGATGCCGGGCAGCGCTGCGATGCTGATGCTGGCGAACTGGCCGGCCTTGTAGGGCAGGGCTTCATCGAGTTGCACGCGCAGGCGCGTGATGTCGCCGGTGAGCCTGTCCTGCCCGACCACACGGCCGGTCACGGAACGCTGTGGCTGCTGCCGCGACAGTTCGACTTCGATGCGCACATCCGTCTGCGGCACGCTCTGGCATGCCAGGATGTAGCCCTGATCGAGTTCGTCGTCGGACAGGAGGTAGCCGCTATCGGTCAACTCCTTGACCTTGCCCTCGACCAGCCGGCACTTGCAGGTCGCGCAACCGCCGATCCGGCAACTGTGGGGGAAATCGATACCCTGGCGCAGGGCCGCCTGCAGCAGCGTTTCCTTCGCATCGACCGTGATCGGCTGCGAGTTGATGTGCGCAGTGATGATGCCTGGCGCGGGCGGTGCCTTCTTGGCAAGGAACGAAAACATGTGTGCTCCGTGGAAGCGAACGGTCAGACCGGAAGTCTGATAATGGTATGCGGCATGCGGCGGGGCAAGGAGGTTGGCGATTGACATATACGGGTCATTTGTTGACAATCTGCCGGACGCTCTTGTCACAATCTTCCGGAGAGCATGCAAATCGAGGAATTCACGCTGCCGGCGTACTACCTCCGGCAGATCGCCAACCAGATCGAAAGCACGGGCGCCGATGTGGCGCACTGGCTCGAGCAGAGCCGTTTGAGCGAAGCGCAACTCGACAAAGCCGCGCTGAATGTGCCCTTCCCCGTGTTTCGCCAGCTGATTCTGGACGCGCTGGCCATTACGCAGGAACCCGCGCTTGGTCTGTTGCTCGGCGAACGCCTGCTGGTAAACACCCATGGCATGCTCGGCTACGCGGCCCTGAACAGCGGCACGCTGCGCCAGGCGGTGGAACTGTTCGCACGCTTCATGCCCCTGCGTACCTCGCTGGTTTCCCTGAATCACGAGATTCATGGCAATGAAGTCCGCGTCGTCTTCAGCGAACCGCGTCCGCTCGGCGACATCCGCAGCACCGTTCTGGAAGCGGTGGTGCTGACCGTCAAGAACGTGCTCGACTACATATCTCTCGGAAGCTGCCAGATCAACCAGGTCGCCTTCCCGTTTGACCCGCCGGAACATGCCGCGCTCGCCCGCGACCTGTTCAAGTGCGAGGTGCATTTCGGCCGGCCGTGGACAGGCTTCGCGCTGCCCCTGAGCGTGATCGACCTGCCGCTGAAAATGGCCGATGCGGCAACGTTCCAGGAAGCCGCCCTGATCTGTCAGCGCGAACTGGAGAAGCTGACCAGCAGGGAGTCGCTGAGCACCCGGGTCAGGCGCATCATGCTGGAGAAGCAGAACGGATTCCCCTCGCTCAATGTCACCGCGCGCCTGTGCCATATGACGCCGCGCACCCTGCACCGGCGCCTGATCGACGAAGGAACGGCGTTCAAGGAGATCCTTGAAGATGTCCGCCACATGCTTGCGGTCGAGCACCTTAAATCCGGCCACCTGACCATACAGGAAATCGCCTACACGCTCGGTTACACCGATCTCGCCAACTTCCGCCGGGCATTCAAGCGCTGGGAGGGAATCCCACCATCGGGATTCCGTTCGCGCAAGCCGCCCATTGAATCAGCCGTCGGGCTTTTGTAATGGATAGCGAGCCAAGCGCCGAAAAGGCCTCGCCACAGCAGAAAACAAAGAAGATTCCCAAATGAGCCTGCAACAAAGAAACGTCGACCTGACCGGCTTAAACACCCTTGCCCTCCCAAGCCGTGCCGCCTGCTATGTGGAAATCACCGCGCCGCCACAGCTTCTCGCGGGGGAACTGAAGCAGTCTCCCCGTTTCATCCTCGGTGACGGCAGCAATCTGGTGTTGACCGGCGATTTCGACGGTCTCGTCGTGCACATGTCCATCGCCGGCCGGCAACTGGTCAGCGAGGACACAGATGCCTGGTATGTCAGCGCCGGGGCCGGGGAGAACTGGCATGAGTTCGTGCAGTGGACGCTGGACCAAGGCTGGCCGGGGCTGGAGAACCTGAGCTTGATTCCGGGCCGGGTCGGCGCGGCACCGATTCAGAATATCGGCGCCTACGGACTGGAAGTCGGCGAGTGCGTCCATTCACTGAATGCCTGGGACTTCGAAAAACGGTGCTTCTTGACGGTCGACCGCAAGGATTGTCGTTTTGGTTATCGCGACAGCCTTTTCAAGCAGGAAGGCTGGCACTTGAGCGGGCGAATGGCAATCGCCTCGGTGTTGTTCCGGCTGCCCAAGCGCTGGCGGCCGAACACCCGTTATGCCGATGTGACGCAAGAACTGGCCGCCCGGGAGATCACGTCGCCGACGCCGCAGGACATCGCTTCAGCAATCATCGACATCCGCCAGCGCAAGATTCCCGATCCGGCAGTGACGCCTAACGCCGGTAGTTTCTTCCACAACCCGGTGGTCGACCGCAGCATTGCCGAAAAGCTCGGTTCCGATTACCCGAGCCTCCCGCACTACCCGCAGCCGGATGGCCAGGTCAAGCTGGCGGCTGGCTGGTTGATCGAACAGGCCGGCTGGAAGGGCAAGAGCCTCGGACCGGTCGGCATGTTTGAAAAACAGGCGCTGGTCCTGGTCAATCATGGGGGCGCTACGGGTGCCGACGTGCTGCGAACGATGGCTGCAGTTCGCGCCGCCGTCCACAAGAAATTCGGCGTCGCGCTCACTCCGGAGCCAATCTTCCTGTAACGAAAAGGCAGCTGGCGATTCCGATGGCCAGTGCATCGGCCATGCGTGCCTGGCGATACCCGTCGAGCAATTCCAGCTCCTCTTCGCGGTGCTTGATGACGCCCGCTTCAAAAAGAAGTGCGGGAAATGTGGATTTGTGAAGCACCACCAGATTATCGTAATACCAGACGCCGTTCTCGGCGTCAGCCGGTTGATGCTTGCGCCCGTGCCACGAAGTCGGCTCGAAGCCTCCTCGGCGCAGCGCGGCGCCGATCGTCGTCGCACAACGCAGGCTCGTCGCCAGCTCTGGGTTGCGTCGCGAGACGAAAAGGCCGAAGCCGCGCTTGACCGTCGTGTGACTTGCCTCGCTGCCGTCCCAGTCCCAGAACTCCAGATACTCCGGGCTAATCGAATCATGGTGAATCGAGATGAAGAAATCACTGCCGCGCGCTTGTTCCGGGCGTGCCGCCAGGCTGCCGATGGCGCCGGCAAAGTTGATTTCCTGGACCTTCGCGCCGAGAGTCCGCAATGCAAGAGACAGCCGGGCGGCCAGATCACGGTTGAACTCGAACTCGCTTCGCCCGCGCGCGCTAAAAGCGCCAGGTTCGGCCAGGGTATGACCAACATCGACGGCCACCCGGGCCGGCGTGGACGCGATCGGCCCTGCACTCCTTGCAGTCGCGGTCGACAACAAGAAACAGGCAAGAATGATCGTTAAAGACAGTCGCATCGACGCGGATCGGTATCCGCCAGGGCGAACGGTATTCGGCCGAGCCATAAGCGTTGCCACCGAAAAAAGCCGCTTAGAAATCCGCAGCGGCTTCCCAGACAACATTGGCGTGCGCATCCCCCTTGCTGCTGCGCTCCAGCATGTCGATCAAAGGCCAGGCTCGGGGGCCGAGCGCCACGAGCGAATCATCACCGTCATCATCCGCCTTGGCGGCGGTCGCCTCGCCTCTCGCCACGGCTTCGCGCAGCAGCTTCGCGGCCGGGAGCATTTCCTCCCGAGTGAACGTGCCACGCCGGCCGGTTTCCTTGCCGACAGCTCGCAACAGTGTAGACGCCAAGTCGGCGAACATCATAAGTTCGCCGGTTTCACTCGATACGAAATTGACCAACATATACAGGCTCCTCAAATGTTTGCGTCCCCTGGTTGCCAGACCGCCCGCGCTTCATGCAGAATGCCCGCTGGGGAAACAAATGGACATGATGAAACATATTAACGCCAATCCCCTGGAGACAGGGAACGACGAACTCGAGCGTTACGCGCTTGAGGAATGCTATAAGCGTCAGCGCTCGGATCACCGTGCATCGGTCCTTGTCCTGCCCGCAGGCAGTTGCGAATTGGCAACCAGGTTTGCCCGTTGCGGCGCCAGCGTCGTTGTCTGCGATTCACCAGCCAGCAGCCAGGACGTCGAGCGCCGCGTCCTGATGAGCGGATTCCGCGACCAGATCGAATTTGCGCCCTTTGACTGCGCGGCGTTGCCGGAAGAACTGCCCGGAGAACCGTTCGACATCGTGGTCGTGCGGCGCGGTCTCTGCGGTCTGCCCTACGAGGACGCGCGCAAGGTGGTGCGTCAGCTTTTGCTCAAATTGCGCATCGGTGGCAAGCTCTACGTTTCGATCCTCGGCCTGCATTCGGAACTTGCCCGGGGCTACGCTGATCTCGAACAACGGGTCGAGAGGCGCCACGCTCCGCTGGCGCCTGCCCTGGCCAAAAGGTACGGAATTGAAGGGCCGGTTTGTCTTTACAGCGAGCGCAACCTCTTTATGCTGCTTCTTGAAGCCGGCGCCAGCGTGCTACGTACGATGACAACCACCTACGGCAATGTGAAGGGCGTGGCGGTTCGCGTGTGAACCAGCTGCGCATTGGCGTAGACCTGGGCGGCACAAAAGTCGAGGTCATCGCTCTCGAAGCCGGTGGTCAAGAGATCTGGCGCCGCCGCGTTGCCACACCGCAGGGAGACTACGCCGCGACACTGCGGGCAGTGGCCGGGCTGGTCAGCAGCGCTGAAGAGGAAATCGGTCGACGCGGGACTGTCGGCGTTGGCATCCCTGGGGCGGAATCGCTTGCCGACAGGCATATCAAGAATGCCAACTCGACTTGCCTGATCGGCCAGCCGCTTCGCGCCGACCTCGAAGCCCTCCTGCAGCGCGAGGTCCGCCTGGCCAACGATGCCAACTGCTTCGCGCTTTCCGAAGCTGGCGATGGCGCTGGCCGGCAAGCGGAGGTTGTCTTTGGGGTCATTCTCGGGACTGGGGTCGGTGGCGGAATCGTCGTTCGCGGCCATGTCCTGAGCGGCGCCAACGCGATTGCCGGTGAGTGGGGGCACAACCCGCTTCCACTGCCACGGGCTGACGACCTCCCGTTGCCCTCCTGCTATTGCGGCCGCAGGGGCTGTATCGAAACTTATCTCAGCGGCCCGGCGCTGATACGCGACCACGCGCTGCATACCGACGACAGCCTTTCGCCGGCCGAGATCGACGCCCGTGCCGCAGGTGGCGATCGCGCTTGCGAGGCCACCCTGCAACGCTACGAAGCACGCCTCGGACGGGCACTCGCCGGGATCGTCAACATTCTCGACCCGCAGGTCATCGTCCTCGGTGGCGGGCTGTCAAATCTGAAACGTCTCTATCGCAACCTGCCGGCCTGTTGCGGTCCACATGTCTTTTCCGACATTTTCGTGACGCAGATTGTGCCGCCGATACACGGGGACTCCTCGGGGGTACGCGGTGCCGCATGGCTCTGGGATTGATGGCACAATTTCGCGACCATGCACCACGTTTCCGTTTTCATCGGCACCATCACCCCTCTGCCTGGAAGTGGCCGGCCGACCGGCATGTTCAAACTCCCTGCAAGCGGACCCCTGCACTTGGGCAGCGAGGGCTTCGACGGCGACGAGCAGGCCGACCGCCGCGTCCATGGCGGTCCGGAAAAGGCCGTGCATTTCTATCCGTCGGTTCACTATGGGCGTCTTGCGCAAGCGTTTCCGGAAGCGACCAGCCAGCTGAAGCCAGGCAGCCTCGGCGAGAACATCTCGAGCCCGACACTGGATGAGTCGCGGGTTCGCATCGGTGACGTGTTCGGGTTGGGCGAGGCCAGGCTGCAACTCTGCCAGCCGCGCAGCCCGTGCTGGAAGATCGACGCACGCTTCGGCGTCGACGGCATGGCGGCCTACATTGCAGAACACCATCTGGCAGGCTGGTATTTTCGCGTGCTGCTGCCGGGCGTCGTTGCTCCGGGCGATACGCTCGTTATTGCCGCGCCCGGGGATGACAGGCTCAGCCTGGCGCAAGCGCTGCAACTCTGGCATTCGCATCGCCCGCCGGCGCTGGTGCTGCGTCAGCTCGCGGCCACACCCGGTATCGCGACAGGGTGGCAGCGCCAGATCCTTGAACGTGCTGACTGGCTGGAAACGCACGGCGCGCGGCCGTCTGTGCCGCCTCCGTTCCACGTGAAACCAGGGCGGAATCGATGACCACCGGCTCCCGCCAGCTGTGGATGCGCCTGTTCCTGCCCTTCGCTGCCGGCTATTTTCTCTCCTATCTCTACCGGACGGCGAACGCCGTCATCGGCCCGGTGCTGGCGCGCGACCTCGGTCTCGCCGACAACGCGCTCGGGCTGTTGACCAGCACCTACTTCCTCGCCTTCGGCGCCGCTCAGTTACCGCTCGGCATACTGCTCGACCGCTTCGGCCCACGCCGTGTGGAGGCTGCGCTGCTGCTCATCGCCGCTACCGGAGCAGCCGTCTTCGCCATGTCCGGTTCGCTCCACGGACTGGCCATCGGACGCGCCCTGATCGGTCTCGGGGTCTCGGCCTGCCTGATGGCTTCGTTCAAGGCCTTCTCGCAGTGGTTTCCGCCCGAACGCCAGGCATCGCTGACAGGCTGGATAATGGCCTCCGGCGGACTGGGCGCACTGGCCGCCGCCAAGCCGCTCGAGATGGCGCTTGCCATCACCGGCTGGCGCGAGATCCTCCTCGCCCTCGCCGCCGCCACGCTGGCGGTTGCCGCCGCGCTATTATGGTTCGTACCCGACAAGCCGGTTGCCGAAAAGGGCGCCAACCTTGCCGAACAGTTCAGCGGCGTCAGACAGATATACTTCAGTCGTCATTTTTGGCGCTATGGCCCGCTGGCTTTCTGGCTGACCGGGGGCTTCATGGCGGTTCAGGGTCTTTGGGCGACACGCTGGATGAACGTCATCGAGCACATGGGCAGCACCGCCATCGCCGCCCGGCTGAGCTGGATCAGTGGCGCCATGCTGGCCGGCTTCCTGTTCATGGGCTTTTTCACCACCGGACTCGTGCGACGCGGCATCAGGCTCGAAAGTGTCTATCTGGCGGCGATGCTGGCGGCGATTGTCGGGCTTGCATCGCTGACTTCTTTCCCCACGACCGGCGGCAACCTGCTGTGGCCGCTGCTCGGCGCCTGCTTCTCGCTATCGAACATCGCCTACTCTCTGGTCGCCCAGGCCTTTCCGCCAGCCCTTTCCGGACGCGTCAACACCGCGCTCAACCTGCTCGTGTTCGCCGGCGCGTTCGGCCTGCAATGGGGCCTTGGCATCCTTGTCGATCTGCTTCAATCTGCCTTCTGGACAGCCGAAGCCGCGTATCGCGCCGCATTTCTCGCCCTGCTTGCCGGGCAGGCCACGGCCTTCGCCTGGCAGGTTGCGTCCCGGAAGAAGAATTGAGCCCGGGGTTCAGAGCTCCAGCGGGTCTACCTCGAGGTGCCAGCGCAGCTTCGCCGGAGCCTTGATCGCTTCGATGGCTTCCCGCCAGCGCGGCAAGAAGGCCTGAAGTGCCGGACGCGAGTGTGACTCGGCGAGTAACTGGCCCCGCTCAAGGTTGGCCAGCCGTGAGAGCTTCATCGGGACCGGATCGTAGAGGACGACGCCACCGTGATCACGCACGACCGGCACGGCGCTGGCGGTGGTCAGGAAGGCGATGGCCGCCGACATTTCCGGCGCCTCCGCGCGCAACATGGCCTGGAACGCGTAGGGCGGGAAGCCCGCTTGCTCGCGCTCACGCAGGAGCGCAGCTGCGAAACCGGGGTAATCGTGGGCGACCAGCGCCGCATATAGCGGGTGATCGGGGTACTGGGTCTGGATCAGTACTTCCCCCTTCAGTTCGGCACGCCCTGCCCGCCCGGCCACCTGCATCAACTGGGCAAACAGTCGTTCCGGCGCGCGCCAGTCTGCGGCGAACAGGGCGGCATCGGCACCGAGAACCCCGACCAGGGTCAGCTTCGGAAAGTCGTGGCCCTTGGCCAGCATCTGCGTACCGACCAGAATGTCAGCGTCCCCG
>Ga0268298_10000563_pt1 | contig 47588 bp, 32 predicted proteins | sample WWTPWeurt_MetaG_FD_194462 | JGI IMG/M metagenome (GOLD analysis project Ga0268298, IMG submission 194462) | Activated sludge microbial communities from WWTP in Nijmegen, Gelderland, Netherland - WWTP Weurt | ecosystem: Engineered > WWTP > Aerobic digester > Activated sludge | place...
CAATATGTGTAATTGGCACAGAACGCTTGTTCAATTCTTCCAAGTGCAGGGCAAACAAGTGTCCTGGGTGAACCTCATTGTTTCGATATGCGCCGATGAGCAGTAGGTGTTTTGCATCCGAGTCAGCTAGCAATCGTTGAAGGAGTGTCAAGGAGGCCGCATCTGCCCACTGAAGATCATCAAGAAAAAGGACAAGTGGTCGCTCGGCGCTGGTCAATGTAGAAATCAGATTTACAAAAGAGGTGATAAATCGATGTTGTGCTTCGAGCAAACCAGCGTCAGATGGCGGCGTGGTTTCTTCTAAAATATAAGACAATTCTGGAAATAGATCTGCAAGAATAGACCAATGCCTTCCAAGTACAGACTGCAATTTCGATTTCCAACAAGACAACTCTTGTTGTGTTGAACTCAGAATTTGCTGAAGCAATCCACGTATCGCCAGTGTGAGTGGGGCGTATGGGACACTTCGGTTGAACTGGTCGAATTTTCCTGAAACGAAGACCCCATTCAATTGTGCAATCGGCTTGTGAATTTCTTGCACCAATGCGGATTTTCCAACACCAGAATAGCCCGCCACGAGAATGAGTTCGGCCTTTCCACGACTGGCGCGTTCAAAGGACGCAAGGAGTTGTTGTATTTCAGTCTCCCGGCCATAGAGTTTTTGCGAAAGGCGAAATTCCTTCGTTCGTTGTTTGAGGCCAAGGGGAAAAGGGGCGATCGAACCGCGCGAGAGGAGCTGCGCTCGGCATTCCAATAGGTCTGAAGACAGACTCTCTGCGTGGGTGTACCTGTCTTCAGGCATCTTCGAGAGCAGCTTGGCTACGATGTTCGATACGGTCTCTGGAACAGTAGGCAGCACAATGTGGGGCGGGGTCGGCTTGCGCGCGATGTGACTATGAATCAGCTCCACGGGGTCCTGGCTTTGGAAGGGAAGGACTCCTGTGAGAGCCTCGTACAGCGTAACCCCCAATGAGTAGAGATCCGTTCGCAAATCACAAACCCGATTCATTCTCCCCGTCTGCTCAGGAGACATGTAGGCGGGCGTCCCCTCAATCCGTTCGTGGGGTTTGGGTTGAGGGGTCTCTTGTTTGAGGCGTGTGGCGATTCCGAAATCGATGAGGTGGATGCTTCCGGTGTCTTTGTGAAAAAGCAGATTGCTGGGCTTCAGGTCGCGGTGAATGACATTCCTTTGATGTAGGGTGGCCAGGATGGAGGCAAGGGATTCTCCGACTTGCAGGGCTTCAAGAAGGGGAAGCGGGCCCTCTGTGAGCCGTCGGTGAAGTGTGACATCGCCCAAGTCTTCCATCACAAGGGCGATGCCATTCCCAAACGAGACCAACTCGAGCGGCTTTACAACCCCCGGAATGGCACATTCCTGTAGGAGCGCGTACTCGTGATGGATTTTTGCCAAATCCGTCAGAGTAGGATGGGGGTTCTTGGTGAACTTGAGGATGACGGTGTGTCCGTCAGACAGTCGGCGCGCACGGTACACGAGCCGCGTGGGACTCTCATGAATACACACGATGGGTGCGTAACCTTCTGGGAAACGCACCAGGGTTTGATCGACCGAATTGGGAAGGCCTGTCATGTCTACTTCCACACGACAATGTACGTGCAGCTTTCGCCCCCTTTGTTGCGGCAGGGTTTGGTGTCGTCGTGCCGGACTCGAGCGGCTGGCTGAAATCGCTGGGCCATGGTGGTGATGATTCCGCGATCGAAATGACAGGGATAGGGGTTCTCACAGACACTCACGATTTCGTTTTTCCCCTCGACGCGCTCGTAGCCGTAGTGGCCGATTCCTTCCAGCATAGCGCCGGTTTCCGGGTTGAACATGACAGTGCCACCTTTTCGGTGGTTCAGGTGATACGCGAAGTCGATCGAACGAATCGCACTGTCGATGTCAATCACCCAAGGTGGGAAAATGGCGTTTTCGGGGATCTTTTTTCCGATGGAAAAAAGAATGGCATCCCCGAGCTTCTCAGCGACGCGCTGGAAGGCTCGCAACCAGTTGTCTTGGGAGTACCAGGCAGCGGGGTCTAGGGTGAACCCTGCCTCCGAAGTTGTGGTTCCGATTCCTTCACCCGTCAGGATGTCTGCCGCAATGGTTTTGAAGGTGGCAAAGCCGTCGAAGATGGCATACACGGTTTGGCCATTGACCTCGATTCCTGGTTCAAAGGAAACAAACTGCATGGTCTCACCTCGCGCAAAGGGTTCCGGGACTGTCTGCTGTTGTTTGCGCGGCCCCCCAACAAAACAAGATGCTGGAAACAGGTGTTCTCGCAGCGTACATGGGTGGCGCGCCCCCAAAGAACCAGTGTATTTCGTCAGACGAAGGAAAGTCAATCTGAGTGTTCAGGGGACACGTCGCGCAAAACGGTGCTGGACTTTCGGACAAAAAGCGGCCTACGTTTTCGTGCGCGAAACAAAGGGATTTAGGAAGCCGCGAGGCGCAACCGCATTTTCAGTGAATTTGTGACAGGGTACTCTGCTGTGTGGCAACCCCAAAGAAGGACGCAGGAGGAACAAGATGACCGGTCCGATCAAGTACGTTCTCGATGAGACGCATCTTCCCAAAGTGTGGTACAACCTCGCCGCCGATTTGCCGACGCCGTTGCCGGCGGTGTTGCACCCTGGAACGAAACAACCGATTGGGCCAGCGGATTTGGCCCCCCTGTTTCCCATGGCGCTCATCGAACAGGAAGTTTCCACGGTTCGGGAGATCGAAATTCCAGAGCCGGTGAGGGATGTTTATCGGCAATGGCGTCCTTCTCCGCTGTATCGTGCGCGGCGGCTGGAACGTCTTTTGGATACTCCTGCTCGCATTTATTACAAGTATGAGGGTGTCTCCCCTTCTGGAAGTCACAAGCCGAATACGTCTGTCGCGCAGGCATTTTACAACCGGGAAGCGGGCGTGAAAAAGCTTGCAACGGAAACGGGGGCCGGACAATGGGGGTCGTCGCTCGCGTTTGCGGGCTCGCTGTTTGGGTTGGAAGTCCAGGTGTTCATGGTGCGCGTTTCCTATGATCAGAAGCCCTATCGCCGTGCGCTCATGGAGACTTACGGGGCACGCTGCGTTGCTTCCCCTTCGACGGAAACACAAGCGGGTCGCGCGATTCTTGCACAGAATCCTGCGCACCCCGGAAGTTTGGGAATCGCAATTTCCGAGGCAGTCGAAGTGGCTGCACAAAGTGATGACACAAAGTATGCGCTCGGTTCTGTCTTGAACCACGTTCTTTTGCATCAGACGATCGTGGGACAAGAGGCAATGGAGCAAATGGCTCTTGCAGAGGACTATCCAGACATTCTGGTGGGTTGTACGGGGGGAGGCTCAAACTTTGCGGGGATGGTATTTCCGTTTTTGGGGGTACAACTTCGCGGAGGGAAGAAAGTCCGAATTGTTGCTGTGGAACCGGCGGCCTGTCCGTCGCTGACGCGCGGAAAGTATGCGTATGATTTTGGGGACACCGGCAAACTGACTCCGCTTGTGAAAATGCACACCCTTGGATCGTCGTTTACGCCACCAGGGTTTCATGCAGGAGGACTTCGTTACCATGGGATGGCACCCATGATCAGCCACATCGCAGAACTCGGTTTGATTGAAGCCAGGGCCTACCATCAGGTGAAGTGTTTTGAAGCAGGAATCCAGTTTGCTCGAGCCGAAGGAATCTTGCCCGCCCCCGAGGCCAACCACGCAGTGCGGGGTGCCATTGATGAGGCGCTTCGGTGCAAGGAAGAAGGCGTTGCGCGGACGATTCTGTTTAATCTATGCGGCCATGGTCACTTCGACATGGGGGCGTACATCGACTACTTTGCTGGCAAACTGAAAGACCTCTCCTACAGCGAAGAGGAATTGGCGCTGGCGCTGTCGGGTTTGCCGTCAGTGTAGTCGCGCTTTCGTTCCCCCTTTCGCATTCACTCTCGGCCTTGCAGACACCCCTTTCACCCTCATTTGCGCGTTCGGTCGCATGGACACTGGCCACGCGATTTGCGTTGTTGCCGCTCGGTTTGCTCCAGGGGGTTCTGACTGCTCGCGCGTTGGGTCCGCAGGGCTTGGGTCTTTACAGCGCGGTGCTGGTGGATGTGAATCTGATCACAACACTGCTTGCGTTGGGTCTTCCTGGGGGTTTGGCTGTTCTTGTGGGGGAGGCGCAAGGGGACAAACAGACGCTACACAAGCTGTGGAAGTGGAGTCTGCGCCATGTGTTGGGTGCGCTATTTTTCGGATCTTTGATCCTCGTTGGGACTTACCAGTTTCTTCCCTCTGTTTTCGCTAAGTTCGTCGCTGAGCGGTCCTCCTGGGTGCTTGTGTCGCTTGCAATGTGCGTGCTCGGTCAATTGGGCAGAGACATTCACAATGCACTCCTGTGGGGAAGCCAGAAGTTCTTTGCACAGAACCGGACGGGTCTTTTTGTCTCTGTATTGCAGCTCTGTGTGATCGGGATTCTGTTTCGGTGCAAAACCTTGACAACAGAGACCGCACTCCTTTTGCAAGGGACGAGTGTCTGGCTTTTGTGTATCGCTTTTCTTTGGCAACTGAGCGTGGTTTCCAAGGGGTCGTTGCAACCTGGGAATAGGTCTCTGCGCATGGGTACAGAGGGAGCAGAATTTCCGACGGAAAAACGCTTGTATCAGATCAGTTTTCGCAACTTTTTGCACATTCTGCCTGACATGCTTCTGTTTCGGATCGATGTGTATTTGATCGAGCACTTTCTTGCGCCTTCTCTCATGCGTCATGACTTGGGTTTGTATCAAGCAGGGGTTCGCGTGGCAGAACTCATTTTGCTGCTACCGGGGACGCTGAACGCGATTCTGTTTGCAAAGGCTGCGGCCAAGGAAGCCATCACAGAGAAGGCGCTTCTCTCAGCAAAAGTGGGTTTGTATTTGGGTTTGATGAGTTGTGCTGGAATGTTTTTGTTTGGAAAGCCGCTGCTGACCTTGTTTTACGGAGATCGGTTTGCGGGTGCCTACACGCCCTGTCTGCTCGTGCTTTTGGGTTGTTCTGCACTCTGCTTTTCGGGCCCCCTTGCTGGGGCTCTGTCTGGGGCATCGGGCTATCCAAAAAGCGTGATTTATGCGCAGTGTGCGGCGTTGCTTTGCAATGTGGGAGTGAACCTCTGGTTGCTGCCGAAGTTGGGAATGATCGGGGCGGCGTGGGCTTCTTTGGCTGCGTATGTCGTGAGTGCGGTGTGGATAAGTGTTGCCTTCGCGCGGCGATTTCACGTTCCGCTCGCTTTGTTTTTTCGACCGGTTCCGCTGCGGCATCTTTGGGGGCAAATCCGAGGACAGAAGGTGCAAGAAAAGGCGCAAGAAAACGTGTAAACTGTTGTCATGTCGTCGCGCCTCATCGGTTGGCTCTGTCTGTGGGTTTGGATTGCTCCGTGGGCTTTTTTTCCGTCCTGGGGAATCGCAAGTCCGCCCCTGGCGCATCCCAAGGCACCTTCGGAGGTATCGACTCCTACGGCGGACGGGTCAGCGGAAAAAACGCCTCCTTTTCAATTCGGGGGTCCCCTTTCTGCGGCAAAAATGGCATTCCGGCAAGGGAAATTTCAGAATGCAAAAGCACTGGCTGAAAAGCTGCGTGCAGCGACGAAAGACTTAAAGCAGAGAGATGCTCTGGAAGCGTTCATAGGAACCTGTTTCTATGCGCAAGGAGAAATTGCGGGAGCGGTTCAGCAGTTGGAAGCGTTTGTGAAACAGAATCCTTCTGCAGTAGAGAGTCGGGTGGCGTTGGGAGAGGGATATCATCTGCTGGGTCTGCGCGAAAAAGAACGGGAGATCTGGAACGGTATCTTCGACGATCACGATGCCGAAAAGTTGGACATGAAGGACTGCCGCGTGGTGCGCCTTTTGGGTCAGGCAGCACATCGTTTGGGATCGTATCAGGATGCCGCAGAACAGTTGAAACAGGCGGCGGCGTTGGCGAAGGAGAGCAAGAACAGAGAGGAACAGGTGTTGTCGCTTTTGTCCCTGTCCGCACTCCGCATTGAAAAGTACGAGATTGGTTATGCGGAACTCTCTGTTCAGGATGCTCTGCGGCGTGATCCCGAAAATCCCGACGGAAAAGCACGCCTTGCGCAGATCAAGTTGGAGCAAGGCAATGATGTTTCTTCGGCGTCGGAATTGTTGGAAGAAGCCTTGAGCGTGAATCCCCATCATTCCCATGCGATCGAGTTGAAAGCGCAAGTACTGATCGACAATGAACAGTATGAGGATGCGCTTGCGCTGTTGGTTCCACAACTGGCGAGAAACGGTCACGATCTTCGGATTCGGGCGCTGAAGGCGGCTGCGTTGTGGCTCCTGGACAGAAAGGGGGAGTTTGAACGGGAACGGGAAGAGACGTTGCGACGGTCTCCTCTGTTTACCGAATTTCATCGGATCGTGGCGCAACGTCAGCATGTCCAACATCGGTATGAAGCGCAAATTGCGGTGCTGGAAGAGGCCGTCAAAATGAACCCAAAAGACTACTATGCCCTCGGGGATTTGGCGCAGGCGTACTTGCAGACAGGTGATGAACAGAGAAGTTATGAAACGCTGAACAAAGCCTGGAAAGGGGATCGGTACAACAGGCGAACATACAACCTGCTTGATCTGTTTGAGAAGCACCTTCAGAAGAACTACAAGATGATCACGCTCGATATCGATCCCAGGCAACCAAAGAAAGGGGGACTCAAAGTACGCATTCACAAGACAGAAGAGGAAGTGTTTTTGCCGATTTTGGAACCCTTTGTGCAATCGCTATACGTCGAATTTTCTCGACGGTATAGATTTTCTCCCAAACTCCCGATCGTGCTCGAATTTTACAAAGAGCCGGACAATTTTTCGGTTCGTACTTTCGGCCTTCCTTCTGTTGATCCCGGTTTGTTGGGAGTCACGTTCAGTCGTGTGATCACCGCGCGGGCACCTTCCCAACGAAAAATTCCGTGGGGGCTGATGGTGTGGCACGAATTGGGACATGTGTTTGCGATTGAATTGTCGAAAGGGAGGGTGCCGCGCTGGTTCACAGAGGGGCTTTCGGAATGGGAAACGATGCAGCTTTACCCAGGTTGGAGTCGGCGCACGCATGCAGAGGTTGCGGCTGCGCTGCGCGACGGGAAACTACTGTCGATGGGAGACCTCAATGTGGGTTTTACGCGCGCTCGTTCGCAAAGCCATGTGGTCGTTGCGTACCATCAGGCAGCGTTGTCAGTGGAGTTTTTGGCGGCTCGATTTGGCTTTCCGAAAATCGTCGAAGCGTTGAATTTGTTTGGTGCAGGCATGCGCACAAAGGAGGTTCTGGAGAAGATTACGGGGCTTTCCCTGGACAAACTTGATGAGGAATTTCGGAAACACTTGCGGAAACGTCTGTCTGCTTATGAGGGGACGTTCTATGTACGGCCATCGGACTACGCGGATTTGGATGGTTTGAAGCAACAACTAAGGAAGACACCCAAAGATGCGCGGCTTCATGGCCTGCTTGCGGTTGGAAAGGGGCGGATGGGGGCCGATCCGGCTGAGGTAGCAGAGTCGATTGCCCTTGCGAAACAAACCGATCCACGTTGCAAAGAGGCGATTTTGGCAGAGGGAGAATTGCAGCAAAAATTGGGCAAGAAAGCGGAAGCAGAGAAGCTCTTTCGGGAACTGATTTCCGTCGGTGGGGATGGCTATGACGTGCGCTACAGATTGGGGACTCTGTATGCGGACCAGAAGCAAACGGCGGCAGCGATCGCAGAGTTTGAGCGGGCCAAAACGCTTGATCCAGATCGCGGTGAACCGCATGTGCGCTTGGCGGCGCTGTACAAACAGGAACAGAAGATGGATGAGGCACTGGCGGAGCTGGGGGCGGCGACTTTGCTGGACATTTCGGATGATGAGACGCTGATCGCGCTTGTGGAGCAGCACGCCGAAAAGAAGCATGCAAAAGATGTCTTATTGTATGCGGATCGGTTGTTGTATGTTTCCCCCTATGTGTCGCGCGCGAGGCGGAATGCGGCAGAGGCGTGGTTGCAGCTTGGGCAGACGAAACGGGCGTTGGCAGAGGCACAGGCTGCTCAAAAACTGTTGCCGGATGCAGAGGATGTAGACGAAGAAGCGTTGCCGAAATACAAGGCGGAAAAACGTCGGCTGGAAGAACTGTTGCAACGGATTTCGCAGAGTCCGAAAAAGCCGTTCTCTGGACCGGAAACACTTTTGGATATAGCACGAAAGCGATCAGGGCTTCTCTCGGTGTTTTGAGGAACAGAGAAACAAAAGGGGGGTTCGGCGGACATGGAGGGGACAAGGACATGAGACCCGCGCGCGAGCATGTACTTCTGGCTGCGGCAGGTGCGAGTCTGCTGGCAAGCCAGGTCGTGGCGGCGCGGGAAGTAGGTTCGACTTTTTTTGCTACAGAGCTGTCGATTCTGTTCTCCACAATCCTTGCGCTTGCGGGTCCGAGTTTGGGATATGCACTGTCTTTGCGTTTTCGGCTAAGTCCATTTGTGGTCACACTGTGGGCGATGTCTGCGACGGTGATTCAATGCAGTCTTCCCTTTGGTATCCGTTGGATGGTGGCTTCAGGGGGACGTACACACCCGTTTGGAGTTGGGTTGGTCATCGCTTTGCAATTGTTTGTTGTGCTTTCGTATTACTCCTTCCTGCTGCCGCATGTGGCCCGACCCCTTTCGGTTCCTTCGCTGTATGCTGCGGAACTGTTTGGGAGTCTTTTCGCCCTCATGGGTTTGTTTGTTGTGGGGTCGCATTCGTTCTTGCTTCTTCTGTGTTTTGTTCTGCCCGCACCATTTGTTTCCTTTCATTTGGGAGTGCGGTGGGGGGCACTCTGTGCAATGTGTGGTGTGTGTCTGTTTTGCCTGTATCCAGTGCTTTCACAGGCAATTGCGGTTTCCTATTACAGACGGCATCACAGTGTCGAAAATGCGCTGGTTGTGGCGAGCCAGTATTCCCCCTATCAGCGGATTGATGTTGTGCGCTCGGGGGAAGAAACGTTGCTGTTTCTAGACGGTGTTTTGTTTTTTCAAAGTGGAGCGCTGCACGCCTTCAACACGATGCTCGCGAAAGTTCCGGGACGTTTGGTTTACAAACAGAATGCGCGAGCGTTGGTGGTGGGAAGCGGCAGTTTTTCTTCGGCAGCGAATCTTCATCGTCTTGGGTATTCTGTGCGCGTTGTGGAACTGGATGAACAGGTGGCGGAATTGGGATTTCGGCATTTCGCTTCGGTTCACAGACTGCAAAAGGGGGACGTTGAACTGCACATCGGGGATGCTCGGTCTGTGCTGGATTCCGACGATGAGACCTTTGATCTGGTGGTCCTGGATGTGCCTGCCCCCTATCGGATTCAGACCGCGCTTCTGCATTCACCTGCATTTTACAGACAGGTCTTGCGTCGTTTGAAACCAGAGGGGATTGTTTCGGTGAGTCTGTGCGGAAGACTCGGAACGGTTGTGGCAAACCAGATCGCGTCGTCGGCAAAGGAGGTGTTTCCCGACTTTGTGGTGGTGGAAAGTGAATCGGTTGGGATGGGCTTTCTGTACGCAGGAAGGGGGCTTCCTTTTTCACCCTCAAGCCTGCAAAGTGTGCTGCACACAGAGGAAAAGGAAGGAGCTGTCATCGTTTCGCGCCGTTCTGTGTTGCGAGAAACCTTGGAGGTTCCGTCCATCGGGAAACAGAACTTTTTGGGCACACTGTGGCTGGTATTTGAAAGCTTGTGATGAAGATGACTCGGGCAAAGGGCGAAACGACACGGTTCGAGTTGTTCTGCACAGGTTTTCTGCTTGGGCAATTCCAGATCATCCTGGGTTTTTCTGCGCTCCTGGGAGCAGGCGCCAACATCGGGGCATGGTTTCTGCTGCTGCTTGCGTGGTTGACCGGGGGGTTTTGTGGATCTCTGTCTCAGCGAACAGAACACCCCTTTGTTGAAAGAATCTCGGCTTGGCTTGCGGTGCTGGGGATTGTGGGCACGCAGGTGACAGCACAAGTGTCGCCGTTTCTGTGGCCTCATATGTGCGGGGTGTTTGGGGCCGCGTGTTGCTCGGGTGTGTGGGCCGGAGCGTTTCTGTCCCGTCGAGCACGTCTGTCGATGGTGCCCGGTCGTGTGTTTTTTCATGAAAACAATGGGTTTGTATTGGGAGTCCTTTTCGCAACGCTGTTGTTGCTTTTTTCTGCGTCTGCTCTGTTGGCGAGTGCGTTCCTCCTGTTTGTCTTTGTTCGTCTGTTTGTGGGTTCACAGAGTCGTTTGTCATTGTTTGTTTTTGTTCTGGGAATCGCAGCAGGGGTGTTTCAGTGGTGCGCAAGAACTGGAAGCTTGCCGCAGTATGATGGGCTGATGACGGCTGCGGTGTTGACGCATGCTGGGGCGACGCCGCTGTCCGGTTGGCTGTACTTTGCGCATCCGCTGATGCTTCCGCTGACGATCCCTTTTTCCTTTTTGTGCAGTGATCGTTTGGGTGCAGTTGTGTTGCGGGAAACAGTTTCGTTGGCGGGGCTTGTGTGTCTTCTCTGTTCTGCTGTTCTGGCTTTGGCAAGGGAAAAAGAGAGACCGTGGTTTGGGATGATTGTGGCGGTCCTTCTTTTTGTCTTGTCTGTCGGGAGATTCCAAATGGCGACACAGGGAGAGGAAAAGGACACGGCGCTTTTGTTTGGTATGTTGTTCCTGTTTTTGTACTTCGAGCACTGCGGATATTGGTCGGTTGGCGTTTGGTCGTCGTTGAAACTGTCTTTTCGCGCAAGAACGATTGTGTTGTCCGCACTGCTTGCGTTTGCGGTGTTGGTTCATTTGGTGAACGGGGTGCTGTTGATTTTCGTTGTTCTGGATGCCCTCCTTTCGCTTTGGCCGCGAGATATGCGACGGGAAAGATTTGTTTCACGTTGTTCGGTTGTGCTTTTTTCGGGGGTCCTTTTGTTGCCGACGCTTTTTGCGCTTGCGAGATGGACAGGGAAGGCCAAGAGCGTTCGGGAGGGGTTCGAGTACTTTTTTGCGTACCATGTTTCGGGGGAGTTTTTTTCGTTTCCCAAGCACTTCCCAGAAGACTTTGTTGCGCGGGCTCTGGATTGTGTACAGGGTTTGCGCGGGCTGTGGTTTGGGGAAACAGAGACCGTTGGGTCATGGTTTGGTGTGGTGTTTTTGTTGCTGTTGTGCGGAGTCGCCTCTGTTCGACTTTTCCGTCTGAACCGATTGTTTGCAGGTCGGCTTTTTGTGTTTCTGTTTCTGCATGTCTGTCACTTCTATTTTTATGAACCGGATAGCGCAGAGAGCTGGATTCCCTTCGCTTTTTGTGTTGCATTGCTGTTGTCTGTGGGTTTGCGTTCACCAGGATGGGGTCGGTTTTGGGATTCCTTGTTGCGACTCTGTTTGCTTCCGGTGGTCTTTCTGTTGGCGTTTCATTTGGGAGGATTGCACGCAGAGCGCAGAGGTTTTGCAAAGCAGGTTCAGGCGTTTGTGGGCGCGCCTTCTCCGTCGGCATTTCCGGTTTCACAGGTGGTTCGATTTGTGGATGGAATTCTGGATAGGGATGCGGATGTGTTTGTGGATGACCGGCTGCTGGCTTCCTATTTTCAGATTTACACAGCGAGAAATCCGGTGGTGCGTCCGTATGTGGGTTTTTCAGAAGAAGAGCTGCGGAGGCGATTTCATTTGTCGGCGCTAAGTTTGCACTTCTATTCGCCGCAAAAAGTACGCGGAAAGGCGATTTTGGGGGCTGTTGAACAGAGTTTGTACCGACGAGAACCCGCGTTTCTGGTGAGCGAGGAAACGACGGGCGTTGAGCAACAAGCGTTGCCGTTTGGGAAGTTGTTTTTGTCGAAAATGGAACCAGAAAGAACAGCGGATCAGGGGGATTCTGGATACACGAACAGAGAGCCGAATGTAGAGGCTCTGCTCGACAATCATCTTGAATTGCTGTCGGCGAAAAGCATCAATGCGGACGTGTACAAGTTGACTTTTCGACGAGGAACACAGGTGTTTTCGGCGAAATGGAAACCGATGGGAGTGGGCGGGAGTGAGGAACAGAATGGGCTGGATGGCAACAACTCACCGAGGTGTGAGGTGGCGGCTCGGAAGATCGATCGTGTGTTTTCGCAAGGAAAGCGTGAAAACGAGCTGGTTCCTGAAGTGGTGTTGCGCGCTTTTCATCGGAATGTGGAATGCAACAGGGTATGCAAAGACATTCCGAAAATCCTGAGCGCAGAGATTCCGGCGACGTTCCCAAAAGAGAATGACCACTTGGTTTTGGGGGCACTCACGCGGTGGGTGGAGGATGCGGGGATTCCTGTTGCCTTTGAGGGGGAGTTTTGGGAGGCACATCGGTATGAAACAGAACCGGACTACCGAAAGCAGATGTCGGCTCTGTTTGGTTTTCTGTTTTTGATTTCCCATGGCGATGCAAATTTTGGAGAGAATTTTCTGTATTCTGAGGGGCCTCCTTATCGGGTGTACAGCATCGACAATGGGCGATCTTTGGATGGGATTCCGTACTATGTGGGGGCAGGGGAACCAGATTGGGAACCGATGCGGCGAATCTCGACGGAGGAAGGCTTTGTGCGGTCCTTTGAAAACGACACGCTATCGCGTGTGCAGGAAGTGGCGAAAACGGACTGGGGGAAACCGTTGTATGTACTCCACGCGGTGCATTTGCAAAGCGGTCGGAGCGTGACGGATGTGGAAAGGGAACCGATGCTTTCGGCGCTTGGCGGACGTTCCCTTTCGGAACGGGAGGGCCTCAAGCGAATCGGACGGGGAAGTTTTCTTTTGACAGACGCGCGTTTTGGGGGGCCGTGGCTTGTGCAAGGAATTTCGGAACAAGGGGTGCTGGATTTGGTCCAGCGGGCGCGGGCACTGCTGACACAGAAGGGGTCTGGCACGTTTGTGCATTTCCTTTCACAATAAGGGGATGGAAACCATGGTTGGTTTGTTGCTTGCCGGAACGCTGAGTTTGCTGGCACCCAAGCAAGCACTTGTGCGCAACGTGGGGGATAACACCGTCGGTGTGCAGCGAAAGAATCCACAGGTGGTGGTGGTCAAAACGGCAAACGTGAAAGCGTTTCAAGAAGTGATTGATACGTTTCGGGAACGGTGCCGAGTTCCTGCGAAGTATTTGAACTTTCGACCGGAATCACCCGAAGATGCGACGCGAATCCGGGAGGAAGCAGAAAATGCGACGGTGGTGGTGGCGATAGGACAGCCGGCTGCGGAGGCAGTTCAGGGCCTGAGTCCGACGATTGTGTATGCGATGGTTCCGGCACCACCGAGCCCAGGTGCGCCGAAGGCAAGCAGCTCGGTGGGACCGAAAGAGGCGCTGCTGGCGCTGCGGACGTTGCGACCGGAGTTGCGGCGTGTGGGGGTTCTGTTTACACGGCGGGGCCTCGAGAAAATGGCGGCGGCGCGTGTGTCGGCGCGGGAAATGGGCATCGAGTTCGAGGAAAAGCTGGTGGAAACGTCCTCGATTGATTCGGCGATCCCGGATTCGATCCAAGCGGTGCATCGGATGGTGTTTGGGGATGTCACGAATCCCAAGCCGCTTCCGCTTGTCGATGCGCTGTGGATAGGACCAGACCTGTTGGTGGTGGACATGCCGCTGTTGCAGTATTTGCTGACGGTGCAACTGACGGGACGGGTGCCGATTCTGGCGGGAACGCGGCAACTTGTCGCACATGGTGTGCTGATGAGCATGGATTGGTCTCCTGAGGCGGTTGGCCAACATCTTGCGCGGCAGGTGCTGCATTTTCTGGAACAAGCGGGTCGGGAGCGTCAGGAGGCGCTGCCAGACATGCCTGCTGCGGCACCCGAGATTCTGATCAATGGCCCGGCTGCGCGGCGTTTGAACATTGATTTGCACCGGTTGAGAAAGCTGGGCTGGAAGGTGCACGAATGAGTGCCGAGACGAGGGACACACCGCAAGAAGCGGAAGCCGACGCAGAGGAAAGAAGCGCGCAAGACAGTGCTTCGACACAGAAGGACGTGGCAGCGGAAATCGAGAGTTCGGAATCGGGACCGCCGTCGGTGTTATCGGCACATTCGGTGGAGAGTCCGGTGCCTCGGTTGGACCCGATGATGCTGGCGCAACGGGAAACGCTCCCGCTTGCGCGGCCTCCGGCGGATTCGGTGGCAGAGAATGCGACTCCCGAGGAAACAAGAGAGGTGCCGTCACTTGCTCCCGAATTGGCGGGAGAGCCGTCGGCGTGGAGCAGTCCGCTAGGGCCGCGTCGGACGAGTTTTTTCAGCCAGGTGTTTTTGCTGCTGCTCGGGATGGCGCTGTGTATGTCGCTGGGGTCGGGAACGATTTTTTACAACCAACAGTATCGTTTTCTTGAGGAAGACCAGCAACAGAGGTCGCGGCTCCTTTTGGGTTCGTTGGCGACGCAGTGCCAGCTTGGGGCGTATGCGAAAGAGCGGTCGATTTTGGCTAGGCCGGTGCAGAGCATGGCGCAAACGGAGGATGTGGAATTTGTCGCGGTTTACGACGCGCAGGGAGTCGAACTGTTGCGAACACACCCTCGGTCGGGCAAGCCGATGCCGGAACTTACGTCGGACATGATGCGGCGTCTGAAAGAAGTGGGAATGCACCTGTCGAAACAGAATCCGGTGCAGCCGTTGCGGAACGGGGCGCTCGATCCGGGGGTGAATGTGAAGCCAGAGAAAGTCGAGCGGGAGGGGTATGTGGATCTGTTCGCTCCGATTGTGTTGTCAGATGGCACACGACAAGGTGTGACAGCATATGTGGAACCGGTGGATGTGACGGTGCGAGATCGCGTGGTGGGTGCGGTGCGGGTTGCGCTGTCGATCAAACCAGCGCAGGAGCGGCTTCAAAAGGTGTTGTTTGTCAGCATCGGGTTGGGCGTGTTCGTGATGATGTTGGGAGGTGCGGCGGCGCTTCTGATTGCGGGGCGTTTGAGCGGCCCGATCATGGCGCTGGCTCGGGGGGCGGACGAAATCCGCAGCGGCAACCTGCATCCGCGCGTCAGCGTCAATCGCACCGACGAGCTGGGCTTGTTGGCGGATTCGTTTGTTCGGATGGCGGAACGGTTGCGGGAAAGCATGCACGCGCTGTCGCAACTGAATCGAAACCTGGAAAGCGAAGTGAAGCGGAGGACGAAGCAACTCCGGTTGGCTTACGCTTTCACGTCGGTGCTCAACTCTCCGATCGATCGCAGCGGAGATGCGATGGATGCGGCGGATTTGACAGTGATGTTGGACCAGGCGCTCGCGGCGCTCGTCGAAGCAACGGGCACGCGCGGCGGCGGTGTCTTTCTGATTGAAGAAAACGCGATCGGGGAACCGGAATTTTTGGTCCGGGCGGCGTATGGGGTGTCCACGTTAAAACTGGGCACGCCTCCGCCGGTGAAACAATTTGCAAAACCAGGCGCAGCGGGAAGTTCGGGGACGATGGAATCGGTCAGCGTCGAGGGACGACGGGTGTTGGTGCCGCTGACGTTTCGGAATCAGCCGCTCGGGTTGTTGGTGCTGGTCATGTCGAGCGACGAAACGCCGGATGGTTCGCTGCTCGAATTTGTGCGGCAGGCTGCGGCACAACTTTCGATCGCGGTGAGCAACGCAAGAGCCTATGCGCGCGTCGGTCGGTTGGCGCATGAATTGGTGCTGAACAACGAAGCGTTGGCGGCGCAGCGCGACAAAATGCAGCAGCAACGCGACCAACTGGTGCAACAGCGGAATCAACTGGCGGAGCAACGCGACCAGTTGGAACAGCAGTCCTATCAATTGCGCATTCAGCGCAACCAACTTCGCGAGGTGAACCGGCTCAAGTCCGAATTTTTGGCGAATGTGTCGCACGAGCTGCGCACACCCCTGAACGCAATCATGGGATATACGGAACTCATCCGCGATGGCCTGTACGGTGAGGTGTCCTCCGAGGCACAAGACGCGACTTCGGGGGTGCTCGCATCGAGTGCGAATCTGCTGCGGCTGATCAACCAAATTTTGGATTTGTCTCGAATCGAAGCGGGGAAGATGGATGTTCACAGCGAGTCGATCGATCTGCACGCGCTGGTTGCGGCGGTCATCAAAGAGGCCGAAGCGATGGGCCGAGATCGACCGTATCGAGTCCAATTGGTTTGTCCGCGTGACCTGCACATCGAAACCGACCCGGCCAAATTGCAACAGGTGCTGACCAATTTGGTCGCCAATGCGATCAAGTTCACTTCACAAGGTTCGGTCACGGTGAATGTGCAGGAGGACGACCCTGAAACGGTGACGATTTCCGTCGAAGATACAGGGATTGGGATTCGCCCGGAACACCTCGAAATCATTTTTGAGGAATTCCGCCAAGTGGATGGCAGCTCGACAAGGCAGTACGGGGGAACGGGCCTTGGTTTGGCGATTGCGCGGCGGCTGGCAGAGATGCTGGGGGGCTCGTTGTCTGTGAAGAGCACTTACGGTGTGGGTTCCACGTTTTCGATGAAGTTGCCCAAGCGGGTGCGCATGGAAAAGCGTCCGACTCGGCGATCGATCCATTTGGACAGCAACCCCTCCATTGACGCACCCCGATTCGCCGTGATCACAGAGACAACAGAACCAAATCCGGCCTAGCAGCATGGTGTCCGCGATACAATGGTGCCAGGGTGCAAGTGTGGCTCCATCCTTTCCTAGCACCGTCGGAGACTACCAGATCGTGCGACTTATCGGTCGTGGTGGCATGGGTGCGGTCTATGAGGGTCTTCATCAGAAAATTGGTCATCGGGCCGCCATCAAAACCCTGCTGCCCGACTATGCGAACAACAAAGAAATCATCGCGCGCTTTTTCAATGAAGCGTGTGCCGTCAACGCCATCAAACATCCCGGCATCGTTCAAATTTCCGACCTCGGAGAGACCAGCGACGGCGGCGTCTATCTGGTGATGGAATATCTTGAGGGTGAGACGCTGCTTGCCCGCGTTCGTCAACAAGGAGGCCGCTTGTCCGAAGATGCCGTCGTCCGCATCGGCTGGCAACTCGCCTCCACCCTATCCGCCGCCCACAGCAAAGGCATTATTCACAGAGATCTAAAGCCCGCGAATTTGATGGTGGTGCCGGACCCGGCGGGGCCGGGGGGAGAGCGGATCAAAGTGTTGGATTTTGGGATTGCGAAGCTGGCGAACTCAGCGGTTCAGACACGAACGGGGCAGATCATGGGAACACTGGCCTACATGTCGCCGGAGCAAATCTCAACGCCGAGCAGAGTGAGTGGACCGAGCGATGTCTATTCGCTGGGGGCGATGCTCTACCATGTGCTGGCTGGGACACCGCCGTTTGTTTCAAAGGGCAATGAACTCGCGCTGCTCAGCATGCACCTTTCGGAGGAGCCGCCGCCGTTGCGAAGTCTTGTGCCGGGAATTTCCACGGAAATGGAAACGCTGCTGGCCAGAACACTCAGCAAAGAACCAGAGGCGCGACCGACGATGGTTCAGCTCGCGGAGCAATGGGAGCGCTGGGACACAAAGGCCACGGCGCGTTTCACGTCGCAACAGGCCGTTCCTCGGCGTCCCGAGCTGGACGAGGCAAAAACGGCCCCGGTCGGGCCCATCGCGGCGAATGCGAGTTGGAAGATTCTGCGGATGCCGGAGGGCAACGCGACGCAGATGCTCTCTTTCGGAACACATGGGGGCCTGCACATTGAGTTTCTGTCGTTTGTTTCAAGCGAGGCACACGAACTGATTTCCCTGCCGTTTGATTTGTCCGGTCTGACACCCGTCACGAATCATCCATTGATGTTGTCTGTAACGAACCACCGTCTCGAACTTCGGGTGGCCAAGGCAGTAGGGAATACGGTTCGCTTTTACTCGGAACTGACGAGCGCAGCAGCGCGCAGCAGCTATGCGCTTCCTGCGGAGGTTTCAGGGGTTCCGTTGTTTATCGGACACCATAGGGGCCCTCATTATGGGTTCACGTTGACCAGCAGAACGCGCTCTGTTTCTTGGACAGATCGGCTCCATGCAGAGGTGTCTCCCTTTGATCTGGATGTGGAAGCGCCACAGACCGCAAACCGCTTGCTTTTACTCCATCGAGTCGGCGAGAAAAACAGCGAATCTCATCTTGTCTGCGTAGCAATCAAGGAAACGTGAAAAGGAAGGATGCGCATGGCTGATCCCCCGGACCCTTTGCGAGCAGATCAACCGACCGTGTTGCGCCCCGTTCCAGCGTCGGTGGCCGAGGTTGCACAGCGCCTGGCTCGCGGTACCGGCCCGCAGGTCGCATCGAACACCGTGCGGATGAGGTCCGATATCATCTACAAATTCCTCCCCCTTTCAGAGAAGGAGGGACAGCCGAGGGTGCCGCATCTGCTCGGTGAGGGGCGATTCGCGAAGGTCTACAAAGCTTGGCAGAACAGTGATGGGCAGAACATCCGCCCGGTAGCGATCAAGATCTTGCACAACACCGGTCGCTATTCAGACCAACATCTGCTTGAACAGGAGATCGATCTCCTCAAAGAACTTTCGATCGCTTCGACGGCGAACATCGTCCGAATCCTTGATGTCATCCAGATGGAGCCACTGATCATGTGCGGGTGTGGACAGGTGTACCACCCCCTTTGTCCGCAGTGTGGTCGTCATCCGTTGGAGCGTCGCGATCTCAACAAAAAAGAAAGCCCCTCTCTTGCATGTCCAGATTCACGATGTGGCTATGAAGTGTCAGCCGCAGACATCGAGATGCAGTACAAACGGCTGACCAGTCCACCGACGAAAAATTGTTGTCGGGAGGGCCCCTATGTTCAAGAAGGAACGATCATCAATTTCGTCGATCGGCCCGCTGTTGTGATGGAACTGGAGGAGACACGGCTCGATCAGGTAGCGGAAGCGCGTTTGCACTACTTTGACACGCGCTGTCAGGAATTCGTGGCATCAAGCACGGGGTCGTCGGAACGATCTTCTATGAAGATCAACAAGTTGCTCGATGACGTGCGACTCCAGCGCGCGATGGCGCTGGACAAGATGATGCTTATGGTCCAGATCGCGGAAGCGGTGTTCTGGCTGCATCACGAGATGCGGATCGTTCACAAAGACCTCACTCCCGACAACGTGATGGTCAACTTCATGAGCACCAAAGGCAGACAGGGGCCGCTCAAGCGGAAGAAGCCCCTCAAACTTCAGGAACTCCTGGATGACCTTGTGAGCTATCCGAGATTCGGTGTGAAAATCATCGACTTTGGCCTCGCGGACCGCGAACAACTGTCGCGGAAATGGTACGAGGACAAGGACATGAGCAACGCCGGCATGGACAAGGCCCCCTATTTCTCGCTGGAGGCGAAGCAGCGGTCACAAACAATTCAGCGCCTGACCATCGACATTGAGCAGAAGCGTTTTCTGATCCCGAAGGAACAAAAGGACTCCGTAAACTCTGTGCATGAAGGGGACATCCTCACCTTCCAATGGGACCTTCAACACCAGCACGATTTGGTCATCCAGAAGATCGAACCCGCATTGGAACGGGGCCGGTATTACGCCTACTTTGAAGGCCAACCGCCACCTGCGGAACAGCAACGACAGATCCAGATGGTGCTACCGCTTGGCGAGGCACACGACATCTATTCTGTGGGTGCGCTGTTTTATTTCATCATGACCGGGAATCACCTCAAAGTGAACGACCTGTCCGGGTTTGTGAACGTACTTCAGCGCCAACGCTGCGAGCTCACAGCGCGGGAAATCTTGCGCGACCACGGACATACCTATCTGGACCACAAGAGCGCGATTCCCATTCCCAATCCGTTTTGGCAAGACCGTGTCATGGAACTCATCCTTCGTGCGATGGTCAGGGGGCGAAACCTCAGCTTCAACGATTCCCGCAGCCAACGCGGATCGGCGGCGGCACACGAGCTTCTGTGGGCGACCAAGCGGATTTATCACGGTTTCCAGCAGGAGGTTTTGGGGGAAGTACGTGTGAAGTCTCTTCGGCGTCTTACCGTCGGTGCCGCGACTCTGGCCGTGCTGTTATCGGGGGCTGCGGCGTACATGATAGGAGGCCAAAGGAGTCTGTATCGGCAGCAGCAAAGTCAGCATGTAGAGAAACCTGCGCCGCCCGTTGCCGCCACGGTGGAACCCGAAAAGATCCACGCCTCACAAACCGATACCAGTTCGTCAGAGGCTTCGGGCGATACCAAGAACCCAAAGCGCGGCAAGACGACCCCTCGACGCCATTAAAGAGTGCCCGTTTTCAACGGCTGCTGTCGGCACAGGGACTGCGTTTTTTCCGTGACCTGTTTTTCGCAAGGCGTGCGAGAGTAAGAGCCACAATGAAGGTCCACACGATTCTGCTGGTGGATGACGACGTACACAACCAGAGGATTTTCGAGACGGTGCTTCGGCACGCGGGTTTTGCTGTGCGGCAAGCGGCCAACGGAGAAGAGGCGCTGCGCGAGGCCAGACTTCATTTGCCGGACCTGATTTTGATGGATTTGTCGATCCCGGTCGTGGATGGATGGGAGTGTTCGCGGCAGCTCAAGGCCGACGAGAAAACGCGACACATCATCATTTTGGCGCTGACGGCGCATGCGATGCACGGCGATCAGGAGCGAGCGTTGGCGGCGGGTTGCGACGGGTATCTTTCCAAACCGATTTCTCCGCGCAAACTGGTTGAGGAAGTGAAAACGCGACTTGCGTAGTCGCAAAAGAACTGCTTTGGGGGGATTTGAGACGATGAAGTGGTTGATGCGATGGTTCGCCGTGGGGGCGGTGGGACTGCTTGGGGGAATGCCAGGTCCTGCTTTGGGCGACGATTCTTCGGCGCACGAACCGTTGGGCAACTCTTTGCGGACAGCGGTCAACAGCCGGGCAGGGCAAAAACGCGAAGGCGTGGAAACCAACATCGGCGTCAAGCGTGGAAAAAGTGCAGCCGAGGGGAAAGAGAGACGGCTAGGTCGAACCAGCAAGGCCGTGAAACCAACCGCAACACCAAGCGAGGCACCGGCCTCGGGAGTCGACAAACCGCCGACCGAAACGTCTGTGCTGGGAACTGCGGAGACGAAAACAGAAGAAAAACCGTCAACAACGCAAAAAACAGAGGCCTTGGGCACAAAAAGCGAGGAAACCAGTACGAAATCTGCCGAAACTGCTGAAAAGAAGGACACTCCGGCGGAAAAGGGCGGGGATCGCTTTCTGGATCGGTTGTTTGAAGGGGGGCCTCAAAACGACCGGCTGGCGAAAATGCACGAGGCGCGCGAAGACTTGCTCGCGGCGTTGAAAAAGGACGGTCACTTTTCGGAATTCCTGAAGCTGCTGGAAGCGACGGGGTTTGACAAAACGCTGCGCGGGCGTGGGCCGTTCACCGTGTTCGCACCGTCGGACGAGGCGTTCGCAAAACTCCCATCGGCTTGGCGCGAAACGGTCGCACACGATCCAAGTCGGGCCAAAACCTTGGTCGCGCATCACGTTGTGCGCGGCCTTGTGTCGAAAAACGTGCTGGACCATTTGCGCAACGTGAAAACGATGAGCAGCGGCGTCGTCAACATCGACTACACCAGCGGCATTCGCATCGAACGCGGGCACCTGTTTTTCTTGGACCACTTCGGTTCCAACGGCATGTTCCACGGCATCGACGAGGTGCTGCTGCCGCCGGAACGTCCCTCAAGCCCCGCCAAACCCCCCAAGTCCCCCAAACCCAACCGCACCCCGGCCCCAACCACCTGAAAAAACAGTGCCTCTGTTCAACGGACAGAGGTCGTCATCAGGCCAATTGGTCGGCGTTTTGGATGTTGAGGACGACTCGGCCACGGGGGCGGCCTTCTTCGACGCGGCGGTGGGCATCGGCTGCTTGTTCGAGCGGAAACACGCGGTCCACGACCGGACGCAATTTGCCTTGGCTGGCCAAATCACACAGCCATTCCAAATCGGCTCGGCTGGGCTGCGAAAGCGGAGGCGGCACAGTTTTGGGCCCATCCGAAAAGCGCCCGACAAAACTGTCCCACAGTGTGCGCACGGAAGGAACGACGGGGACAAAAATGCCCTTTGGGCCAAGCATTTTGCGGCATTTTTCGAGTGTCAACTGCCCCGACGTGTCGAGGACCACATCGAAATTCCCAGTCAGCGACGCGAGGTCTTCCTTTTCAAAGTCGATCGCTTTGTCCGCGCCCAAAGACGCGACCAAATCACAGCTATCGCCGGAACAAACGCCGATGACTGCGGCCCCCATCGCTTTTCCGATCTGAACGGCCAGGCATCCGATGCCTCCTGCGGCCCCGTTGACAAGCAGGGCTTGTCCGCTTTGCAACCGACCTCGATCGCGCAGAGCCTTGAGGGCGACGGTGCCCGACAACGGCAAGGTCGCTGCGGCGGAAAACGACAACGCAGCGGGTTTGGGCGTCACCGCGTCGGCAGGCAAAAGGACATATTCGGCGTACGTTCCGGGGTGTTGCAGCGCCCGCAGACCGATGACACAGGTGCCGACCGTCGGTTTGGTGACACCTTCCCCGACGGCTTCGATGATTCCGGCCACGTCGTGCCCCAAAAAATCCGGTCGGCTCACGGGAAGCAAGCGGCTCACTTTTCCCGACCGGGCCTCGCAATCCAGCGGACTGACCGTCGTCGCGCGCATGTTGACGAGCACTTGCCCTCGCCCCGGAACAGGTCGCGGCTTGTCTACGATTTGCAACACTTCCGGCGGACCCGCTTTGGCGATCACAACCGCTCTCATCGTGAGAGGGGGCTCCTGTTTCGGGCTTTGCGAAGAACGTGTTGCCATGAAAAACCTGTTTTCGGTTCGGGGTCGGCTGCGTCTATCTGGGGGAATCTTCTTTTCGCAGCGCCCAGAGCACTTTGCGATACACATCCTCGCTGACCACCAGCGACGAGTGACCGAGGGGCACAGTCACACCATGCGCACCTTCGAGTTGCGTCGCCGACGGTGGACAGAGCCAATCCCGTTCTGCGGCAATCGTGAAAAATTCGACCTCGTTCGGGAGCGGCCCTTTGTGCAAATCGTCCAAAAAGTCGCTGCCGGGCAAGAGCTGCCAGCTCGACGCCGACCAAAGCCCCAGCGTCGCTACTCCGAGCGCGGCCACCCAGGTCCCGCGTGCCGGCGTTCCCAGCATCACCATCCGACGGACCTGATCTTTTCCGCCCAGCCGCTTGACGTAATACAAGCCGATCAGGCCTCCCATCGAGTGTCCCACGATGTCAATCCGACGGATGCCCGTCTGTTGACAAATCGTTTCGACCTTTCGATGGATCAGAAACGCCGATGTTCGGATGTCGCGGACGTTGAGCATTCCCAAATTGAACGAAAACACCTGAAACCCGTCTCGCAGCAGCCGTTGTTCCAGCACAAACATCGAACCGCGTGTTCCCAAAAAACCGTGAATGAGCAGGACCGGCGGACGGTGTGTCGAAACCTGTTCGGGAAAACGCCGCAGCGTCACTTCGTTGCCGCGTACCAAATGGCGCAGATACGAAACCGTATGTTGTCCGCTGATGAAGTCCTGCTTCAGTGGATCACCATCGAGACGCCGCACCTTTCGATGATCTGTGACCAAACGGCGAACGCGGGAAAGAATGCCCGAGGATTCTTTGTCTTTTGTGTCTTCCATCGCTTCCGTTGCAAAGCTGTCGAAACACGAGGCCCGACGGATCAAGTATCTCTCATTGTCCAAGGTTTCGTCGGGTCGGTTCGCAAGGCGGCGAAGGTACAGCAACTTTGCCTCGCACGTTTGCTTTCTTCGTACAAAAGCGCGGTTTGCCGAATACGCTGCGCCCGTTCTCGGCGGTTTTTTGCGAGCTTGCTTGTCTTATTTTGCAGCGTTAGGCTCGAATATGGACCGACCAATAAACCAGTGAGGCAGCCATGAACGCACTTTCTCCATGCCAAAAACCACAGGGTGAAGAACGGGTCGCACTTCGCATCGAGCGACCACGGCCATTGGCGACGATTCTGTCGAGTGAAGAACGACAAGCGGCGCTGGCACTTGCGCGGGCGGTGATGCCCCAAACGGGTGTGCTCCCGGAGGCGTCTGCGGGGGCGGTCTTGCGAGCCGAGGATTGGCTGCACGACGTTCCCATGGCTGCAGGCGGGTATCGAAGTTTGCTGAAAGCGTTTGGTGTGTATGTCCGTGTGGTTACGGGGAAGCGCCTCGACGCTGTGGACCCGGAGCGGCTTTCGGATTTGTGTCGGCGTTTCACATCAGGAGACATCGGGAGCAGGTATTTTTTCTATACGCTGACGGCCCCCCTCAAGAGCGCGTATTTCGATGACCGAGAGGTCTATCGCCGCCTGGGTTTGTTGCACAGAAGCCCCCCTTCCCAAGCCCAGCCTGTTTCCAAAGTTCCCGATGAACTCCCCCGGTGGGCCGACGCCCGAACATCGGAAGCGTGGAACATTCCCGAGGGGGAAGTCTTGGAATGTGATGCGGTGGTGGTGGGTTCTGGCGCGGGCGGCGCGGTCGCGGCCTACGAACTCGCCAAAGCCGGTCACAGCGTCGTTCTGTTGGAAGAGGGGCTGTACTACGGTCGAAAGGACTTCACGCACGGCGCGTTCCATTTGCAAAAGTACCTGTACCGCGAACTTGGCGCGTCGCTCGCGATCGGCAATTCCTTCATTCCCATTCCCGTGGGTCGCACTGTGGGCGGCAGCACCACCGTCAATTCCGGGACCTGTTATCGCCTGCCCGACCGCGTCTTTGCGGCTTGGCAAAAGGATCACGGGCTTGATGCGCTCACACCGGAAAGCATGGACCCCTTTTTCTCGCGTGTTGAAGAGGTGCTCGGTGTTGCGCAGGCGCGGCGGTCTCTGCTCGCTGGCAGCGAACCCATCGCCACCGGTTGTGAGCGGTTGGGCATCCAACAACACGGCCCCCTTTTTCGGAATGCCCCGGATTGCGATGGACAGGGTCTGTGTTGCTTCGGCTGTCCGACGGATGCCAAGCGTTCCACCAATGTGTCCTTTGTTCCCATGGCCCTCCAAGCCGGCATGCAACTTCTGGTGGGTGCCCACGTCGATCGCGTCCTGCTCGCACAGGGTCGCGCCGTGGGGGTTGCGGTCACAGCCGTTTCTGCTCCGCCGTCTTTGAAAAAACGTCCGCAATTCACGGTGCGCGCCAAGGCGGTCGTCGTTGCGGGCGGCACACTCATGACCCCTGTTTTGCTGTTGCAAGATGCCGAGACCCGACGTGCCCTTGGTCGATCGGGGGCTCTTGGGGACCACATGACCATCCATCCGGCGTTGTGTTTGCGCGCGGTCATGCCGACGGTCCAAAACGCGCACACGGGCATTCCGCAAGGCTACGCCGTCGAGGCATTTCACGACGAAGGCATTCTGATGGAAGGTGCCTTTGTTCCCCCTGAATTGTCTGCGGCGGCCATCACCTTGGTCGGAAAACCGTTTATGGACATCATGGGCTCGTTCAATCGCCACAGTTGTTTCGGTTTCCTGGTCGAAGACAAGGGTCAGGGTCGTGTGCGCCCCGGTCCTTTGGGACGACCTCTTATCGAATACAACTTGTCCCAGCACGACGTGGATCGCTTGCAACGCGGCGCGGGCCTTGTGTCCCGCATGTTTTTGGCCGCCGGGGCCGAGCAGGTGTTGACCTGCATTCCCTCGATGCCCGTCGTGCGTCGGCAAGACGAGGTGGATCGCTTGGTCGGTCTGGCGCTGCGCCCCCGCGACTTTGAACTGACGGCCTACCACCCGCTTGGAACCGCTCGAATGGGTCGTGATTCCCGCAGCAGCGTGGTCAACCAAGACCTCCGCGCGCATGACGTGAGCGGTCTTTACATTTGCGACGGCAGCGTGCTCCCGACCTCGCCTGCGGTGAACCCCCAAGTCACCATCATGGCGTTGGCGATGCGGGCGGCGCGGCGACTGGCGGCGGATCTGTAGGCAGAATTGCAGGTGGAGTTTCGGGCGCTTTTTCGGCTGCGTTTTCCTCGGAAGCCTTCAGCGCATTCTCCAAAACCGCCCGGCTCGCGTATTCCTTTGTCGCGATGGCTGACAGACGCTGCAAACCCCGTTCGTAATCGTCCCCCACCATCTTGTCCATGTTCATGAACAACGTCATCGCCTTCATCATGAAGTTGTTTTCGCCTCGCATCGACCAAGTGACTTGCGTCCCCTGATCCACCGGAGACAACACAAAGTCCGTCGTGTAGTTCTCCTTCCAAGGTCGGTAGAACTCGAGCTTGATGTCCACACGACTCCCCGGTTCTACCGCCGTGATCGTCATTTTCCCGGCCCCTGCCTTGTCGTTTCCATCCCACGCATAGCTCGCTCCGACTTGCCCTGCCTCGCCGCCGAATTGCTTTTTCATCGCCGGGTCCAGGCCTTCCCACGGCGACCAGGCCGGCCATGCCCGGAAGTCGCCCACCTGTGCGAACACCACGTTTGCCGGAACGCGAATGAGAAGGCTCCGCGTGACCACGAACGCCGTTGGGCGGCTTGCGACAAACGCCACCATCGCCGCAATCGTCAAAGCCAAAGCCAGAAGCACTTTCTTGAGCGTGAACATGGGAAACTCCTTTTCAAAAAGCGCCCCGACCATACCCACACCAAACCACCAAAAGAAAGAAGTATTCGTGATGTCTCTGTTTCAGCCGGTGCCTTGCAGATAGGTGGTTCCTACCGAGAAACTACTGCGGTGGGCGCGGGCTGTGTCGGCGACAGTCCCCGGCACGAAGTGCGGCGGGGCGTGCTCACACAGCCAGTAGCCTGCTGCGCTCGTCCGCCTACGCGCTCTCCCGACAGGAATTTCGGGCTACGTTTCCTTGCGGGAACCAGTCATTCCCGGCAAGAAAGGTAGCCCGGATTGGGGTCGGGCGAAGGAGGTTGTTTGGAAGACGGGGGAGACCAGAGGGGAGACTAAATGCGGGCGAAGGCGGCGTCGGGGATTTCGACGGGGCTTTTGTCTTCTCGGGAGAGGAAGTCCGCTTTGTCCATGACTCCGGGAAGGACGTTGCGTGCAAAGTATCGGGCCGCATGCAATTTGCCGACGTAAAAGGCCTGATCGGGATGGTCTTCCGACAGCGCGGCAAGTTTCTGTTTGGCGAGCACCGCTTGCTGCAAAAGGAGCCACGCGATGGTGTTCTCGGCGGCCATTTCCAAGAAGCGGTTGGCGTACAGGGGAACCAATTCAAGCTGCCCACCGTGGAACCAAGACAGAAGCCGCATGGTGGAACCTTGCAGCGCGGTCGTGGCCTCTCCCAGCAGCGCGACTTCTTTTCCCAGGTCGGGGTCGGCGCTGTGCGCGGTCACAAACGTCTGCACATCAGACAAGTACGCTTGCAGGTTCGCCCCGCCCGCCATGCCAAGTTTGCGCCCGATGAGGTCCATGGCCTGGATGTGGTTTGTGCCTTCATAAATCGAGAAAATTTTGGCGTCGCGGCAGTACTGCTCGATTCCGTAGTCGCAGGTGTATCCGACGCCACCCATGGTCTGGATCGCGGTCTCGCAAATGCGGAACGACTGGTCGCTGCCATACGCTTTGACAAGCGGCGTCAGAAGCTCGACCTGTCCCAAGTGGTAGCTGACTTGGGCGAGATCGCCTGCGCGTTGCGCAACGATGGCCCGGTCGTGATGCGACGAGACCTTTGCGATAAGGGCGCGCAGACCCTCGACGCGAGCCTTCATGTCGAGGAGCATTCGGCGAACGTCGGCGTGCTCGATGATGGACACGCGGGGTGCCATCGGATCTTTGAACTTGTGAATCGAGCTGCCCTGCTTGCGTTCCTTGGCATAGCGCAGTGCGTTAAGGTAGGCCGCCGAAGCGACGGCCAGACTCTGGATGCCGACGCCGATGCGGGCAAAGTTCATCATGGCGAACATCTGCTTCATGCCCTGATGCTCGCTTTTGGGCCCGCCGACCATTTCGCCAACACACGCCCCGTTTTCGCCAAAGTTGAGCACGGCGGTCGAGGAGGCGCGGATGCCCATTTTGTGCTCGATGCCACCGAGCGCCACGTCGTTGGATTCACCGCTGCTGCCATCGGCATTGAAACGGTGCTTGGGCACGATGAACAGAGACAGACCTTTGGTGCCTGCGGGGGCATTTTCGGTGCGAGCCAAGACCAAGTGAATGATGTTGTCGGCCAAGTCGTGATCGCCGCCGGAAATGAAAATTTTGGTTCCGGTGATCAAGTAGCGACCGTCGGGCTGTCTGACGGCCTGCGACCGGGCTGAACCAACATCGGAGCCGGCCTGCGGTTCGGTCAGACACATGGTTCCGCCGCACGACCCGCCGTAGAGTTTCGGCAGATAAAACGCTTTTTGTTCCGGTGTTCCGAACTTCGCGATGACCTCTGCGGCCCCAATCGCCAAACCGGGATACATCCCAAACGCAGTGTTGGCTCCTGAGATCAATTCCTCGACGGCCACACCCAAAAGCGAAGGTGCCCCCGAACCACCCCATTCGGTCTCGATCGACACCAAACGCAAGCCCGAGTCATAGACCCTTTTCCACGCTTCAGAAAAACCTGCGGGCGTTTTCACCTGGCCGTTTTCGATCCGGCAACCCTCGGCATCGGCGGCCCCGTTCAACGGACCGACAACGGTGGTGGCAAATTGATACGCCTCGTCGAGCACCATGTCCACGCCGCTTTGATCGAAGGCCCCCGAAAACGGCGCTTGCGTAAGAAGTTCAGAAAGACCGCACTGCTCGAACAGCACGAACTGGATCTCTCGAAGATCGGCAAGGTAGTGATTTTGTTGTTGCGCCATGGTCGTTCCCTCCGTGTTGGATACTGATACTATCTAGTCAGATACCTTCACTATCCAATTGCCGCACCGCGTTGTCAATTGCCACACACGGACTTCTTTTCAAACCGATGTGTTGCCCAGCGCCTGCGACCGAAAAACTCGAAAACGTGAGATGTCTTTGCCATGGCCACCGAAACTCCACCCCGCCGTTTTTCTTTGCGTTCGTCGCACATGCCGATTGGAACGACCCAAACGATCGAAAAAGCGCCGACCGAGCTGACCATTTCCGAAGTGGCGGAACGCAGCGGCGTGCCGATCGCGACGATCAAGTTCTACATTCGCGAGGGTCTTTTGCCGCGTCCGCGAACGGCGGGGCGCACGGTGGGGAGATACGACGGAATGTTTGTGGCTCGCCTCGAGGTGATTCGAGAGCTGCGCAACCGCTGGCACCTGTCGCTGCGCGAAATCGCCGAGCTGCTCAAGGCGGTGGGTCCGCAAGCGACGCTCAACGAAATTGAACTGACGTTGGCATCGCGAGATCGGCTGGACGAAGCGATCGATCCGACCAACGCCGAGCCGCCCATTTCCGAACAGCGTTTGCAAGAGCGTTCGGGTTTGCCGATCGAGGACATCAAAGACCTGACTCGGCACGGTCTTCTGACGCCGATCAAGGTGGATGGTGCGACGGTGTACGCGGAACGAGACGCTCGCATTGCCGAAGTGGTCGGCGCACTTCGCAGCTCGGGATATCACGATCGCCTGGGTTTCGGTGTGGGGGATTTGCAGCGGTACGTCAAAGCACTGCGAGGTTTGGTCGTGCGAGAAGTCGAACAATTTGACAGTCCGGCGCTGCGGGTTTTGGGAAAAGACGAAATGCTGCGGCTCATCGGACAGGGCGTTGCGCAGGTCGATGTGCTGCTGGGTCTTTTGCACAAAAAACTGCTTTTGGCTGCCGTTCACGATCGACTCGATGCGGCGGCATCGCGACGCCATCCCGAGACCCAGACCGAGCCCAAGACGCGCTCAAAAACGTAGCCCCAAACCACACATCGCCCGAATCGAACCAAAAGCAGGGCAAAAAAAATGCCCCGACGGGCAGCCTGTTGTTTGGGGGGGCTAACGAACAAGCTGAACGGCGGGGCGAGTGGGAACCTATCACATCATTTTGGGTTCGCAAGAAAAAAATTTTGGCGACGGAAAAGGGCGCGGACGCTAACATGGAAAGCAATTGCTTGGGGGGAGCTTATGACTGCTTTACGCGCAGCTCGAAGAACGTCCTTGGTTCGGCTTTTGGCTTCTGGTTTGGCTTTCTTGCAGTCTCGTGCGAAGTCTCGCCGTGGGGATTCGTGGGGTGGGTTGGCGGCGGTTGTGGTTGCGATGTGCGCACTTGTGCCAGGGTGCCAAAACGAAGATGCGGTGCTTCTGCAAATCAGACCGCCTGAAGGTGTGTCGTTGCAGGAGTACGCAATTGCGGTGCAAGACCACGACAAGCGGGTCATTGTCTACCAGTCAGGCATTCAACCGGTCGAGGCGGTCAGCAAAGGTCGCGACTTGTATGCGTCGCCACTTCGATTGGGTTTGAAGATGTCGGCCAAGGCGAACTATCTGATCCACGTTCGCGCGGCGGCGGGAAAACTTGTCCCTGACGGTGTGATTCCCAAAACTCGCGACGATGAGTATTTCTTCGCAGGCCTTGTGAATGTGACCGGCACGCAACAGGTCGATGCGAATCTGCTGGCGGTTGACCCGACGCTGGATGTGGATTTTGACCACTTCCCGGACGCGCAAAAATGGACCGCGAAAGTGGCCGAAGCCAAGGCGGCGTACGAGAACAAAATGGACATGCTCGACTGTGTGGACAAAGACCCAAGTCCCACCGAGCCGAAGTTGCCAACCGGGCTTTTTGCAGCAGGCATAAACCCCTTGGCCAAGCCGATTTGTGGTTTGCCGTTCGACGTGGCTTGCGGAGGCAGCGTTCCTCCGTGCCAGGACAAAGATGGAGACGGCGATCCCGAAAGTACGGATTGCAACGACAACGATCCGAATGTGTTTCATGGCAACGCTCGCCCGCGCAATTGCTGCGCGTGTACGGACAAAAAGAGCTGCGCGACAAACCACGCGAAAATGGCGGACTTGTCCAAATGCGAACCAGCGCGCTGCAACAGCGACACGGACTACGACTGTTCGGGCCAGCGCGTGCCTTGTTTTGTGGATGACGACTGCGACGGCTATTCGCCCAGCGATCCGAATCCTTCGCAGCGCGATTGCGACGACCAAAATCCGAACATCTACCCAGGTGCTCCGAAAAACTGCGCTGACACGAGCAAAGACTGGGCCTGCGACGGCAATCCATCGGGAGGCTGCGTAGACTGCGACTTGGACGGCGACGGCTACCAGCGCGACGACAAAGCAAAGGGAGGCATCTGTCCCACGGCGGCGTATGTCACTTCCGGCAAGAAAATCGACTGCGATGACGACGATCGCGGCGTGTTCCCGGATTCGACCCTATACAACGGGCCGAGCCAAATCATGGGCCTCACGATCAACACGGGCCAGGAAGGCGGAGGCAACAAACTCGCGGCGATGCGACGCCTGTGCTTTCTGACCGAAGTGGATGGCTCGACGCCGCAAGACGCCGACTGCGACAAAAGCCCCCGCAAGGGCTGCCCGGCCAACCCGACGACTTGCGACAAAGACGGAGACGGTTTTCCCACATCCGGCGCGTGCAATCCAAACGGGCTGCCCGTGGACAACAACGACAGCGATTATCAAAGTTTCCCCGGTGCTCCCGACAAGTGCGGAGACGGCAAGGCCCAGAACGGTTTGGCGGATACGTCTTGCTCAAACGACGCAGACAAAGACGGCTACAACGCCGATGCGGATTGCGATGACAGCGATCCGAACACGCACCCGTGGGCAACCGAGCTGTGCGATGGCAAAGACAACGACTGCGACGGCCTGGTGGACGAGCAAAACCCGGATCATCTGGGCAATCGCATGACGGAAAACAGCACGAAACTCGGCAAAAAAGTCATTTTGTCCTGTACGGACTACTACCAAGGCGAATGCAATCGGGACGATGCAACCACGGGCCTCAAAACGGGTCGGTGTGTGTGCAGCGGCGTGGTTCCCGGCCTCCACGACCCCAACGCCTCGCGCAAAGCCTGTCCCGGCACCGTGGACACGGGCGCGATCGCGCCCAAGTGTTTTGGCGCGCAACAACCGGCCAAACAAACGTGCGAAGCCGTCGTGGCCAACCGCAAAGACCAAGACTGTGACGGGCGGCTCGAGGCCCCAGACGGCAAAAACCTGCTCGAGTACGGCCAAAAGTGCGGAGAAGACACGGGCGCTTGTGTCGCAGGCACGGTCAGCGGGTGTGATTACGGCAAGATCAACCCGTTCTCGATCACTTCTGGATACGCGATTTCGCCGCCGTTTGACGAAAGCCGCATCTACTTGACCTGTACGGGCCACACGCCACCCAGCAAACAGCTTTGCGCGGGCGACGATGAAAACTGCAACGGCGTGGTGGACGACTGCTCGGACCATGGAGCGGGCAACTCTGCGTGCTGCGCCGCCGTGGCGATGTGCGTGAACGTGGCCACCGATTTTTCGCACTGCGGCGACTGTTCGACGGCGTGTGACATCGTGACGGCCAACGCCTGCGTGGCCAAACAGTGCCAGTGCGGCACAAACCCCGCCTGTTCCGGCGTGCGCGGCATGTGCAAATCCGGCACGACCTGCGTCGAGTGCTTGGCCCAAAGCGATTGCAAAGACGCCGCCAAACCTGTGTGCAAGGGCACCGACCACTGCGTCGAATGTGCGGCAGACGGCGATTGCGCCTCGATGACTGGAAAGCCCGCGTGCGATGGCACGATCGAACAGTGCGTCCCCTGCACGTCGAGCTTTGGCTGCGGCGGCGCGACGCCCAAGTGCAAAGTCAACGCGGACGCCAAACTCAACGCCTGCGTGCAGTGTTTGTCGCACTCCGATTGCCCCGGTGCGTGCGATTTGGCCACGAACACCTGCGTGCCGTGCGTCACCGGCGTTGGCTGCTCTGCGCCGAACGCACAATGCAAACTCGGCGCGACGCCTGCCCTGAACCAATGCGTCCAGTGCTTGAGCGATTCAAACTGCTCGGGCAGCACGCCCGCCTGCGACACGACGGTCAACAAGTGCGTGACCTGCACGAGCACCAACAAAACCCGCTGCACAGGTTCGACGCAGCAATGCCTGGAAAACGCCGGAGACCCCACGCTGAACCAATGCGTCGGCTGTCTTATCGATGGAAACTGCTCGGGCACAAAACCTGCCTGCGCGACCTCGACCCACGAATGCGTGACGTGTACGGGCACGAACACCAGCCAGTGCACGGGCAGCACGCAACAGTGTTTGGAAAACGCCACCCCCTCGCTCAACAAATGCGTCGAATGCACCGCAAGCTCGCAGTGCGTGACGGCCCCCAAAATCGTGTGCGATAGCACCGGCACGAACAAATGCACCGGTTGTTTGACCAACGGAGACTGCTCGGCCCCAACCGCGTTTTGCGCCACCAACGCCGACATCACCAAGAACGTCTGCGCGGCCTGTACGCAGGATAGTGACTGCGGCGGAGGCAAGTTCTGCGTCACCAATCCAAACCCGACCCTCAACAAGTGCGTGAGCTGTCGCAACGACACGGACTGCTCAGGGGCCACGCCCGCCTGTGACCCGACTCAACAAATCTGCGTGCCGTGCCGGGACAGTGGCACGCTGCCTCATGTGGGCTGCTCAAACCCCACGGAGGCGTGCAAAGTCGATGCAAACCCGACGGCAAACACCTGTGTCCGATGCACCTCGGACGCGCACTGCTCTCCAAAAACCTGCCAAGCCGACAACACCTGTAGCCCGTAAGCGCCGATCGCAGTGAAAGACGCACCTCATCGCAGTGAAAGACGCACCTCATCGCAGTGAAAGACTCACCTCATCGAAGTCCAACACGGACTTGATCGAGGTCAGGGACAAAGAGGGGAAAAGGGGAAGGAGCGGCGGGGCGAAGGGACGAGGACCGAGGGGCGGAGCGAGGCGGCTACCGGGTGGCCACCGAACACATGAAGTTGACCACTTTGTCCGACGGCGTTTGGTGCGGCGGGGTGGTCATCCACACACCTGCAAGCGTGGCATCACCCACTTCGCTCTTGCATGCATAGATCGAGGTCTTGTTCGACACCACGCAGTAGCAATTGGATGTTTCGGGCAAGCATTCTTGCTGGATGTAGGGGTCTGTCGGGCTGGGCTTGGCGGTTTTTCCGATGGCAACTGGATTGTTGGGATCGCCGGCCATCGCCCACGCGGTACAGCATTTTGAGCTGCACTGCGGAAGCGTCCCGTTCGGATCGGGCGCAGCACCGGGCGTCGTCGCATCGACCAAACCAACGACGCACGCCGGTTTGCCCGCCGAGTCGGTTTTGACCAAACCGCTCAAGCAGTTCGCCGAAACCGCATTGGTGATTCGCTCGGCCACGAAGTCGAGGACCGCCGTGTAGTTCGTCGGATCGCAGATGCTCTTTTCCGTGACGTACTTCGCATCGAAGCTTCGGATGAAGCTGGACAAACGAATTTGGGCTTGTCCAAAGAAGTTCGGGTCTGTGCCGTTGATGCAAGCGGCCTTTGCGCCCGAGCCTCGGTTGAGCTTTTCCGATCCGCAAGGTGGCGTCGAGCAGTTTTCAAAATCGACTTCCAGTTTGCCGGGCTTGGTGTCCGAGGCCGCCAAGTTGTCCAGCATGGTCGGCGTCCAAATGCCAGCGAGCACCAGCTTGTTTTGCGCCCGCAAGTTGCTGAAGAACCGCACGTACTTCGAAACGGGGTCCAGGTAGCCGTTGCCGTTTTCCTTGCAGTTGGTCTTTTTGCCTGCGGACGTGAGCGGCTGATCGCACGTCAGGTTGTGCGCGAGGCACCGGAAGTCGTTGTTCCAGCAGTTGTACGTAGATTGACCGTTTTTGCTGCAATCAATGAAGTTCGGGTTGTTGCTCGACCGCGAAGCGAGCGCCACAGAGCAGTCGTCCTCGTCTGTCACGAAGATCACGGCCAGCACCGAGTTCGACCGCAGGAAGCCTTCGTTCACCACCGCGCCTTTGTCATCCCGGTGCCCATCGAGCGCCCGGCGCGCAGCTTCAAAGGGAGACTCCAGACCACAACCCGAGTCACCGATGGGTGCGATGCACTTGAAGGTCTCGATCAGCTTGTCGCCCGCGTTGTTGGCACCGTCCTTCTTCCACAGATAGCCTTTCCCATCGGTCGTCTGGTACTTGGTGGGGCACAGACTGTTGCAGTTTGCTACGGCATCGGCGGACCACCTCGTCTTGTCTCGATCAGTACAGGCTTTCCCCGAAAGCACGCCGTCGTCGCCTTTGTACGACTCACACAGCGTGATGTTCTGGTTGCCCGGTTGGAACGTGATGTTCGGCTGCACCTGCGCGCCAATGTCCGTGCTGACCACGCCGACGTGGTAGTTCGACCCCGTTGCATCGATCTTGTTGATGAAGTTGCCGATCGCGTCCGCAAGTGCCTTTTGCTTCGGCGACATCGATCGTGAGCTATCCACCACGAACAGAATGTCCACATCCTGCTTGGCTCGGGTGTTGACCGGAAGAGGGTCCATCTTGCCGAAGCACTTTGAAAGGAGGTCGATTTGCTCGGCAGCGGTACTTCCCGGAGGAATCGGACACGATGCAGTGAGGTCCGGCGCAGTACATCCTGAGACAGAAAGTGTCAGTACTGACGTAGCCAAAGCGCGTGACAGCGTAGAACGGTTCATTGGTTTCTCCTTGCCCCTTGAAAACACTGAAAACATCGCGGAAGCGTTCTCTGTGACATCCTCCAGATGCCCCAGATCATGCTCCGTATGGTCTGTGTACTTTGTCCCGATCGTTACAAAGACCTTACAACGTCCTTTAGATGCGAATCCAGATTTTCCGACAGGCCGCAAAGATTATTTTTTCGCATACTTAGGAACAGTCATTTTTTACGCCCAGCGCGTGATGTTCGTCGGAGAATTCCGAAGTCTTCGGACGAATTCTTTGCAGTCAAACAGACATCCCCTTTTCTCCCCCTTTTCGGCACATGGGTACCGAACATCCGGCTTTGTGCAACACAAAAGGGATTACCAAAAACGCCCCTTTTTCCTCCCGTTCTGGCGCCCCTGTTTCCAATGACAAAAATCAGCGGTTTCGCAGTTTTGTCTGTACGCTGAAGCGTTCGGCATGAGATGATGCGCGGCCTGGGAGTTGTAAACCTTGCTTCCCAAGACTTCCCGAAGCATCGCTTCACCCGTCAGGAAAAAGGACATCTGGAGAGAACCATGAGTGAGGACACTGCGACCCCGACCGAGCCTACGACACCTCCTCCCTTTGTGCTGGAAGAGGGCAAGCGCTTTTCGCAGTCGATCATGTGGAAGCTCACAAGAGACTTCTATGAACAGCGCGGCATCAGTGCTTGGGATTCCGGCATCGTGCCGTCCTATGTAACCAGCAATCCCTTCATTGCGCAGACCTACGCACAGGTCGCATGGCAGTATCTCCGCGATTGTCTGAGCGATCACGGACACTGCAAAATCGACCCCACGCAGCCGATATACATCATCGAGCTGGCTGCCGGACATGGGCGCTTCTCCTACTTGTTCCTCAAGAAATTCTTGGCGCTCAAGAATGGTTCTTCGCTCAAACACCTGGACATCCGCTTCGTGATGACAGACTTCACAGAGACCAATGTGAAGTCCTGGGCCAAGCAAAAACTTTTTTCCGATTTCATGGATGAGGGTGTGCTCCAACTGGCTCTCTTCGACCTGGAAACGGACGACTACTTGCGGCTTTATCCGTCGGGAAAAGTTCTCTCCCAGGATTCCATCAAGAATCCGATGATCGTGTTTGCAAACTACATCTTTGATTCTCTGCTTCAGGACTTTTTCCGGTTCGAGGGTGGGAAGATCCAAGAATGTCTGCTCACCACACGGCACACCGAACCGTTGGGAGAGGAGCCGATCAATCCAGAAGCCATGTCGAATTTTCACATGGATTGGGAACTGAATCCGATCGCACCGAATGGCTACTACGGAGATTCCCTGATCGAACAGGTACTGAGTGGGTATGAAGGCCGACTCAGCGATACCACGCTGGTTTTTCCCGTCGGTGCCATGCGTACCATCCGTCGTTTGTCCCACATGTCCGGCCTAAGACTCCTGATCCTTTCGTCCGACAAGGGATACACCCACGAAGACGAGCTGTTTTACATTGGTGGCCAATACGTCCAATTCCATGGCGCACTGTCCACCATGACCAATTACCATGCCATGGGACAGCTTGTGCAAAAGTTGGGTGGCCACTATTTGGCTACAAATCAACGGCAAATGAGCCTAAAAACAGTGGCCTATTTGGTTGGTGGAACCGCAGAAATTTTTGCAGATACCATCACCGCGTTCCGCAATACAATGGATGTGTTCGGCCCGTATGATTTTTATACGCTTTTGAACAGCGTAAGAAATGCCTCATCGAACCTATCCATCGACGGTGTAATGGAGCTTATGCGGATATCGCAATACGATCCGCAAGTCTTTTTCGACTATGAAAAGGTCTTGCTGGATAATGCTCATAATCTGAGTGAAACACAGCGTGTCGAACTCATGATGAACTTGGATCGAACTTGGCACAATTTCTATCCGCTCGGACGCGATTTGCCGTTTGAACTTGGGCGCGTATACCTATCGCTCAAACGACCGCGAGAGGCGCTGCGGTATAACCAGATTTCCATGGATATGTTCGGCGAACACCCGGTCACGTTTTGCAACATGGGAATCTGTTACTACCAAGCCGAGGACATGGCCAACGCACTTCTGTGTTTTGAAAAGTCGCTGGAACGGAACCCGGATTACGGTCTTCCCAAAGCCTGGCTCGCCCGAATCCAAGCCGAACAACAACGCCACACCGGATAGCGGGTTCCCAAGCCTCTGCGTTGTGGATGTTAGGGGCCGGGTTCCCCCATCACCCACTGCCCAGATGTTGTTTGCATCGACCCCGAACACCGCATGGAGCGGGTTTCCTTGCGGCAACGGATTTTGCCAGCAGAAGTTGTCCGGGCTACACACCGGTACTCGAGCAGACACCCCCCCGTCTTGGGCTCCCAAAGCTTGGTTTGGGTCTGCCGACAAATCCATGCAGGCATTCGGATCGGCTTGGCACGGATCGCTCGGCGGGTCTTGAGGACACGCGGCAAACCAAAAGAGCGGCAACAGCCACAGAACCAGACCCTTCCCCTGAACCAACATGAGCAGAGTGGAGTTCTTCATGTTGCTTGGGTCTCACCCTCGCGCTGACCCAAACAAGCCTCGCGGAAATCCGCGCGGAAGTCTGCGCAGCAGCGGAGCATTTCGAGCGACTCAGCTAGCTGTTGTGCCCGGCGGGGTGAAAGTGATATGCGAGTGCCCGCATGAAAAAGTCAGTGTTTTTTGCAGCAAGTTTTCTCGGTGCCGCTTTGTCTGTTTCGGGCCTTTTCGCGTTCGTGAACCCAGCCCATGCCAACACGAGCGAAAAAAAGATCGCAAAAACCGACGCCAGCCCGCGAGAAATCAAAAGCCGCGAGTACATCGCCGAGCGCGAAGGAATCAAGCTGAAGCTGTACGAAAAATGGCGCGTCGGAAACGAAGAAAGCTGGAAACAAAACGGCAAAGTGATCCTGTTGGTTCACGGCGCGACGTGGGCCAGCCGTTGCACGTTCGACCCCGACCCCGAGCACGGCTATTCGATGATGGAAATGCTCGCGGATGCTGGGTACGACGTGTTCGCGGTGGATTTGCACGGCTATGGGCGTTCGGAACGCAGCGACGCAGATTGGACCGACACGCACAGCGCCGCCAAAGACATCGAAGCCGCGATTGAGTTCATTCGCGCGTTCCGGTGGGTCGAACGGGTACATGTGTTCGGGTATCAGTGGGGCGCGCAACCGGTGGCGCTGTTCGCGACGCAAAAACCACACAAAGTCGGTCGCATCGTTCTTTTGGGCATGCGGTACAAGCTCACCGACAAAGGCTCACATGTTCCGCCGGGGCCGGTGCGAACGCTTGGGCAGCAGGCTTCTTTGCTCAAACCCGAGGACGGCGACCTGGACCCCGAGTTTGTCCGGCGACGAGCGCAAGTCTGCCGAGCCGAGTCTTCGATGGCACCGAATGGCGCGATTTTGGATTTGACCAAACCCAGTCCGGTGGACCCCGCGAAAGTGAAAGTGCCGACGCTGTTGGTTCAGGGTGAACGGGATGCGTCGCCCGAAACCGTGCATGACCGCATGTCGTTTTTTCAGCAATTGGCGAGTCCGGGCAAGTGGTTCACGTTTGTGCCGGGCGTCGGAAAATACGCGCCCATCGAACGCACCCGCAGTCGGTTTGACCAAGCGTTGCTGAGTTTTTTAGAGCAATCGCAGTAATCAAACGACAAGCGCGCTACACACGATCAAGCACCGCGACGCATTCGACCTCTGCTGTGTGTGGCATGAGGTCTATCGGCTGCACCGTTTTCACGGCAAAACCGCGCCGAGACAGGTCGCGCAAATCCCTCCCCAACGTCGCTGTGTCGCACGAAACGTACACGATGCGCCGGGTGGCCACATCGGCCAGAAGCGGAAGCTCATCTTTTGCGCCGCCGCGCGGCGGGTCCAGCACGACCACCTCGAACCGTTTTTGTGCTGCCGCGAGTGTTCGCAACGCCTGCGAAACAGACAACGCCAGCGTTTCCGCATGCGGAACGTGCGCGCAAAGTTCTGCAAGCCGACGGGCCGCTCGCGTTCCGCCTTCGACGGCGACCACACGTTTTGCCGACACACACAACGCCCGAGTCAAATTGCCGCTGCCCGCAAACAGCTCCAGCACCGAGCCGTCGTCCGCAAACCCCTCTTCCGTCGCGCACCGCACCAGTTCCGGCAACAGCGTGTGTCCGGCCTCGCTCGCTTGCGCAAAACCATCCGCGCTCGCAAAAAGCGGCGCGTGCGCTGCATCCAGCAGAACCGCCTGCGACCCAATCTCGGTGTCATCCAACATCGCACCTGCGAGTACCCCGGCCTCCACCGCCTCTTCCAGTGTTTTGCGCAATGCGGCGGATTTTTCCGTCGGGACCGCTCGCATTAGCTCGATCGCGACGTGGACTGCCGCCAGATGGCTTGCCTGTCCGCTTGCCCGTCCGCTCAGCGCACACACTGTACTCCCCACGCCTGCAAGCTCCCACACCGGGGACAACCGCCCGAGCACGGTTTCGTTTAGCGCATCGACCAACACCGGGCAAACATCGATTTTTTGCCGCGCCGAGGATTGCGCGCTCGAAAACGACAGACCCGACGGCACGACTTGCCACTTCGCCCGCAACCGATAGCCCAGCGACGGCACAGGAGACAAGATCGGCAACACCTCGCCCGAGCTGTGTCGGCACGCTTGAGAGACAAAATCCTGTTTTGCCGCTCGCTGCGCCGCAAGCGAAACGTGCATGAGCGGACAACCTCCGCACAAGGGCGGCGCGGCCAACGGGCACACCGGTGCAACCCGCACGGGCGACGGAACCAGCAACGTGTGCAAACGGCCTCGAGCATAGGTTCTGTGCGTTTTTTGGATGGCGATCAGGGCTTCATCGCCCGGCGCACCAAAAGGCACAAACACAGCGCGTCCATCGGGAAGGTGGCCCAGCGCATCGCCTCCCGTCGCCCATTTGGTCAACGTCACGCGGGCGAGCGGCGTGTCCCGATTCGATTCGGGCGATGCGGGGAACGGGGGATCAAAAACAGCGGAATGTGTGGACAAAGCGCACCAGTGTAGAGGAACCGACCATCAATCGGTGCGGGTTGCTCTGGTTCTGTGTTGCGTGATACGAGCGACGCATGCGTGCTGCCGTGCTGGTGTTCGGTTTTTTGTGTTGCGCGCCTGCGGCGTGGGCCGAGCGACGCGAACTCGCCATGGGTGTGCAGCCCATGTTCGCCGCTGCGTATTTGCCCAAACAGGCCGCGCAAGGGGGTGGGGGAATCGCCCACATGCAGTACGGCGTCACCGATGCGGTGTCGATTTTGGTGTTCGGTGGCGCGTCGTATCACGTCGTCTCTGCCCTTCCCGACGACAAGCAACCCGAGGGGAGTTTGCTTTCGTGGCACGCAAACGTCGGTGTGTCCTATGCCCTCGATATCGTGCGCATCCAGCCGTTTTTCGAGGCAGCCGTCGGCTTGTTTGCACAAAACACCCAGATCGGCAAAGACCGTGCGACTCGTCTGGATGCGGGGGTGTCGGTGGGTGTGGGTGCGGACTACTTGCTCTCGCGGCGGGTCTCTTTTGGCTTTGTTTTCCGGTATCACGGAATCGTGACCGATTTGGGCAACATTCCGCTGTATTTGACCGTCGGGCCGCGCATCCAACTTCGGTTTTGGCCCTGACGAATGGATGGTTCCACCGTGGATGTGCAGCGACGGAAATTGCGGCGGCTCATGACGCTGGTCGCGATTTTTGCGCTCGGGCCGAGTGCGTTGCTCATCACCATCGGCGTGCTGATTTTGGTGTTCGGCCACGCGACCAAAGATGTCGTGTTTGGTGTGATGACGTTGAGCCTGACGGTGACGTTGCTTGGCGGCGTTGCGTTGACCATTGTGTATGTGCGACGAGAAACGAGCGTCGCGCAGCTTCAAACCGAGTTTGTAAGCAAAGTTTCACATGATTTGAGGACACCGCTTACGTCGATCCGGTTGTTTGTCGAGACGCTGCAAGCCGGGCGTTTGCAAGACCCCGAGAAAATCAAGCAAGCCCTCGACATTTTGGGCACCGAGACGAAACGGCTGTCCGAAATGGTCGAGCGGCTGCTCGGTTGGGCACGCATGGAGGCGGGCCGTCGTGAATATCACCTGACGGTCCAAAAACCCGCCGATATCGTCGAGACCGCCCTTCGCGCGTTCGAGCCTCGGCTTCTGACGTATGACCCGCAAAAAATACGCCTTGAAAAACAAATTGCCGACGATTTGCCGACGGTGGATGCCGATCCAGCGGCGATGAGCGAGGCGCTGCTCAATCTTTTGCAAAATGCGTTTCTTTACACCGCCGACGACAAACACATCGTGGTGCAGGCCGCTCGACGCGGGGCGTTTTTGGCGATCAGCGTGTCGGACAACGGGCCGGGGATTCCCAAACACGAACAGCGACGCATTTTCGAGAAATTTTACCGCCTCACGTTGCCCGAAAAACCCTTCCATCCGCCCGGCACGGGTTTGGGCCTGTCGATCGTGCAACACATCGTCGCAGCACACGACGGCACGGTGACGGTGGACAGCGAACCCGGCCACGGCGCGACGTTTACCGTGCATTTGCCCGTGCTTGCCGAGTAAAAACACAAAGCGACCATGCGAGAAACGATCCTGTTGGTTGAAGACGACGTGTCGATTCGGAAAGCCCTCCAACTCAATTTGCAGCTCGAGGGATACGAACTTCTAACCGCCGAGGACGGTGAGACGGGGCGAAAGTTGACGCAAACCGAACAACTGGATCTCATCGTCGTGGATTTGATGCTCCCGAGGCTGTCGGGCCTGGATTTGATACGCGATTTGCGGCAACGGCGCGCGGATTTGCCGATTTTGGTGCTCTCGGCGAAGGACCAAGAAGCGGACAAGGTGATGGCGCTGTCTTTGGGCGCAGACGACTACATGACCAAGCCGTTCGGGCTCGCGGAACTTTTGGCTCGAGTCCGGGCTCTTTTGCGACGAGGACGGCTGAATCGGTCGCTGTCGAGTTCTCCGAACCTGAGCGCAGGAAAAGAATCGGCGAGGATTTTTTTGGATGTGCCTGGGCGACGGCTTTTGGTGGACGGCGAAGACGTGGAAACAACCGCGAAAGAGTTTGATTTGCTGCGGCTTTTTATGTCTCACCCTGGGCAAGTGCTGACGCGCGAACAAATCATGCAGCGCATTTGGGGCAGTGAGCACTTCACGTTGCGGACGATCGACAATTTCGTCGTGCGTTTGCGAAACAAAATCGAGCCGAATCCAGACACGCCGCAACATTTGGAGACGGTGCGCGGCGTTGGATATCGCTTCAATCCTTGACGTGCAAGGTTGGATGTGGGGCAGCCTGGTTCACTTTCGAGAGAATTTCGTCGGAGAGCCGTTCTTCACAGGCTGGAAAAAACTCACGCTCCTCGAAACGAACGTGCTCGTGGAGTCGTTTTCCCAACGAAACCGCGCTGTCCGCGTCACCAACCCGAGCGAGCGAAATCAGGCGGCGCAGATCCGCGTGGTCTTTTGCAAAACGGTCACAAAGTGCGGTCAAACCTGCCTCGCGAAGAGGCGGCAAAAGCCACTTGTCCTCGACGAGAAAATGCGGTTCCAATTCAACATCGAAACGGTGGCCCAACTCGTGTGGGTCGATGTGCGAAAATGGCCCCTGTTTTTCAAGCAGCGTCCGTGCAAGAACGAGTGCCTGGTGGTGATCGGACGACAAACCTTGCAAACGCGGGTCTCTTTTCATGGGCCCAAGTTGAAACATTCGTGGCAAGACCACAAGATGCGGTGACATCGAAGCGAAGCGTCTGCTCGACTGAATGAACGCGAGAAATCGACGCAGAAAAAAACAGAACACTGAGGTTCAAACACATGGTGAATCCGTCGGAACAAGTTGCAAAAGTGGTGCTGGAACATTCGGAATGCGCAGAGGTGTTTCAACGACACCGCATCGATTTTTGCTGCCGAGGCGACATGAGCATCGAACAAGCCGCCAGCGAACGAAGCGTGAATGTGCCCGTGCTCATCGAGGAACTGGACAAAGCGATTGCGGCGCGCACGCAAAAAACCGAAAACCCCGCCAAAGACCTTTCGACCGAGGCGCTCATTCAATACATCGTCGAAAAACACCACGGTTATTTGCTCAAAACCTTTCCGTTTTTGTTGCCGCTTGCCGCGAAAGTCGCTCGCGTCCATGGCGATCACAATCCCAAGCTCAAAGAACTGTTTGAGGCGGTCAGCGAGTTGGTCGAAACGCTGACCGAGCACCTTGCCGACGAGGAAAACAACTTGTTTCCGATGCTGCGTCGGGCCGAAACCCCGCTGGAAACGAAAACGAAAGAGCTTGGGAAGATGCACCAGGAGCATCTTTCCGTCGCAAAACAGCTCGAACGAATCCGGGCAGCCGCAGACGATTTTTCGCTGCCTTCATGGGCCTGCAACAGCTACCGCACGCTCTTTTCCGAGCTGGCCGTGATGGAAAAAGACATCTTCACGCACGTGCATTTGGAAAATCACGTCCTCATGCCTCGGTTTGTGACTCAAGCCAGCGGAAGCGCGTCGTGACGAACAGCCCTGGGTCGTCGAGGCCAACGCATGGACAATGAATCGCTTGACGAACAGGTCCGCGCGGCGCTGTTTTCCGTCATCGATCCCGAACTCGGCATGAACATCGTCGAGCTGGGCTTGGTCTACCGAATCGACGTTCTGGGCGACTCGGTGGAGGTCGATTTGACGATGACGACGCCCGCGTGTCCGCTCGGGGAACACATCGCAAACGAAGCCAAACACGCCATTGAGGCGATTCCCGGTGTCGTTCTGGCGGAAGTGAATTTGGTGTGGGACCCGCCGTGGACGCCATCGAGAATGTCCCCGCAAGCCAAAGAAGCACTCGGATGGACCGATTGACGATTTGGCTGCGCAGAGGGCTTTTGCTGTGCGTCGTGGTCTTGATGCTCACGGGCGTGCTGGCGGGGCTGGCCCGTTTGGGCGTGGATGTAGGTCCTGCCGGGCACCACGCGGCTCAACACGGCCCGCTGATGGTGCTCGGAGTGTTCGGCGCGGTGATCGCGTTGGAACGCGCCGTGGCGCTGGGCTCAGTGTGGGCGCTTTCCGTACCCCTCATCGGTGTGGTCGGAGCGGGGTGGATGCAGGGCAGTATCCGCACAGGTGCGCTGGTGGAGGCCGTGTCTGTGTTCGGCATGGTTTTGGTAAACGCAGCGCTTGTGCGTCGGCAAACCTCGGCCATTACCGGCATCCTGTTGCTCGGCTCGGTGGTGTTGTGGGTTGGGACGGTTCTTTTTGCGCTCGGCCAGCCGGTGTTTGCGGTGGTGCCGACGTGGATCGCGTTTTTCGTGCTCACGATCGTCGCCGAGCGGCTGGAATTGTCACGGCTGGCGAAGACGCCGCGTTTTGCGCAAACCGCACTGCTGGTGCTGCTGACGCTGGTTTCAGCGTGTGCTTGTGCTGCGCCGTTTTGGCCCGACGTGTTTGTGCGTCTGCTCGGTGTGCTGCTGTCGCTGTGTGGTGTGTGGCAACTCCGTTTTGACATTGCGAGGACGCTTGTCAAAAAGAGCGCGCTGCCTCGGTACGCAGCGACGGGTGTCTTGCTGGGGGCGATGTGGTTGGTCGTGGCCGGGATGTTTTTTGCGTCCGTTCCGCCGCAAAGCAACGGTCCCCTGTACGACGCCGCCCTTCACTGTGTGTTTGTGGGCTACGTGCTGTCGATGGTGTTCGCGCATGCGCCGATCATTTTTCCGGCAGTCGCGCAGGGTTCGTTTCCGTTTTCGCGTGCGCTGTATGTTCCCCTGTTCCTTTTGTCTTTCGGCCTTGTGCTCAGAGTGCTGGGCGACGGATTTGGGGTCTACGAACTGCGGTCGATGGGGGCCGTGGGAAGTTCGATTGCGTTGCCCCTGTTTGTCCTGGCCGCCCTGTTTGGTGCGGTGCGGAAGAAACTGCGCCGAGAGAAAACCACGTAGGACGACATTCCGGTCTTTTTTTGCGAGATGCGGGGCGTGGTGTGCGCAAAAATGCCGACGTGCGCAAAAGCCTTTGGTTTTTTTGCTATTTTTTGGGTTGCGTCGTGTACGAGGACGAGGTGCTTACCTCAAGGGACCTTCGACCCGCAGAAGACGCCAGGTCGGATGGGCAGGGTGGTTCTCCCGGCTGCGTCGTCGAAGATGTGAATGCGGCGATGTGTCAGGAGGCATGGCGGTGGGTGGATTGGGCCGCGCAAACATGTTGTCGATCCACGTCCCCGATTCTGCGAGCCGTGTCGTTTGCATCGGTCTGCCCAGCCGAGACGGATTTTTCGACGCGCGGAATCACCTATGAATGTTGTCGGCGCACAGAACCGGTGCCGCCTCCGCTGTGTCAGCCCGACAAGTTCGGTGGGGATTGTTTGAGTGAAGAGGAATGGAAACTTCGCGCGATGAAGCAGTGCGCGAGCAAAGGCCGTTTGCCGACTCCTGTTCGATTCCCACCGCTTCCTTGCAAACCGAAACACTATCCCGGCGTGTCGTTTGAGTGCTGCATTCTGCCGTGCCGTGTCCCGACTACGTTCCGAAGTCTGGCCGCCGACGGGGAAGGCCCCGCTCCCGAGCCGTCTTTGCGTGTTCCCCCATCGTGACCACACAAAAGCGTTCCGCCAGCATCGAGAGCACTTCCACCACCAAATCTTCCTTTTTGTGCGACGGAAGACTCATCGCCGGAAAAAACCGCAGTTCGGGACATTCCGCTTCCGACACCACGTCGAGCGGATGAAGCAAAAACGAAGGCTCGATGCGCAGACGTACACACAGCGAAAGCGCCAACTCCACATACCGCCGCATCAAAAAAGGCGACTTTTGCGCCAAAAAAAGCAGATACGACATGTGAAACGGGGCGCGCAACAGGGGCATCGTCGTGACCGGAATTTCCACAAGGTCTGTGGTTGGATTCCCATGGTGTTGAGAATCCAGCGCCCAGCAGTACAGAGACAGTGGTCTGAGTCCGTCCGACACACCCCCGAACAAGTCTTTCCGTTCGTCTGCTTCCTTCGCCGAAAATCTCCGCGACGAAAAGAAATAATAGGCTCGTGCGATTGGCCCAAGAAACGTCGGAAACGTCGAGCCATCGTAGTCGTAACCGTTCTCTGCCAGGATGCGCAAAAGCGACTCGCTGCACGCAAAACCCGGCCCCCGAAACCCACGCGGTTTGCAACCCGTCGCCTCGTGGATCAGCCGGTCTGATTCGACGATTTCTCGTCTCAATTCCGCATGCGGCAGTTTGTGAAGCCACTGCAAATGATGCAGAGAGTGGTTTCCCACCTCGTGCCCCTCTTTCGGAATCCTCTGCAAAAGCGATCGGTGCTGTTCTGTTTCCGCGTCCTTTCCCACCACAAACACCGTCATGTGCAGGCCCACCTTCCTGACCACCGACAACATGCGCGGCAGCACCACATCCAGATAGGACGGATACGCCTCCCAACCTGGATCTCCGTGTGTACGCAGATAACTCCACAGGTTGTCCAAATCAAAAGACAGAGAAGCCATCGGGCGATTCTGCATCATCGGGAGTCCTTCCCTGATTCCTTGTACAGGTCGGTGCGTGTGTTCAAACGTGTGGTTTGGGCCAAGACATGAGGTTGTCCTCAAAACCACGCCCGTTTGTCAAGCGATCGCCGTTTGCCCTGTTTGACCCAGGTTTGCCAAGCCGGTCGCCCAAGAATTTGTTATCTTCATTACATTGGGTGGAAAGCATGACCGGACAGACTATCGGCCCCTATCACATCGTTCGCGAGGTCGGAAAAGGGGGGATGGGCGCGGTTTTCGAGGCCGTCAATCCTCAGATCGAGCGTCGCGTCGCGATCAAAGTCCTGCACCCCGAGTACGCCGTAAACCAGCAAGTCGTCCAGCGTTTCTTCAACGAAGCGCGGGCCGTCAACATCGTCAATCACCCGAGCGTTGTCCAGATCTCCGAATTCGGCCAACAGCCCGACGGGACCGCCTACATCGTGATGGAGTTTCTCGACGGCGAATCCCTCGGCAGCCGAATGAAACGCATGGGCGGCAAACTGTCCGTCGCCGACACCCTTAGACTGACCCGACAAGTCGCCTCCGCCCTATCCGCCGCCCACGCCAAAAACATCATTCACAGGGACGCTTACACTTTTTCTATGGTTTGTTTTCACGTTGGCCACTTGAGGCCACAGCGACGGAGAAACAAACCATGTCCCCTCACAGCATCCGCAACCGCAAGATCCGCTCTCACCAGTCACTAGTAAG
>Ga0268298_10000564_pt1 | contig 47581 bp, 74 predicted proteins | sample WWTPWeurt_MetaG_FD_194462 | JGI IMG/M metagenome (GOLD analysis project Ga0268298, IMG submission 194462) | Activated sludge microbial communities from WWTP in Nijmegen, Gelderland, Netherland - WWTP Weurt | ecosystem: Engineered > WWTP > Aerobic digester > Activated sludge | place...
TCGTCGCCGGTCGTTTCCATCGCAATCGGAATCTGCGGCTTCATGTTGTAGCTGCCGCACTTCGGGCACGGCGCCATCGGCTGGCCGTACACCCACTCCGCGCGCTTAGCCGGGTCTTTCAAGTTCATCATTCGTCGTTCCTTTCGCTTCGGACAAAGACGCCCAACAAGGCAATCGAGCGGGACCGTCCCTAGCGGGCCGGCCCCTCATTGCCAGCGTTAGGCCTCAATCCCTACGGCCCACACTGCGGCCGAAGAACCAGCGCCCATCGTTTTTCCCGTACTCGCGGTCCGGTGGTGTGGCATCGGTGCTGCGGTAGAGGTAAGGGCGCTGGCCCTTGTGCCACATGAACACGTACCAGAAGCGGCCGAGCTTCACATCCAGCCACAGCCACAGTGCATCGTTGTTGCGGCTCATGTAGTTCACCGCGAAGCTCTCACCTACTCGCATCGTCTTTCCTCTGTTCGCAGGCCTGGGTCACGCTTCGGGGCCAAGGCCTAACCCGCAATTCGAGCCGACTCGCTACGGCCTGCGGCCTTCGCTCACGGCTCAATTGCAACGTTCGGCTTCAAGGCGCGGGGTGCGCAGCCCTGAAAGCCTCGTGCTCGGCCATCTCGCGGTTGAACATGCACTGCGCCCCGCCTTCCTTCTTGGCTGCGGCCAAGTCGGGCAAGTGGCCCGGGCCTTCCAGCGTGTTCTCAATCCACGCCATGCCAGCGTCGCTGCCGTTCAGCTTCGCGTCCACGTAGGCCGCGCGCATCGCCATCACCTGCTGCGCCACGATGTCGCCGAACGTGATCGCCCGGCGCTCGCTCTTGGCGGCTTCGGCCTTCAGTTTGTGTACTGCGTCCAGCGTGCGCTGCGTGCTGTTGCAGCCGTCTTCCGGCAGCCCTAACGCTGCGTCTATCGCCGCCAGCGCCTGCGCCATAGCAACCATCACCGGGTCCACGGTCACCGTAATGTGTCCATCTGCCATCGTCACTCTCCAAGGTTGAATTCACGCGCTCCGGCTACAGCCGAACTGGCGCATCAAGCGGGACCGCCTGCGGCGGCCCCTTATGCTGGTTGTTCGGCTTCAGGCTGCGGCTCGCAGCGCCTTCATCGGGAACAGGTCGGCAGGCGTGCCATACAGCTTCGTCATGGGCTTGCCGTCCAGGAAGTGGCTTAGCGCGCTCATCGTCTTGTTGTACGTTTCCTCGCGCAGTGCTTGGCTGTTTGCGCCCCGCAGCGAGCGCCCGAAGTCGCGCAGCCGAATGGCTGCGGACTCGTGCTCGCCGTCCACCATTCCCGTGCGCAGCACCTGCAGGAACCGCTGAATCTTGGCGCGGTCACGGGTGTACGCGGCCTTCGCGCACACCGCCAGCATGGCGGCGTTCATGCCGGCAGTCTTCGGCGCGGCAGCGCACACCAAGTCGATGACTTCCGCATGGTCTTGGTACGCCTCCAGCAGCTCGTCGAACGACTTCGCGCCTTGGTCGCGCGGTCCCCACTTCAGCATCCGCGCCACGCCGGCCCGGCGGCTCTCCACCTCGGCGCCCAAAAAGTTCGCCACGTCGTTCAGCGTCCGCACCAGGCCCCGGTCCATCATGGCAATGGCTTTCCGCGGCACGTTACGCGCCACCAGCAGTTCCTGGGCCTTGCCGCTCTTGGCAATCGCGTTCAGCGTGTGCTGGCCGTTGCCCAGCTTGCCCGTGTCGTCGAAACACACCGCCACAGGCTTGCGCTCCCAGTTGTCGGCCTTCATGTCGCGGGCGTACTGGTCCACGGTCGGCTCGCGGAGCCGGCGGTTGCCGGTGTTCTGCTCCAGCCACTTCTTCGCAATCGCAGGCGTCACCATCTCCACGGTGAGCGTCATCTGTCCGTACTTGAGCATGCTGCTCTCCAGGTTGTGCCGCACTCGCGGCGGTTGAATTCACGCGCTCCGGCTACAGCCGAACTGGCGGGTCAAGCGGACCGCCTTCGGCGGCCCGCTTACCCTTGTCGTTGGGCGTCTCGCGCCAGTCGGCGCCGTGTTCCCGCTCGTAGTCGGCAGCCGTGTGGCACTCGCTCGGGAAGTGCAGTCCCGGCATGCAGCACTCGCCGGGCGGCAGGCAGCAGTCGAACTCCGGCGGGTCGCGCGGCTCGTCGTCGTAGTCGGTGCAGCCGTCTTCGCAGGTGCGCATCAGGGCGCCTCCCACGGGCGCTGCAGGTTGCAGGCCGGCCCGGTCACGGGCTTGTCGGTCAGCAGGCCTTGGCGCTTGCACAGCTCGCGCAAGTAGGCAATGGCCTCGGGGCCTTTCACCACGAACACGGCCGCCTCGGTGTCAGCCACCGTGCAGCCGGCCATGAACACGCTCACCGCGTCGGTGTCCTTCTCGGCCGCGGCCAGCAGTTGCGTCACGGTCTTGCGGTCGTCTCGCAGCACGGTGCGCTGCGGCTTCATCGTGTCGGTACTCATGGTGTCATTTCGCTCCGGGCGGCAGCCGCCCAACAGGTCGTTGCAGCGGAGCGCGCAACAGCACCGCGCTCCGGGTTCAGGGTCAGCGGCGCCCGCTGAACTCGTCGTTGGGCCGCTCTTCGCCAGCCGCCGCTGCGGCTCGCTGCATCACGTCGATCGCCGCAATCGCTGCCGCGGCGCGGTCTGGCACGTCGTGCCAGCCCCATCGCGTGAGCGGTGGCTCGGGGCCGCGCAGCGCGACCGCGGTGCGGCTCAGCAGGTCGCCAAGGCGATCGCGTAGGGCGTGCAACTCGTCGACCTCGGCGGCGAGCCTTTCGAGCTCGGAAGCCATCGCAGAGAGCATCGACATCCGCACAGCCGGAAAACCGTCGAGTGCGTGATCAACTTCAAGGAATCGCACGGCTCCCACCAGATCGCGCCAGAGTTCGACCACAGAAGCGTCACGGGCCGGCGCTGGCGGGCGGGATGCCAGGCGGTTTGCGATGCGGTCACGCAGCTGATCTGATCCGTGGAACTTGCGCGCGATGTCGGTCAGGTCGTTGACCAGTTCGCGTTGCTCGTGTGGCTTCATGGTCGGCACCTCGACGGTGTGGCACTCAGGGCAGAGGAAGGCCCGCTCGGCGTGCGATCGCGGGTCGTCAGCGTGCGGGCCGCAGTTCATCGAGCAGACCTTCGTCCGCGGGTCGAAGCTGGCCAGCGCGGCCGGGTCGGCGCGGATCCACATCAGCGGCGCGAGCGGTGGCGGCGGTGTCTTGTTGCTGCGCTTCATTCGACTTCGCCACCGGTCGGCAGCTGCGAGGCGATCCAGAGGAGCACCGCGGCCAACCCGTAGAGCAGCGCGACAACGATTGGCCAACCCTTGCCGGTCGCTGACGCGATGAACAGGTTCAGCACTGAGCAGACGCAAAGGGCCATCGCGGCCAGGGCATAGCCCAGTGACACGCCTCCTGGCTTCACGACTGCGGCCTCGCCGGCACGTCAGACTCGGGCCGGATGGTGCTCGGCGGTGCCGGTGGGCGCATCGCCATCGGTGGCACGTGACCGCGCTGCACTGGCTCGAGCTCGATCGCGACCCATCGCTTGCCGTAGGCCGGGAACGATCCCTGGCGGCGCGTCTGGTCGACAGCGAGTTGCTGGCCGATGTGCATTCCCCAGAGGAGCACGAGCAGCATCACGGAGAGCGCGACGACGACGATCACAATCGCCAGTGCGATCGCTACCGGTAGGGCTTCGAAGACCGACATGGTCGCCCCTCGGTCAGCGCTGCGGGCCGACATGCTGGGTCGGCGTGGGCGCCGGGCCACCGGTGTCGCGCGGGCCGCAGTTCACGCGGTTGGGCTTGGTCACCGTCAGCTGCGGCTCGTCAAAGGTGACGCCCTCTTGCGGTTTGCCGTCCTTGTCGAGCTTCTCGCTCTGCAGGGTGCAGCGCACGCAGCCGTTCAGCCATTCGGTACGCGCGATGCAGACCCCCTCGAATCCGGTCACGCTGTCTTTCGCTTTGTCGCCGAGTCTGATCATCTTCAGGTCTCCAGGTGTTGCCCGTGTGGGCGGGTTGGTCAGGTCGAGGCCGGAGCGTCCGGCGGCGAGAACTCCCACGGCACGCTGCCGCGCTTGTCCTTGAGGTGCACACGCGCCGCGAACCACGCGTGGCAGGGCCACCCCTTGCGGTCGGCCTGGTGACAGAGAAACGGCACGTCCTCGACGATGCACTTCGTCAGGTCAAGCTGCGTCTGCAGGCACCCGTTCGGCACGGTGCCGTAGGTGCCGGCGCACGACTTGCACCGCTCGTCCGACTCGCCATGCCTCACCAGGTCAGCCACGGCCGGTTCGATCAGGCGCGCGGTCTGGAAACCGGCCAGCCGACCGGCGGGCGTCACGCGGCTGTGGTCGTTCGCTTCCTTCATGATCCAGCCTCGACGCGCTTGAACTCGACGACCCAGACCCACGGGTTCGCGTCCCAGGATCCCGCTCCGTTGATCTCTTCCCAGAGCGTCGCATAGGCGCTGGCTGCCGGGCGATGGCTGAAGCCGCCGAGTGCTTCTATCAGGCGGCCGGACATGCCCGGCTCCCACTGCGGCGTCACGCCTTCAGCAATGGCGTCGGCCTCGCTGATGTCCTGCAGCCGCTCGACGCGGACGGCGGTCACTGCAAGCGAGATCCGGCTGGCGCTGCGCGGCATGTGGATCGACGGACGCCAGCGATCGCACAGGCGATACTGGGTCGTGCCGTCGGCGGCATAGACGAACGGGCCGGCGTCGTCGCTGGCCGAGGCGGCGGCGTGCACGTGATAGGCCCAAGTCTCGCGGACCCAGAGCCGGGCGCCGGCCTGGCCATATGGGCACGGCAGCGGATTTCCTCCCTGGCGCAACAAGTCGTCGGTGCTGCGGTGTTGCCATGCGCGATAGCCACCGACAAACCAGTACGGTTCGCCTCCGTGCACGGCCTCTGGCTGCGGCTTCAGAGCGCGCCTCGTCTGCGTCTTCGTGCCCGCGAGCAGCGCGCGCACCATAGGCGCCGAGAACAGGATGGGCCGCCACTTCACGCGCCGCCTCCGGTGGTCGGCTTGAACATCCCGTCGCCATGCAGGCCGCGCAGCAGCTGGCGCAGTCCAGGGTCAAACGCGCCGCCGCCGCCGCTGGCGGCCGGGTGATCGAGCTCCTCCTCATAGGCGCGCAGCAGCTGCTCGCAGATCGGATAGACCTCGAGCACGCGCGCGAGCGATGCGATCTGATCATCAAGCCCGGCGACCTCGTGGTCGATCAGCACCTGGAAGATGTTCTCGGCGCCGCCCTTCGTGCGCACGCGGCGGCGGCGCTTGAGCAACGCCTCGCGCCGGCCTTGCGCCTGGTGATAGCGAACCTGCGTGACGCCGTTGGCCTTGGCGAGATCCGCCGACACGCGGGCCAGGATCCCGGCGGGCGAGTCGATCGCGGCGAGTACCTGTTTGAAATGCACGATCAGACACTCGCGGGCCAGCCGGGCGAGCTGAACCGCATCGGGGCCGAGGTCGAGATCGGCGTCATAGGCTGCGCGAGCGTCGGCGTCGAGCAGCGTGTCGCGCGCCTGGTTCAGCGCCTGCATGCGCTCGGCATCGCCGCCCCGGTCGGGGTGGTGCTTCTGCGCCTTGCTGCGGTAGGCCTTGCGGATCTCGTCGAGGCTGGCGTCGCGGTCGACGCCGAGCGTTTCGTAGTGGTTGCGGTCGGTCATCAAGCGGCTCCGGTGCTGATCGCGTGCTGTTCGCTTGCACGCGCTGGCGGGTTGGGCCATTGCTTGAACTCGGCGCCGTCGAGGCTGCACCCGCCGGCGGTGGCGGTCGGCCCGCCCCATTGCTTGAAGAAAAACGGCACGGCGAACCATGTGCACTGAACCATCATCGAGCGGAGCCATTGCGTTTGCGGCTGCCGCGCGTTGGCGCCGCTCTCACCGCCGACGATGACCCAGTCGAGCGCGCCGAGCATGCGGCCGCCGAAGATCTCGCCGAGGATCGGCTCGACACTCAGGAACCGCACCGCCGCCGGAACCGCGAGCAGCTTCGGCACGTCTCGGTCGAACTCCTCCTGATTGACGACGGTCGCGCCGAGCCAGACGTTCGCCGGCAGGCCGTCGCGCGGCATCCCTGGTTGCTCGAGCATCCGCGCGACGTTGCCGATCCGCTTCGTCAGCACGAGCCAGTCGAGGTGCGGCGTTTGGCCGATCAGCGCGAACAGTTCGGCGCGCCACGCTGGCGGCGCTTCGTTGTCGAACACGTCGGCCAGGCTTGCGCAGAACACGCGACGGTGGCGGCCGTGCTCGCGTTCGAACGCTTCGTGGTCGCGCTCCCATGCCAGGGGCTGGCGCCAGTTGGCCGGGCTGGTGCGCTCTCGCGCCTGGCCGGTGCCCCATTTGACGCGGTGCCATCGCTGATCCATCAAGGCCTCGGCGTAGCAGTGTTCGCAGCCCGGGCCAACCTTCGTGCATCCGATCCACGGGTTGAAGGTGCTGTCGGTCCAGGCGATGCCGGTCGTCGCTGCCATGATGGTTGCCTCGGTTCTGCTACTGCACGGTGCCAGCGTGCACGCCGACGAATGCCGTCGTCGGGTCGGTGACCTTGCCGTCGACCGCGGGCGGCGGCGGGAGCTTCGGCTTCGCGGCGCGGCGGCCCTTCGGCTTCGTCTCGGCGGCGGGGCCGGCTGGTGCGCCATCACCGGCGGCGGGCTCGCTGGATCCGCCTGCGGCGGCCGCGGCGGCGTCGTCGCCTTCGGTGCCAGGGAAGGGCCAGTTGTCGCCGCGCTGGGGCTCAGGTGCCGCGGTCTTCGGCGCCTGGTCGGGCGCGTCGGGGTGGTCGCGCTTGAACGCGTCGACTGTGCCGTCGATGGCCTCGGCGACCTTCGGCCCGGTCAGCGTGACCGGCACCTCCTGGTCCATCATCATCGCGAGCTGCCCGATCGCGCGTTCGTCGATCTTGCTCGTCCCGATGCGGAAGCGGAGCTCGACGGTTCCGCCCTCGCACAGTTCAACCACGCGCAGCTTGTCGAGCTTGCAGTCCGTCAGCACGACGGCTGTCGTGTCGTCGATGCCGTACTTCACTGACAGGCGCCAGCCGATGAACTTGCCCTTGATGGCGATCGTCCCGATGGCAACACTGCGCAGCTTCGGGAAGTGCGAGACCTTCGCCTCTTCGATCTCGAGCTGCCCGGTGTCGCTCTCCACCGAGCGGTAGAGCATTTCGAGCAGACCGGCATCGATGTCGTTCAGGACCGTGTTCGGCCCCTTGTACTTGAGGCCGATCGACAGGGCCGGCGTCTTCTCGTCACCGTGCATTTCGCGGCGCGGGGTCACACTGACGATCGTCACCGGGGTAGGGGTGGTCAGTTCGAACATGGAGGCCTTTCGGGGGTGGTGGTGGGTGGTTGCTGATCAGCGGGCGGCCAGTTCGGCGTCGCGCTTCTCCCAGATGGCACCGAGCCGGATCCGGGCGTCGTCGTCTTCGACGCTGCGCAGCTCGTCGGCCAGAACCGCCAGCGTGTCGCGGTCGCCGCAATCCTTGAGGCGCTTCTCGAACGCGGCCTCGCTGAACACCGGCGCGCCGGCGGTGGCGCGGCTTCGGCCCTGCGCCGGCGCGCGGCCCGCGGGTGGTGCAGGTGGCGGCGGTGCGGGGTTCTTCGCGGCGGCGGCGCCGGCCTGGCCACGGGGCACGACCTCGCCATGATCGTCAGGCGCACCGAAGTCGATTGTCTCGGCCGGCTGGTGCTGCAGGGCTGGCGGCTCGATGCCTTCCTCGACGACGGCGCGCGCCACGTCCGGGTCGGTCATCGCGCGCAGGTCGAGCGCCGAGGTGTCGCCGGTGTTGTCGATCTCCGCGGCCGCCATCAGCGCGTCACCGCTGGCGATGGGCAGCTGCTTCGCGTGTTTCTTGATCGCCGACTTCGCCGCCATGTCGTCGACCCACATGATCCAAGGCGTCTCGGCAAGGTTCTGCTCGGCGCGGGCGCGGGCCTTCGGATCCTCGGCGGTCTCGATCGCGCGCAAGAGCGAGCGATAGGTCTCGCTCTTGCCGCGGATCTTCTCGATCTCGTCGAGCGGGAGCACGTAGGCCGACTCGCCGCCATCGCGCAGGCCGACGTAGGAGAAGGCGCCGATCAGTTCGCCGCGATTGGCGAGCGCCTTCGAGTAGCGCAGGAAGCTCGACGAACCGAGCTGATGCTCGAAGGTGTCGCCGGCGTGGATCGCCTCAGCCACCAGCGACTTGATGTGCGGTGAGCGGTAGGCCAACGTCACAAAGCCGCGGGCGCCGATCTGGAACTGGCAGTCGAACACGTCGACCCAGTTGTTGCCGACCTTCGCGCGGCGCTTGTACGGGATCAGGAACGCCTGTTGCTGCACGGTGTTGGGCTCGAGGCCCAGCGCGGCCGAGGTCATCATCGCGCCGAGCACGGTCTGCGGGTCACACTCGGCCAGCTTCGGCGCTTTCTTGACCGCGTTCACGCAGAGCCGCAACATCCGGTCGGCGCTCATGAACTTGCCGGCGACTGCGGCAATGCCGGCGTGCACGCGCTTGTCGTCGAGATAGTCGAGGATGGTCCGCGGCCTGGTCTGCACCTGGCCGGTCGCTACTGCTTTGAGTCCTGCTGCTGTCATCGGGGCGGGTCCTGTTGTTGGGTGGTGGGGCGGGGTTGCTCTTCACTTTCGATTCACGAAGCGCAGCACGCGCTGCACGCCGGTATCGGCAAACATGGCGAACCAGTCCGGGTGCGCGGAGCGGAAGGCCTCGATGTCGAGACGCGTCGAGCGCTGGCCCTTCCACGACATCAGCGGCCGGCCGTTGCGTGTCAGCCAGGTACGGGGCCTCATGTAGTTGCCGATCTCGAACGTCAACGCGTCGTCGATTTCCTTCAGGCGCTTCATTTCGTCACGCGTCTTGCGCAGGCGTTCAACCTTGTCGGCGATGTCCTGCGTCGCTTCGACGGCGCCACCATCGTCGACCGGAAACAGAGCCTTGATGTCGTCGAAGTCGATCGGGTTCGGCGCGCGGTTGCTCCGCACGTGGTCGAACCAGAAGCGCACGAGGCGCTCGCGCATGCCGGCGATCGTCTCGTCGTCGCGCACGGTCCAGAAGATGTCGACCTCGTCGAAGCTGCGCAGCGCGGCGACGAGGCAGTAGCGGCGGCCGGTGACCATGAGGCCGTGCATGAATTGCGCGGCGTACTCGATCGGCACGTCTTCGGTGTCGACGTCGCCCCACTTCTGGCGCGCGAACCCGCTCACGCTTTTCGCGTCGGCGTTGATGTGTTCGCCCTTGAACTCGACGATCTGCGAGCCGATCACGGCAGAGCCTCGAAGCAGCAACTCGAAGTCAATTTCAGCGCGGAGGAACTCGTGCTCTGGATCGGTGTACCGCGAGTTGATCCCGAGCAGCTCGACGTCGAGGCCCTGGTCGCGCAGCTTGTCGATCACCATGTCGCGAATGAACGGTTCGAGCTTGTGCCCGCGATCGAACATCCGCTGCCGGGCCTGCGTCACCTTCGGCGCTGGTGCGCGGCCGGTCTTCTGTTGCCACAGCTCGACGGGCGTCGCCCATGGGCTGAGACCCATCACCGCGGCCGCATCGCTGCCGCCGAGGAACTGCGATCGGTCGACGTCGTGGTACACCCGCGCCACTGCGCCGGCTGGGTCAGCGAAAAGGTCGGCGGCCATCGGTCAGTCTTCCAGGTCGATCAGCGAGATCCGAAGTTCGTCGCGCAGAGCACGCAGCGCCCGGGCGCGCAGCTCGTCGCGTTCGCGAAGGCGGCGGATCCATTCCAGCTCGGTGTCGCAGCTGCGGATCTGCGCGCGCACGTGGCGGCGCTTGAACCAGCGCGACAACGCGGCGAAGGGTGCGGCGGCCAGGCGCAGCGCGGTGTTCATGCCCAGCCCCCGGAGATCAGAACGAGGAAGAGCGCGAAGCCGATCGCGATCGCCCAGTCGTCCCAGCGGTGCCACGTCTTCATTCGGGGCGCTCCTCGTTTGATGTGCTGAGGTCCTGCCACGCGCGCAGCGCAAGGTGGACGGCCAACGCGGCGACGGTGATCCCGAGGCACACGTAGGCGAAGGCGAACGCGAGCTCCTGAGCGCTCAGGCCGTTGATGCAGGTCAGCGGCATCGCACACGCTCCGCAACAGCGGCGTCGGCAAAGTCGAAAGCGGCGCGAGCAGCTGCAGCGGCCTCGCTATCCGGGTAGTGCTGGGCAATGGATGCGAGCACGTGCGCGGCGTAGAAGTCGCGCACGGTCAGTTCGCGGATCACCAGCGTCTGGCCGCGCGCTTCCGCGCTGGGCGGGCGCGTGGCAAGTTCTTCGAGGCTCGGGAAGGGCTTGTCCATCGGCTCGGCCTCGCGTCAGAGGTCGGCCGCACGGCCGAGCACCGCGGCGACCAGCAAACCGGCGCCGGACCAGAGCAAGATGGCGGCGGCGATGCTCATCCGCGGCTCCTGGCGGCGGTGAATTCGCCGAAATCGCTCTCGGTCACCTCGGCGACGGGGATCGGTTCGTCGATGCGCTCGACCGTGATGTGCACGCGCCCGGCCCAGCTGATGAACTCGGCCGCGCCCTTGTGGGCCAGGATCAGGTCGGCCAGCGTCATCGACTGGCGGGCCTGCGGCTGGGTGGTTGCGTCTGCCACGTCGGGTTCCCCTTGTGCGCCTCAACTGCGAAGCGAGTAGAGGGAATGTAGCGCGGCGCTAAGCGATTGGCAATAGTGCAGCGCTAAAACTTTGGCCCTCTGTTGGGGGGGATTTACACCTATTCACGCAAGTCGGGGAGAGGCCTGGCGGCGCGCATTGCTGCATAACGTGCGGCAGTGTGTGCACGCTGGGAGGCGGCTGTGGCAGAACATCATCACGACTATGGATCGGCGCGCATGTCGACCGACCCCAACGGGGGGCTGGCGGTAGTCGAGATCAAGGGCCTGGTCACGCCGGCAATCTCGCTGCAGGTGTTGCGCGACAACGCCGCCTTCGTGGCAGCGCACCGGGTGGCCGGTCAGGTGGCGGTGTACTCGGGGGCGGCGCTGGCCATCACTCCGGAATCAATGCTCAGGAACGCGAAGATCGCGAGGGCCGAGGCGCCGGAGATTGCGCTGCCGACGGCCATCGTCGCGCCGCCGGAGGCGTTCGAGATGTGCCGCAGTTACTGCGCGCTCATGTGCGAGGCGGGATTTTGGCGCCGCGCATTCCTGAGCTTCGAAGAGGCTCTGCAGTGGGCCGCGGAGTATTCGGCGATTCGACAGGAGCTGCTGGCGCAACGCCGGCCGTCGCCGACTGCAGCTGATCCATCACTCGAAGAAACAGCACGTCGCGCGACTCCCCGGCGGGCAGTCGGTCGAAGGCCGCGGCCAGGGCCATAGCCGCCCGGGTCGGCCCATGCGACCCCGGCGTCACCGCTGACAGTTCGCGAAGCGCTGCGGCCTCCACGGCCCCGCGCTGGCGTTCGCTCAACGACTCGAAGCGGCGGCGGTCGAGCAGTTCGAACGGCCAGAAGTCGGGGTCGTGGTCCATCCAGCCGCGTGGCTTGCCCATCGCCAACTCGATCGCGCGCGCCAGGTCGGAGCCCATCGACATTGGCGCGCCGGTCTTGGTCCCCTTGTTGGCGGCGGCGATGTTGTAGAGCTGCGCGCTGCGCGGGTTCGTGCCGCGGCGGCGGTTGATCTCTGCCAGTCCGCCGAGGTGCTCGACTTCCTGGCGCAGCTCTTCGAGTCGCAGGCGCCGGATCTCTTCGATCGTTCGCATGGCTGGATTGGACCGCACCGGGTCTTCCCTGAGGCTTAGCGCGGCGCGTTGCATTTTGCTTAGCGCTGCGCTATTCTGTGCCCGCTATTGGCAACCACCGAGAGACGACGGCAACCGATGAAGCTCCACGAATACCTCAGCCAAGAGCCTGGACGCGGCGCCAAGCTGGCGCGCGAATCAGGCAACCCGCAGCCGTCGATCTCCGGCTGGAGCACTGGCAAGGTGCCGTGCCCCGTGCACCGCCGGCCCGGCATCGAGCAACACACCGGCGGCGCTGTGCCGTGCGAAGAGTGGGGCGACGATGTGACGTGGTGCCGCGTGCCGGATCCGTCGTGGCCCTGGCATCCAGACGGCCGGCCGACGATCGACGTCACCCGCGCGCAGACGCGACCCGCACCGCAGGCGGCGTGATGCCTGCGTTCCGTATGACCATCGTCGCCTACGCGGTGCAGGCGCTGATCGCGACGATCATGGTCGAGGACCTCGAGCGGCGCGCGGCCGCAAGGGGCTAGCGCATGCGGGTCTACCTCAGCGGCCCGATGACAGGCCTCCCCGACCTGAACTTCCCGGCCTTCGCCGAAGCCGCGGCGCGGATGCGTGCCGCAGGCCTGGAGGTCGTGAACCCGGCCGAGCTGGTCAGCACGCCGGGCCTTCCATACGGCGAATGCATGCGGATCGACATCGCCGCGCTCGTCACGTGTCAGGCGCTGGCCCAGCTGCCCGACTGGAGCCAATCGCGCGGCGCTGGCGTCGAGTTCGCGGTGGCGCGCGCGATCGGCATGCGCATCGGAGCCGTCGACGACTTCCTGCACGACTCCTCCCCCGTCGATCTCGTGGTCGACGGTTCTGCCCCGGCACCGGCTCGCGCTGGTGCCGGGGCTATTTCCTCCGACTCTTGAGGCCATGAATGTGCTCATGCATGCAGTGTCCGCAACCCGCTGTCCGTCGCTGTCCGACGATGCGGGGCGCGGTCGGAAAGGCCAGGCAATGACCGGCAGCTTGTTCCACGAGTCGTTGTGCGACGCCTTGCGCGAGTGCATCGCGGTGTGCGGCGGCATGAAGGCCGTCGGCGCCAAGCTCTGGCCGGAGAAGGACGCAGATCACGCAGGCCGGGCATTAGCCGACTGCCTCAACGACGCCAAACGCGACAAGCTGTCGCCCGAGCAGGTGTTGCTGATCCTGCGCATGGCGCGCGCGCATGGCTGCCACGTCGGCATGGCGTTCATCTGTCGCGACCTGGGCTACTCCGACCCGCAGCCGATCGAGCCCGAGGATGAGCGCGCCGCACTGCAGAGGCAGTTCATCGAGTCGACCGCGCTGCTGGTCAAGATGGCCGAGCGCATCGAGGATCTCGCGCGGCCGGTGGCCCAGCCCAGGCGGACCGCATGAACGTCGCCGAAGTCAACCTGCAGCGCGCGCAAGAGCTGGCAGACCTCTTGCCACGGCTCGGCTACATGCGGGCCCGAGTGTTGCCAGACGGCAGCGTCGCCGCGATCTCCGACCTTGCGTTCACGCGGGCGATCTACCTCGGCTGCACCTCCGAACACTGGGAGCGCCGCTATTGCTTCGCTAACTATGCACTGGCCGACCGGCGGTTCGCTGAGCTGCAAAGCGAGGACGACGTGCCAGCCGGCCACACTGCGGCAAGGATCCTGCGGTGATCGAGCGACTCGACATCGGCAACGCCACGATCTATCACGGCGACTGCCTCGAAGTGATGCGCGACCTCGACATCGCCGTCGACGCCTTGATCACGGACCCGCCGTATAGCTCGGGCGGCTTCACGCGTGGCGATCGCACGAATCAGACCACGGCCGACAAGTATGTGCATTCGGGCATCTATCGAGACGCCGAGCACAACGTCGACTTCTCGGGTGACAACCGCGACGCGAGATCCTGGGGCTTCTGGGTGTCGTGCTGGCTGGCGATGGTGCAGGAGCGGATGCGACCCGGCGGGTATGCGATCTGCTTCACCGACTGGCGCCAGTTGCCGATGCTGACCGACGCCTTCCAGGCCGGCGGCATGGTCTGGCGCGGCCTCGTGCCGTGGGACAAGACAGAGTCGAGCCGCTCACCGCACACCGGGTACTTCCGGCATCAATGCGAGTATGTCGTCTGGGGTTCCAACGGCCCCCTGGCGGCAAGCAAGCACGGCGGTCCATGGCCAGGCGTCATCCGTGAGCGAGTCGACCACCGCCAGAAGCTGCACATGACGGGCAAGCCGGTGCAGCTGATGTCCCAGCTCGTGCAGTGCGTGCCGCCGGGCGGCGTCATCTTCGACCCGTTCATGGGTTCGGCCTCGACTGGCGTCGCTGCGCTGCAACTCGGGTACCGCTTCGTCGGGATCGAGAAGACGCGCCACTATTTCGACGTTGCCGCCGAGCGGCTGCGCCATACCGTCGCGAGCGCGGCGTTCCTGCAGCCGGCACAGGAACAGGCATCGATCGAAGGCCTCGACGTCGACCAGGTGCAGGACGGCGGCGAGTCGGCTGTTGTCGAGGGGCAGGCCTGAGCATGCAGCAACCATCGACCACGCGCTGCAGGCCTGGCGACCTCGCGATGATCGTCGCGGCCGATCCGGGCACGCCGACGCAGGATCTCGGCAAGCTGGTCCGCGTCGTTAGCCTCGGGCATGACTGGTCATATGCAGGCGATTCGCGGCTGCACTGGCGCTGCGACACGTTGGGCCAGCGCATGGCGGTGTGTTTTCCGGACGGCAGGTTCTGGGGCTTGTCGAGTGGCCGCGAGCAGATCGAGTTCCCGGATCTGCATCTGCGGCCGATCCGCGGCGACGGCCTCGCAGAGTCGGACGACATCGAAACGCCCAAGCATGTCGAGGACGCCACCGCATGAGCGACCGCATCCGAACGACGCCCGACGTGCGCTGGCGGTTCTCCGGCGTCGGCATCACGCCGACCTTCCGCTGCATGGGCTGCAACCTGTCGCGCAGCGGTATCGGCTCGAAGGGCTCCGGGGTCTTCAAGCGGTGCGCGGCGTGCCTGGCGGCGAAGGCCGAGGCGAAGGCGAAGGCGGCGGCGTGAACTACTACGAGCACCACCTCGGCGACTATGACGGGGCCACCGCGCACCTGTCATGGCTGGAGGACTGCGCCTATCGCCGGATGTTGGGCCTCTACTACCGCACCGAGGCGCCGCTGCCGGTTGATGTTGCTCGCGTGTGCCGCCTGGTGCGCGCGACCACGAAGCCCGAGCGCGACGCCGTGCGGCAGGTGCTGGAGGAGTTCTTCGAGCTCACCGACGACGGATGGCACAACGCCCGGTGCGACGAGGACATCGCGGCCTACCACGATCTCGAGCCAGAGCGCGAGGCCAAGCGGGAGAACGCGAAAGAGCGCCAGCGCCGCGCGCGCGAGCGTCGTGCCGCGCTGTTCGAGACGCTGCGCGGTCACAACATCGTGCCGCCATATGACACGACGACGAAGACGCTCGAAGCGCTGCTGTCACGCGTGACGTCACAACCTGAAGTCACGCAACCCGTCACACCTGTCACGCGTGACGACACGGCTACCCATACCCAACTCCCAACTCCCACCTCCCAATCCCAGAGTACTCCTACGGAGAAGGTGGTGTTGGTCGCCGCAGCGCCGCCACCACCGGATCCGCTGCCACCGCCGCCCGCTCCGACACCTGCGCCGCCAGCGCCAGCGCCCAGCGCCGCCAAGGCGTCGCCCGCACGAGGGACGAGGCTCCCCGAGGACTGGAAGCTGCCCAAGGCCTGGGGCGAGTGGGCGCAGCAGGCCTACCCCCATTGGGACGCCGACACGGTGCGGCTGATCGCGGAGAAGTTCCGCAACCACTGGAAGGCCGCGACCGGCAAGGCGGCGACGAAGCTCGACTGGCTGGCCACCTGGCAGAACTGGTGTCACTCCGGCATCACGCAGAAGGAGCACCCGCCAGCCAAGCCGGCGCCCCCGCCCAAGGGTGGCGGGCTCGCGCCGGAGTGGGCGCAGGAACGCGACGCCCACCGCCGGGCGTTCTACGGCCCCGCGGCGGCGAAGTCGCCGGACGGGCAGGTCATCGACATGGAGAACGACCACGATGCGACCGAACGCCTCACGGGTTGACCAGCTGTTCGCCAAGCTGTCGGTGCGCTACGGCGACGCCTTCCTGCGGCAGTGGTCCGGCGCCGATCCCGAGATCGTGAAAGCCGACTGGGCCGAAGTGCTCGACGGGTTCAGCGATTCGGCGATCCACTACGCGCTGCGCTACCTGCCAACGCAACCGCCGAACGCGAACGCCTTCCGCGAGATCTGCCGCCGGGCGCCCGAGCACGAGCAGGCACGGATCGCCGGGCCGACGGTGCGGCCGGATCCGGCCCGCGTGCGCCAGCTGATCGCCAGCGTCACCGAAGCGAAGCGCGACGGCTTCACGCCGGCCGAGCGCGTGGCGGCCAGGTTGCGCGAGATCGAGGCGGCGAACGGCGGCGTTCTGAGCGAAGCGCAGCGTCACATGCTGAACGCCTGCGAGCGCCACTGCGCGCCGCTTGCGTTGGCTGGCGATCAGTTCAAGGCCGTGCCGCAGGACGTCTGGCCGCCTGGCATGAAGGCCGACGCCATCGCTTAGCCAGACCATCACCCAGCAAACACCGAGAGACCATGAAGACCGAGACCAAGTTGACACTGAAGCAGCGGATCAAGGACCGGCTGGCAGAACTCAGGGAGGCGGGCGCGACGGCGAACGAGCTCGCCGCTTGGCTCGAGGCCAGCTACGGCAGCACGTCTGAGGCCTGCTACATGCTCTGCCAGAAGGGGGAGATGGCCTCGCGCAAGGTGGGCGCGCCGGGGAAGTCGAACCAGCTCAAGCGCTACTTTCTCACGCAGTACGCGCCACCGTTGGCCAACATCACCGCCGCGGGCAGCCGACCCAAGACCGCGGCCCGTCCGAAAGTCTTCGACCACGCGCAACCGCAGACCCTCGCCGCTGGCTTCGCCTTCACGCGTTGCCCAGGATTCGAGAGGATCGCAGACCAGCGGCCGACCGTCACGCCGTTCTTCTCTGCGCGGCGCCCAGGCGACTACCCGCTGCACACTGGCAGCGCCATCGAGCGCGCGCTGGAGTCTGCAGCGTGATCCTGATCGGAATCGACATCGGCGTGACGGGCGCGGTGGCCGCGATTGACGCGCACGGCTCGCCGGCGATCGAGGACATCCCGACGCTGGTCGTGCCTGGGAAGCGGATGGTGCGGCGGCGCGTCGACCCGTGCGGCCTGGCGAAGATCCTGCGCCGCATGGTGCCCGCCGGCGAGGCCGCGACCGTCGTCTTCGAGGATGTGCACGCGTTCCCGGGTACGCGCAATAGCCCGCAGAGCCAGGGCAGCCTCATGCACTCCCGCGGAATGGTCGAAGCCGTGGTCGAGCTGGCCCGCTTCAGCGTGCACGCCGTGCAGCCGTCCGCGTGGAAACGATTCGTCGGCTTGATCGGCGAGGACAAGCGCGAAGCGTGCAAGGTGGCGGCGACGCTGTACCCGGCGGCCTCTCTGATGCTCGAGCGGCTGAAGGATCACAACCGGGCCGACGCGCTGCTGCTTGCGCACTACGGCAGGAGGTGCCTCGCATGAGCAAAGATCAAACCGGCGCGGCTGCGCAGCTGCGCGAGTTCTTCAAACGCAACCCGGGCGAAGAACTGAGGACCACCGACATCGCGCTCAAGTTCGGCTTGACTGAACAACAGCTGCATGCGCTGGTGAAGTACCTGCGCAAGCGCGGCGAAATCGAAATCGAAACGGTGCGAGTCGTCAGGCTGGCGCCCAGCGTTGGCCTGCCGTGAAGCTCTACCTCGTACCACCTGGCCGCGGCAACTGGGCCCCGATCGTGCTCACCGTCGAGCGCAAGGGCAAGGCGCTGCAGCCGATGTTTATCCAGCGGAACCAGCGGTTGCCACTTGGCGGCGTCACGTACCGCATCAGCAAGGTGACCCCGTGAACCGCAACCACGAAGGAGAAGGCAAGATGATCAAGTTATCGAACGACGTCCTCGCCGAGATGCATCGGCTGGCCGAGCAGGCCGGGGTTCGACTGCACCCAACGGCCAAGCAAGCGGAAGAGGCTGCAGAGCGCGCTCGGGCGGCGGCGAGCTCGCGCAAGTTCGGCGAGTCGGCGTTGCTGTTCAAGGCCGAGAAGTCAGCCGTCGCCGACAAGCCGTCGGCGCATCCGACGATCAAGATCTACACCGGGCGGCGAGAGCTTGTCGGGCTGAAGACGGTCGGCTACGGCGTAGCAAGCGACGAGGTCGTGAACACTGGCGACGGTGAACCGCCTGTCCTCGTTCGGCACGACCCGCTGGCACAGATTGGCAAGATCGAGGACGAGCGAAAGGTCATCAACCATCGTGCGAACTGCATCCTGCGAGGCGGTCCGGCGGATGGCGCGATCATCTACCTCGCCGATGTTCGCAACTTCGCATTCGTTCGAGGCGATGGCGTTTGGCTCTACGAGCGAAGCCAATGCCACGAACTCCGGCGCGATCGATCGTTGTCGGTGTTCAAGTTCAAGGGCAAAGAATCGAAAGGCGAGACGAAGCCCGACGGCTGGCCAGCGTTCGACCCTGGTGAACTGCGCAAGGTGCTCGAGTCGTTCGGGTTGAAGCGGCGCGACATCGACGCCGAAGTCACTGCCGCGATGTGTCGGGCCGTTCGTAGCGGTCAGTCGATCAAGGATCAGGCCGAGGCGCTGGCGCAGATCGCCGGGGACTATCAGCGGCAGTTTGAGACAGTGGTCGCGCAGCTCGACGCGCTCAACGCGTCGCCGCAGCCGCCGACGCGCCGTCCAGGCGTCAAGGCGCCGCTGGCCGGCCTGCTGACCACCGTCGCCGAGGACCACCGCCTCGGCCGGTTCAAGGGCTGAAGCGATGGGCGCCGCCGTCGTCATTCGCTCGGACTACATCACGCGCCGCGTGTTGGAGCTGGTGCCGGCCGCCAGCGAGCCGGAGTTCCGCTTCGACGGCTCAGGCCTGGCCGGGTGGTTCAGCGCTACGGTCGAGGGCAAGCGGCGCACCGTCTCTTGGTGGCGCCAGGTCACGGTCTGGGTCTCGCCTCTGGACGATGACGAGATCGCGGCGCACATCGCGAAGGAGCTCGCGGCATGAAGCCCGAGAAGCTCTCGATCGAGGACGACCCGACCGGGTTTAAGGCCGGCGACTTCATCGAGGTCAACCGCTGTCTGTACCGGATCGACCGCGTCGGGTTCGTCGTGCTCGAAGCCTCGCGGGTGCCGGTGCGGCGCCTGTTGGGCTGGGCGCTGCGCAACGCGTGGCCGTTCCGGTTCGCTGGGTTCTGGGGTCGCGTGTGGACTCGATGAACTGCACGCCCTGCGTGTTGGCGCGAAGCTCGGTGTGGCACGGGACTTATCGCACCGGCTGCACCGAATGCACGGCGCGCGCGATTGCCAGGTCGAACGCGGCCATCCGCGCATTCGATGCCAGGCACGCCGGCGACCGCGAGGTACTCGACAAGCTGATGGCGCTCGCGATGCCTGAGGTCGCGACCGACAGGGCTGAGCGCATGGTGCGCGCATGGTGGGACCGCGACCACCCGGCCACCGAACAACTTTCAGAGCCTGCGGCTTGATCGCACCGCAGGCCCAACCCAAGCCGATCGTGGAGACCTCAACATGGCAACGAAGAAACCCGAAGTGAACGCCGAGATCAGCATCACCACGCTGGTCGAAGGCCACATGACGTTCTGCATCCTCGGCACCTCGCCGCTGATCTGCAATCGCATGTCCGAGAAGGCACAGCGCGAGCTGCTGATGCCGATCAAGAAGACCGCGGCCGACAAGGCCGGCAACCTCAAGCACGACCCGATCGCGGAATTCCGCAACTCGCCGTACCGCATGCGCGACGAGAACGCGCCGACGTTGCTCGCGCTGCTGCCTTCGATGTTCAAGCAGGCGATGTGCACGGCCGCGCTGCGCACGCCTGGGGCGAAGAAGACCGAGATCGAGCAGCTCGTGCGCGTGAACTGGGCCAACCTTCCGGTCTACGGAGTGCCGCGGGTGTTCTGCGCCGTCACCAGGTCGGCCGACATGAATCGGACGCCGGACATCCGCACGCGGGCCATGCTGCCCGAGTGGGCCTGCATGTTCGACGTGCGGTTCGAGAAGCCGATCCTCCGCGAACAGACGATCGCCGACCTCCTATCGGCCGCCGGCCGCGTGTCGGGCGTCGGCGATTGGCGGCAGGAGAAGGGCAGCGGGTCGTTCGGCTCGTTCCGGCTTGCATCGGCCGACGACCCCGACTTCGTGCGGATCCTCAAGATGGGCCGCGCCGAACAGCAGGACGCGCTCGACAACCCGCAGGCCTTCGACGACCAGACCGCCGAGCTCCTGGAGTGGTTCGACGTCAAGCGCAAGGAGCGCGGCTTCGCGCTGCAGGGCAACGGCGAGGCCGCGCCGACTCTGCCGGCGCCCGCACGGGCCCGCGCCAGCCGCAAGGCCAACGGCCACGCCGACGGCGTGCTGGTTTCCTGAGCAACTGCCGGGCGGCGCGCTTGATCGCCGCCGCCCGGCGCTGAAGCACGAAAGGACGATGGCAGATGATGACCGCAGAGCAACGCAAGGCCGTCCGCGAGCGGCTGGCACAGATCGAGGCGGCGAACGGCGGGCGGTTGACGCCGGACGACGTCGTCAAGGATGCGAAGCGCAAGGACAGCCCGCTTCACGATCTGTTCGAGTGGGACACGCGCAAGGCCGCGGCCGCCTACTGGGTCGAGCAGGCGCGCCAGATCATCACGAGCGTTCGCGTTCAGGTGCGGACCGACTCGACGAAGGTCAGCGCGGTCTACTACGTGCGCGACCCGACGGCCGAACACGGCGAACAGGGCTACGTCTCGGTGGCCAGGCTGCGCAGCGATGCGGATCTCGCACGCGATGCGCTGGTGGCCGAGTTCTCGCGCGTGGCCGACATGCTGCGCCGGGCACGCGAACTGGCGGCGGTGCTCGACGCTCAGCCAGAGGTCGAGAGCCTGCTGCAGACGGTGGTCGGCCTGCGCCAGCGGTTCGCGCAGGAGACGGCGGCGCGGCAGTAGCGAGGTAGGCATGGCACGGATTGGCTAGGCCCGGCGTGGCGGGGCGCGGCGCGGCGGGGCGCGGCGCGGCAGGCAAGGAATGGCACGGCGTGGCGGTGAACGGTGACGCGTGGCCGGCGACGCTTGGAAAGGCGCGGGTCGGCTTGGTCTGGCGGCCTGCGGGCTGGCAGGCGTGGTACGGATTGGCGAGGCCAGGTCCTGCCAGGCGAGGCGAGGCAGGCGCGTAGAGGTTGCGTCTGGCTGAGATAGGGGTGGCGAGGTGAGGCAGGCAAGGAATGGCTCGGCATGGTGCTGAGCGGCCCGGCGGGGCTAGGCCCGGATGGGCGGCGAACGGCCGGCGTCGATACGTTTGGAAAGGTAGCGACGGCGAGGCTGGGCGAGGTCCGGCAAGGCAGGCGCGGACTGTCTAGGAGTGGCCCGGATGGGCGAGGTCGGGAACGGCAGGCAAGGAGGGGCTCGGTCCTGAGAGGCTAGGCATGGCGGGGTTCGGCAGGCATGGAGCGGCAAGGCAACGAGCCGCCCGGAATCGAGGGGCGAGGCAAGGCAGGCGAGGCAACGTCTGGTCGGGCACGGAATGGCTGGGCGCGATGAGGCAGGCGTCGAGTGGACCGGCGCGGCGTGGCGTGGCTGAGCGGGGCAAGGCGCGGCAGGCGAGGCAAGGATTGGTGCGGCGACCCAAGGTTGGGCAGGCGCGACAAGGCAAGGACTGATTAGGTCGGGGATGGACTGGCAAGGCAGGCGAGGCCATCGTGGATGGGCGACGCCAGGATGGGACGGGATCGGCCTGGCCGGCTAGGCACGGTCTGGCGCGTCGAGGTCCGGCACGGCAAGGTCAGGCAAGGCCGGCAAGGTATGGCCAGGCGTGGCGCTTGAGGTTTGGCAACGAGCGGCTGGCCTGGCTCGGTATCGCACGGCAACGGAAGGCAAGGCGCGGCCGGCGGGGATTGGCATCGACTGGCGAGCTGGGGCATGGTGTGGCAGGCATGGCACGGACTCGCAAGGCAACGCGGAGCACGGCAAGGACTGGAGTCGAGCGGCAGGCACATCACGATCAACCGGGGCACCGATGAACGACAAGGATCCGAACGAACGACCCACGATCGCCGAGCGCTATTCGACCGCGCTCGCCGCCGGCTCGACGCGCATCGCGGCACGTGCGTCGAGTGGCGACGTCGTGCTGGCCGCGGCACTGCAGGGCAACCGGCTGGGCGCCGCGCTGTTGCGACTGCAGGCCGAGTATGACGGGGTGCGGGTCAACCTCGAACGCGCGGGCGCGATCAAGGCCCGCAACATCGAGCACGCGCGCGAGCTGCAGAAGCGGGCTCAGGAGTACGAACGCAAGGCGCGCGACGCTGAACGCGAACACCTCGGCGTCGAGGCTGCGGTGTTCATGCGCCAGGCGCAGCGCCTGCACGCTGAAGCGCTGGCCGTACCGAAGCGCACACCCGACGAGATCAAGTCGACGCGCGTGTTCATCCTGATCGAGCTCAAGACCCTGACCGAAGCGAAGCAACGGGTCGGCGCGCTGGCGCTGGCAATGTCGGAGAAGCGGAAGCGGCCGATCGAGCCCGAGCTGGTGCTCAAGCTGGCCGGCCAGGTGCTCGACGTCTTCCTGGATCCGAACTGCCACGAGTGCGACGGCACCGGGAAATCGGGCAGTGCATACCTCGGCGAAGTCGAACGGCAATGTCGGGTCTGCAAGGGCGTCGGCCATCGGCGCGACATCATCGGCCGCGGTGTTTCCGAGGTCACCTTCGCGGCGGTGTTGCTGGGTGAACTGCAGCGGCAGGTCTCCGCGGCGGCGCGCGGCATGGTGATCGCACTCAGCGCCGAGCAGCGGATCCACAGCGAGGCCGACGCGACAGACGACGTGCAGGCCGCGCTCGAGCAACTGGCCCACCGCCTGGCCGACCTGCGCAGCGAGGAAGCGGATCGTGATGACGTGGTCGAGAAGCTACCGGCCGACGACATCGCGGCGCCTGAATCGTGATGCGCTACACTTGCGCCCGTCTGCGCATCGCCACCCACCCCACGACGGTCGAGACTCTCGCGGGGAATTCGTCCGGCGTTGGCCGGAAGCCGCACAGCGGCACCGAGGTTGCGCTGCCGCATGAGTCGAACACCCACCGCCGAGAAGGCGCAAGGGTCTGAGGTAGGCCCGGGCCGCATCGTCGACCCGGGCCGCTCCTCTTCAACCCAAGCGCGACCAGCTGCAGCGATGCGCTGATGTCTCCCCCTTGCGGGGCAATACCTACCGAACCAAGCCGGCCCCGCGCCGGCTTCGTCGTTTCCGGGCCGCGCACCCATAACGCTTGAGGCTTGCCCATGCCGACAGTCGTCACGATCACGGTCGACGGCGAGCCCGCCGGCTGCCCCATCCCTTCCCCGACCCTGGCCGATGTGATGGCCAAACTCAACCAGCTGCAGGAGCAGATCACCATGAACCAAGCCGAACTTGAAACCGCGCTGACTGATGTCGGCACGCGCCTGACCGAAGCGTCGACGGAGATCGTCGCGCGCCTGCAGGATCTGCAGGACGCCATCGCCGCCGCCGGCAACACGACCCCCGAGGTCGACGCGGCCCTGGCCAACGTGCAGACGCTGGCTGCCGCCCTGGCCAACATCGTGCCCGACGCGCCGCCGACCGAGCCGCCGCCCGCCGAAGATCCGCCGCCGGCTCCCTGATCCCAGCTGCGTCTTCGCAGATTGCCCGCCTGGCTGGGGCTGCGGGCTGGCCAGCCGGAGGTGCGACGAACACCGGCAGCCGCCGACGTGGAGCGAGCACGGCTGCGTCTCCACGGCGTCAGTGCGGCGTGCGGCGGCAACCCTGAGGCGTGCACATGGCACAGGAACGGATGATGATCGAGGTCCGGGTGGCATGGTGGCTGCGGCCATACCTGCACGCCTTGGCCTGGTTCTGTTCGCTGCATGAGTGCGAGCCGGACCCGGAGAAGCTGCAGCGCGTGGTGCGGCGTGCGCTGAGGGTGTCGGCTGCGCCCTGAAATGGGCAAGGTGAAGAACCTGAAGTCGGGCGTCTCAGTGCTCGACGTTCGGACTGCGGCACCGTTGCCGACGGCCCTTCCGTTCAATGACCGCCGCAGGGGCACGATCACGCAGCAGGGTTACGGGTGGGCGTGGCAGCAGCTGCGCTTGCGGATCCTGAAGCGTGACGGCTATCGGTGCCGGTGCGACGAGTGCGCCGAACTGAAGCGCATCCTGCCTGCAAGCGAGGTCGACCACCATGTGCCCAAGGCTCAGGGCGGCAGCGACGACCCTTCGAACCTGCGAGCCATCAACCGCGAATGCCACAAGGCAAAGACCGCGCGCGACTCTCGCGGCGAAACCTACAGGCACCTCCGCGCCGATGACAGGGTGTGAAAGTGGGGGGCGGGGGCGTCGCTTTTGGCCGCTGGCGTTGTTCCTGAGCGCTCGTCATCCCACTCAAAGAGGTTTTTTCCGCCTTGATGGAAATCTGCCCCATGAGTAATCATGCCTGAGAAATTGACGAAGCGCGGCCGAGGCCGGCCAGCGCATCAGCCGACCGCCGCGCAGCGTCGGCAGGTGTCGATCGCGGCGGGTGGCGGAATGCGGCACGAGGACATTGCGATCGCGTTGGGAATCGCTCGTGACACGCTCGAGAAGCACTACAGCCACGAACTGACCACCGTCGCCACGATGCGGCGTATGGAAGTGCTTCAGGGTCTGCACGCTGCCGCCAAGCGTGGCAGCAGCTCGGCCGCGAAGGCCTATCTGGCCATCGAGCCGCAACTGGCGGCACCACCAGCCGGCGCGGCTGCTGGGGATGCAGATCCGGTGCCGACGAAGGCACGTCCAGAAGGGAAGAAGGCGCAAGCCGACGCCGACGCCAAGACAGCGCAGGTCGGCACCGAATGGGGTGACCTCCTCCGCACGCCGCCGCCGGCTCTGCAGTGAGTTGGAATCTCGCCTGCCCTGACTGGGTCGCCAGGCTTAGGGCTGGTCAGTCGCTTGTGCCAGACCTTCCGCTGAACAAGAGCGAAGGGGATCGTGCCGTCGCGGTGTTCAACAAGCTACGGCTCGCCGATGTGCCGCTGACACCGACGCTTGCGGAAGCCGGCGGCGACTGGTTCCGCGACATCGTTCGAGCGTTGTTCGGTTCTCTTGATGCTGTGACGCGTGCGCGGGTCATCCGTGAGGTCATGCTGCTGGTCCCGAAGAAGAACTCGAAGACGACCAACGGCGCGCTCCTGATGCTGACGGCGCTCTTGTTGAATGAGCGACCGCGGGCGAATTTCATCCTCACCGGACCGGTTCAGGACTCAGCCGACACCGCCTTTCAGGCTGCGGCGGGAGCGATCGCGCTGGATCCGGTGCTCGACAAGAAGCTGCACGTTCGCGAGCACCTGAAGAAGATCCTGCACCGCGAGACGAAGGCCGAACTCGAGATCATGACCTTCGACCCAGCGGTTCTGACGGGGCAAAAGGTCTCCGGCGGGGTCCTGATCGACGAGCTGCACGTCGTGGCCAAGATGTCGAAGGCAGCGAGCGCAATCCGGCAGTTGCGAGGCGGCATGCTGCCGTTTCCGGAAGCGTTCCTGGCGTTCATCACAACCCAGAGCGAGGACGCGCCGGCCGGTGTCTTCAAGGCCGAGCTCGACAAGGCCCGCGCGATCCGTGACGGTCGACAGGACGGTGCAATGCTGCCGGTTCTGTACGAGTTTCCGCAGGACATGCAGCGCGATCCGGAACAGTGGGCCAACGCCGAAAACTGGCACATGGTCACGCCGAACGCGGGCCGAAGCATCACGATTGCCAGACTGAGGGAAGAGGCGGCGACGGCGAAGGCGACCAGCGCGGCCGAGTTTCGCGCCTGGGCCTCTCAGCACTTGGACGTCGAGATCGGAGTCGCACTGCGCGGCGACGGGTGGGCCGGTTCCGAATTCTGGGCGGCACACGCCGACGAGGATCTCGACCTCGCATCGCTGTTGCAGCGATGCGAGGTGGTCACGGTTGGCCTGGACGGCGGCGGTCTCGACGACATGTTCGGCCTGGCAGTCCTCGGGCGCGAGTCGACGACCGGCCGCTGGCTTCATTGGGGCCACGCATGGATCCACCCGATCGCGCTTGAGCGCCGAAAAGCCGAGGCTCCGCGATACGCTGACTTCGAGAAAGACGGCGACCTGACCATCTGCGACCGAGTCGGCCAAGACACCGAGGAAGTGTCCGACATCGTCGCCCAGATCAACGCGTCCGGACTCCTTGACCGTGTGGGTGTTGACCCGGTCGGCATCGGGTCAGTGGTGGATGCGCTTCACGACAAGAAGCTGACGGACGAGCAGATCGTGGGGATCTCGCAAGGTTGGAAGATGGTCGGCGCAGTAAAGACCGCGGAACGCAAGGTGGCGGCCGGCGACTTGGTGCACGGCGGTTCGCCCCTCATGGCTTGGTGCGTCGGCAACGCTCGGACCGAACTCAAGGGCAACGCTCTTGTCGTCACCAAGGCGGTCAGCGGCTCGGGGAAGATCGACCCACTGATGGCCCTGTTCAATGCCGTCGCGCTGATGAGTCTCAACCCTCAGCCCAGGCGCAAGAAGTACCAGATGTTCTTCACCTGACAAGAACGACACCCCAAAGGCCCCGCGGCATCCGCCCGGGGCCTTTCGCATTTCAGGAGCCCGAATCATGGAACTGATCCGCGCCTACTCGACGATCGACATCAAGGCGATGAACGAAGACAACGGCAAGCGCACGTTCTCCGGCATTGCCAGCACGCCGTCGACTGACCGCATGGGCGACATCGTCGAGCCCAAGGGTATGGAGATCAAGCTGCCGACGCCGCTGCTCTGGCAGCACAACGCCCGCGAGCCGATCGGCTGGGTCACCGCCGCTCGCGTCTCGGCCTCAGGCATCGAGGTCGACTGCGAGGTGGCCAACGTCGACGAAGACGGGCCGCTGCGCGAGCGCCTGCTCGACGCTTGGCAGATGCTCAAGGCCAAGCTGGTTCGCGGCCTGTCGATCGGCTTTAACGCCGTCGAGTCGGCGCGCATCGAGGGCACCTACGGGTACCGCTACCTCAAGACCCAACTGCTCGAGCTGTCAGCCGTGACCATCCCGGCCAACGCTGACTGCTCGATCACTGCAATCAAGTCGGCCGACGAGGCCATCCGCCGCGCCGCGTTCGGTGCACATGGCGGTGGTCGCATCGTCCGACTCGACACCGTGCCGGCGGTCTCCGGTCAGAGCATTCCCGGCGCTTCGGGAGCCCACACCACCCGCCGGAAGGGCGTCGTCTATCTCGACTGACCCGGCCCGGCATCCGCCCAACGCAGAGCCCGCCATCGGCGGGCTTTGTCGCGTCTGGGCTTCCTCACCTCAAGGACTCCCGATCATGAAGATGACTCGAACCCACGCCGGCCTGATGCTGGCTTGCGTCGCCACGCTGGCGGCATTCGCAACCGGCGCGCTCGATCCGCTGCTGCACCTGCTGGGCCTGTCTCCCGACTCGCCGCTGGCGCTGCTCATGCTGGCCAACGGGCCCGGCGCCATCACGACGACGAAGACCATCGGCGAGCGCATCGCCGAGTTCACCGCCAAGCGCGCCGAGCTGGTCGACAAGAAGAACGCCCTGGTCGACAAGGCCATCGTCGTCGAGGGGCGAACCTTCGACGACGCCGAGGCCGAACAGAACGCGGCATACGAGGCCGACATCAAGACCATCGACACCACCCTCGCGCAGCTCAAGTCGCACGAGGCGATCGTCGTGGCCAAGGCCTCGCCAGTCGTGCAGGGCAGCGGCGCCGGGCAGGGCGCGGTGCAGATCCAGGGCAGCGGCCCGATCAGCGTCGTCCGCAATCTGCCGCAGGGCACGGCGTACACCCGCTACGTGATGTGCCTGGCCGCCGCCAAGGGCAACCTGGTGCAAGCCGAGCGCCTGGCCGAAGCGTTCCAGAAGGACACCCCCGAGGTTCTGCACGTCACCAAGGCGATGTCCTACCTCGGCGCGACTTCCGGTGATGACATCGCCATGAAGACCGCGGTCGCGGCTGGCTCGACCTCGTCGACCACCTGGGCCGGCCCGCTGGTGCAGTACCAGGACATGACTGCCGAGTTCATCGGGCTGCTGCGGCCGATGACCGTGCTCGGCCGCCTGGACCTTCGCCGCGTGCCGTTCAACGTCCGCATGCCGCGGCAGACCTCCGGGTCTTCGAGCCAGTTCGTCGGCGAGGGCTCGCCGGCACCGGTCAACGCCCTGGCGTTCGACTCGGTGACGCTGCCCTGGTCCAAGGCCTCGACGATCGTCGTGCTCACCGCCGAGCTGGCGCGCATGTCGAACCCGGCCGCCGAGAGCATCGTCCGCCAGGATCTGCTCGAAGGCTGCGCCGCCTACCTCGACAAGCGTCTGCTTGATCCGGCCTATGCCGGCGTGGCCAACGTGTCGCCGGCGTCGCTGACGAACGGCGTCACCGCGGTACAGGCCACCGGCGCGACGCTGGCGGCGGTCGATGCCAACGTGCGCAGCGTGATGACCACCTTCGCGACCGCTGAGCAGTCGCTCGGCCGCGCGGTCTGGGTCATGTCGGCGTCGAGCGCGATCCGGCTGTCGCTGATGCGTACAAACCAGGACACGCCGGCCTTCCCGGGCCTGACCGTCAACGGCGGCACGTTCTACGGCCTGCCCGTGATCGTGTCGAACAACGTCGTCGGCTCCGGCTCGGCTGGCGACCAGTTCCTGATCCTCATCAACCAGCCCGAGGTCATGCTGGCCGACGAGGGGCAGATGCTCATCGACGTTTCGACCGAGGCCTCGATCGAAATGAACGACGCGCCGAGCGGCGGCGCGACCTCGCTGCGCAGCCTCTGGCAGAACGGCCTGATGGGCGTCAAGGTCGACCGCTGGATCCACTGGACCAAGCGCCGCAGCGAGGCGGTTCAGTTCATCGACAAGGCGCAGAGCTACGCCTCTTGATCGCCGATCGCTGATCGGTAACCCGGCCGGCGGTCACTCGGCCGCCGGCCTTCTCTGAGGGGACGACCATGATCACCTACATGACCCGGCACCTGGTCGCGCAGCGCGCGATGACATACGCTGGCCAGGATCTCGAGCCCGGCGATTCGTTCTATGCCACGCCGGACGACGAGCGCTACTTCACGCGCAACGGCAGCGCGCGCCCTGCGGGCCCGCCGGTTGCGGCTCCGCGGCAGTTCGTGCCGGCCGCGGCGCCAATCGGCGAGACGTCGACGCTCGTGCCGGTGCTGGTTCTCGAAGCCACGAACGCCGGCGCCGATACGCCTTCGGTTCCGGCCGCGCAAGACACGGCGGCGCAGCCGGCAGCCGACACACCAAGCGGCGACCAGGTCGCCAAGACAGAGCCGACCGCAGCCACCACGCCGGAGCGTCCTGCGCCGGCGACCCGCGCGCGCACCAGGCTGTTGACGTCGGCCGGCGAGGCCTCGAACTGACATGCGGCTGCAGGCCCCACTCCTGGCGCGGATGCGCGCTGCCATCATGAAGGCGGCGGTGCAGGCGCTCGGCGTGCGGGATCTGTTCGGAAATCCTGCAGAGCGCAGGCCCGGCGGATGGCAGCAAGGCCTGCAGCTGGAGCCGATCGGCGCGCTGACGTCGTTCGGTGCCGTCTGGGCCTGCAACACCCGCATCGCGAACGACATCGGCAAGCTCGAACCGGTACTGCTCAAGAAGCAGACCGACGGCACCTGGCAGCGCGCGCCTGACAACTCGCCGTTCTGGACCGCCCTGCGCAAGCCGAACGGATTCCAGAACCGCGTGCAGTTCCTGGTCCTCTGGATCACCTTCAAGCTGCTGTTCGGCAACGTCTACGCGCTCAAGGCGCGAGACGCGCGCACGATGGTCGTCGCGCTCTACATCCTCGACCCGCGGCGAGTCACGCCGATGGTCACAACGCAGGGCGACGTCTACTACAGCGTCAGCGGCGACGACCTCGCCCGCTTGCCGGGCGGCGGCATCTTGCCGGCAAGCGAAATCATTCATGACCGCGGCAACACGCTCTGGCATCCGCTGATCGGCGTGTCGCCCATCACTGCATGCGCCACCTCGGCGACGATGGGCCTTCGCATGCAGACGAACTCGGCGAAGTTCTTCGAGAACATGAGCCGGCCGTCTGGGATGCTGACCGCGCCGGGCACGATCGACGACGTCACGGCCGCCCGCCTGAAGGCTGAGTGGGAGAAGAACTACTCCGGCGAAAACCTCGGCCGCCTGGCCGTTCTCGGCGATGGTCTGGAGTACGCCGCAATGACCATACCGGCCAACGACGCGCAGCTGATCGAGCAACTCGCGTGGACGGTCGAGGATGTCGCGCGTGCGCACGGCGTTCCGCTCTACAAGATCGGCGCGGGCCCCATGCCGACGGCCGGCAACGTCGAGGCGCTCGAAGTGCAGTACTACACCGGCTGCCTGCAGATCCTCATCGAGTCTTTCGAGGCGTGCATGGGCGACGGCCTCAGCCTGCCGGCCGACTACAAGGTGCAACTCGACCTCGACGGCCTGCTCCGCATGGATGCAAAGACCCAGGTCGAGATGCTCGCGAAGGCAGTCGGCGGCGCGATCATGAAACCGGACGAGGCGCGCGGCCGACTCAATCTGCCCCCAGTGCCCGGTGGCGATCAGGTCTATCTGCAGCAGCAGAACTACAGCCTCGCAGCACTCGCCAAGCGAGACAAGCGCGACGACCCGTTCGCCACAGCGAAGCCGCCGGCGCCGCCGCCGGCGCCGTCACCGCCAGACGACAGCGCCGCGGCCGACGCTGCTGCGGCTGCAGCCGACGCCGCGGCCAAGGCCATCGCGGCCGCGCAGGCGACTGACACACTCGCGCTGCAGCTGCGCGAAATGACCGGCAGGTTCGAAGCGCTCGAACGCGCATCGATGACCACGCGCGCCGCCGAACTTGAAGGCGGCGAGGATGTTGATGCGATGGTGCGCCGCTTCATGCAGGCGCTCGACGTCGAGGCGGCCGTCGATGGCTGACGGCCGCGACGGCCGCGACGGCCGACCCGGCGAGCCCGGACCGGCCGGGCCACCTGGGCAAGACGGCGCACCCGGGCCAGCTGGCCCCACAGGGCAGCCCGGCCCAGCCGGACCAGCCGGGCCACAGGGCGAGCGCGGAGAGCCGGGCGCGGTCGGCCCGAAGGGCGACACCGGCGACACCGGCCCTGCCGGCCCGGTTGGGCCCGTTGGTCCGCAAGGGCCGCGCGGAGAACCAGGCCCACCGGGGCCCGCCGCGCCTGCGGCAGAACGTGGCGCTTGGCGCCTGATCCCGAAGCGCGACCCGCAGACGATGCTGATCGTCGAGGTCGACCTCATTCCCGTTTGAACCAGGAGCCCCTCATCATGTTGACTCGGTCCAGATTCCTCGCTTCCATGTTCGCGGCGGTCGTGCTCGCGTTCGCCGCCGCTGTGGCCGGCGCTCAAAACCTCTCGACGGCGCAGCTGCAGACGCTGAAGACAGCGATCAATGCGAACCCTGCGTGGTCGGCGTATCCGATGAACAGCGACGGGTACTTCGCGCTCGCGAAGGTGCTCAACGCGACCGCCGTGCCAGCGTTCAAGGTCTGGCGCACAGACGCGAAAACTACCCTGCTGATCGACAGCATCAACCTCGCCAACTACACCCCGAACGACGCAATCGCGGACAGCGATTCGGGCGATCTGCTGCAGCGGAAGAACGGGCGCCTCCTGACGGCGCAAACAAAGCAGATGAACCTGCAGCTGATGCTGCAGGGGCGGGAGACCCTGAACTGCTCGACGGCCACGGTGCGCGCCAATCTGCGCGATGCCGTCATCCTTTTGCCGACCGGCGCAGGTGGCGCAAACACGTCGCCCGGTGGCGCCAGCGGGGCCACCACGCTGACGGCCTGCACTCGCAGCGCGACCGAAGCGGAGAAGATCCTGGCCGGCGCGAACGAGACGACGGGCACGGTCACGGCTGCCGTTCTCGGCTTCGAGGGCGCGCTGACGGCGCAGGACGTCGAGGCGGCACGGCAACTGCCGTGAGGGGTGACCGATGGCCTGGACGAATCCCTATGACACCACGACGGCGTTCACGCAGACAAACCTCGACGGTGTTGCGTCGTCGGCGACTCTGGTCGCCGGGTGGACTTCGGCCAGTGTCACAACGGCGGCCGACGACTACATCATTTCCGCGAACTTTCAGGTCGAGTCGGCCGGGCTCTCTGCCGGTGCGATCAACGTCTATGTGTACACCGGCTTAAACGGCACGTCGAGCTGGCCGGATCTGTTCAGCGCCGGCACCGAGGGCACCGAGGGCACCGCGACGATCCAAGACACCGAGGTGCGCGACTCGGCCTTCGTGCTGATCTGGTCGACAGCGACCGACACGACGGCGTCTCGCAACTACCCGATGCCGCAGATCGGCATCGCGCAGTTTTTCGGCGGGGTGTTGCCGCAGATGTGGGCGATCTTCGTCACGCAGAGCACCGGCGCCGCGCTGGAGACGACCGGCGACCCCAATGTCGTCTATCGCACTCCGGTGATCCACGCGGGCCCCTGACGTGACGGTGCAGAGTCGACGCCTGGCGTCGGTGCGTCAGCCGATCGGTCCGCGCCGGATCGGCGGCTCGCGGTTGGCTCAGGGCATCGGCCTTGTTCTACTTCCGGCGCACAACGGGTTCGACTACATCAACGGGAAGGTCTTCACGCGCATCGGTGGGGCATCTTTCGGAACGACGCCGGCCTATCGCGGTTCGAGCTCATATCGGATCGCGACCGCAAGCACCGACGCGTTCGAAGCAAGTTCGGCGCTCGGTCTCGGCAACACGGTGACGCTCGGGCTGGTCGTCGTGCCTGGCACCCTCGGCTCGACGGTGAACCTTTTCGGCATTGGCAACAGCGCGTCACTGCCGACGCGGAATCGGACGGGCCTGCGCATTGGTTCGACAGGGCTCGCCGAAGCGTATGCGATCGGCGTTACCGGGACGACCGGCGCGGCCGCCTCAAGCGTTGCGCCGAGTGTTGGAGCGCCGAACGTCATCGTCGGGATGTTCAGCGGCACAGCGTCGCGAAAAGTGGTGCTGAACGGCGTCGTCTCAGCGGCCGAAACGACTTCGGCGACGGCCAGCGGGATCAACGTCGTCGCGCTGGGTTCGATGTCCGGGTCGTCTCGGTTGTCAGGTCAGGTTGGCGACTACCTGCTCGCGGTTGCATGGTCGCGAGTGTTGACGGACGACGAGGCGATCGAGTTCTGTTCGAACCCGTGGCAGATCTTTCCCGGTCTCAATCGGCGGGTTCAGGGCGCCGCAGCGGGCGCAGTGGCGGCCGCTCGGTACTATTTCAGCATGATCGGCCAGAGCCGACTCGGGGGCTGACCGATGTTCAAGAATCAGGCCTCGCAGAAGATCGCGCTCTTCGCGTTCACCACTGCCACCGGTGCGCCAAAGACCGGCGACGCGGCCAACCTCACCGCGTATCTGTCGAAGGACTACGGCACGGTCACCGTCTTGACCGACACGAGCGCGACCGAGATGGATGCGACGAACGCGCCCGGCTGGTATCTGTTCGACGTCTCGCAGACCGAATCGAACGGCGACGAGCTGCTCTTCACTGGCAAGTCGGCGACCTCCGGCGTTACGGTGGTCGGCCGGCCGGTGACGACCGTCCCGATCCGCTTCACGACCCTTGCGATCGACGCCGCGGGCTTGGCCGACGCGAACACCGTCAAGATCGAAGGCGCCGACGCGACGGACACGATCCGCGACTCGGCAAACGCGGCCGACATCCTGCAGCGCCTGGTCACGTTGCTCGAGCCCGCAGGCGGCAGCCCGAGCGAGTTCCGCCTCAGCCTTGACGCGCTGCGCCACATGCCGACGCTGATCTGGGGCGCCGAACGCGCGAACTTCACAACGGCCGGCAGCTTCGGCCAGTACGTGCCGGCCAACGTCACCTTCTTCGGCGGTACGGCTGGCAACTTCAGCAGCGGCCGGCCCGAGGTCAACACCACGCACGCAGCGGGCACGGCGTGGAACTCTGGCGCCATCGGTGCCGCAACGCTGGCGTCGGACACCATCACGGCGGCGAAGATCGCGGCCGATGCGATCGGGGCCAGCGAGCTTGCTGCCGACGCGGTGGCCGAGATCCAGTCGGGCCTTGCAACCGCGGCAAACCTGGCCGTCGTGGCCGGCTACCTCGACACCGAGGTCGCCGCCATCAAGGCCAAGACCGACAACCTCCCAAGCGATCCGGCAGACGCGAGCGACATCGCGACGGCGTTCGGCACGGTCAACGCAACGCTGGCCACCATCGACGCGCGGATCGATACCGAGGTGCCGCAGATCAAGCAGGTCACCGACAAGCTGCACAGCATGTTGGAAGCCGCGACCGGGTCGCCTGGCGAATCTCGATTCACGGCCGACGCGCTGCGCAACACGCCGACGAGTTCCGGCGGTTCGAGCGCTGCGGCGATCGCGGCTGCAGTGTGGGACGAGGCGATCTCTGGCCACCTCACCAGCGGCACGACAGGCGCGGCGCTCAACGCGGCCGGCAGCGCCGGCGATCCGTGGGCGACCGTGCTGCCTGGTTCCTACGGGGCCGGCACGGCGGGCTACCTGGTCGGCGCCATCATGACGACTTCGGCCGAGCACTTCCTCACGATGGTCGAGGTCGCGGCCGGGTCGCCGGGCGACTACAAGTTCACGCCCGACGCGCTGCGGGCCTTGATCGGCCTGGTGCCGACCGCGGTCGAGAACGCCGACGCGCTGCTGAATCGCGACATGAGCGCGGTAAGCGACACGACCGCGCGCAGCCCGCTGAATGCCCTTCGGTTCCTGCGCAACAAGTGGTCGATTTCTGGCACGACGTTGACCGTCACCAAGGAAAACGACAGCACGTCAGCCTGGACCGCGACGGTCACGGCCGCGCCTGGGGCCGACCCCATATCCGGCAACGACCCGACTTGATGGAGTAGCGCACATGCCGAAGAGTACCGCCGCCTCGAATTCGATCATCAACCTCATGTACCGGGCCGTGGCCTGGGCGAACGTCGCCGACAATGCGGCCGCGTCTCCGCTGACGAATGTCTACGTCGCGCTGCACACCGCAGACCTCACGGCGTCAACGAACAGCCAGGCCGAGGATGAGACGGCTTACACCGACTACGCCCGGCAGGCGGTCGCGCGGTCAACCGGGTGGGCCGCTGCGAGTGGCGGCGCCACCGAGAACGCGGCCACGATCAGTTTCCCGCAGTGCGGCGCATCAGGCGCAACGCTGACGCACGTCTCCACCGGGGTCGGTGCGAGCGGCGCCACGGCCGTCTGGCACTACGGAGCGCTGAACTCGTCGCTGGCCGTGTCGAGCGGGATCACCCCGCAGTTCGCGGCCGGCGCGCTGACGATCACGGAGGAGTGATGGCAGACCAGCGAAGCGCGATCGAGAAGGCGATGGACGCCAAGATCGGCCCGCCCCTGTACTACTGCGACGACTGCAAGCGCGCGGTCCGGGTGACCATCGTCGAGGGCGCCGAGCCGATCATCGAGCGGCCCTGCAAAGAGCAATGCGGGCACGCCATCATCGCCCCGCGGAAATCGATTCTGGCCGGCGAAGGCGGGCTCAACTTCAAGGACCGGTGCACCGTCAAGTGGTGGCAGATCGCGGCGGCGATCACGGGCCGGAGTGTCTGATGGGCTTTGCCTCGGTTTCGGAGTACGCGGCCGCGGACGAAGCCGGGCAGGTGTGGCTGAGCTCTTTTCGCAAGGTCGTCGCCAGCGCCGCGACGACGACAAGCGCCTGGGTTGACTACACCTACTTCGCCGGCAGCCCGGTCGCGAACTTCTATGCGAGCTCGCCGCTCGTTGCCGCGCTGATCGAGGCGGATAAGGGCATCTATACCGGCGGCAACGTGGCGCCCGCGACGAAGCACATCAAGAACTTGATGCTGATGTCGGCGGCCAGTGCGGCGGCCTCGACGGCCAACGGCCGGCAACAGGTCGCGCTCTGCGACTATCTGCTTTACTACCCGTTCATTGACACCGACGCCATCGGCGAAGAACAGACGCTCGACAACACCGTCACTCTGCCGCGCTACACCGGCGGGCAGGTGGTCGCGGTGGCGCAGTCGGCGGCCTCAACGGTTGGCCAGTTCACCTTCACCTACACGAACCAGGACGGCGTGGCCGGGCGCGTGTCGCAGAACAACTTCACATTCGCGGTAGCCGGCGGCGGGCAGGTGGTTGGCGCCTCAGGCGCCGGCACTTCCTACAACCCGTTCTGCTACCTGCAAGCCGGAGACTCGGCAGTGCGTTCGATTCAGAGCGTGACCATGAGCGCGGCCGGTGGCGGGCTGATGTGCCTGGTGATCGTTCGGCCGCTGCTGAAGTCGGTCATCACCGAGGAATGCCGGACGAACTCGGCGGCGTTCGGTTCGTGCACTGAGCTTGCGTCGGTCATTCACCAAGCTGGCGCGCCGCGCGTGCAGGACGGCGCGGTGCTCGGCCTGCTCGCCTCGGGGTATGCAGGATCCCTCGCCTCGTCAATTCTGGCCGGCGCACTCGAAGTAGCCTGGAGATAGCGATGGGCTGGACAAGTCAAGACGACCTGATCAATCAGCTGACGAACAACGGGAAGGGCGACACCGTCGTCACGACGAAGACCCTCGCAAGCGCAGGCACCGCGGGCGCCTGGACGCTGCTCGCGGGGCATGCTGGGTATCCGCCTGCCGCCACCTTCACGGGCACAGATCTGACCTATGTCCCGACCGACGACACGTGGTCGGAGGGCACGATCTACACCGGCGGCGACGTGTCGCCGGCGACGAAGCACTTCCTCTCTGGCGGCGCCGCGTGCGTGGCCGCGGCGGGTGCGCCTTGGTATCTCATGGCGATCGACCTGGTCGGCTTCGTGCCACTGTCGGGCACGAACGTGAGCACGACCGGCACCAAGACCGTCACGATGACGGCCATCGGATCGAGTGGCAGCAAGGGCGACCGCTACGCCAACGGGCAGGGCCTGCGCCTGTTCGTGGCTGCGGACACCGCGCTCGGCGCCAATGCCCCGACCTGCATCGTCAACTATCTGGACACCGGCGGCGCTTCGGGCGCGACGACGACCTTCACGTCGACCGCGAGCATGGGCATCGGCCAACTGCTGAACACCGGCGCGGCGGCCAACAAGTACAACCCCTTCCTGCCCCTGGCGGCCGGCGACACGGGAGTTTCCGACATCGTGTCGCTCGTCTGGGCAGGCACCGCGCATGCATCGGGGGCGGTAATCATCGGCCTTTGCAAGCCGCTCTGGATGATCCCGGTCCCGGCGACCGGCCTGTACTGCAAGGCCGACTTCGTCAATTCGCTGCCGTCGATGCGCAAGATCCCGGACGGCGCCAACATCCAGTTCCTGCTGTCCCAGACCGGCGCGACCACCTCGGGCGGCACGGTCAACGTCGACTTCGACTACGGCTACGGCGGCTGAAGTGGGCATCCTGGCGAACGGCTTTATCGGCACCACCGGGGTCTTCCAGATCCAGGGCGCGACGGTGCTGAACAACGCCTACCCGTCTGCCAGACTTGCCAACTTCTCCCGGACTGGCGCGGCGCGCAACATCGCGGCCGGGCAGGGGATCAACAGCGGCCTCGTGTCCCTACCTTCCGGCAACCGGCACCCGAGCGCCTGGATGATGCCGCAGAAGCCCGGGGCGCTGGCCGCGCGCAACTCGCTGACGGGCGACGGCGGCGTGACCGAGGCCGACACCTGGGCCGTCAAGCTGGCGCAGGCCGCACTGACCGGATCCGGCTCGCTCGAGGCTGTCGGCGGCCTGATCGTGCAGCTGCTGGCCGACATTGCCGGCACCGGCGGCATCACTGAAGGCGACCTGAAGGCGTTCCTGCAGGCGCTGGCAAACATCAGCGGGTCGGGTGGCATTACGGACGCGCAGGCGACCGGACTGGGCGAGCTGGTGGCCGCGCTTGCCGGGCTCGGATCGCTGGACGCCACGTTGACCGGCACGGGCGAATTGACGGCCGACCTGCTGGTGACCGGCACCGGATTGACGACGTCGAACGTCGGGCAAGCCGTGTGGGCCGCGCTGGCTGCGGCGAATAACGGGGCCGGAACGATGGGCGAGAAGCTGAACGACGCCGGCAGCGGCTCTAACCCGTGGACCGAGGTCATCGAGTCCGGCTTCACTGCTGCGCAGATCCTGCGAATCCTGGCAGCGCATGCGGCCGGCGCGGCGACTGGGTTGGAAGGCTCGAACCCGCAGTTCATCGGGTTGGATGGCATCACGGTTCGAATTGACGGCAGCTATTCGGCCGGCACCCGGAGTATCGACGCACTCGACGGCGACTGACCGATGGGCACGCAAGGCCAGTGGCTCGGCGGCTGGCCCGGCGTTTGGTATGGGTCGGACGAAACTGAAGCCGCATCCGCCGCGCCGCGCGGCCTGCTGGCGTTCTGGGCAGGCGGCGCGGTCGCTGGCGTTGCGCCTACAAGCGCCGCGGCAGTTCGGTCGATGCTGGCGCCTTGGGCCGGCGGCGCTGGCGCGGTTGCGCCGAGTGCTGACGCTACCGGGCCGCGCAGCCTGCTCGCGTTCTGGATCGGTGGCGCCGCTGCTCCGGCAGATGCTGCGCCGCCGCCCGCACCGCCGCCCGCGGCCGCCGGTTCGCGCCCGAGCTTCAGGTACCCCGTACCTGACGACCTGCAGGCGATGAACCGAGCGCGATTGATCGACGACGACGAGCTGCTGCTGCTCATGGCGGCGCAGATCGCGGCCGCTGGGCTGCTGCACTGATGAAGACCCAAACATGGCGCAAGACCTGACCAAACTCGCGGACCGACTCGCCGAAGGCGTGCGGGCCTACGTCTCGCGCAGCCTGGCGCCGCTGCTCGAGCGGTTCGCCGCCATCGAAAGCACGGTCGCAGCGCTGCCGACAACACTGAAGGGCGAGAAGGGCGACCGCGGCGAGGTCGGGCCGCCCGGGAACGTCGGCGAGAAGGGCGAACAGGGCCGCGAGGGACCGATGGGGCCAGCTGGCGACCGAGGGCAACCCGGAGAGCGCGGCGAAAGGGGCGAAACAGGGCCCGCGGGGCCTGGCGGCGAACCCGGTCCGATGGGACTGAAGGGTGACCATGGCGAACGCGGAGAGCGAGGCGAGATCGGGCCGACTGGCGCCGCTGGCGAGAAGGGGGCGCCCGGAGAACGCGGCGAACCCGGTCCGGCCGGTCCGACTGGGCCGCAAGGACCGAAGGGTGAGAAGGGCGAGCCAGGCGAAGCGGGTCCGGCTGGGCCTCGCGGCGAGCCTGGCGAAGTTGGTCCGCCCGGCGCCGATGGCCCTGCCGGGCGTGACGCCGACCCCGAGATCGTGCGCGCGATGGTCGCGGCGGCGGTTCAGCAGGTGCCGGTGCCGAAGGATGGCCGCGACGGCCGAGACGGCGAGCCCGGACGCGACGCGGTGCACGTCGAGATTGTCGACGGCATCGAGCTCGGCAAGCGCTACGGCCGGAACACCTTCGCGGCGTATGGCGGCGGCCTGGTGCGATCGTTCAAGGCGACGGACCCGCTCAGTCCAGACACGGATCTGGAGCGCGCCGGGTGGCATGTCGTCGTGCGCGGCATCGATGATCTGTCGATCGAGCTCGGCGAGGATCTGCGCTCGGTGCACGTGCGCTGCACGATGACCGGCGGCAAGGTGGTCGAGCGGACGCTGGCCATCCCGGCGCTGATCGACCGCGGGATCTTCAGGGGCGAAACGCGCTACGAAGCCGGCGACGTCGTCACCTGGGACGGGTCGATGTGGGTCTGCCGCGGGGTGGCGCTCGACGTTCGGCCGGGCATCCCAAGCGGGCAGCCGCTGCACGAAGAGTCACTCGCGGCCTGGCGCCTGGCGGTCAAGCGAGGCCGCGACGGCCGCGACGGCGTCCGCGGCGAGAAGGGCGAGCGCGGTGCCGAGGGCCGGCCCGGGCGCGACTTGACGCAGATGGGCCCGGACGGGAAGAAGTGGTGAGCTACTCGGGCGCGGGTGATCTGCGGCCGGCCGACGTGCCGGCTCGCGAACCTAGGTGGATCTGCAGCTACTGCGCCGGCGTTCGTCTCGGCGACTCGTGCGAAGGCTGCGGCGCGTCGCGGCTCGATGGCCGGCAGCTGCGGCCGAACGTGCAGCAACCCGCGCCCGACGTTCGTTGATGAACGGGTTCTGGGCGGTGCCGCGGTGCTTCGAGGGCCGCACGGTCGCCGTGCTGGCCAGCGGGCCGAGCATGTCACAGGAGGTCGCCGACATGGTGCGCGCCGCTGGCGTGCCGGCCATCGTCACGAACAACACGTGGCAGCTCGCCCCGTGGGCCTGGGCGCTGTACGCGGCCGATGCCGAATGGTGGGCCCACGAGAGCAACCGAGCGGCGCACGGGTTCGCGGGGCATCGCGTGTCTCTGACGCGCATCAAGGGCGTGCACGAGCTGCGGAACACCGGCCGCCGCGGGTTCGATCCTGATCCGTCGGCGGTGCGCACCGGCAGCACGAGCGGGTACCAAGCGGTGCATGTGGCGGTCCACACCGGGGCCGCGAGAGTCCTGCTCTGCGGCTTCGACTACCGACACACCGGCGGCGAAAAGCACTGGCACGGCGACCACGTCGCAGGCCTGCGCAACACCGACCCGGATCTCTGGCCGACCTGGATCTCGCACTTCGAGAGCCTGCGCGACCAGCTGCCGGCCGGATGCGAGGTCATCAACTGCACGCCGGGGAGCGCGATCGGCGCGTTCCGGCGCATGGATCTGGAGACGGCACTTGCCGAGAGCACTGAACCTGCTACGCCGTAGCGTGCACTACCGCCGCGACGCGTTCGACCGCGGTCTCATCCGTGCCGGCTTCCTGCTGGTCGACCGGGTCGATCGCCCGGAGCCTGGTGACGTCGTGCTTTGCTGGAACCGCTACGGCGGCGCGGCCGAGCAGGCCGACCACTTCGAGCGCCACGGCGCGCGCGTGCTGGTCACCGAGAACTGTCCCCTCGGGAACAGCCTGCACGGCGGCGCCTATTCGCTGGCGCGGTCGCACGTCGCGGTCACTGGCGGCGGTGTGGCCAGTGGTGGGCCCGAGCGCTGGGATTCGTGGGGCATCAACCTCGCGCCGTACCGCGGCGATGCCGGCGAGACCGTCATCCTCGGCCAGCGCGGCATCGGGCACCCGGACGTTGCCAGCCCGGCGCAGTGGGCCGAGCAGGTGCGCGGGCGCATCGGCGGGCGGATCCGCGCGCACCCTGGCACGGGCGAGGCCGTGCCGCTGGTCGATGACCTGGCGCGCGCTGGCGCGGTGATCACCTGGTCGTCAGCAGCCGCGCTGCAAGCGATGGCGCTGGGCGTGCCGGTGTGGCACGCGCACCCGAAGTTCATCGGCGCGCCGGCGGCTCGTCCGCTGGCCGACTGGCCGGGCCCCGGCAAGTGCGACGCGGCGGCGCGTCTGGAAGTCTTCCGCCGCCTGGCCTGGGCGATCTGGTCACTCGAAGAGATCAGCAGCGGCGAAGCGGTGGCGAAGGTGCTCGAACAATGACGACGGCCGCCGAGAAGTTCGAACGCGATGTGGTCAGGCCTCGGCAGGGCCGCACGCTGATCGTCGGCTCGAAGGTGTACGCCGACAAGGAAGACCGCCGCCAGCGTTACCCGGACGCGGTCGGGATCGACATGCTCAGCGGTGACGGTGTCGACGTCGTCGTCAACCTCGAAGAGCCACTGCCGAAGGGGCTCGGCCTCTTCGACCATGTCGAGTGCCTGTCGGTGCTCGAGCATTCGCGCAGGCCCTGGAAGCTGGCCGGCAACCTGCAGCGCCTGATGCGAGACGGCGCCACGTTTCACGTCTCGGCGCCGTTCGTGTGGCGTGTGCACGGCTACCCGAGCGACTACTTCCGATTCACGCGCGAGGGCGTGCGGTCGCTGTTCGATCGCGTCGCCTGGGTGCGACTCGCCTACGCGCACGTCGAGCTCAAGCACAACGACCTGCAGGACGCGGTCGAACTGCCGGAGCCTGGCGGCCATCCCTACTTCGCGCGGTGCGAGGTGGTCGGGTTCGGGGTCAAGCGATGAACATCCTCGTCACCGGCTCCGGCCGCTCCGGCTCGTGGATCATCCGCGGCGAGCAGTTGGGCCGCGCGATGGGCGCGACGGTGCTGGCCAACGCGATCGACATCGGGCCCTTCGACGTCGCGGTCGTCGTCAAGCGCCCACCGGTCGACCTGGTGCGTCGGATCCACGACGCCGCGGTGCCGCTGGTCTGGGACATCGTCGACGCGTGGCCGCAGCCGCACGGCAACGACTGGAGCCGCGACGAGTGCATGACATGGCTTCGCGTGCAGGTGCAGGCGGTGCGGCCGGCGGGCATCGTGGCACCGACCCAAAGGATGGCCGACGACTGCGCCGAGTTCGGCGTTCCGGTCCTGGCGCTGCCGCACCATGCAAGGCCTGGCCAGCGGGTGAACCCGATCCGGCCGCTGCGCTGCATCGGCTACGAAGGCGGCGAGCAGTACGTGCGAGCCTGGGGCCGCGTGATGGCCGAGGAATGTCAGCGGCGCGGCCTGGTGTGGACCATCAACCCCGAGAGCCTGAACGAGTGCGACATCGTCGTCGCGGTGCGCGATCAGGTCGGGTATGCGCCGCGGCACTGGAAGTCGAACGTCAAGCTGGCCAACGCGCAGGGATCCGGGACGCCGATCGTCTGCAATCGCGAACGCGGCTACCTGGAGACCGCCGCCGGCGGCGTGCTGTTTGCGGACACCCGCGACGAAATGTCGGCGGCTCTCGACTGGCTCATGCCCGAGGCGACGCGCCGTTCGTACTCACGCGCGCTGATCGAAGGCGCGCCTACGCTGACCGGATGCGCCTCTGCGCTGCTGCAATGGATCAAGGCGCAGAAGTTCTAGTCGACGACTCGCTGGCGCAGCGTGGTCGGCGGATGCTCAAGGCGCTACACGCTTGCGCGCCGGTGCCGTCCGACATTCACTCGCACTACGTCGGCAACCGGAGGATCCTGATCGTCTGGGGCGGCGGCCGGCCTGATCGCGTCGACCTGCTGAAACGTCACCGCGCCGCCGGCGGCATCACGGTCGCCTGGGATCTGGCCTATTGGGATCGCGAGGGCGCGGCACGGCTCGGCATCAACTCGCTGCACCCGACCGCGGCGCAGCTGGAAAAGGCGCCAGAAGGCCAGGGCCGACGCGACTTCGCGCTGCGTGATGACGCGGACCCGGCAGGGCCGATCCTGCTCGTCGGGCTCGGCCACAAGTCGGCGCGGATGCTCGGTGTCGGCGCGCTCGACTGGGAGCGCAAGCGCCTGCGACAGCTGCAGGCGCGCTTCCCTGGCCGGCCTATCTGGTGGCGGCCAAAGGGCAAGGACTTCATGCCGCTGCCCGACACGGTGCCGCGCTGGGGCATGCCGATCGACGAGGCGCTGCGCGGCTGCTCGCTGGTGGTCTGCCGGCACAGCAACGTCGCGGTCGACGCCTGCGTCGCTGGTGTGCCGGTCGAATGCGACGACGGAGCGGCGGCGGCGCTGTACCGCAGCAACCCGAGCCCGACGTGCGAGCAGCGCGCCGAGTTCCTGCGGCGGCTCACGTTCTGGGAGTGGCGGCCGGACGAAGCCGCGCAGGCATGGGCCTGGATCCTGAGGGTCACCGAATGCGACTGAACATCGGATGCGGGAGCCGCCGCCTGCCGGGCTACACCGGCGTCGACGCTGTTCCACGTGAAGCGGCCGACATCGTCGCGCCAGCCGGAGCGGTGCCGCTCCCTGACGGATGCGCCGATGAGGTGCTGGCGGTGCACCTGGTCGAGCACGTGTTTGCGTGGGAGGTGCCAGCGCTGCTCGCCGAGTGGCATCGCCTCCTGAAGTCTGGCGGCGCGCTGGTGCTCGAGATGCCGGATGCGATGAAGTGCGCGCGGAACCTGGTCAACGGCGTGCAGGGTCGCAAGCCCGACCAGCTGCACATGTGGGGCCTGTACGGCGACGACACGCTGCGCGACCCCTACATGATGCACAAGGCTGGGTGGTGGTTCGCGCGGCTGGCGCCGCTGGTGCAGTCCGCCGGCTTCGTCGACGTCGTCGAGCGCGAGACCCAGTTCCACCCGGCCGGCCGCGGCGTTCGCGACTTTCGCCTGGAGGCGGTGAAACCATGATCCAACTTTTCTCCGGCTTCGACCAGCGCGAGGCCATCGGCTACCACGTCTTCGCCGCCAGCGTCATTGAGCACGCGACGGCGCCCGTGCAGATCTGTCCGCTGACGTCGCGCGGTCTGCCTCAGGGCTCGAACGAGTTCACCTACTCGCGCTTCCTGGTGCCTTCGCTGTGCAACTTTGAGGGGCACGCGATCTTCATGGACGGCGCCGACATGGTCGCGCTGGCCGACATTGCCGAACTCGACGCGCTGTTCGATCCGGCGTTCGCGGTGCAGGTGGTCAAGCATCCGAACTACAAGACCCGGCACTCGATCAAGTATCGAGGCACGACGATGCAGTGCCCGAATCGCGACTATGCCCGGAAGAACTGGGCGAGCGTCATGCTGTTCAACTGTGCACACCCGTACTGGCGCGCGCTGGATCATCTGACGTTGAACAGCGTCGCTGGGCTCTCGTTGCTGCAGTTCGGCGGCCTGCGCCTTGAAGATGACGAGAAGCGCGGCCTAATGCGCGAGGTCGGAGAACTGCCTGACGAGTGGAACCGCATCGTCGACGAAGGCCAACCGGTGGAAGGCGCGAAGCTGTTGCACTGGACCGCGGGCATCCCTGGAATCCCGGCCTATGCACAGAGCCCGGGGGCCGCGCGCTGGTTCGAAGCGCGCGCCATCATGACCGAGGCGCCGTGAACACCCACACCGCCGAGATGCTGCTCTGCATCGCCGGCCTGGCGTTGTTCGTCGTGGTCCTCTACGTCGCGCTGGCGTTCAACGCATGGCGAGACGATCAACGGCGAATGGCACATCGACTGGCTGAGCAGCGCGAGCGCGCAGAGAAGAGGCGGGCACAAGCTGCAGCCCGCAAGGAACGCAAGGGCCCACGATGAATATCACGACCCTGCAGGAGCCGCCGTTCGAGCCGGTCACGCTCGCGGACGTCTATCGCGTGCTGAAGATCGACGCCGATGGATCACCGCCTGAGCACCCGCTCGACGCCGACTTCCTGCGCAACATCACCAGCGCGCGGCGCAACGTCGAGAAGCTCACGCGGCGCTGCCTGATCCGCCAGACGCTGCGACTCAGCGTCGACGGCTTCCCGTCCACTTGCGTCGGCTGGCAACTGGGGCCGCGCTGGGTGCGAGTGCCGACGTCCATCAGACTGTTCCGACCGCCGCTCATCGCAGTGCAGAGCGTCGAGTACTTCGACGCATCGAACGCACTGCAGACCGTCGCCTCGGCGGACTACTACACGACCGACGAAGAGGTGCCAGAGCTGCGCTTCGCCGACACCTTCAGCGCACCGATCGTCTATGACAGGCCCGACGCGCTGCGCGTCACCTACACCGCCGGGTACCTCGGCGCCGGCTCGCCGCCGTCGAGTCAGGAGGAATACGCGGAGCACGTGCCCAGCGAGCTGAAGGATGCGATCCTCGTCGGCGTGCAGATGCTGCAGGTCTCGACCTCGCCGCAGGACTACGAGCTGCTGCAGCGCCTGCAGGCCGCGCTCGTGTCCGGCTACATCGTGCGCCTGGCTCTATGACCTCGCGAGTAACGATCGACCCGCGCCGCCTCGACAAGCGTGTGCGGGTGGAGGTCTCCACCATCACCAAGGGCGCCAGCGGCGGCATGGTCAAGGACTGGACCCTGGTCGGCGTGCGCTGGGCTGGCATCAGCGGCAAAGCCGGCATGAAGCAGAGCGCCACCGACGCCGGCGGCGATGTGCCGGAAGCGACGCACGTCATCACCATGCACTACCTGGCCGGCGTCACGCCGACGACGCACCGGATCAAGCACGGCGCGCAAGTGTTCGAGATCCTGCACGTGCACGACGTTCTCGCGCAGGGCGTGCGGATGGATCTGCTCTGCAGAACGGGAGTCAGCGATGGCTGAAGTGATCGGCGGGCTCGGCGAGCTGAAGGCCAATTTCGCCAAGCTGGGCGAGGCGATGGAACGTCGCGTGGCGCGGGCGATGGTGGCTGCCGGCGGCGCTGTGCTCAAGAAGGAAGCGAAGGCGCTCGCGCAGGGATACGGCTTCAAGCGGACCGGCGCGCTCGTGAAAAACATCGTCATCAAGCGCGAGCCATCGGCGCCGGCCGGTACCGCGCAATATCACCTCGGCGTCCGTCACGGGCGCAACCTCACGAAGAAGCAGAAGACCGAAGGCAAGAGCCTGAAGATGCGCGGCGGGCGCGTCTCGGTCAAGTACAAGGACGACCCCTTCTACTGGCGCTTCCTAGAGTTCGGATGGATCCCGCGCAAGGTCGCACTCAAGGGCGGCAAGCGCAAGAAGGAAGAAGCCCGCAAGCGCGACGCAGCCCGCAAGATTCCCGGCCGCTCGTTCATCGAGAAGGCGCTCACCAACAAGCGGCAGCAGACCATCGACGCGATGGGTGAGCGCCTGCAGCGCGAACTCGACAAGGCCGCCGCCAAGTGAGCACCGTTGCCGAGATCGTCACCGCTGCGCTGTTGCCGGTGTTGAGCAACACGTGGGCCGTTGAGCTGCCGCCGGGGCCGACCTGGCCGGCGCTGGTTTTCGAGGTCGACACCGAGACCGAGGATCAATGGTGCATGGGCGGCGGCTATGACCAGCACGACATCACGGTGACCATCTTCGCGCGGACGCTTGAGCAGATCGAGACGCTGAAGCCGCAGATCCGCGCCGCGTTCGAGGCGCTGGCCTCATTCATGTTCGAAGACAAGGGCGGCGACGCTCCGTTCGAAGACGACCCGAACGTCTTCGGCTACTTCATGACCTTCCGGCTGCGCACCTCGCGCTACTGACCGGACCACCCGAGACGACCGCGATCGCTGTGCGCGCAAGCGCACCGGCGGGCGCAGCCGTGGCCCGAGCAAGGGCAGCCCCTGAAGCCATCAACCACCCAAAGGAACCCACATGGCAAAGCTCATGCGCAAGATGCTCTTGCTCGCACGGATCGAGAGCGTCGCAGGTACTGACTCCGTGCCGACGGCGGCGGCTCACGCGATGCTCGTGCGAAGCACGCAGCCGGAACTGATCACCGCGGAGTACGTCGACCGGGCCAACATCAAGCCCTACTTCGGCAACAACTCGCAGCTCGCCGCGGGCATCCATCGCGAGATCACATTCGAGATGGAAATCGCCGGCGCTGGCACCGCAGGCGGAACGCCGGCGTTCGATTGCCTGCTGCGCGCCTGCGCGTTCGCGGCCAGCACGCCCAGCGGCTCGCCAGGGGAAAAGCAGTACCGGCCGGTCAGCGACAGCATCGAGACGGTGACGCTCTACGCCTACCTCGACGGCATCCGCTGGAAGATGCTCGGCTGCGTCGGCAACGTCTCGATGGCCTTCAACGCGAAGGGCATCCCGGTCTTCTCTTTCCGCTTCGTGGGCGAGTACCAGGCCGGCGCCGACGTGGCACTGCCAAGCGACGCGGACTACACCGACTTCGTCGCGCCGGTCACGGTCGGCAAGGTGTGGACGCCGACCTTCTCGATCCACGGCAACAGCGCGTGCATGTCGAGCCTGTCGATCGACATTGCCAACAACGCGATCTATCGCGACCTCGTGGGCTGCGGCGGGCCGCTGATCACCGACCGCAAGCCGACCGGCACGGCGGTCTTCGAGCTGCCGTCGATCGCGACCTATGCGTGGGACGAGGCGATCAAGAACAGCACGACCGGCGCGCTCAACTTCGTGCACGGCCGCGTCGCCGGGAACATCGTGCAGGTTCAGTGCCCGGCGGTGAGCTGCAATAACGCATCGATCACCGACCAG
>Ga0268298_10000565_pt1 | contig 47558 bp, 43 predicted proteins | sample WWTPWeurt_MetaG_FD_194462 | JGI IMG/M metagenome (GOLD analysis project Ga0268298, IMG submission 194462) | Activated sludge microbial communities from WWTP in Nijmegen, Gelderland, Netherland - WWTP Weurt | ecosystem: Engineered > WWTP > Aerobic digester > Activated sludge | place...
TCAATTCTTCCGGCGTGCCCAAGGCGGCCAGGCGGCCCCGGTCCAAGAGGGCCAGGCGCGAACAGCGCTCCGCCTCTTCCATCAAATGGGTGGTCACGAGCACCGTCACGCCTTCGCGCGAAAGCGTCGCCAGATACGTCCACACGTCCAGGCGGGCCCCCGGGTCCAGGCCCGTGGTCGGCTCGTCCATCAACAGCAGTCCCGGCCGGTGCAGCAGGCCCTTGGCGATCTCCGCCCGGCGCTGGAGCCCGCCCGACAAATGTTCCACCACGTCGCCGGCCCGATCGGCCAGTCCCACCCGCTCCAAAAATTCCATCGCCCGCGCCCGCAGGGGCGCGCCCGAGAGGCCGTAAAGCCGTCCCTGGTGGATCAGGTTTTCCAAGACGGTGAGTTTCTTGTCCAGGCTCGGGTTTTGAAAGACGACGCCCAGGGCCGCCCGCGCCGCGTCCGGTGAGCCGACCACGTCGCGGCCCAGCACCTCCGCCCGCCCCGCCGTCGGGGTCAGCGCCGTCGAGAGGATGCGAAAAAGGGTGGTCTTGCCGCCGCCGTTGGGGCCCAGCACGCCGAAGAGTTCCCCGGTCCGCACGTCGAAGGAAACGCCCGCCAGGGCCTCCCGTTCGGGGGACCGCCCCCGCGCGGGATAGACGTGCCGCAAGCTTTCAACGCGGACGGCGGCCGCGCTCACAGCCCGCTCCAGACCAAGGCCGTCAACAGCACCGGCAAATAGAAGACGGACGCCAAAAACAACCGCCGCGCCCGGGGCGCCGTCCGCTCCCGATGAAAGAGAACGCCCAGCGTCACCAACCCGGCGCCCAACAGAGCGGCCAACGTCCCGTAGAGTCCGCCGCCGCTCAAAAAAGCCGGCACCAGGCTCGCGACCAAGAGGGCCAGGGCGCCGAGCATCGCGTGAAGGGACGTCCCCCGTCCGTCGGGCTGGCGCACCGGCAACATGGCGAATCCCGCCCGGGAGTAATCGTCCTTGTAGAGCCAGGCCAGGGCGAAGAAATGCGGGAACTGCCAAAAGAAGAGGATCGCGAAGAGCACCGCGGCGCCGACGTCCAAGCGGCCCGCGGCGGCCGACCAACCGAACACCGGCGGCAACGCGCCCGCCACCGCGCCCACGAGCGTGTTCATCGTCGACACTTTTTTGAGCGGCGTGTAGGCCGTGAGGTACACCGCCGCGGTCACGGTCGCCAGCAGCGCCGTGAGGCCGTTCACGAAAAACGCGAGATAGGCAACGCCGCCGATCAAAAGGAGCCCCCCCACGAACAGCGCCTCGCCCGGCGAGACCCGCCGCGCGGGCAGGGGCCGCCGGTCGGTGCGCGCCATCAAGGCGTCGCGGTCCCGTTCCATGAGCATGTTGAGGGCGCAGGCCCCCGCCGACACCAGAAGGGTCCCCAAAGCCGTGTGACCCAGCCGGACGAAAGACACCGCCCCCCGGGCGGCCAACAGATAGCCGGCCAGCGCCGTCAAAGCGGCCATCAACGTGATGCCGGGTTTCGTGAGGGTCACGTAATCCTTCAAGCGATCGCCGTCGAACGCCCCGGGGAACCGCCGCCACGACAAAAGCCCCAGCGCCACGGAGAGTCCCAAGAGAAGCGCGCCGAGCACGACGTGCGCGGTGGCCCATCCCACCGACGATGCCGGGTGCGCCGGCCAGCCGGGGCCCAAAAAGCTCAACAGCGTCATCAACCCCAACAGGCATTGCGCGGCGAACACCCCCGCCAGCGCGACGGCCACGGTCCACAGGTCTTTCTCCCGCGCGTGGGACAAGGAAAGGCGGTGGAACGTCCAGCCGATGCACAGCAGGATCCCCCCGGCGTTCACCAAATGGAAGGACAGGGCGTGACCCGTGTGCCGCACGGTGGCCCCCAGGACCAATTGAAGGTACAGCGAACCCACCAACAGGAGGGCGATGTGCGGCAAGGGAATGTCCGTCCCGTCGGCGTCGGCGGCCGGTTCCCGTTTCCAGAGGGGCGACGTCCAAACGGCCAGGGCCACCGTGAGGCAGAAGAACGTCTGGGCGAGCGTGGCGTGGACGATGGAAACGGGCTTGGGCAACTTGAGCAGGACCGTGAGCCCCCCGAACACGCCCTGCAGGATCACGAGCGCCAGGGCGGCCCAGGCCGTCCGCCGCAGCCAGGCGCGCGGCTCGCGGCGAAAGGCGAGCGCCGTCGCAATGGTCAAGAGCCCCACGGCCGAGGCTGCCAGGCGGTGGCCGTGTTCGAACAGAATGCCGCCGATCAGGCGGGGCATGAGCCGGCCGTAGGACAGGGGCCAGTCGGGAACGGTCAAGCCGGAATGGGTGCTGGTGACGAGGCCCCCCAGACCGATGAGGACCAAGGTCGCCGAAGCGAGGGCCAGGGCGAAGCGATGGGGGACGGCGGAGGGCGGACGATCGTCCATGGTCGGGTTATTCCGCCCAGTCGTCCGCTTTCGGCGGGGCCAAACTGTGCAAATAGGCGATCAACGCGTCGATTTCGTCGTCGGTGAGAAACCCTTCCCAGGCGGGCATCGCGATCAACGGCGGCGGGCCCTGGGGGTCGGCGGGCTCCGACCGCCGCCCTTTCAAAATCCGCTCCTTCAACTCCGCGGGGGTGAAACCGTCCCGGGCGTGTTTGAGCCCCGGCACGGCGTTGCCGACGACGTTGTTGTTGGGGAACCCGCCCCGCCCGCGATCCCCGTGGCAGGCCACGCACCCGGCGCGGTTGTAGATCATCTCCCCCCGCTTCAACGGATCGTCCTTGACGGACGCGCCGTCCCAGGGGCGCTTTTGTTTGTAAGCCTCGCCCTTCAGGGAAGTCAGGTAAGCGATGAGATCGGCCCGCACGTTGTCTTTGAGTTTGAAGTTCAGCATGGTGGTTCCGGGCTTCCAGGCCGCGGGGTCCTTGAGCCAGAGGTCCATCCATTCGGCGGAATGCCGCAGGCCGACGGTGGTGAGGTCGGGCCCGGCCTGGCCGCCGCCCCGCTCGCCCACGCGGTGGCAGGTGACGCACCCCAAGGAGGTGAACCGCGCGCCGCCGCGCACCACCGGATCTTTGGAAGGGGCGCAGGCGGACAGCGCGACCGCCGCGACGACGAGTAAAATCGCGGGACGCATCTTACCGGTCGAAGACGGCGCCGACGTCGGCGCTTTGCACGTGTTCGGCGTAGCGGGCCAGCCAACCGCGCCGCACCTTGAGCTTGAACGGTTTCAGGGCTTTCGCCCGGCGTTTCAGTTCGGCGACCGGCACCAGGAGGTCCAACCGGCTCCGTCCCGCGTCCACGCGGATGCGATCGCCTTTCTTGACCAGCGCCAGGGGCCCGCCGGCGGCGGCCTCGGGCGACACGTGGCCGATGCAGAGGCCCCGGGTCCCGCCGGAGAATCGCCCGTCGGTGACGAGCGCCACCCGCAGGCCCGCGCCCATGATGGCGGCCGTGGGGCTCAGCATTTCCTGCATGCCGGGCCCGCCGCGGGGGCCTTCAAAGCGGATCACCACCACGTCGCCGTTTTTCACGCGGCCTTTCAAAATGCCGTCCAAGGCCTCGTCCTGGGACTCGAAGATCACCGCCGGCCCTTCGAAAGTCATCATGTCCGGGGCGACCCCGGCCGTTTTCACCACGCCGCCGCGCGGCGCGAGGTTGCCGAACAGCACGGCCAAACCGCCGGTTTTGCTGAAGGGGTTCTCCACCGTTCGGATCACGTTACCGTCGGGCGCCGGGGCGTCCTTGATCAAGTCCGCCAGGGTGCCCGTGACGGTGACGGCGCTCGTGTCCAGCCCCGCGTCGGCGCGGGCCGTTTCCTTCAAGATCGCCGCCACGCCGCCCACCCGATAAACGTCCTCCATGTGGACGTCCGGCCGCGACGGGCTCACCTTGCAAACGCAGGGCGTGCGGCGCGAGAGCGCGTTCAAGCGTTTCAAATCGTAGGGCACGCCGGCCTCGTGGGCCAGGGCCAGGGTGTGCAGCACGGTGTTGGTGGAGCCGCCCATGGCCATGTCGCAGATGAAGGCGTTGTCGATGCTCTTCAAGGTCACGATGTCCCGGGGGCGGATGTTTTTATCGATGCAGCGCTTGAGCGCGTGGGCGCCGCGGCGGATCAGCGCTTCCCGGGCGGGGTTGTCCGTCGGTTTCCCGTCGGGGCCGCGCACCTGGGCCGGCACGCTGCCGTTGCCGGGCAGGGCCAGGCCGATCACTTCGCCCAGGCAGTTCATGGAGTTGGCGGTGAACATCCCCGAGCAGGAACCGCAGGTGGGGCAGGCCTTCTCCGCCAGGTCGGTCAAAGCGCCCTCGGACATTTTCCCCACCGAATGCTTACCCACGCCTTCGAACACGGTGACGAGGTCCGACCCGCCCTCCCCGGCCAGCATGGGCCCGCCGGAAACGTAAACCGCCGGGATGTTCACCCGCACCATGGCGTTGTACATGGCGGGCACGATCTTGTCGCAGTTGCCCAGGCCGATCCACCCGTCGCACGGGTGGGCCGTGAGCACGGTCTCGATCTGGTCGGTCATGAGCTCCCGGCTCGGCAGGGAATACTTCATCCCGAAATGGCCCATGGCGATGCCGTCGTCGACGGCGCCGCCGATGTTGCAATACCAGACGTTGTAGCCCAGGGCCTTCAGTTCTTTCTCGAGCGCGTGGCCGAGGGGCTCCAAATGCGCGTGGCCCGGGATGTGGGTGGAATAGGAATTGACGACGGTGACGAAGGGTCTGCGCCGGTCGGCCACGGATTGGATGACGCCCGCCGCCTTCATGAGGGACGCCGCCGGCAACATGCGGGCGCCCTCGCCGACGATGCGGCTGCCGTAACGCCGAAGGTTGTCGATGCCGGGGTTGATCGAGTCGGAACCGCGTCGGGGCATAAAGTCCTCTCTGGGTGGTGCGCCGCGGGAGGCGACTTTCCCGCGCAAAAACAAAGATTACTATATCCCGAAATCGACGGAAAGACCGCCCCTCGGCGGCCCCCGGGCAAGAAACCCTTGAAAAGGAAAGGTTCTTCTGCTATGTTGAACTCGCTATGGCTTTGGGTTTCTCACATCACGGATTGACAACGCGGACCCAAAACCGCCGGTGCCGCACGCGACGCGCTGCTCGGCGTTCGTCGCTTGCGGCCCTCGCTTTTCTGGGCCTCGTCGCCGCCGTTCCGGCGCGGGCCTTCGACGACTTCGGCGACGCCGATTACACGAAAAAATGGGAAGAGTCCGAAACCAGCCCGTCCTGGATCGTCTCGCCGGCGCTCTACGGGGGCTTTCTGGATCCCCTCGACAATTACCCGCGCTTTGAGAGTTTCGTCAGCGGGGGCCTCGACCTTTACATCCGCCCCCCGCTCCCGCAGTTCCCCCGCTGGGCCGACAAACTGATGGGCCGAATCTCGCTGAATTATTTCCCCCTCAAGGTCCCCAAAGAGGTGCGGGGCGTGATGGAAGACATCTACTCCGTTGATTTCAGCGTTTTGTACAGAATCACCAAATTTACCGGTCGGCCGGAATACTCGCGTTGGGTGCCGTTCCTGGGCGGCGGCGTCGGGATCTATCAAGACGAGATCCGCACCAACCATCCCGCCCTGTCGGCCTACGGCGAACTCAAATCCCGGGAAACCTACATGGGGTTAAACGCCTCCGGCGGGTTTATGCTGCCGTGCCTGGGAAAACTCCGACTGATCCCGGAAGTGCGTTACCACGCTTTGAAAGTCGAACACGGCGATTGGGCGACCCACATCAGCTACCAGCTGGGCCTCGCTTATTGGATCCCGGACCGGATCGAGGAGTGACCATGACCCGATATCGCACCCTGGCCGCCGGCGCCCTTCTCCTCCTCGCGGGAGGTTGCGACCGTTTCGGCGACGGCCTCCTGGGCACCCCCCCGCCGCTCGACACCACGCTCACCCTCATGGGCGTAACCTACGACGTCACTCACTACCCGGATATCTCCGTGACCTTCACCCTCAACACCAACAGCGGCCCCGCGGAAACCCTCCAGCTCGGCAACGTGGCCATGGCGACGAAGGAATATGAAATCGACATCACGACCGACGTTCCCCCCGTCATCAACGGTTTTTCCCTCACCGAGGGCCCCACACCGGTGGTGGTCACGAAAATGGTCAAAGACCCGCTGAGCCTCGGCACCTACACGATTTCCTTCCGAACGAAGACCAACGGATGGTGGAGTTTCCTTTTGGCCTTCGACTACGGCGGATTGAAAACCGAGGTGCCCAGCCTGTTGAATTACAACGACATCTCGCTCCCCATTCTCCCCCCGGCCACGCCCGGCGGCGCGGGCGTGGTGACCGCCGCCGCATCGCCCGGAGGCGGGGGTTAGCGAGCGAGATTCATTAATTTGTTTTGTAGGGAATCGACAAAAAAACCCGCCCGAAACCCCGGCGGGTTTTTTATTTAAAGCCTACGTCGTTGAGCGCTTATCCGTAGCGGTACTGGACCCCAAAACCGCCGCGGGGCCAGTGGCATTGAATGTTGTCGAAGGGGCAGAGCATGCGGCAGGCGCCGCACTCGATGCAGTTTTCAAAGGACACCACGATTTTCTTCTGCGGGTCTTCCCAGCGGTACACCTGCGCCGGGCAGACGGTGGTGCAGGGCTTGTCGTGGCAACGGTCCCGGCAGACATCGCCGTTCTTGATGGAAATATGGGCCTGGTGGTCCGCCTTGTAGGTCAGCGTCCCGAGCTTTTCGTCGACGTTCACTTTGGGCAGATCGGCCACGTTATCCCCCGTGGGTCATTTTCCAGAGAAGCACGCGCATCTTCAGCGCGAGTTTCATCAGGGTGTATTCGTTTTTGAGCGTCAATTCGGTCTTGGCCAGTTCTTTGACGGCCGGGTTGCGCATGATCCGCTGGAGAATGGCCTTTTGAACGTCCCGCCGGGCGCGGCCGTCGACGGCGAAATAGTCCAGGGCGGCCTGGGCGAGCAGTTCGGGACCGTTGTTGACGATCTCCATGTGCTTTTCCACCATCGGTTCCAGGTCTTTGTGGTCGAACAGATCCGAAATGATGAAGGAATTCTGCAATTTCGTTTGATAGGCCTTCAACGTCGCGGCCGAAAAATCGCCCTTCTTTTTCGCCTCAATGACCGTTTCCCCCGCCATGCGCCCCGCGGACATGGCCAAATTGGACCCTTCCCGGTGGGACGCGTTCACCATCTGCGCGGCGTCCCCGGCGATCAAGAACCCGTCGGCGTAGAGGGGCGGCATGGAGTTGTAGCCCCCCTCCGGGATGAGATGCGCCGAGTACTCCAAGGATTTTGCGTCCTTCAAAAGCCGCTTCACCATCGGGTGGTTTTTGGCGTACTCCAGGAGGTCCGGCGGGCGGATGCCGGTCTTTTGGAAATGGGAGAGTTTCGCCCCGATGCCGAAGGAAATGGACTCTTTGTTCGTGTAAAGGAACGTGTACCCGAGCATCCCCTGGGTGTTGTCCCCGAACATTTCGATGGTGGTGCCTTCCCCCCGCTCCAAGTTAAAACGGTCTTCGAGTTTTTCCCGGGGCAACGCCAGCACTTCCTTGACGCCCAAGGCCACCTCGTCCGGCTTCCACTCGTCGAGAATCCCCAGGCTTTGGGCCAGCAGGGAGTTCACCCCGTCGGCCGCGATGACGACGTCGGCGTAAAGCTCGTCGCCTTCGCTGGTTTTGACGCCGACGACTTTGCCGTCTTTTTTGATGCCGTCCCGGACGGTCACCCCGGTGAACAACTGGGCCCCGGCCTCTTCGGCCTTTTTGCAAAACCATTTATCGAATTGGGCGCGGATGATCGTGTAGCAGTTGTGGGGTTCCTGGAGCCATTTTTCGGATTTGAAACCCACCTGGAAAGCGGAGTCCTTGGAGAGGATCCAGATCTTCTGCTCCGTGATCGGCCGCTCCATGGGGTTCCCGGGCTCCTTCCAAAAGCCGGGGACGATCTCATCGAGCATTTTGGTGTAGAGCACGGCGCCCTGGACGTTTTTGGCGCCGGGGGCATCGCCCCGCTCCAACAGAACGACGTTCAGCCCCGCCCGGGCCATGGTGATGGCCGCGGCGGTGCCGGCCGGTCCGGCCCCCACCACAATGGCGTCGAATTTCTCTTCGGTCATGTTAAATCGTCACGGGCGCCACTTGGCGCGCGGCCTGTTCGAGATCCTGGGGCGTGAAGGGTTTGGAAAGGAACCCTTTCACTTGTTTGAATTTGGAGAACATGTCTTGGGTGAACTCCAGCGCCGTGACGACGATCACCGGCAGGTTCTTGAGGTTTTCGGCGGCGGACATTTTAAGCAGAAGGGAATGACCGTCCATCCCCGGCAGCATGACGTCGAGCAGGAGCATGTCGACTTTTTCGCGGGAGAGGGTCTCCCAGGTCGCGGGCCCCGTGGCGGACTCCAGGACGGCGTACCCGCTCCGCTCCAAAACCGCCCGGGCGAGATCCCGGATATTGGCTTCGTCGTCCGCGATCAGGACCCGGGCCATGGGGAATTATTTCTCGTAGAGTTCTTTGTAGCGGCTCGGGTTCTTGGCTTTGAAATCCGCCAGCAACTTTTCGCGTTGGGTTTTCCAGGCGGCGGCGTTCTTGCCGGACTTCCGCTGTTCGCTGTCGAAAACCAGAAAGCGGTAAACCGCTTTCCCTTCCGTTTCAGAAATTTCGCAGCCGGGCTTCGCCATCATGCGTTTCACGTAGCGTTGCCAAATGTCGTTTTCCACCTGCCAGACGTTGGGCTTCGAGAACATGTCCTTGTTGGCCCCTTGAAGGCGGACCAAATTGGCCGCTTTCTCCTCTTTTTTCCCGGGGACCTCGAAAAATTGGCTGTTCAAAGGACGCGCCGACGAATGGCATTTGGCGCATTTGACGAGGAGAACCTCTTTGTAGGCTTTCACGTGCTCCGCCGGGTAGGACGCCAACTGGGCGTCGGTCAATTTTTCCGGACCAAAATCATTGGCGTAAGGGCTCGCGAGGGCTTTTTTTCGTTCCGCCTCAAAGGCCGACTCCGCCGAGGCCAGTCCGGCGCCCACCGCCATCGCCGCGACGAAAAATCCAAAGGTTTTTTTCATGATTGTCCTCCGTTGTTCCTTCCCGTAAGCTTACCAGTCCTCGTCTTTTTCCGCAATGCTGAACAAATAAGTCAACAAATCGTCCATCTCCGGCCCCTTGATTTTTTCTTTCCAGGAGGGCATGTAGAGCGACGGGGTCGGCCCCCGGGGGTCCTTCTTGTCGACGGGGGAAACGCCTTTTTCGATCTTTTCCTGCAGCTCGGGACGCGTGTAGGTGCCGACCACCTTGGTCAAATTGGGCGTGGTGTTGTTGACGTAGTTGAAATTACGGACACCGCCGGTGCCGTCGGGGGCGTGGCACCCGCCGCACCCGTATTTTACGTAGACGGCGCGGCCGCGTTCGACCGCGTTCCGGTAGGCCGGCGCGGGCCGGGGCGCCGCGGGCGCCAGGAACTCGGCCGGGATGCGGTCCGACCCCAAGGCCAGCACGTAGGTGGTCAACGCGTCGGCGTCCTCGGCCGACAAATTAAAGAACGGCATGCCCGAGGGCGGAACCGGTTCGTCGTTGTGTTTCCCTTCGGGATCGCCGGGGACGAGCGTCCACGGGTCCCGGACGAAGTGCAGGCGGATCCAGTTTTCCAGCGTCCGCTCTTCGTGGGACAGCCCGGTGAAGCTAAAATCGATGCGGGACAGGGGCTTGTCGGCCGTTTCCTCGGCCAAGTCGACCGAAATGGGGCCGCCCTGACCGTGGATTTGATGGCAGCCGATGCACCCGCTCTTCTGGAACAGGGCTTCGCCCTTGCGCCAGTTCACCGTGAAGGGCATGGCCTTTTCGTCCCACAAATTGGAATGGCACTTGGCGCAGGAGGCTTCCAAAACCGCGCCCTTCCGCATCGGGTCCTCCCAATGCTTGACGGGCCCGTGGGCCGCCCGGGCCGTGGTGGCGAGGCCCTGGCCCTCGTGGCACACCGTGCAACCGAATTTATCGGCCGGGTGGGACCGGTGGATGTCGCTCGGGCGCGCTTTGAACGGGGGATCGTCGTAAACGGTTTCCTGCGTCGGCGACAGCACCGTGTCGTACCCCAGGTGGCAGGTGATGCATCGGTCGTAACGGTCCAGGGCCGTCACCATCAATTGGCGCAATTTGATCCCTTGGCCGCGCAGGAGGGCCAGGTGCTTGTCGACGTGGGCCGCGTCGGGGGAGGCTTTTTTCTCTTCCTTCAGCCGTTTGATTTCCCGGGCGTAAAACTCTTTTTGAACGCCCTTCCATTCGCGGCGGTGGTCCTTCACGACGGCGGCGGCCAACAAAAGGACCAACACCACGTTGCCCCCCACAAAAAGGTTTCGCAGGGTGAAATAGCGGGTGAGCAGAAGCTCTTTGAGGCTCATAGGTTCAGGTTGATGGCCGGCAGACTGAGAATGTATTTGATGTTAAAGCCCATGCGGGCGCCCATCTTCAGGATCACGCCGAGCATCATCAAGAGGAGCAACATCGTCGTCACGTACTGCACGGGGCTCTGGGGCGATGTCCGGAGGAATTTCTGCGGCAGCAGGAACCCCATGAGCACGACGATGAACAGCACGACCGCCACGTAGGCGATTTCCGTCGGGCCGAACTGGGAGATGTTTTTGCCGATGAAATCGTGGTGCCGCAGGAACACGTGGGCGACCTTGGCGGCGACGCCGACGAACAGGGAGGCCACCGCCGTCACCCACAGCGCGCGGCGGAAGGGGATCTCTTTATGGATGAGTTTGGGCAGGGCCAGCCCCGCGCCGAAATAGGCGCCGATCATGCCGCCCGCGGCGGCCAAGGCCGCGCCGATGCCCAAAAAGCCGGGGATTCGCAGACCCGGCGTTTTTTGGCTCGAGAAAAAGACCCCGGCCTTGTCGGTCAAATCGACCAGGACCAGGCTCCAGGAGGGCGGCGGCAGGGATTTGTGGATCTCCCAGGACTCCCAGGGCCAGTACCAGCTCCAGTTGGGCCCGCGCAGGACCGTCCCGATGAAAATCAAAACGAACCAGAGCCCGACGCCGAAGAGGAAAACAGTGTTGGCGAAGGGGCGCTCCTTGACCGAATAATAGCCCACGCCCCGTTTGGCGTCCGGGTCGACGTAGGGAATGGCCATGAGCCCCATCATGATCACGCCGGGCAGCACGACGCCCGCGAGCCAGGGGTCAAAATAGACGAGCAGTTCTTGAAGCCCCAGGAAGTACCAGGGGGCCTTGGACGGGTTGGGGGTGACGCCGGCGTTGGCGAGCTCCTCCAGCGGGGCGTTTTGCAACACGGACCACGCGATCAAGAACACCAGCATCAACACCGCGCCGATGTATTCGCGCACGACGAGATTGGGCCAGACTTCCATCTTTTTCTCGGGCGCGTCGCCCGGGAGCGGCGCGGCCGAGAAACCGTCCTTGCGGATGCGCCAGAAGTGGACGATCATGAGCGCCCCGGCGACCACCGGCACGGCCACGCAGTGCAGCACGTAAAAACGGATCAGGGTGTTGGCCCCCACCGAGGTGCCGCCCAGAAGGGCGAACCGCGCGTCGTTGGCGTTGGTGATGCCCAGAAGGTTCGAGAAGGGCCCCTCGGCGCCCGCGAAGGGGGTCGCGCTCGCCATGTTGGTCCCGACGGTGACGGCCCAGAGGGCCAACTGGTCCCAGGGCAACAAGTACCCGGTGAAGGAGAGGAAGAGCGTCACCACCAGCAACACCACGCCGATGCCCCAGTTGAACTCCCGGGGCGTCTTGTACGCCCCCGTCAGGAACACCCGCACCATGTGCAAGATGACGAGCAACACCATCGTGTGCGCGCTCCAGCGGTGGAGGTTGCGCAGGAACATCCCGAGGGACACGGCGAATTCGAGGTCCTTGATGTCCCGGTAGGCCAGTTCCACCGACGGGCGGTAATAAAACATGAGCAAGAGGCCGGTGACCGTCAGGATCATGAACAGGCCGAAGGACAGGCCGCCCAGCCCCCAGGTGTAGGTGAACCGCACCGCGCGCTGGCGGATGCGCGCCGGGTGCAGGTGGAGCCAGACGTTGCCCAGGATGTGCTGGGCGCGGTCGCGGGAGGTGTCTTTCCAGGTGCCGCCCCGGAACATGGAGCGCCAGATCTGGCTGTTGATCAATTTGTCTTTGGCTTCTTGGAGGGAGGGCATCAGACCGTCACGTGGAACGAGCCCTTGTCACGGAACCCGGGGCGGTTTTCCATTTGGGATTTGTCGATCACGAGGTCCCCGTCGGGAGTGACGTCCACCGCGCAACGCCAGAGGGGCTTCGGCGCGGGACCGGCCACAACATCGCCGTCGACGTTGAAGTTGGACCCGTGGCAGGGGCAACGGAAGCGCGACTCCGCCGGAAACCAGTTGGGCGTGCACCCCAGGTGCGTGCAGCGCGACCACAGGGCGTAGACGCCTTTCTCGTCGCGCACCACCCAGACGCGCTCTTTTTTATTGATGGTGACGCCGAGGGGCAGATCGGCGGCCTTGCCCATTTTGAAACGCTGGGACGGTTCGTACAAAACGTTGGGCAGCATGAAGCGCGCGCTCGCGCCGAGGCTCCCCGCCACGAAGGCGCCGAAGGCCGCCCAGGCGCCGGCCAACAGGCCGCGGCGGGTCAGCTCCGGGTTCAAGAGGGGGGTGGTTTCCTTGGGTTCGTCGTGTGGTTCGGTCATGATCGCCTAATAGGAAATTGTGAAGGGCGAAGCTTACAAGTTACCGAGGTTCCGTGTCAATCAGCCGACGCCGGCCAGCGTCGACTCGACCGTTTCCTTCAGTTGGGTAAAGGTGAACGGTTTGGCCAAATACGCCTGAATCGACCGGCCGATGTGCTCCCGCACCCGCCATTCCTCGCAGACGGTGCAGAGGATGATGGGCCGGTGCGGCCAGCGGTGCTTCATGGCGATGGCGGTTTCGACGCCGTTCATGCCCGGCATGCGCAGGTCCATGATCACCAAATCCACGGGGCGGATCTCCAACAGCGTCAGCGCCTCCTCGCCGGACGCGGCGACCATGGCGCTGTAGCCGTGGGCGGCGAGGGCCTCCTGCATGACCTCGCGGATGGACGGGTCGTCCTCGACGATCAAAACGGTGCCGTTCATCGCTCCAGCTCGCTGTGCCAATAGGCGTTGTCGACGAACCGCTGCCAGGACTGGCGCACTTTGAAATTGGACTTAAAGACGAGCGACGCCGGCCCTTTCCAGCGGGGCCGGGTGGGCAAAATGAGCAGGCGCATGCCCGCCTCGTCCGGCGTGCGGTTGGCCTTTTTTAAATTGCACGGGATGCAGGACGTGACGATGTTTTCCCAGGTGGTGGAGCCGTCGCGGCTGCGGGGCACCACGTGGTCGAGGTTCAGGTTTTCGGTGGAAAACTTTTCGCCGCAGTAACAACAGCGGTGGCCGTAATGGTCGTAGATGTTGCGGCGGGTGAATTTCACCTGGCTCTGAGGCAGCCGGTCGAACACTTTGAGGGCGATCACTTCCGGGATGGCCAAGGAAAAGCGTTGGGTGCGGATGAGACCGGTGGGGTGCTGGGCTTTGGAGGCGGTGAGGGCGCGCCAATCGTCGAAGGTGTAGGTCCGGTATTCCTCGTCGACCACCTGGGCGTGGTCCAAATAAAGCAACGTCAGCGCCCGCTTGAGCGAGGTGACATGGATGGCGTAAAAACGCCGGTTAAGGACCAGAACGTCCGAACTCACGACTCCTCCCTCCCTGGGCGATCGTGCGGCAACGGCAAATCGGGACCCGGGGCGGCGGCGAAGGCGGTCAACCCTCCAGCGTGTCGTGGCTCACGGATTCCACCTTGACCCCCTGGCTTTTGAGCCAGGCGGTGGCGGCGTCGAGGAGGGCGGCGTCGCCTTCCAATTCCAGGACGCTTTCGCCCGCGGTTTCCGTGATCTTGGCGCGGCGGACGTTGAACACGATGTCAAATTTTTTGGACAGCTCCCAGGTGAGGGGCTTTTGGACGAGGTCTTTCGGGAAAATAAGGTGGACGCGGCGCTTCATCGGCCCCCCGCGATGGCGGGGACGATGCTGACTTCGGCCCCGGCGGCCACGGTCGTCTTGGCCCCGTCTTTGAAGCGGATGTCCTCGCCGTTCACGAACACGTTGATGAACCGGCGGATCTGGCCGGTTTCGTCGCAGAGCCGTTCTTTGAGGCCGGGAAACGCTTTGTCGAGGCTGACGATGACGTCGGCGACCGTCGCGCCCTCCACGTCGACCACGGCCTGGTCTTTGGTCAAACGGCGGAGCGGGGCGGGAATGCGAACTTTGGCGGCCATCGAAAGTCTCCTTTGGGTCAAACCGCGACGGGGGGCCGCGCGAGGCGCTCGTAGAGCCCGCGGAATTCCGCGAGGTGCGGCGCGATCTCGTGCACGGGCGCCGTGCGCCCGGCGACGGCCTCCATCGTTTTGAAACCGTTGCCCGTGATGTAACCCACCACGAGCTCGTCGGCGGAGATCCTACCACTCGCCGCGAGCTTTTTCAACACGGCCACGGTCACGCCGCCGGCCGTTTCGGTGAAGAGCCCCTCCGTGCGGGCCAGGAGGCGGATGCCCTCGATGATCTCCTCGTCGGTGGCGGTGTCGGCGGCGCCGTGGGTGTCCATCACGATGCGGGACGCGTAGGGCCCGTCGGCCGGGTTGCCGATGGCCAGGGACTTGGCGATGGTGTGGGGCCGGACGGGGCGGACCACGTCGGTCTTTTCGCGCACGGCCGTCGCCACCGGGGCGCAGCCCTCGGCCTGGGCCACGGACATCCGCGTCTTGTGCTTGGGGATCAGGCCGAGCATTTCAAATTCTTTGAGGCCCTTGTAAATTTTGGTCAAAAGCGACCCCGACGCCGCGGGCACCACGCAATGGTCCGGCGCCCGCCAGTTCAACTGCTCGGCGGTTTCAAAACCCAGGGTCTTCGACCCTTCGGAATAGTAGGGGCGAACGTTCACGTTGACGAAGGCCCATTTGTGGTTGTCCGCCACTTCGGCGCAAAGGCGGTTGACCTCGTCGTAATTCCCCCGCACCCCGATCACCACCGGGTCGTAGATCCCGGCGCCGACGATTTTGCCCGCCTCCAGGTCCGCCGGCATGAAGACAAACGTCTTAAACCCCGCCGCCGCGCCGTAGGCGGCCACCGCCCCGGCCAGGTTCCCGGTGGAAGCGCAGGCCACGGTGTCAAAGCCCAGCTCCCGCGCGCGCGACAGGGCCACGCTCACCACCCGGTCTTTGAACGAATAGGTGGGGTTGACCGAGTCGTTCTTGATGAACAGATTGTTCAATCCCAGGGCGCGCCCCAGGTTCTTGGCGTGAAAGAGCGGCGTCATGCCCTCGTGGATCGACACGACGTTATCGGTCTCCACGGGCAGCAGGTCCCAATAGCGCCACAGGGTGTGGGGGCCCGACTCGATCTTGGCCCGGGTCAATGACCGTTTGATGAAGTCGTAGTTGTAGTCGACTTCCAAAGGCCCGAAACAAAATTCGCAGACGTGGATGGCCTTGGCGGGGTAGAGCTCCCCGCATTCCTTGCATTTCAACCCTTTGATTTTCGTCGACATCGTCCTCTCCAAATAAAAAACCCCCAAGCAGAGCCCGGGGGTATGATCCGTTTTCTTATCGCGCCCATTCAGGGCCGGCGTTGGCACCGGCGGGGGTTGGCCCCGCGGTTGCCGTGGGTTCGTCGGGCTCTGTCCCTCCCCCACTCTGGATAAGAAAGCTTTATTTTATAATACCCGACAAATTCCGTCAATGATCCCTTTCCCCGTCACGGGCGCGGCAGCCGAAGGGCGTGCCGCTTGAAGGCCCGCGCGGCGGTTTGGTAATAAGCGACGGCTTCGTTCATCCGGTCGGGGTCGATCGGGGCCGGGGTCGCCGCCTCCGTGTCGGGGTCCACGCGATAAGATTCCACGCGTTGCTTCGGCGACAAGATGGTGAGGATTCCGTCGCGGACGTACCCCAACCGCTGATAATTGCTGATGAAAGCCCGTTCCAGCGCCGGACCGGGCTCAAAAAACGATTTCCCGAAAAAATGGTCGTCCCCTTTCCGGCCCAGGACCTCCACCAACGTGGGCATGAGGTCGATCTGGCTGGCCATCCGGTTGTCCACCCCCGGGCGCACGATCGCCGGTCCATAGAACAGAAGCGGAATTCGATAGTTTCGCAGGGGCAACTTCGTTTTTCCCGAGGCCGAGGCGCAGTGATCGGCCGTGATGACGAACAACGTGTCGGCGAACCACCGCCGCGCCGCGGCCGCGCGGAGAAACGCGCCGATGGCGTGATCGGTGTATTTCACGGCCCCGGCGCGCCCCCCCGGGGACGGGATGTCGATGCGTCCATCGGGGTACGTGAAGGGACGATGGTTGGACGTGGTCATGACGTGGGCGAAAAACGGCCGGCCGCCCCGGTCGGCGTCGTCCAAAACCCGCAGCGTGTTCGCGAACAGGGATTCGTCGGCGACCCCCCAGATGTTGGCGAAAGGGATCGTGTCCTTGGGGAAACCGGACCGATCGACGATCTCGTAATCGTTGCTCCCGAAATAGGCGTTCATGTTGTCGAAAACCCCGTACCCGCCGTAGATAAAGAACGTGTCGTACCCTTGCCGTCGAAGAACGCCCCCCAGGGTGGACAGATGGTCGTTGTCCGGCCGACGGACCACCGATTGCCCCGGAACCGGGGGGATGCCGAGGGACAACGCCTCCAACCCCCGGACGGTGCGCGTGCCGGTCGCGAAAACGTTTCGAAACAAAAGGCCCCGGCGCGCCAGATCGTCCAGGCGCGGGGTCCATCCTTTGTCGGAGCCGTAGGCGCCGAGGAACGACGCCGACAGGCTCTCCACCGAAATCAAAACGATGTTGCGCGGGCGCCGTCGAAAGGGCAGCGGGTCCTGGGCTTCGTCGAACATGTCCGCGCCGATCGACGCGGACAAGGGAACGCGCTCGACGCCCAATCTTTTAAGCACCGCGTCGGCCTCGGTCTGCGGCATCGTCCGGTAGAATTTGTCGTAATCCAGCTCGTTGCGCCGCAAGGCCGCCGCGAACGTGAACCACCCATTGCCCGAGATTTCATCGGCGTAGGCGTTGTCCGACCCCTCCATCTGATCGATGGTCCCGACCCAGGCCACGCCGGCCAGGGCGAGCCCCCCGAGGGTCGCCCGAATCCCCCGCCGAAGAGGCGTCGCCGGCGACAGCGATCGCGGAAACGCCCGGCGAAGACCGGCCACAAGCGCCGTCGCGGCGGCGGCCACGGCGACCAAAATCACGCCCGTGGGGTAGGACTCCCGCATGTTGCCCAGGACCTCGGTCGTGTACAAAAGATAGTCCACCGCGATGAAATTCAACCGCGTCGAAAACTCATTCCAAAACGCGATCTCAATCGCGGCCCCCATCAAGAGGCCCGCCGCCGCCACCCACACCCCTCCCGTCTCCCACCGGGCGGCCGCGGGCTTTCGTCGCCAGGACGTCGGGACCGCGGCTTCGTAGAAACAGGCGGGCGCCGCCATCGCGCCGGCCACCAACACGTCGAACCAAAACCCCTTCACGAACGTCAAGGGCCAAAGAGACGGCGGCACCAAAGCGGGGCCGGACAGACAAAGCAAAACCACCCGGGTCGCGGTGAAAGCCCCCAGCGCGGTCAAGAACAACGGGAGAGAGATGTTGCCCATCTGTTATTGGCGCCTCTGGAAATAATCCGGAAGATGTTCCGGCGCCGCTCCGAAGGAATCCGAGAGCGGAGACAAAATGGCCACTCCTTTTGGAACCAGATCGACCGACAGCCCCCGCCCTCGGCGCGGCTCGCCGTCCAAGTGATACGGTTGATCGCACGAAAAGTCCAAGCGAATTTTCGCCGCTTTGTAACGGGCGAAGGGGCGACCGGAAGGAAACCGCCCAAGGAACATCCGCGCCACCCCCGGCGCGACGCGCCACCAGGGCGCGGCGTCCACGGTCACGACGTCAAACAGCCCGTCGTCAAACACGGCACCCGGGGCGATGCGCAGCCCCGCCCCGAACTGCGGCCCGTTCGCGATCGCGACCATCAACGGCGTCAATTCGATTTTTTCGTCCCCGAGCGTGAGGACGGCGGGTTCGGGTCGGAAGCGACGGTATTCCCGCAGGGCCAATCCCACGTAGGGCCAAATGCCCCGCCGCCCCCCCTTTTGGTTGTCGGCGTAAGCCGACGCCACCCGGGCGTCCAACCCGACCCCCGCCACGTTGAAAAACAGTTCTTCGTTGACCCGGCCGACGTCCAGACGGTGGACGCCGGACTTCAGAAGCGCGCGCACGGCGTCCTCGACGCGACGGGGAACGCCCAGCGCGCGGGCGAACCCGTTGCCCGACCCGGTGGGAACGATCCCCAAAACGGCGCGGCTTCCGATCAACCCGGCGGCCACGTCGCGAAAGGTGCCGTCGCCGCCCACGGCGACGACCACGCCCGCGCCGGCGGACGCGGCCCGCCGGGCCAAAACCGTTCCGTGGCCCGGCCCTTCCGTTCGTCGGACCTCGAAGGCGTGACCGGCCGACGACAAGACCCGCCGCACGGTCCGTTCGACCCCGTTCGGATCGCGCGCCGGCCCCGAGGCCGGGTTGACGATGAATTGGAAATTCAAGGAAACCGCCGCGGGCGGCCCGCGGCGATTGGGGCCGCCGGACGGTCAGCGGAGAGGCTTTTCACCAAGCCCGACGGCGGGGAAAGGAAAGATTAAACATCCGTCTTTAATTTTATCGCTTTTCGACACAGGTCCCAATAGGCGCAATCGCGTCGGCAGGCGTCTTTGATCCCCACGGAAATATTGGCCTCGCACACCTTGTAGTTGTGGGCGATGCGGGCGATGGCCTGGATCGCCCCGGGAGACGGTTTTAAGAAAACCATTCCCGCGTGGGTGCCCGACGGATCTTTTTCGACCCAGACGACCTTGGCCCGCAAACGAACGCCTTCCAGCGGGCCGGGCAGCTCCAACAGAACCCAAAATTGTTTGCGCTTTCGCACCTTGGCGCGCAGAAGAGCCGCCACCCCTTCGGTGGATATGTTCAGGATTTCCCCGTCGATGGGCGGTCGGTTGCGGCGAATCAACCCGATGGGATAAAACGCGGCCAGTCGTCCGTGTTCAATGCGAATAGGAACGCGATAAGCTTTGCGGCGATCGACTTCCATGGGCCCCTCCAGCAAACGGTATCCAGCTCGTGGTGTGGGTAGGTATAAGTGCGTTTGATAAGCCCACGAAGCGGAGGGACCTTCCAACCCTACCCCGAAAACCCCCCGTTTTCCAGGGGAAACAAAAAAGCGGCGCCCCCCTCTCGGGGGCGCCGCTTAGAAAAGCTATTGATTTTCAGCTATTTTTGAACTTTGGAGGGGTCCGCCGAGATCTGCAGTTCCACGCGGCGGTTCTTGCTGCGGCCCTCTTCAGAGGTGTTCGGGGCCACCGGGCTGGCTTCCCCCATGCCCACGGCTTCCACAGCCGCGGCGGGAACGCCCCGCCCCACCATGGACAATCGAACGGCCTGGGCCCGTTGCAGGGAAAGGTTTTGGTTGTAGGCGTCGCTGCCCCGGTCGTCCGTGAAACCGACCACGATGATCTTATTCTCCGGGTATTGCTTCAAAATGTCGGAGATCTGGTTCACGCTGTCCGACGCCACGGGCTTCAGGTCCGCCTTGGCGGTGTCGAACAACAGGTTGTTCTTCAGGGTGGTGACGATCCCGTTTTCGGTGCGGCGGGTCTCGGCGATCTTCGCCAACTCCTGCGCCTGCTTGTCGAGACGGTTGCCGATGGCGCCGCCCATGAGGCCGCCCAACAAGCCGCCGAGCAGGGCGCCCTTGTCGCGGTTGCCCGATTGGTGGCCGATGATGGCGCCCACGGTGGCGCCGGCCGCCGCGCCCGCGCCCGCGCCGATGGCGGTGCGTTTGCCCGGGGTGGCGCACCCGGCGACCAACAAAAGAGACAACAAACCAGCAATCTTCTTCATGACAGAACCTCCGTTATTGAGAAATCAAATCTGTGGAACGGCCAGCTTTTCCTGCAGCAGGCGTTGGACCGTTTGGGGATTGGCCCGGCCGCCGGATTTTTTCATCACCTGGCCCACCAGGGCGCCCACGGCACTGGCCTTGCCGCCCTTCACGTCGGCGACAATTTTCGCGTTGGCGGCGATCACCTCGTCCACCCAACCGGCGATGGCCCCGGGGTCGTCCACCTGCACGAGACCCTTGGCCTTCACGATGGCCTCGGGGTCGCCGCCGGCGGTAAACATCGTATCAAAAACCGTCTTGGCCGCCTTGCTGTTCAACGTCCCCTTTTGGACCAGCCGCACCAGCGCCCCCAGTTGGCCGGGCGACACGGGCGACTCCTCGATGGTTTTCTTGAGGCCGTTGAGCCGCCCGAGCAGTTCCGTGGTCAGCCAGTTGGTCAGGGGTTTGGCGGCGTCCTTCCGCTCGGCCGGGGCCAGGGGCCCCAGGGCGGCTTCAAAAAAGTCCGACAACGTTTTCTCCCCCGTCAACACCCCGGCGTCGTAGGCCGACAGGCCCCATTCCCCCTGGTAGCGCGCCCGGCGCGCCTCGGGCAGTTCCGGCAGGGCGCGCCGCTGTTCCTCGATGAAATCCTTGGACAGCTCCAGAGGCACCAGGTCGGGGTCGGGGAAATAGCGATAGTCGTGGGCCTCTTCCTTGGACCGCATGGAGCGCGTGCTGGCTGTGTCCTGGTCCCACAGGCGGGTTTCCTGCACCACCCGGCCGCCGCCCGTGACCAACTCGATCTGCCGGGCGATCTCGTGGGCGATGGCGTCGCGCACGCTCTTGATGGAATTCATGTTTTTCACTTCGGCCTTGGTGCCCAGGGCTTCCTGCCCGACGGGGCGGATCGAGACGTTCGCGTCGCAGCGCATGGAGCCCTTCTCCATGTCGCAGTCCGACACGCCGACGTAGCGCAAGAGCGTCCGCAGGGTGTCCAGATAGGCGCCGGCCTCCTCGGGAGACCGCAAGTCCGGCTCCGAGACGACTTCCATGAGCGGCACGCCGGTGCGGTTCAAATCGACGAGCGAATAGTCCAAGGCGCGGCTGCCCACGGCGTGGAGCAGCTTGCCCGCGTCTTCTTCCAGGTGGATGCGGTGGATGCGGATCCGCCGCGCGGGCCCGCCGCCCGGGGCGATGTCGAGCGTGCCGTTGATCGCCAGCGGCAGGTCGTACTGGGAAATCTGGTAGTCCTTGGGCAAATCGGGGTAGAAGTACTGCTTGCGGGCGAAGGTCGACCGGGGGTTGATGGAACAGCCCACCGCCAAGGCCGCGCGCACGAGGCCCTCCACGGCGCGGCGGTTCAACACCGGCAGCACGCCGGGGTAACCGCAGCACACGGGGCAGATCTGGCTGTTGGGCTCGGCCCCGAAGGTCGTGGGGCAGCCGCAAAAGATTTTGCTCTCGGTCTTGATCTGCACGTGGACCTCGAGCCCGATGACCGCTTCGAATGTCGTCATTTCGCTCCCAACAATATTTTCAAAATGTCCTTGTCGGAGGGGTAGGTCACCCGCCGCCCCACCTCGGCCAAGTCGCACCAGGCCGTCGCCAAGACTTCCTCGGGGTCCGGGGCGCCGTCGAGGCCGTCGGGGGCCATGCGGAACCAGTGCACCACCTTGTCGATGGGTTCCCCGCCCCGCCTAAATTGATACCGCACGTCCAAAAGCGGCCCCACCACCCGGCAGCGCCAGCCCGTCTCTTCCCAGACCTCGCGCCGGGCCGCGTCTTCCGGCGATTCCCCGTTTTCCAGGTGCCCCTTGGGAAAAGTCCACAATTCCCGGCCCTCCAGGTTCCGCACGCGGATCATAAGGAACCCCTCGGGGCCCTGGACCACCCCGCCCGCCGACACTTCCCGCCGGGCGTTCAAGCCGCCACAGGCGGCGTGCGCACCCAGTCCGTGGCTTTCTCGTAGGCCGCGGCGGCCGCCAACAGGGTTTCTTCGTCGAAGGGCTTGCCCAACAACTGCAGGCCCACGGGCAAGTTGTCCTTCGTGAAGCCGCAGGGCAAGGACAGCCCGGGCACCCCCGCCAAGTTGCAGGAAATCGTGAACACGTCCGACAAATACATTTGCAGCGGATCGCTGGATTTCTCCCCGGCTTTGAACGCCGCCGTCGGGGTCGTCGGCGTGGCGATCACGTCGACGGACTCAAAGGCCTTGTCGAAATCCCGCTTGATGAGCGTCCGGACTTTTTGCGCCTTCAAATAGAACGCGTCGTAATAGCCCGACGACAGGGCGTAGGTGCCGAGCATGATCCGGCGCTTGACCTCCGGGCCGAACCCCTCGTCCCGGGAAAATTCGTACTGCTGGAGCAGGTTCTCCGCCTTCGTCGAGCGATGGCCGTAGCGGACGCCGTCGAACCGCGCCAGGTTGGCGCTCGCCTCGGAAGGGGCCAGGATGTAATAGACCGACAGCCCCGCGTCGGTGTGGGGCAGGGAGATTTCCACGACCTGGGCCCCCAAGCCCTCCAGGGTTTTGACCGCGTCGCGGACGGCCTTTTCCACAACCGGGTCCATGCCGTCGATGAAATATTCCTTGGGCAGGCCCACCCGCAATCCCTTCACGCCGCGCGTCAACGCCTTCGAGAAATCCGGCACCGGCACGGGCGCCGACGTGGAGTCCTTGGGGTCGTGCCCCGACATCGCCTGCAGAAGAAGCGCCGCGTCGGCCACGTCGGTGGAAAAGGGCCCGATTTGGTCCAGGGACGAGGCGAAGGCCACCAGGCCAAACCGCGACACGCGCCCGTAGGTGGGCTTGAGCCCCACCACGCCGCAGAGGGCGGCCGGCTGGCGGATGGACCCGCCCGTGTCCGACCCCAGGGAGACCGGCGCCAAACGCGCCGCCACCGCGGCGGCGCTTCCGCCCGAGGAGCCGCCCGGCACGCGGGTCGGGTCCCAGGGGTTGCGGGTGGTGAAGTACGCCGAATTTTCCGTCGACGACCCCATCGCGAACTCGTCCAAATTGGTTTTCCCGATGAAAACCGCCCCCGCCGCCCGCAGCTTTTCGATCACGGTGGCGTCGTAGTTGGCGGTGAAATTTTCGAGGATCTTGGACGCGCAGGTCGTTTTGATGCCGGTCACGCAGAGGTTGTCTTTGACGGCCACGGGCACGCCCGCCAGGGGGCCCGGGGCCTCGCCCCGGGCGATTTTTTCGTCCACGCGCCGGGCCTGTTCCAGCGCGGCCTCGGCCGTCAGGCACAAAAACACTTTGAGCGAGGGGTCGAGGGCCTTGGCCCGGTCCAGGAACGCCCGCGCCACATCAACGGCGGAAAGCTCCTTGGCCCGCACGCGGCGGGCGATCTCCCGGGCGGTCAGCGCGTGGAGCGCGCTCACTCGATGACCTTCTTCACTTTAAAGTAGACGTCTTCGCGATCGGGCGCGTTGGCCAAAATCGATTCGGGGTTGGCAAAGGGGGCCGCCTTGTCCCCCCGCCACACGTTGGACAAAGGCACCACGTGGCTGGTGGGCGGCACGTTCGCGACGTCGTATTTGGCGAGCGCCTGGATGTGCTCCAGAATGCGGCCCAACTGCCCCCGGTAGGTCGTCCGCTCTTCGGGGGTCAGGGCCAGGCGCGCCAAACGCGCCACGTGGTTCACGTCTTTCTCGGTCAGGCTCATGGGAGCGGTATTTTAGCAGTTTTAAAATTCCGGGTTGAAATGGCATGATTGTCGACGTTGCCAAAACGCGGGGAGGCCCTTTGCCCGACATCAACGCCGAGTATTACGGTTCCCGCCAGCCGGGCCGCGACGATTACTGGCGCAAAATGGCCGCGCCCCGATTTCGCGTCGACACCACGCTCCGGCTCCTGGAAGACGCCCCCTGGTCCTCGCTCGTGGACCTGGGCTGCGGCGACGGGGCCCTGTTGTCCGCCGTGGCCGCGCGCTTCCCCGGCGCGCGCCTGGGCGGGGTCGACCTGTCCGCCCGGCAAATTGAAATCAACCGGCAACGCCAACCGAACATCGACTGGCGCGTGGCCGACCTCGGCGTCCCCGCGGCGCCGTCCGCCGGGCCCGTTTTCGACGTCGCGGTGGCGAGCGAAATCATCGAGCACCTGGAGGACCCCCGCCGGTTTTTGGAAAACGCCGCCGCCTGGGCGCCCCGGGGGCGGCTGATCCTGTCCACCCAAAGCGGGCCGATGCGGGAAACCGAACGACGCGTCGGCCACCGCCGCCATTTTTCCGCCGAGGAACTGCGGGCGGTCTTGGAAGCCGCCGGCTGGTCGCCCCGTCGCATCTGGAACTGCGGGTTCCCCTTTCACGACGTGTCCAAATGGGGGGCCAACCTGTTTCCCAACGCGACCATGGCGCAATTCAGCGAACGCCCCTACGGGCCTTTCCAGAATTTCGTCTGCGCGGCGCTTCGGGCCCTGTTCCGATTCAACTCCGACACCCGCGGGGCCCAACTCTTCGCGGTCGCCGAACGAAAAACGAATTAATCGACGCGGGGCGCGCCGCCCGCCGGCGGGGCCGGGGCGATCCCCGGGGACAAAAGAACCAAATCCTCCTCGGCGTCCACGATGTGGGCCCGGTTCGCCTCCAAAAAACGCTTCTGCGCTTCCCACAAACGCGGCATCGACTGCGCCACCAAGCGGTTGTCCAGGAAAATCCATTGGACGGGCTCCCGGCTCGGGACCAAGAACACGTTCTCGCGAAGGCACACGCGCGGCAACAAATTGGTTTGCGCCATCACCGCGTCTCCCGGCGGAATGCGCCGCGCCATGCGCCGCGCGGCGGCCCGTCGCGCCGGGGACGTCTCCGCGAAATATTTGGGGATCCGCGCCCCGTTCCACGCCAACAAAATCAAAGCCCCCCCCGCCGCCAGGGGCCCCGCCCAGCGCGGGGCGCGCCGCCGGTTCCCCCAGGCCGACAAACGCTTCGCGCCGTGGGCGGCCGCCCAGAACAAATACGGCAGCACCGCCGCCGCGTAGTGCAACTCGAAGCGCTGTTGCCACGGGTTGGCCGCGAGGGCGTTTAAAAAGAGGGGCAGGGCCCAGGCCGGCGCCCGGGACGGGCACAAGAGCGACAGCCCGCCCACGGACAACAGAAGGAGCGCCGCGTGCCCCAGGCGTTCCGCGTCCCCGAACAGCGCCGCCCACGCGGCCGGGGAAAGAAGATAACGGGCCAAGGACGCGCCGCTTTTCGCCTCCGGACCGAAGGCGAAGGCCGCGGGTTTCCACGCGCCCCCGGCGATGGCCGGCATCACGACGAAAATCAACAACGCCGACCACAGGCCCCCCGCCGCGACGCCGATCAACGCCCCGCGCCGATCCGCGGCCCGCGACAAAAAGAGCGCCGCGCCGAACCCCGCCCAATACAGTCCGTAATCCTCCCGCAACAAAAGGGTCGCCGCCACCAACCACCAAAACAACTTTCGCCGCCCGGTTTCCCAGGCGGCCAGCGCCCCCAGCGTGAGGGCCACCCCCACGCCCACCTCGTGAAAATCCACCCGGATCACTTCGTGCACGTAAGGCGAAAACACGAACAGCGCCGCCAGGACGCCGCCCGCCGCGGGACGCCCCGTGATTTTCTCCCCCAACACATAAACGACGGGAACGGCCGCCGCCAAGGCCAGGCATTGGGCGACGATCAAAGGAAAAGCGGTGTCCCCGAACCACAAAAAGGGCCCGAGAAGCGCCAGGGCCGGGGCGAAATGCTGGCCGAGATAGTTTTCTCCCATGAGACCGCTCCAGAAGGGCCGTCCGTGGAACGTGTTCCACAACACGTTGGCGGTTTCGCTCACGTCGTACAACTGGGTTTGCAGGGAATCGAATTGGAGGAATTTAAAAAAAATCGTGAGGGCGGCGAACAGCGCCGCGGCGACGGCCCCCGCGACCCCGCGCCACGGGGGCGTCGAGGACCGGGCCGAAGACCGCGGGGACGGGGACGAACGGGTCAAGTCGTTTCGAAGTTGGCGTACCGGGCCAGGATCTGCTTGCGCGCCCCGGAGTCGAAGAGCACCGTGACCTTCACGTTTTCCCCCGACCCGGACTTGTCCAATATTTTCCCGGGGCCGAACATCGGGTGGTTGACCCGCTGGCCCACCCGCAGGGGGCGCGGGCCGGCGGCGGGCGCGGCGTCGGGGGGCGTTTCACCGTCGGGGTCGAACCCCCCGATGACGGGCCCCGCGGCGCCGGCGGCCGGCTCCGCCGCGTGGGCGGTGAAGGCCCGCGCCGGTTTTTCCACCACCAGCCCCGCCTCGGTCACGAACCGCGACGGCGTGTTCCAGTGGGACCGCCCGTAAATCTTGCGCGACGCCGCCGAGGTCAAGGTCAAGAGTTCCCGCGCCCGGGTGATGGCCACGTAGGCCAAACGGCGCTCCTCCTCCAGCTCTTTTTCGTCGAAGGCCGACTCCCCGATGGGGAAGAGCCCCTCCTCCAACCCCGTCACATACACGATGGGGAATTCCAACCCCTTGGCCAGATGCACGGTCATGAGCGTCACGGCGCCGCCGTCCTCGATCAACACGTCCAACCCCGAGGCCAGGGACACTTTTTCCAAGAAGGCCGCGGCGGTTTTCTCCTCGGAGGACTCCTCGAATTCCTTGGCGGCGTTGACCAATTCCTGCAGGTTGTCCAACCGGTAGGCCGCCTCGGGGTCCGACTCGGTCTGGGCTTCCCAATGGGCCCAGTAGCCCGCGTCCTCCAACACCCGCTGGACCATGCCCGACGCCGTGGTTTGGAGCGCCGCCTCGCGGAGCCCCTTCATGATGTCCAAAAATTTGGTCAGGTTGCCCCGGACCGCCGTGGGGGCCTCCGGGTTTTGGGCGGTGGCGACGGCGGCCTCGTAAAAACTCACGCCCCGGGCCGCGGCCGTCCGGTCTAAGGACTCGATCGTCGTTTTGCCCAGCCCCCGGGCCGGCACGTTGATGATGCGCTTGACCGCCACGGAGTCCGCCGGGTTGACGGCGACCCGCAGATAGGCCAGGACGTCCTTGACCTCCATCCGCTCGTAGAACCGCACGCTGCCCACCAGCACGTAGGGGATGTTTTCCCGACGGAAAGCGTCTTCCAACACCCGCGACTGGGCGTTGGTGCGGTAAAAGACGGCGATGTCCGAGCGGGCCCGCCCCGCCGCCAGATGCCGCGCCGATTCCTGGGCGACGGTGCGCGCCTCCTCCAACTCGTCGGCGAACTCCCGGAACCGCACGGGCTCGCCGCCCGCGGCGTCCGTCCAAAGTTTTTTGTCCTTGCGGAAGCGGTTGCGCTTGATGACGTTGTGGGCCGCGTCCAGGATGGACTGGGTCGAGCGGTAATTTTGCTCCAGTTTCACCACCCGGGCGTTGGCGTAGTCCCGCTCGAACTCCAAAATATTGCGGATGTCCGCCCCGCGGAAGGAGTACACCGACTGGTCGTCGTCGCCGACCACGCAAAGATTTTTGGGCGGCGCGACCAGGTTCTTGGTCAAAATGTATTGGGCGTGGTTGGTGTCCTGGTATTCGTCCACCATCACGTGCCGGAACCGCGCCTGGTATTTTTCCCGGAGCGGGGCGTTGTCGCGCAGGGCGACGGTGGTCCGCAAAATCAAATCCCCGAAATCCAGGGCGTTGGCCTTGACCAGCTTCTTCTGGTAGGACCGGTAGAGGTTGGCCACCACTTCCCGGAAGGGGTCGTTCTGCGCCAGGGCGTGGATGGCGTAGGAATCCGCGTCCAACAGATCGTCCTTCGCCCGGGAGATCACGTTGAGAACCTGCTTCGGCTTGAATTTCTTTTCGTCGAGATTTTGCTCGCGCAGGCATTCCTTCATCACCTGGGTTTGGTCGCCGTCGTCGTAAATGACGTAGTGGGGGTCGAGGCCCACGGACCGGGCCTCCACCCGCAAAAACTGCGCGCAAAAAGCGTGAAAGGTGGAGATCCACACCCCCCGCCCCCGCCCGCCCGTGAGGTCGTCCACCCGGCGGCGCATTTCGGCGGCGGCCTTGTTGGTGAAGGTCACGGCCAGGATGTTCCAGGGGGCGACCCCTTCGGTCAATAAATGCGCGATGCGGAACGTGATGACGCGGGTCTTGCCCGACCCCGCCCCCGCCAGAATCAACAGCGGTCCCGTGCCGTGGGTGACGGCCTCGCGTTGGGGAGTGTTCAAGGTATTGAGGAGTTCGGGGGGCAACATTGTCGTCGGAGCGCGATTATATCAGATGCGCGGTTCAAATATCGTAAAATAGGCCATCCCCATGAGAAAATGGACTTGGCTTCTCATCCTTCTGACCCCTCTTGCCCACGGCGCGGACCTCAACCTGCGCCGCTGCTACGCATGGGCGCTGGAAAACCACGAAGGATTGGCCCGCCAGCGCGAGACCATCGTCCAGTCCCAAGCCCGGGGCCGCGTGGCCCTGGCCGGGGCCCTGCCCACCGTCGCCTGGGATTGGCGCGGCACCCGCCAGGACACGAAGGGTCTTCAGAACAATTTCGGCGGTTTTATTGAGAAAAATCAAATCGAGTCCATGTTCACCCTGGACCAGTCCATTTACCACGGGTTCCGTGAATGGTCGGCCCGGGCGGGCTTTAAAAAAGAAGCCGCGCGCGACCAACTCCTGTTAAAAAGGTCGGAAACCCTCCTCTTCGCGGAGGTGGCGACGCTCTACTACAACGTGGTCGGCCTGCAGAACGCCCTGGCCGACACCGACAGCGCCCGGCAACTGGCCGAAACCCGCGTCAAAGACCTTAAAGAGTTTTTGCGCCTCGGCAAAACCCGCGCCAGCGAACTCCACAGCGCCGAGTCCCAGGCCGCGCGGCTGCGGGCCGAAGTCACCCGACTGAGAAGCCAACTGCGGGGCGCCCGAAGCGAATTGTCCTTTCTCACCCAACGGCCCCTGGGAGACGCCCCCCTGCCGGACGACCTCGACGCCGCCCCCGGCGGTCAACCCTTGGATAAATTTTTGAACGCCGCCCAGCGCCGCTCCGACCTTGAAGCCCAGCGCCGCGACGTCGAAGGGCGGGAATACAATCTCCGTTACGAGCGGGCCGACCGCTACCCCACGCTGGGCCTCACCGCCCACTGGTACACCCGGCGCCCCACGTTGTACGAACCCGTCGATTGGGACGCCGGCCTGTTCGTGCGCGCCCCGCTCTACCAAGGCGGACGCACCGTCGGCGCCGTGGCCGAGATCCGCTCGCAAAAGAAGCAGTCCGAGCTTTATCTCCGCGAGCTCGCCCGCCGCGTCGACACCGACGTGCGCCGCGCCTACGACGATTGGGTCGATTCCGGCGCCGAAATCGCGGACCTCCTGGCCGCCCAACGCGCCGCCGAGGCCAGCCACAACGCCCAGGTCAAGGAATACCGCCTCGGCCTCGTGACCAATTTGGACGTTTTGATGGCCCTGCAGACGCTCCTGGACGCGAAACGCGCCCTCGACAACGCCCGCATCGACAGCCGCCGCCGCTACGTCGCCCTGCTCGTGACCGCCGAGGTTCTCCCATGAGATTGTCCGACGCCGCCATCAAAAACCCCGTCCTCGCCTGGATGCTCATGTTCGCCATGATCCTCTTCGGGCTCATCGGCTTCGGCTCCATCGGCAAGAGCATGCTGCCCGACGTGGATTTCCCCATCATCAGCGTGATGGCCCGCTGGGAGGGCGCCGCCCCCGACGTCATGGAAACAGACGTCGTGGACATCATTGAAGACGCCATCACCTCCGTCAAAGGCGTCAAAAAGATCAATTCCACATCCCAACTGGGCCAGGCGCGCATCGTCATCGAGTTCGACCTCAAGACCGACGTGGACGTGGCCCTGCAGGAAGTCCAGAGCCAGATCTCCCAAGCGCAGTTCAACCTCCCCCGGGACCTCGACCCGCCCATCATCGCCAAGTTCAACCCCGAGGACCAGCCCTTCATGTGGCTCTCCGTGTCGGGCGACCGCCCCCTGCGTTATCTCATGGAGTTCGTCCGCGACGAGTTGAAACACGAGTTCACCACCGTGCCCGGCGTCGGCAACGTCTTTTTGGGCGGTTACATCGAACCCGCCCTGCGCGTCTGGCTCGACCCCAAGAAACTCCAAGCCAACGAGATCACGGTCGACGACGTGACCGCGGCCGTCGCCACGGAGCACACCGAACGCCCGGCCGGCTACCTCACTTCCCCCACCAAGGAATGGAACCTGCGGGTCATGGGCGAAGCGACCGGCGTGACGGAGTTCGAAAATCTGGTCATTCCGGCGCGGAACGGCGTCCCGGTTTACCGCACGTTCCATTTGAAAGACGTCGCCGACATCGAAGACGGCCTGGCCGACGCCCGGGCCATTTCCCGCGTGAACGGCAAACCCGCCATCGGCTTGGGCATCTTGAAACAGCGCAACGCCAACATGGTCGACGTGGGCCGCCGCGTCAAAAAGAAAGCCGATGAACTGCAAAAGACGCTCCCGGCCGGGGTCATCCTGGCCGTCAACTACGACGGCACCGTCTTCGTTGAAGACGCCACCCACGAATTGAATTTCAACCTGATCCTCGCGGCGATCCTCACATCCTTCATTTGCTGGCTGTTCCTCGGCTCCTGGAGTTCGGCCCTCAACATCATCCTGGCCATCCCCACGTCCATCCTGGGCACCTTCATCGTCCTCTACTTCCTCGGGTTCACCCAAAACACCTTCACGCTGTTGGGCCTGACGCTCGTGGTCGGCATCGTGGTCGACGACGCCATCATGGTGCTCGAAAACATCGTCCGCCACCGGGAACTGGGCGAACCGCGCGTCAAGGCCGCCATCATCGGCGCCCGCGAAATCTATTTCGCCGCCATGGCCACGTCGGTGGCCATCCTGGCCATCTTCGTCCCCGTGGTGTTCGTCAAAGGCGTCATCGGCAAATACTTCTTCCAATTCGGCATCACCATTTCGGCGGCGGTCATGTTCTCCCTGCTGGAGGCGCTGACCTTGGCGCCCATGCGCTGCGCCCAATTCCTTGAAATCGGCCAAAACAACCGTCTCACCCGCGCCGTGGACGCCTTGATGGAGGCCCTCACGCACCGCTACAAGGCGACCCTCACCTGGAGCCTCAACCACCGCTGGACCGTGGTCATCGTCGCGGCCGTGCTGTTCCACGGTTCGCTGTTCCTCTTCCCGCTCGTGAAAATGGAATTGATGCCGCCGCAAGACCAAAGCATCCTCTTCCTGCGCATGGAGACCCCGGTGGGGTCCTCCATGGCCTTCACCGATGAAACCTTGAAGCAGGTGGAAACTTTTGCGATGGGCCGCGGCGAAGTGGAACGCTACTACGCCGCCGTGGGCGGCTTTGAGGGCGGCGAGATCAACAACGCCTTCATGTTCATCACGCTCAAAACGCCGAAAGAGCGCCCCGTGCCCGCGGGGCGTCGCCGCGCGTTCACCCAACAGGAGTTGATGGACGTCTTTCGCTCGGAGATCGCCAAATTCCCCGGCGTTGAAAAAATTATTTTGATGGACCTCTCGGTGGCGGGCGGCGGCGCGGAGCCGGGCTTCCCCGTGGACCTCGCCTTGCGGGGCCGCGATTGGGATCAGTTGGCCAAGTCCAGCGAACTCCTGAAAATAAAGATGAAAGAAACCGGCCTCATGGTCGACGTGGATTCCAACTACGCCTTGGGCATGCCGGAAGTGCAAATTTTCCCCGACCGCGAAGCGGCCGCCGCCCGGGGCGTGAGCGTGTCCGCTATCGGCAGCGCCATCAACGCCACGTTGGGCGGCCAGCGCGTGGGCAAATTCTCCCGGGGCGGGCGGCGCTACGACGTGCGGGTGCGTTTCCGCCCCGAAGACCGCGACAAACCCGCCGACCTGGACAAAATTTTTGTCCGCAACAACCGCGGCCAGGTGGTGCCCCTGAAAGACGTCGTCACCGTCAAAGAGCGGCAAACCCTTCTGAGCATCACCCGCGAAAACCGCTCCCGGGCCATCCGGCTTTTCGCCAACATCGCCCCGGGGAAGTCCCAGGCCGAAGCCCTGGCCGCCGTGCAAAAGATCGGCAAAGACATCCTCCCCGAGGGCGTGACGCTGGTGTTCTCCGGCGCGGCCGAAACGTTTAAAGAAGCTTTCCTGGGCCTTGTGGTGGCCATCGCGCTGGGCATCATCGTCGCCTACATGGTGTTGGGCTCCCAGTTCAACAGTTTCATCCACCCGGCGTTGGTGCTGTTGGCCCTGCCCTTCAGCGTCACCGGCGCCGTGCTGGCCCTGTGGTTGGGCCAGCAGTCGCTCAACATGTTCAGCATGATCGGCATCGTCCTGCTTATGGGCATCGTCAAAAAGAATTCCATCATGCTGGTGGACTTCACCAACGAACGCCGCCGTCAAATGGGTATGGCCGTGCGGGAGGCCCTGCTGGACGCCTGCCCGATCCGTCTGCGTCCCGTCATCATGACGACCGTGTCCACCATCGCGGCGGCTGTTCCACCCGCCCTGGCGTTGGGCCCCGGCGCCGAAACCCGCGTGCCCATGGCCCTCGTCATCATCGGGGGCACCGCGGTGTCCGCGTTCTTGACCCTCTACGTCGTTCCCTGCGCCTACAGCCTCACCGCGCGCCTCGAGAGCCGCCGCCACGAGCAGGCGCTCAGAGAAGCGCTTCACGAGTTGGGCGAACTCCCCTCCGAAAATAAATAGTTTTTTGCGTAAACAAGGGAAAAGAACCCGGGTTCAGGCCCCCCCGGGAAGTCCCGTGTTTTTGGAAATGGAACCTTCGCTGATTTTATTTCAGGTCGAGCCGAACCACCGTTTCCACGTGCGGCGTGTGCGGAAACATGTCGACGGGCTGTACGGTTTTGACCGCGTAGAGGGGCTGCAAATCGGACAGGTCCCGCGCCAGAGCTTCGGGGTTGCAGGACACATACACCCACCGCCGCACGGGATGTTCCAAAAGCAGCCGCCGCACGTCGGGCTGCAGGCCCGGCCGGGGCGGGTCCATCACGGCCACCGCGCCGGGATCCGTCCATTGAGCCACCCAGGCCGGGTCTTTGGCGAAGGTCGCCGCGTCCAGCGCGTGGAACACCGCGTGGCGCGCGCCCTGAACGACCGCGTTCTCCCGGGCGTCGTCCACCGCCGCGGGGTTCGATTCGATGCCCACCACGCGCTTCGCCCGGTCGGCCAAAAACAAACCGATGGCCCCGCCGCCGCAATAGACATCGAAGAGCGTGTCGGCGCCTTCTCCCAGAAATTCCCCCACCAAACCGTAGAGTTTTTCCGCGCCGCGCGTGTTGCTTTGAAAAAACGATCGCGGCGATACGCGAAAGGTTTTGTCCCCCAGCCGGTCGTCGATGGTGCCCTTGCCGCGCCACAGGGCCCGCGCCTCGCCATAGGCCACGTCCGACAGCCCCGCGTTGACCATCCACACCGCGGTGTCCACCCGAACGCCCGCGGCGTCGAGCGCGGCCAAAAGGCTTTCCCCCGGGATTTCCCCCTCCGCCGTCACCAAGGCCACCATGCGCTCGCCCGTGTTTTTTCCTTCCCGCACGACCACGTAGCGCAGAAGGCCTTTGTGGGATTTGAGATGGTACGTGGGCAGTTTCTCCGCCACGGCCCAACCCCGCACGGCGGCCAAGAGCGCCCCGGCCTCCGGCGACAACAGGCGGCACTCCGAGAGGTCGACGATGCGGTCAAACTTTCCCTTTTGCCGCAGGCCCAGCAGGGGCGGGGCGTCCTTCAGCCCGCCGAAGGCGAATTCCATTTTGTTGCGGTAATAAAAAACGTCCGGGGACGGCACGATGGGCCGGAACTCTTCCGGCGCGTGGGGCGCCGTCAGCGTCCGCACCAGGGTTTCCTTGTGGGCCAGCTGCCGGTCGTAGGCTTGGTCTTGGGTGGCGCACCCGCCGCAGGCGCCGAAGTGGGGACAAATATTCATCGCGCAATGATAGCAGGTGTCGGGGCGGGGTTTCACGCGAGGGAACCCTCTCGCTTATGGTCATAGGGTCGGGTATACTTTCTTTTAAACGATACCCGATGAATCACACCCCATGACGCTCCCCACCCGCATTCGAAACGAGACCCCCGCCGATGTCGAGGCCATCACCGACGTCACCGTGGCCGCGTTCAAGACCTTGCCCATCAGCGAAAAGACCGAGCAGTTCATCATCCTGGCCTTGCGCGCCGCCGGGGCGCTCGCGGTGTCGCTGGTGGCGGAGCGGGACGGCCGGGTGATCGGCCACATCGCCTTCTCGCCCGTGACGATGTCGGACGGCACCCCCGGCTGGTACGGCCTGGGGCCCGTGTCGGTGGCGCCGGAACACCAGCGCCAGGGCGTCGGCGCGGCGTTGATTCGGGAAGGGCTGTCGCGGCTAAGGGGATTGAAGGCCCGAGGCTGTTGCCTGGTGGGGCATCCGGGTTATTACAATAAATTCGGCTTTCGCAACGTCACCGGCCTTTCGCTGCCGGGCGTTCCCCCGGAGGTCTTTTTCGCCCTCGCGTTCGACGGGATCATCCCCCAAGGCACCGTCGCCTTTCCCCCGGCCTTCCAGGCGAAGGGTTAACAGCCCATGGAAAACATTGCCGAAGCCCCCGCTGCTCGTCGTTCCCCTTTTTCCCGCCTGATGATGCTGTGCGTGGCGGGCGGCCTGGGCGCGAGCCTCGGAATCGGGTGGTTGGCTCGCCCCGCTCCCCAGCGAACGGCGCGGCGGGTGTCCGATGCGTTTGTTCGTCTCTGTCGTGAGAAACGTCTCGAAGAGGCCTACGAACTCACGGTCAAGACGGGGTATGTCGGCCCGTCCATCGACGACTTTGCGGCGCGGGTCGAAAATGAAAACTTTGATCCGCCGCCGACGTTTCTTTACACCCACCCCCCGCAAACCAACGGGAACCGGCTGCGTCGTCGGATGATGAATCGGCGGGTGGATCCGGAGCGGCTGGCCGTGGAATACAGCGGCGGCTGTTTGCTCGGCGTCCATCTGTTGCTGACCAAAGACGGCGATTGGAAGGTCTATAAATTCGGATGCCACGCCGGCTAACGAACAAGGCCCGGGGATTCGGATTTTCGAGAATTACTGCGGAACGCCGAGTTTCTGAAGCAGCTGTTCGGGAAAGCGGGTGTGGCGGATGGCCTCTTCCAATTTGATGGTTTGGTCCGCCACCAGGGCCTGCAAGGACTGGTTGAGCGACTGCATGCCGAAACGCTTCCCCGTCTCGATGTCGCTGACCACCTGAAAGGTCTTCCCCGTGCGGATCAGGTTCCGCACCGAAGGCGTCGACACCAGAACCTCCAGCGCCAAGGCCCGCCCGCTGCCCACCGAACGCCGCACCAACTGCTGGGAGATGACCCCCTCCAGGCTGCCGGAGATCTGGTTGCGCACCAAGGCCTGCTGATCCGACGGAAAACTTTCAATCACGCGGTCGATGGTGGCCGCCGCGTCCATGGTGTGCAGGGTCCCCAGCACCAAGCGCCCCGTGCTGGCCGCGGTGATCGCCATGCCGATGGTTTCGCGATCGCGCATTTCGCCGATCATGAGGACGTCCGGGTCTTGACGGAAGGAACGCCGCAAGGCCACGGCGTAGTTGTCCGTGTCCTGGCCGATCTCCCGCTGCTTGATCAACGCCCTTCGGTTTTTGAACAAAAACTCGATGGGGTCCTCCAGGGTGATCACGTGGCAGGCGCGCTCGGTGTTGATGATCTCGATCATCGCGGCCAAGGTCATGGATTTGCCGCTGCCCGTGGGCCCCGTGATGAGCACGAGACCCGATTCCTTGAGCGCCAAGGTCCGCACGATTTCCGGAAGGCCCAATTCCAAAAGGGAGGGTATTTCGAGCGGGATTTTGCGAAAGACGGCGGCCCAACTGCCCCGTTGGCGGTGGACGTTGCCGCGGAAGCGCCCGACATCGGTGAACCCGATGGAGAAATCCAGTTCCCGGTCGTTCTGCAGTCGCGCCTGCTGGTCGTTTGTGAGCACGCGGTAAAGCATTTGCTCCAGTTCCCGTGCGTCCAGCGACTTCGCCCCCGCCTCCACGGGCTCGATGCGCCCGTTCAAGCGGAAACAGGGCGGCGAACCCGCGCAGAGGTGCAGGTCCGAGGCGTCTGTTTTTGAAAGTTGGGTCAGCAGCTCTTGAATTTCAGGCACGCGGTTTCTCCAGGGACAGTTCTCCCCATTGCCGGGCGAGCCAGCCGTAAAGTCCGACGAACATAACCAAAACCCCCGCCAAGGTGGCGGCGAACAAAATCACCACGATCCGCAGCGTCACCTGTTCCGCCGGCCAATGGGCCCGGCCCCACAAAGAGAAAAGGACCAACACCACCAACAGCGTCGAAAGACCCTGGCTCAGTTTTGTCAGGCCTTCCACCAGGGCGAACTGCGCCCGCCAAAAATCCGCCTCCAGGCGGTGCTGAATCGCGCGGTGAACCCACCGCTCCAGCGGCCACAGCGCCGCAAAAAACAAGAGCGTGCCCAGCAACAGTGTAAAGAGGGGTGAGCGGATGAGCGCCGGCCAACGCTGCGCCAGGGCGTCGCCCCATCGGCTTTCGGCTTGATAGGCCAGCACCACCGCCGTGCCCAAATGCGCCAGCCGCGTCCAATAGGGGAGATTGACCCGCCAGAACACGGGCCACCCATCGGAGAAATTGCGGGGGGTCAACTTTTGGAAGAGGTTCGCCATGTTGTCGTCCGCCTCAAGTGTAACCCGCGTTCGGCGAAATACAAGACCAAAAATCCTCAGGACGGCTTTGCCGCCCGGCGGGACAACCCCACGTAGAACAGGGATTTCAGCAACACCATGTCGCCGACCATCCCCACCGCCATGATCACCACGTTCAAAAGACCGAAATAGAAGATGGGCTCGAACTCGCTCAGCATCAAAACGCCGAACCCGATGGAGAGCACCAAGGCCGATGAGAGGGAAGCCTCCCCCTTTTCTTCCGTGACGTCGCGCAGGACGTTCTCGATCCCCTCGCCTTTTTGTCGGCGTTCCCGGTAGCGGATGAAGAAATGCACCGTGTCGTCCACGATGATGCCGAAGGCCGAGGCCGCGATGAGGGCCGTTCCCGTGTTCAACGCGATCCCCGCCCCGCCCATCACGCCGAAATTGATGATGACCGGAAAAACGTTCGGGAGGAGGAACAGCAGCGTGAGGGGAATCGATCGCAGCATGAGGGCCATCACCACGCCGATCCCCAGCACCGCCGAAAGAATGTTTTGAACCTGGCCGTTCACCATCACCCGTTGCGATCGCACCAAATCGGACATTTTCCCGACGAATTCCCATTGGATCCCGGACCATTCCTTTTCCCTCAAGACGGCGCGCATTTTTTCAAGAACCGCCTCGACGGACGTCGACCCGTCCGGTCGCAGGCGAAGACGCACGCGGGTCCAATCAAAAGCGTCGTTGACGTACTCCCGCATGTCTTCCCCACCGTAGAGCAGGAGGTATTGATCGACCATGCGCCGCGTTTCGGGCAATCGACGAAACGCCGGATCGTCGGCGTGAAAAGCCTCGTTCATCTCCATAAAGAAATCGGTGATCGACAGCGTTTTGTCCACCCCCGCCAAAGCCCCCAGACGGTCCTGGACGTCCCTCAAATCCCTCAAAAACGCCGGGTCCCGAAAAGCGTTCGGGGATGGGGCGCGGAACAGCAGATCAATGGCCGTGACCCCCGCCAGCCGGTCGCGGACGAACTCGTTGTCCTGCCGGTGCACGTTCTGGGGAGGGAAGAACTCCAGGGGACTGGTCTCCACCCGGAGACGGCGCGCGGAAAAGAGCGACACCGCCACCAGCGCGACGCACACGAGCAAAGCCGGTCCCGGGCGACGGCGGACCGCCCCGTGCACAAACGCCACCAGCCGTGGGATCGGTCGTTCGCGCCGGGCGGTCGCCGACCGGTAGATCTTCTCGATCGGAAAGAGGAGGAGGGCCGGGGCAACGATGCCGAACGTCACCATGAATTCCAAAAACATGCCCGCCGCCGCCAGAAATCCGAACCACCGGACGGCGGGCAACGGGGTCAAGGTCAACGAAGCGAAACCGATGGCGGTGTTCAAGCTCGTGAGGAAACAAGGGAACAGGATCGGTTGCATGGCCCGCGCCAGCGTCGCCGACCGCCCCCCCCCGGCGGCGGCGTTCTCATCAAGGTGCGTAAACAAATGAACAAGATCGGAGAGCGCCAACGTGATCACCAAGGGGACCACGGCCACCACCGTCATGCTGACCGGTATCCGGCACCAGCCCGCCAACCCCAGCGTGGCGGCCAAGGTGAACAGAATTCCCCCCCCCGCCAGGAACAGGAGACGCGCGTTTCGAAACAACCACCACAGGGTCGCCAACGTCAACAACAACGTGACGGGGACGAACCGGCGCACGTCGGCGTTGGTGAAAAAAGCCATTTTGACATTGGTGATCGGCCACCCCGCCGTGCGGAACCGAATCCCGTCCCGCTCGAAGGGGGCGAGGGCCTTTTCGATATCGCCCACCACGCGCGCCCGTCCGCCCGCCGGAGGCTCCGGCGAAAGATGCACGATCATCGCGGTGACCCGCGCGTCCCGGGAGATCAGCGCCCCGAGGTACAGCGGGTTGGCCAAGGCCCGCCGACCGACGGCCGCGGCCTCCGCTTCGGTGGAGGGCACCGCGTCGAATAACGGCTCGACGACAAAATCATCGTCCGTCCCCTTCATGTCCTCGACCCGGGCCAGGCTGATCGCGTCTTCGACGCCCTCCACGGCCCGCAGAGCGTCGGTGGCCTCCCTCAGCAATCGGAGAACGCCCGGGGTGAACACCGCCTCGGTTTCGAAAGCGATCACGATGTGCTCGTTGCGGGTGAACGCTTTTTCGGCCTCCAACCCCAGCCGCCGCACCGGATCCTTGTCGACGACAAAATCGTCCACGTCGGTCCGAAAGGTCAACCGGGGGATATGGGACCAAAGAACGGCCAGCAGGACAAAAATCAGGGGCGCCACCCAATGCGGCTTGGTGGCGATAAGGCGGGCGACGCCGGCGACCCAGCGGTCCCTTAATAATAACGGCCGAACAGACATCCGTGGTCCTTTCGCGTTTGTTTTATGAATTAAAAAAACGCCGGGCCGGCGTCCGATTCCAGAACAGCAACCACGCCGGCAGCAAAAAGACGTCGGCGAGAACGCCCGCCATAAGCACGAAAACATTCAACAAGCCAAAATGAAAAATCGGGACAAACCGGCTCAACAGCAACACCCCGAACCCGAGCGTTAGGACAAGGAACGACGTCAAGACCGCCTCGCCCTTGTCCCGCATCACGGCGAGAACGGCGGGCTCGACCGGTGTTCCCGCCTTCCGGCGCTCCCGGTAATCCACCATAAAATGAACCGTGTCGTCCACCACGATCCCGAAGGCCGCGGACGCGATGAGCGCCGTGCCCGTGTCCAGCGCGACGCCGGTGTACCCCATCAAGCCGAAGTTCAGGACAATGGGGTAGAGGTTGGGCATTAAAAACAAGAGCGCCAATTTAAACGACCGCAGCACCGCCCACATCACGAGACCGATGGACGCCACCGATTGGAGGAGATTCTTGGCCTGGTCCTCGACAATGACGTTCGCGGTGTTGATCTCCTGGGCCATGTAGCCCGTGATTCGAATGTCCAAGGTCGTCGGAAGCGATCGCGCGTAATCCTCAAGCCGGCGGGCGATCTCCCCCAGCCGCGCCAAGCTGTGCTCGGAAAGATGGATGATCACCCGCGCGTGGCGGTAATCCGGCGTCACGTAGTCGGCCAAATCATCGGCGTTGTACAAAAGCAAAAACTGCTCCACCAGGCGGCGGTTTTCCGGCAGCACCGCCCGGGCCGGATCCTCGTTGTGGAAAGATTGATTCATGTCTTTAAGATAATCCGCCAGGGAGGTGGTGACGTCCACGGTCGGCAGCGTCGCCGCGAACGCTTGCAACTGTTCCAAAACCGCCAGATGGGTCGGGTCTTTGAAAGCGCCGGGCTCTGCGGCGCGAAGCGATAAGCTCAAGTCCTGCGTGCCGCAAAGACGCTGTTCGATGAAATCGACATCCCGACGAATGCGTTCCTGGGGCCAGAAAAATTTCAGAAAGTCGGTGTCGACCCGCACCCGCGGCACACCCGCGGCGGCCACGGCCAGGACCGCTCCCCCGATGACCAGAATGGTCCCGGGCCGCGCTGTCACGGCCCGCTGGCAGGCCCGCAGACACTTTTGCAACAGGTGGGGATCCGACAAATCCCGGTCCCGGTAAATCGCCGACGCCTTGAACCGCAGGAGCAGCGGGGCCAACAGCCCGAATGTGAAAAGAAATTCAAACACCATCGCCGAGGCCGCCACGACGCCGAATTCCGCGATGGCCGCGATGCGGTTCGTGGCAAACGAGGCGAACCCCAGCGCGGTGTTGACGCTGGTCAACAGGCAGGAAAAGATCACCCCGCGCAAGGCCGTCCGAAGGGCGTCCCGCGGATTCGGGTGCGCGCGCAGTGTGCCGGCGTCCAAGCGACCGAAAACATGGATCGTGTCCGCCAGAGCCAACGACACGCACAGCGGCACGACGATGGTCGTCACGGTGTTGAGGGCGAACCCGGCCAAGGCGGCGAAGCCCAGCGTTCCCCCGAGGGTGACCCCGATGTTCATCATGGCCAGGCCGAACAATCGCCCGCTGCGAAAGACCCACAGGACGGTCGCCCCCACGAGGAACAGCACGAGGGGCAGGAAGCGCGCCAAATCGCGGTTCATGAAATCGTCCAACGCGACGTTGGTCACCAGGTACCCGGCCAGCCGGTAGTCGCCCCCGGGGTTGGGGTGCCGCGCCAGGACCTCCTTCGTTTTTTCCAACAGCCGCGCCTGATAAAGCGGGTCCTCCGGGCGATGGTGCGCGTACACCGCGATGGCCCCCACCCGGCCGTCCGCCGATATCAATTGGCGACGGTAGAGCGGGTGTTCCACCGCCCGGCGCCGCAAGTCGGCCAAGGCGGCGGGATCCTCCGGAATCGTTTTCAAAAATTTCTCCGCGATGAACGCGTCGCCGTCCCCCACCGTGTCCGTGACGTTGGCGAGGCTGGCGACGTCCAACACCTCCTCCAAATCGGCCAACTCGTCCGTGATGTCCCGCAGGCGGCGCAGGGACGCGCCCGAAAACAGCGCCTCGTCCTCAAAAACAATCAGGAAATATTCCTCCTTGGGAAATTCCTTCTTGAATTCGCGGAAATACCGGGCGGCGGGGTTTGTCCAATCGAGAAAAACGTCCACCGAGCTGATGGTGGTCAAGCGGGGGATCTGCGCGAACAGGAAAACCGCGACGGCCCCGGTGGCGAGCGCCAAGAGCGTGGCCCGCCGCACGATAAAATCGGCGGCGCGGCCGCGCCAATCCCGCTCGGGCGCCCCGGTCACGCGGGAGAGCCTCCCAAGGTCAACGTTCCGGTTTCGGCCAGGCGGTCCAAGTCCACCAGGTGCAGGCGCGGCGCCGGCGCCACGGGACGCCCCGCGGCCACCCGCACCGCCAAGGTCGCCGCCAGGGCCGCCACGGCCGCGCCGCCGGCGGCCACCTGGGACGCGGGGCAGGGCGTGCCGTCTTCCATGATTTTAAGGGCTTCGGCCATGACCGCCACAATCGCGGGATTGAGTTCCGCGGCGAGGGCCCCCATGAGCCCGGCGAAACGCTCGGTGTAAGACGCGCCCGCCACCGAGCCGGTCGGCGGCAAACCAAAGAGCGTTCGGGCCGTGCAGGGGCCCTCCGGAGGGAAAAAGAATCCCACCGCGCCCCACCCCGCCGAGAGGCAAGAGAGCAAAGGCTTGCCCGCGGCCCGCGCGGCGTCGTGCAGCGAGATCAAATCGGGCAAGCTGAGGAAATCAATCGTGTCCATGACCAGGTCCGCCGACCGGGTGAGCGTAACGGCGTTTTTTTCGCTCACTTTGTCCCCCAGCACCGTGACTTCCACCTCCGGATAAACAGCCAACAGCCGATCCCGAAGGGCGTCCACTTTCAAACGCCCCACGTCCCCCCGGTTGTAAGCTTGGCGGTTGAGGTTGTGGGCCGCCACGGTGTCGTGGTCGACCAAGGTCAGGCGGATGAACCCGGACCGCACCAAGGCCTCGGCGATGGTGCTGCCCAAGCCGCACCCCGCCACCAGAACGCGCGTGGCGCGAATTTTGGCTTGGCTGGCGGCGTCGATGTAGCCCCGGTTGCGAAGGGTCAAATCGGCGTAGGCGTCGGGGAAGGGGGAAGGCATGTCGGTGTCCTTTCGAGGTCCGGTTCTCTTCTCGAAGGATACCCCCCGAACGGGGGAATTTCAATCGGCTTTAGGCGGCGGGACGGACGAGGGGCGTGAGCACGCCCCGAAGGCGCGGCGGGACGGCGACGGGCTTCCAACTTTTGTTCACGAAGGGGTGTTTGGTGGTGCCGCGCACGAGGGATTTTGCGGTGTCGCGGTTGACCACGTCGTAGGCGAACGTGATGGACGCCCGCCCCAGCGCGGCGATCCAGGTTTTGATGACAAGCAAATCGTCGTAGTGGGCCGGGGAAAGATAGCGAAGATTGGCTTCCACGGCGGGGAGGAAAACGCCCTCTTCTTCCAAATCGCGGTAGCGCACGCCCGCCCCGCGCATCAGTTCCGTCCGTCCCCGCTCGAAAAGGATCAGGTAATTGGCGTAATACACCACGCCCATCCGGTCGGTGTCGGCGTAGGAAACGCGGAATTCGAGTTCGTGGACCGTCACGGGGCGGGGCTTATTTCGATTCGAGCGCGAGGGTGCGCGTCGGCGCGTCGGTCACCGTCGCGGGGCCGAAATACTGGATCGGGCCGGGGAACACGTAATCGTCGTTCTTGGCCCAGTCGGCCCGCGCCGTCGCCAGGGCGGCGAAGGGCTTCCCGTTCAACACCACGAGGGCTTTCTGGATCACCGGCTTTTCCTTTCCCTTGCGCCGCTCCATGTTCATCATCATGGTGAGCGGCACGCCGCCGGCTTTCCATTGGGCCGCGGGCTTCGTCAGGTTCTGAACGGAGGATAAATACCCCGTCAGACCGTTCAGCGCCAGGACCGCGGCGTTGGTGCCGAGGGCGTAGCAATAGGCGGCGTCGAAATTCGACGGCGCGCCGCAGCGGCCTTCGTACCCAAAGAAGTGCGTGATGGCGGCGAACGTGCCGGCGTAGGACCCGATTTTTTTCAATTCCGCCAGCCGCGTTTTGACCATCTCCACCAAAAGCTTTTCGGTTTCGATTTGGGACACGGTGACGTTCCCGTGCGGGTCGCGGTCGAGCATCAACTGGGTTTGGAGCGCCTCCGGTAGGGAATTCAAAAGCGCCGCCATCTCGCCGGAAAGCATTTTCTTGACGGTGTCCCGCTTTTCCGCGAAGGACGCCGCGTTCTCCGCCTGGGGCAGGGCGTCGTTCAACTCCGAAATCAACCGCCGCATTTCGGGAATGAATTCGATCAAGCCTTCGGGAATCAACACCAGGCCGTAATTCTTTTTGTCCGCCGCGCGGGCCGCCACGGTCCGGGCGATGCCGTCGACGACTTGCCCCAGCGTCAACTTTTGGGCCAACACTTCTTCGCCGATCAGGGCGATGTTGGGGTGCGTTTGGAGCGCCACCTCCAGGGTGATGTGGGAGGCGCTTCGGCCCATGAGTCGGACGAAATGCCAATACTTGCGGGCCGAGAGGATGTCGCGCCCGATGTTGCCGACCAGCTCCGAATAGATCTTCGTCGCCGTGTCGAACCCGAACGACGTCTCGATGTTCTCGTTCTTCAAGTCCCCGTCGATGGTCTTGGGCACGCCGACCACCGCGGTCGCCAGCCCTTCGGTTTTAAAATATTCCGCCAACAACGCGGCGTTGGTGTTGGAGTCGTCCCCCCCCACCACGACCAGGGCGTCGAGTTTGTTGTCCGCGACGTTCTTTTTGGCGGCGGCGAACTGCTCGGGGGTTTCGATCTTCGTGCGGCCGGACTGGATCAAATCAAACCCGCCGGTGTTGCGGTAATCCGCCATGAGCGCGGGGGTGAGTTCGAGAATCTTGTTTTCGAGGATGCCGGACGGCCCGCCCAAAAAACCCAGCAGTTTGTTTTTGGCGTTGGCTTTTTTAAGGCCGTCCAAGAGACCCGCGAGCACGTTGTGTCCGCCGGGGGCCTGGCCGCCCGAGAGCACCACGCCCACCCGCACCGCTTTTTTCGCCGCGGCGGGGTTTTTCCCGGCCGCGAAAGAAACGAGCGGCAACCCGTAGGTTTTGGGGAACACCCCGCGCAGGGCGTCGCCGTCGATCGCGCTTTGGGTCGGCTTCCCCAACCGGGGACGGACCCCGGCGGGACCCGCTTTCAAAACGGCGGGCAACGTCGGTTTGAACTTCAGGCGCTCTTTTTGCAGCGGGGAGATGGGGCTCATGGCGTTTTTTCCTCGTTTGAAAAAACCTCCCCGGCCCCTCGCGGGGCCGGGGAGGGATTGAAACGGACGATTAAGCGATGGTGACGGACTTGTCCAGGTAAATGTCCTGGATGGCGTGCAGCAGGGCCGCGCCCTCTTTCAAGGGGCGCTGGAAGGCCTTGCGGCCCGAGATCAAGCCCATGCCGCCGGCGCGCTTATTGATGACGGCGGTGCGCACGGCGTCGGCCAAGTCCGAGGAGCCTTTCGACTCGCCGCCGGAGTTGATCATGCCCGCGCGGCCGGCGTAGCAGTTCAAGACCTGGTAACGGCAGAGGTCGATGGGGTGGTCGGTGGTGAGATCCGTGTACACCTTGGGGCTCGTCTTGCCGAACTTGACGGCGTTGTAGCCGCCGTTGTTCTCGGCCAACTTCTGTTTGATGATGTCGGCTTCGATGGTCACGCCCAGGTGGTTCCCCTGGCCCGTGAGGTCGGCGGAGACGTGGTAGTCCTTGTCGGCCTTGAAGGCGTTGTTGCGCACGTAGCACCACAACACGGTGAACATGCCCAACGCGTGGGCCTCCGAGAACATTTCCGAAATTTCCTGCAGTTGGCGTCGGCTTTCCGGGGAGCCCCAGTAAATGGTCGCGCCGAGGGACGTGCAGCCCATGTCGTAGGCCTGCTTGACGCGCTTGGTGAAGAGCGTCTGGTCCGGCAGTTGGGGCAGGGACATGAGTTCGTTGTGGTTAATCTTGAGCATGAAGGGAATCTTGTGGGCGTATTTCCGCGCCACGGCGCCCAAGACGCCGAAGGTCGAGGCGACGGCGTTGCAACCGCCCTCGATGGCGAGCTTGACGATGTTTTCCGGGTCGAAGTAGTCCGGGTTCGGCGCGAAAGAGGCGCCGCCGGAGTGTTCGATGCCCTGGTCCACGGGGAGGATCGACACATAGCCCGTGCCGCCCAGGCGCCCGGTGTTCAAGAGGTTTTGCAGGTGCCGCAGGACGGCCGGCGACCGGTCGGAGGCGGCCCAGACGCGGTCCACGTAGTCGGCGCCGGGCAGGTGCAGCCGGGAAGCCGGCACCTTGGCTTTGTAGGTCAAAAGATTTTCGGCGTCTTTGCCGAGCAATTCGGCAAGGGAACTTTTCTTCGGCGCTTCGGCGACACTGCTCATGGGTGTGAATCCTCCGTTTAATTTCCGCGGCGGCCCCGACGGTCCCGCCCCGCGGGGCGGACGACCCGGGACCGCGCGCGGATCAAGACTTTTCGACTTTGGGGGCGGCGGCTTTGGCGCGGCGGCGGGGGGCGGCCTTCAGTTTCTTGCCCTCCTCCACCTCGAAGCGCCCGAGCACGCGGTACTTCTGGTAACGCTTCTCGAGAAGCGCGTCGGTCGACAAACCCTTCAAATCGGCCAGATGGCCCAGAATGGCTTTCTTCAGCGATTGGGCGGCGGTGTCCGGGTCGTGATGCGCGCCCCCCAGGGGCTCCGCCACGATTTCATCGACGATGGAGAGGTCCTTCAAATCGTTCGCGGTGATCTTCAAAGCACGGGCCGCGTCGGAGGCGCGGGCCGCGTCGCGGTAGAGGATGGAGGCGCACCCTTCCGGGGAGATGACGGAATACCAGGCGTTCTCCATCATGAGCAAGCGATCGCCCACGCCGATGGCCAAGGCCCCGCCCGAGCCGCCTTCGCCGATGACGCAACAAACGATGGGCACTTGAAAACCGGCCATTTCGCGCAAATTTTCCGCGATCGCCGTGGCTTGGCCGCGCTCTTCGGCCCCGATGCCGGGGTAGGCGCCCGCCGTGTCGATAAAGGCCACGATCGGCGCGCCGAACTTGGCGGCCATCCGCATGATGCGCAGGGCCTTGCGGTACCCTTCCGGGTGGGGCATGCCGAAATTGCGCGCCATGGATTCTTGCAGCGTTCGGCCTTTTTGGTGGCCGAGCACGACGACGGGCTGTCCGTCGATGTAGGCCGGCCCGCCCACGATGGCCTTGTCGTCGGCGTAGTGGCGGTCGCCGTGCAATTCAATAAAATCGGTGCAAACGCGGGAAATGTAGTCGAGGGTGTAGGGGCGGCGGGGGTGGCGGGCGATCTGCACGCGCTGCCAGGGGGAAAGCTTGCCGTAAATGTCCCGGCGCAACTCCTCCAGGCGTTCGCGGAGGGCGCCGATTTCGCCGCCGATGTCGACGCCCTCGTTGGCCTGGGCGGTTTTCTCCAAAGCGCGGATCTGCTCCTCCAGGTCCAGGAGGGGCTTTTCAAAATCGAAACCCTTAAACGTCGACGTGTGTTCGGCCACGGCCGTCACCATCCTTCGTTGTTTTTCTCGGCCGAAGCCGAGTCAAAACCCTCCCGCGTAGGAGAAGCGCACCATCCGCTCCCGGTCGTAACCGGGGCCCAGCAGGTCGCGAAAATCAAACTCCACGGAGAAACTCGGGGTCACCCACAGTTCCACACCCGCGTTGACCCGGCTTTCCTCCATGTAATGCACGTTGTCCCACTCCAGCCGCAGGCCCAGCGTGTCCTGCCAAGCGTAGCGAAGGCCCGCAAACCCGTAGAGGCCGTCGTCCTTGAAGCCAAATTTGTTGATCCCGGCGTGCAGGCTCAAATTGGGGACGAAAACCTCCCCCGACCCCACGAGGTAAACGCCCTTTTCGGGAAGGCGGTATTCACCCTCTTTGTCGTTGTAGTAGGCGCCCTGCCCGTCGTACCCGATGGCGATCGCCGGCCAATAGCGGCGGCCGTCGAACACCCGCCAGCGGGCGTGGATCGTGGGGGTGTTGAAGTCGGCCGACCCGCTGCCGATGAACCCCTCGGCGTCGAGCCCCAAGCCCATATTGAACCGGGAAAACACCCCGAAGGTCCCCTTGGCCAGCATGCCCCCCCCGCCGTAAAAGCGGAAGGACGCGTCGTAGCCGTAGCGGTCCACCACCTCGGCGGTGGGCAAATCGATCAAATGAATGATCGGGGCGGCGGCCTGGCCAAAAACCGGCGACAAAAAGAGCGAAACCAGCGCAATTTTGGCTTTCAAACGACCCTCGTTTGGTTGAGAGATTTGTCTTGGGAGTGACCCTCTCCCCCCGATGGGGAGGGGTCCGGCACATCTTGAGTATTATACCAGTTTTTAGGCTTCTTTGGCCAAGGCCGCCCGGGCCTCACCCAGCTCGGCCTCCCGGGCTTTCAGGGCCTGGTCCAGCTCCATCAGCTTTTTGTAATCGCTTTGGATAAACACCGAACCGAGGTCGCTGTTTAAGTCGGCGATTTCCTCTTCCAGGGCGCGGATTCGCTGATTCAGCTTCTTCCGCCGCTTGGAACGCTCCTTTTCGGCCTCCCGCAGACGGCGCAAGTCTTCGGCGGACCCTTTAACCCAGTCGGGCGCGCCGGCGGTTTTCTCCCCGCTCGACCGGGGCCTCTCCGTTTCCGGCGCGGTTTCTTCCGCGGAAAAGGCGTA
>Ga0268298_10000566_pt1 | contig 47534 bp, 32 predicted proteins | sample WWTPWeurt_MetaG_FD_194462 | JGI IMG/M metagenome (GOLD analysis project Ga0268298, IMG submission 194462) | Activated sludge microbial communities from WWTP in Nijmegen, Gelderland, Netherland - WWTP Weurt | ecosystem: Engineered > WWTP > Aerobic digester > Activated sludge | place...
GCCGTTGGCCGCGGGTTCAAATCCCGCAGGGCCCACCAAGTTCCACCCCAGGGGGCTATCGTCTAGGGGTCAGGACACCGCCCTTTCACGGCGGTAACACGGGTTCAAATCCCGTTAGCCCTACCAGAAAACACCCTAGAGAAATCTAGGGTGTTCTTGTTTTTAATCGATCATTTGCTTGGCAAAAATAAGTCGAGCGGGAAATGAGCGGGAAACGGCGTGAGCGGACATCTACGGATCCGAACTCAGCAGGCACGGGTGTGTAGATGGTCATGGGTGTCTTTCGTTTGACTGTTCACCCAGGCCTGGCACAAGTCTCGGAAGGAACTCGCAACCGACTTCCTCAGAGTTTTCGCCTGTTGCAGTAGTGCTGAACACCCTTGGAAATACGAAAGCATCAGACCAAACCAGCGGTCGTGGAGCGAATGAATCGAGTAATCGCTCCATTTTTTATAATAATTACTTAATTCAGTGGAGCGATTGTGATCTAGAATCGCTCCACTGAGGAACACTACATGGTCCGAGTTACAGAAGGTCGAACCTACATTTGGGAGTTGCCAGACTGGCCCAGGTTCACTTGGGATGCTTCCCGGATTGCTGAAAGTCTGTCCATCGCAAGGCGGAGTCAGGGAGAACTCCTCGGCATGGTCAAGGCGATCGACCAAGCCGCATCCACTGAGGTCGCAGTTGCTGCAATGGTGCTGGAAGTAGTGAACAACAGTGCGATCGAAGGGGTGGCCCTAAACAGGGAGTCTGTTCGGGCCTCCATGCTGCTTAGGCTAGGTATCGCAACCGGCGTGGCCCAAGTTGAAGGTGCCCAGCGCACAGACGCGATTGTGAGTGTCCTAACTGAAGCCACTGAAGGATTCAGGGATCCCCTGACTCTCGAGAGAATCTTCAAGTGGCATAGGGCCATTTTCCCGAAGGGGATCCAAGAGGGGATGGCGGTAATCCCTGCTGGCGAGTTGCGGGGAGAAGGCCCCATGGTGGTGTCGAGTCCAGGCCGACACATCGGAACTCCATTAACGATTCATTTCGAGGCGCCGAGCCGTGATGCTCTGGAACCGGAGCTTGATGCGTTTCTGACCTGGTTCAACGCACCATCGAATGATGTGGATGGCCTAATCCGGGCTGCACTCGCCCATCTCTGGTTCATTACCATCCACCCACTTGCTGATGGCAATGGACGCATTGCTCGAACCATCACGGATCTGGCGCTTTCCCAGGATGAGCGCCTTCCGAGGAGGTACTACTCGCTGTCAGTCCAAATCATGAGGAACAAAAACGACTACTACGATTCATTGGAGAACTCGCAACGCGGAAATCTAGATATCACGAATTGGTTGGTATGGTTTCTGGCGCAGGTTCATGAGGCTACCCAACATGGGGTGCGAGAAATCGCCTTGGTCCTGGCCCGGAGCCACTTCTGGGCAACGGCTGGCAAATTCAACCTCAATGATCGTCAAGAGACTGTCCTCAAGGCCATCCTGTCGCCCATGAGCCGCGAGGATGCGGTGAGCAATGCCTACTATTGCAAACTCGCCGACACCAACCGCACCACAGCAGCACGCGATCTCGCAGAGTTGGTTGATATGGACCTGCTGCGACCGTACGGTGGTGGTCGTAGTTCCTCCTACCGCGTTGTGCTGGACCGTTTCACACCGGCATGGGCGAGAAGTGACAAGGCCGAAGGGGAAGCGAAATAACGCCTTCAACCAAAGCCATAAGAATTGAACGTATTTGGCTATAAAGGTGTCGCTAAGGGGTTTGAATCCAACCCATTAGGGCTTCTTGCTCCGAGTCATTTTCCTGTCTCGGCTCTCGAAAAGCAATTGAAGTGCCTCATCTATAAGGCTTTTTAGCGTCCTCTCCTCGACTTGGGCCAAGAGTAGCAAACGCTCCTTGTCCAACCGACGGAAATTCGCACTCACCCGAACCCGCACAGAATTGTCGTGAACCTCAAACTCCTCCTGAATCCGTGAGGTCAGCATTCTGAACTTGGATCTAATGCAAGCAAGGTCATCAGTAATGGTGTAGTTGCCATGGTGCCCAGCTTCACAGCACCTATGAAACGCGCCTCACCCCAGTCCAATATTTTTGAGATGTTGTTGGAGTTCTCTCAGCCCGAAGGGCTTGGACAGCAAGGTGACTCCGGAATGAGCCGAAGCTAGGGTCAGCGCGGTCTGGTCGATTCGGCCCGTGGAGAGAAGGACTGGCACCGCCGGGCGCAAGCCGCGCAGGCGGGGCAGCGTCATGGCGCCGCCCAGTCCGGGCATGTTCATGTCCAGAATGACTAGATCAGGCTCAAGTCCTGCTTCAAGCATGGCCAGAGCATCTTCGCCGCTCTGGGCTTGGCTCACTGCGATGTGGCCCAGGACTTCGAGGATCCCCTGAATGGAGCTCTGGATCAGTTCATCATCATCCACCACCAGGACATTCAGCGCTCCAAGGGAGGTCACCGTGGCCTCGGAACCCATATGTGCTGCGACCTGGGCTCCCTTCTCAAAGGCAGGGAAGCTAAGCACCACGCGAGTTCCATGGCCGGGGTCGCTCTGAATCGTCATCAGTCCTCGGTGGGCATTCACGGTACTAAAGACCATGGATAGTCCCAGCCCGGTGCCTTTGCCGATTGGCTTGGTGGTGAAGAAGGGGTCCAGGGCCTTCTCGAGAACCTCCTTGGGCATTCCCGTTCCGTTGTCTTCAACGACGACTTCGATCCAGTCGTTGTCGATGTTGCGGGTGTGAAGGATAAGCGTGCCGTTCTCCGGCATAGCGTCAGCGGCGTTGACGCAGAGGTTCATGAAGGCGCTGGATAAGGCGCTGGCATCGCCCCGCATATAGCGCAGTTCCGTTTCCAGGTTCATCTGCAGGCGAACCTTCGCCAGGATCGTCCGCTCCAGAAGCCCGACCTGCTCCCTGATAATCTCGTTCAGATCGAGCTCGTGGTTCTCGGCTGGGCTCTGACGCGCAAAGCTCAGAAGGCTCTTGACCATCTTGCCACCGCGTTCAGTGGCCTTGCAGATGGTGTCAAGGGCCTTATGGAGGGGACTGCCATAGGGCTGGGTGCCGATGTGGGTCGAAGCCAGGCCGAGGATGGCCCCCAGCACATTGTTCATGTCATGGGCCACACCGCCAGCCAGAACCCCCAGGCTTTCCATTTTCTGGGATTGCTGAAGCTGGGCTTTGAGGTTGTGCTGGGCTTCTTCCGCCTGCTTGCGTTCGCTGATATCCCGGTGGAAACACAGAATGGTGTCTTTTTCGCCCGAGTGGACCAGGCTGGCCGACACCTCCATGGGGAAGGCATGACCGTCCCTGTGCAGGTGCTCCACCTCAAATGTCAACGCCTCCCCAGCCAGGAGACGGCGCATCCGCGCGGGTGCCAACGAGGAGGATGCGGGGGTATCCAAATCCTTCAGGTTCATGTTCTGCATTTCAGCCGGGGTGTAGCCGTGCATCCGGGCAAAGGCCGCATTCACTTCGAGAACGACGCCTTCAGGTGAAAGCGTGAAAATCCCCTCGCTCGCCAAGTCGAACTGAGCCCGGTACCGGGCCTCACTTTGCTCCAGCGCATCCGCGGCCTGCTTGCGCTCGGTGATGTCGATACAGCTGCCGATGTACCCCAGGAAGGTGCCTTCAGCATCAAAGCGGGGCATGCCGTTGTCGAGGACAGAGCGATACACTCCGTCCGCACGGCGCAGACGGTAATCCATGTTGAACTGGAGCCTTTGGTTGAAATGGCTTGTGTAGATATCCAGGCACCTCTGCAGATCTTCTGGATGAACACCATCGGCCCAGCCATTGCCCAGTTCCTGTTCCATCGTTCGCCCGGTGAATTGCAACCATACTTTGTTGAAGTAGGTGCAGAGCTTGTCTGGGCCGGAGATCCAGATCAGAACCGGCGCATGGTCGGCCATGAGACGGAAGCGCGCTTCGCTCTGCCGGAGCATGTGGTCGGCCTGATCGCGCTCACGAATGGTGGTGGAGACAGATCGAAAAACAAGGAGGCCAACAGCCAACACCGTGAGAGCGGCGAGCAAGAAAATGGCAGAGGAGAATAGTGTCGCTCGATGTTGCAACTGTCTTGCTTCGATTTCCAACCGTATGTTTTCCTCCCTGATTTTCTCGTACAGTCGGTTCAGCGTGTCTGCTATCTGATCGATGTGCGCGTCAAAAGCCTTCATCTGGGCACTCGCACCTGTCCTCCCCAGAGGTCGCTCGATCGACAAGATCTCCTGTCCAATGGGCTGTGCCTTCTCCCACCCCAGGAAGGCCTCATCGAGAAGGCCGCGGGTCGCGGATTTACTCGCAACCTTGGAGTGCCTGAGGGCATTGAACGCGGCATTCACCTCATGCTGCAGCTTGTCGAATTCTACCCGCTCGGAACTCTCTCCAAGAATCAGGTAGTCGTTCGGTGGCATGGCCGCCAATAGAGCCAGCCTCTGGAGGGCCTGAACTGGCTGAAGCTCCTCCTGCTCGATCTGAAGGACATTCTCCAAAGCCTTGGCAGTGTTTTGGGAAGACCAGAAGCCCGTGACCCCGAGAGCGATGAGCGGGAGCAGCATCACACCCAACCCGAGCGCGAGCCGGAACTGGATGGATGATTTAAGCGGTGTGCTCACCATGGTTTCTTCTAAGTAAGGGGTGTCGCATATTTAGCCGATGGGATCGAAGACAGGCCATGCGATCCGGATTTTTTCAGCTTTATTTGCCACCAATCGGTCGCCAATAACTACGACTTGATTTTTGGCCCCGTTGGAGACGGCAGCTTTGGACTGTGAACCGCCGGGGATTTCTTGGATGGTGGGTTGAGTGTAGCTCCATGGCATCCAGTGGCCAGGTTGATGTTCGACTTCCTCCGGGTGCTTCAGTCACCCTATAGGGATCCCACCCCTGGAGCCACCATGGAATCGTCTGAGACCCTGACTAAGGCCGACTTGTCCCGTCACTTGATGGAGCGCCTTGAGCTTGGGAAGAAGGACGCCGACCTCCTGGTGAACACCTTCCTGGAGTCCATCATCGAGTCACTCAGAACCGGTGAAGGCATCGAGCTCAGGGGATTCGGGAGCTTTCGCCTACGGGACCGGAAGGCTAGGCTTGGCCGCAATCCTCGCAGTGGCGAGAGCGTCCACGTTCCCGCCAAGCGGGTGGCCTTCTTCAAGCTGGGCAAGGAACTGCGGAGCAAACTCATAGACGGGTAGCGCCCAAACTGCGCCTGGGGGCAGACTGTCCTCGCCGCTGCCCAAATACCTTCGAGCGACATGAACGCCCGAGGTGCTGAATATAAGCCGCGTTGGAACGCCCCAAGACAAACCCGAATCGGCGAGATCAAAGCCTCGAAAAATCGACACAAACCTAACCATGTCTGCAATAGATGCGTATCCAGTCTGTCTGCCATCCTCACGGCGGCTGCGGGGTGGGCGACATGGTAGGAATCCAGGTTCGAGCTTCGGAAGGGTTGGCACTGACGGGCGTGGGCGGCATCACCCTGCTGGGCAACTTACTGGAGCGGCACACGGATTTCCGATCCTCCTTCACCACTGCCTTCATCAAGAGGCGTGACGGCATCCCCTGGGGCGATGTGCTGCTGACCTATGTGGCCTCCCTGGCTACCGGCAAGAGCGACTTTGAAGCCATCCGGCCTTGGCATGGGAAGACCTGGGTGGGCAAGGCTCTGCGCATCTCGACCGTGGCCTCGCCAGAAACTGTTCGGCAACACCTCGACAATCTGGCGGATGGCCATAGCCATGAGGCCCTCGCACTCGCTGGTCAGGCCAGCCTGGATCTCCTCGCCAGGGGCAAGGCCCCCTTCACGCCCTGTTCCTCGGGCCATGTGCCGCTGGATGTGGACACGACCCCACAAGAGAACGGGAAGACCCGGAAGGAAGGCGTGTCGCGCACCTATATGCCCGGAGTGGATGGCTTCTGCCCCATTTTCGCCTTCGCCGGGATGGAGGGGTGGTGCATCAACGAAGTGTTCCGTCCTGGCAAACAGCACAGCCAGAAGGGGGCACCCCATTTTCTGCGCACTTCGATCCTCCGTATGAAGTCGTTGGGCATCGAGGGGATCCTGACCCGCATGGATGCGGCATTCGATGCGTCCGAGAACTATGTCCTGCTGCGGGAGGAGGGCTCGGACTTCCTCATCAAAGGCAACCTGGCCCATCTGCGCTGGGATGGGTGGCAAACAGAGGCCCAAGCACTACCAAAGGTCGCCTGGAAGTGGATCGGGAGGAACCGCCGCATGGCATACCTCAATCGCTTCGAGACCCGCAGCTTTGAGGGTAAGGAGGTCCAGGTGCGCCGGATCCTGAAAGTCACCAAGCGCCTGGGCTGGGAGTTGAAGGATGTGCCAGCAGGCCAGCCTCTGCTGGTGAAGCGTTGGATCGTTTTCGAGGTGGAAACCTGGGTCACCAGCCTAGACCTGCCCGAAACCGAAATCGTGGAACTCTACTGCCAACACGCGACCGCCGAGCAGTATCACAGCGAGATCAAAAGCGAACTCGACCTGGAGCGGATGCCCAGCGGGTCTTTCAAGACCAACGCCTTGGTGCTGCGGTTAGGCACGCTGGCCTACAACGCCCTCCGTCTGCTGGGAATTTTGGGGAAGCGAGTCTTTCGCCACCGCCATCCCACTCAGCGCCGTCGCCTGCGGACCATCATCCAGGAGTTGATCTATGTGCCAGCCCGCATCCTGACCGGCTCCAACCAACTCAAGCTGGACCTGGGGAGAGATCTTTTCGGGCGGGTGGCCTATTTGGAACTGTGGGCGAGTCTGGCGCGAGCCGCCTGATCGGCAACGACACCTGAAAGCCGGTTGAAGAAGTCAGGGTGGGCCGAAGGTTCATCGGTGAATACCCAGGCGACGGTCGCCTTGACCATCTGGGTCTGCCAGACGTGGATCCTGGTTCCAGGAGCACCCTTAGATCGGTTCAAAAGCTCATGCAATCGGGCAAATCGACGCCCGATTGCTCGGGCTCCTCAGAACCTCACGGATCCAGGCTCCTGTCGCCTCGCGCGCCCGTAACGTGCTGATACACCTCGTGCCATTTCCAACGCGGTTCGATTCTTCACTGCTGCTTGGGAATATTTGGGCATAAAACCTCCAAATTCATTCTTCTGAGATAGCCACCAAACGCTATAGATAATTCGGCTATAGATTACAAAGATATGCTGATAATCATCTATAGCGTATTAGGCAGCACTGAGACCGAAGACCCGACTAGGTTTGCGCATGGTCTATATTGCTACTGGCAGACTCAACTTTGTTTGAGCACACTCCCGAAACTAATAATAAAGGTCTCCAGGTTTCAACACTCCTTGACTAAACACCTCCGTAAGTGACTATTCTTCATTTTGCCGATAAGCCATGCCAATCCCCCACGCCCCCCAACACGATGAACAGGCCTTCCTCGATGGCTACGACCCCGCCTTGTTCGAGCGTCCCTCCGTAGCAGTGGACGTAGTGCTACTGGCTCCGTCTCAAGGCAGCCTCCACACACTTCTGATCCAACGACATGATCACCCTTTCCGCTCGAAGTGGGCCCTGCCGGGTGGCTTTATCCGTATGAATGAGGACCTTGAGGCTGCCGCCGCCCGGGTGCTGCGAGAAAAGACGGGCCTCAAAGGTATCTTCCTGGAACAGCTTTTCACTTTCGGAGCACCAAAGCGGGACCCCCGCATGCGCATCCTGAGCGTGGCCTACATGGCCCTGGTGGATCACGAGCGCTTCAGTGCCTGCAAGGACGAGAACGCCGAAGCCCGCCTGCTGGTTCCCTGGGAAGGCGAGGTCGGCGGACTTGTAGAAGTGGTCGATGGTCATGATCGCCCCATGCCCCTGGCCTTCGACCATGCTGAGATTCTCGGCCTCTCGGTCAAGCGCCTTCGAGGCAAGCTCGACTACACACCTGTAGCTTTTCAATTGTTGCCCGAGGCATTCACCCTTTATGACCTCCAGAAAGTCCATGAGACAGTCCTCGCCCGCAAGTTGAACAAGGATTCCTTCAGGCGACGGATGCTCGCCACGGGTCTTTTGGAGCCCACAGGGGAGCAGCAGGAGGATGTAGGCCATCGGCCCGCCGCCCTCTACCGCTATACGGCCTGACAAGGGCTCGACTGGTCCCAAGCGAAGATCAGCCGGCCTTCCGGCTAGGTGATGTGCGGGCCCTTGACTTCGATACAATGAGCTTATATGCTTTAAGCATCTAAGATGGGACAGGTGGTCCAGGCCCAGTCCCACCCTTCCCCGCCCCGTGGCGGGCTTGCCGGAGGCTTCCATGGCCGAGATCCGCAGCTACCCCTTCATCCGTCACCTCCGGAGCGATGCCAGCTCCCACATCCTGCACTTCCGGCACTCGCGCCTCCTCAAGCAGGGCCGCGGCCTCTCCTTCTGGTTCCTGCCCATGAGTGACAGTCTCGCCGAGATCCCCGCCGACGACCGGGAGTTGTCCGTGGTCCTTCATGGCCGGTCCATCGACTTCCAGGACATCACCGCCCAGTGCGTCATCGGCTACCGAGTGGAGGACCCTACCAAGCTCGCGGGCCGGGTGGACTTCACCCTCGATTCTCGGACGGGTCTCTTCCACAAGAAGCCACTGGAGAGCATCACCCAGGTGCTGGCTCAGATGGCCCAGCAACACGCCTCCGACTACCTAGCCGGCATGAGCGTGCGCACGATTCTGGCCGAGGGACAGACCCAGATCCGCGAGCGAATTGAAGCCGGCTTGGCCCAGGAGGGCCTACTGGATGCCTTGGGGTTGGAGATGGTCTCCGTGCGCATCTCAGCGGTAAAACCCAACCCCGAGCTCGAGAAGGCCCTGGAGGCCCCCATGCGGGAGCACATCAAGCAGGAGGCCGATGAGGCTGCCTTCCAGCGCCGGGCCCTGGCAGTGGAAAAGGAGCGAGCCATCCAGGAGAACGAACTCCAGAACCGCATCGAGTTGGCCAAGCGCGAGGAGCAACTCATCAACCAGGAAGGTCAGAACGAACGGCGGAAGGCCACCGAGACCGCTGAGGCCCGGCAGATCAGCTCCCGTTCCGAGGCTGATTCCCGGCGCATCCAGGCGGAAGCCGCCGCGCTGGAGACCCGCCTCGAAGGCCAGGCTGAGGCCGAGAGCCTTCAAGCCGTGGAGGGCACCCGGGTGGAACTCGAACAGCGGCAGATGGAGGTCTTCAAGGGCATGCCGCCGGCGGTGATCTTCGGCCTCGGGTTCAAGGAACTGGCCGGAAAGCTCCACACCATCGAGCACCTGAACCTGACCCCGGACCTGATCGGCACCATGCTGGCCAACCTCATGGAGGCGGGCACCAAGCACCTCGAAGCAAAGGAGAAGTGAGATGACTCTCGGCAGGCTTCCCCGAGTGGTGCTGGTGACCCGGCCCACGGACTACCAGGCTCTCCTGGTGGCCCACGGTACGCGGGAGCAGGCCCGGTTCATCCTCGAGGGGAGAGGCCAACATATCGAAGAGGTGGAGGACCGGCACCACCGTTTTGAGCGGGCCCTGGGGACGGTCCTCCGCGCCATCCCCCTCAAGTGGCGGCGGTCGCTACTGGACCGATCTGATCTGTCGGCCTTCGTCTTCGAGCCAGAGGACCTGGTCGTGGCCCTGGGCCAGGATGGACTGGTTGCCAACGTCGCCAAGTACTTGGAGGGCCAGCGGGTCCTCGGACTCAACCCAGATCCCGAGCGGGTGGATGGCGTGTTGGTCAAACACACTCCAGAAGATGCCTCGGACCTCCTCCAGGACGCCGTCAACGGACGTGCTTCGGTGGAGTCCCGGACCATGGTGGAGGCCACCCTGGACGACGGGCAGCGGCTACTGGCCCTAAACGAGCTCTACGTTGGGCATTCCAGCCACCAGTCAGCCCGGTACCGACTCCACCTCGGGCAGCACGAGGAACACCAGTCCTCCTCCGGGCTCATCATCGCAACCGGGACGGGGTCCACAGGGTGGGCACGGTCCATCCACCTGGAACACCAGAGTTCCTTCGCACTTCCGAAACCCACCGAGCCGCAGTTGGCCTTCTTCGTGCGTGAGGCCTTCCCCAGTCGGGCCACCGGAACCTCCATCACTGAGGGCCTCTTGTCCGCGGGGGAACAGGTCCTGGTGGTGAGTGAGATGAACGAACAGGGGGTGCTCTTCGGAGACGGGATGGAGGCTGATTGCCTACCTTTCCCCTGGGGAGCGACCGCCGCGTTCCAAATGGCGCCCGAGCGATTGAATCTCATCTAACCCCAATCTTCCACTAGACATCTGATGTCAATTGCATCGTCCGAGACTGGATTCATGACGTCCATTCATACCCCATCCAACACCCGAATTAACCGCGCCCAGGGTTGCCTGGCCGGCCTAGCCGTGGCCAATGTCCTGGGCCTGGCCGTGGAATCCCGATCCAGGGAAGCCGCCCGGGCCCGCCTCGGGTCCGAGGGCCCCATCCTGCGTCTTCCCATTGAGGAGAAGGAACGGGAGTGGGACGACGACCTAGCCATGGCCATGGCCCTCTCCGCCTGCCTGACCCAACTCCCCGCCGGGGCCGAGCGCCTGGACCTGGTAGCCATCCAGTCGACGTACCTGGCGTGGCTCCAGGCGGGGTCGAGGGGGATCGGCGGGCTCACTCGGGAAGTGCTGCTCAATGCCCTGACCGGAGTGTCCAATGCCGCAGAGGTCGTCTGGAAGCTTCGCTGCGAGCGAGGCCAGCGCCCCCTCGGTAACGGGGCGGCCATGCGCATCGCGCCCCTGGGCGTAGCATTCTCGGATCGGCCCGGACTGATCTTCGAGTTGGCCTGCCAGGAGGCGGCGGTCACCCACTGGGATCCTGCCTGTCGACAGAGCGCAGGGCTGATCGCCCTGCTGGCGGCGGCCCTCGTGCGCGGCGAGCGCGATCCCCGGCGCTTCGCCCTAGCCCACGCCACCGACCTGCTCCCAGAGGTTCGTGAGGCCGCCATCCCCCTCAGCCTTGCGGCGCTAGCATCCTGTCGAATAGATGGCCCTGACATGGGCTGCACACTGGTGGCCCTCCAAGTCGCCGTTAGCGTCCTGAATTCGGGCCTGCCCTTCGATGAGGGGGTCCTTTGGGTCCTCCGCCAGGGCGGCGACACCGACACCAACGGGGCCATTGTCGGAGCCTTGCTAGGGGCGCGGGACGGCCTCGGGGCCATGCCCACGGCCTGGCTGGCCTGTGTCCACGAGCAGGATGCCGTCCTCGCAATGTCTCTTCGCCTGCTGCCAGTCAAGAGGATCAAGAACGAGGAACGGTCATGAAAGTCGGACTCCGCATCCCTTCTCTCAAGAAACGCCTGGCAGCCCGGACCAGCCCTGCGCGTTGGGCCCGCCACAGCCTGGGACTTACGGCCCCTCGGGGCTGGGGATGGCTCACCAATCCGCGCAAGGCCGCTTACAACCGCGTCTACAACCGGACCACATTCGGCCTGAAAGGCTGCGCCTGGACCCTCCTTTTCCCTGGGGCGCTAATCGCTTGGTGGCTTGCCTGATTGACGCCGGGGTTTCCAATGTCCTTTGATTCACCGACTCACTCACTACCTCTTGAGGAGGCCCTCAGACGTCATGAGGCTGGCGATCGAAGCCATGAAGTGCTCCGCGCCCTGAACCGAGCCGCCTGGGAAGCCTTCCATGCCCCCTGGGAACCCCAAACTTCGGAGCCCACCATGCCTGAGGAACAACTTCAGATCCAACCCTTCCAGGATCCCAACCTGGTCGTGCGTCCGTTCAGCCAGGAAATGATTCAGGCCTGGATGGACCAGGCCGAGTTTAAGTATTTCCAGCATCCAATCCGGGGTCTCTTGGTGGACTTCCGCATGACCCTCAAGTCCGACCGAGCGGTCACCCTGCGAGTCTGGGTTTCAGGCCGAAACAAGGACATCTTCGTCATGAACATATCCTCGGACCGGCGAATCCCCCCTGAGGACTTCCTGCGGGCTCTGCGGCTCTGCAACGACTGGAACCAGGAGTACCGTTGGCCCAGGGCCATGGTCGAGCAGGATTACCGGACCACGGATCAGAAGGAGGAGCCGCCCCCGGCACCCGAGGAGGTGGAGTCTCGCGAGTTCACGCATTCGGCCCGATTCTGTCTCGACTTCCAGGTCTGCCTGTCAGAGGGCATCCACCAGGCCGCGCTGAACACCATCCTGGACGATGCCATGGCCACTTCCTGGGATTTCTGGAAGCTGGCCCGCGACAAGTGGGGATTGTGATGAGCCCTGATCCTTCGCTTCTCGATCATCACAGCGGCCCCTGGAGTGCCATATGGCATCAGGGTCAAAACCAGGGCCGAGAGGCGCTTGACCTCATCTTCCATGAAGGAGAAGTAATGGGTTTCGGCTCGGACCGTGACGGGGACTTCCAGTATTCCGGCACCTATGACAACTCAGGTGGAATAGATCTCGGCAAGGTCTACACTCGCGCGAACCGAAGCGTTCCGGCAAGGATGACCTACACCGGTCAGTGGAACGGCCGACGCATCCTTGGGCGATGGGTGGACGACCGGTCACTCACCAACTGCGGACCTTTTCGCATGTGGCCAGGGCATGGCTCAGATCCCGGGGAAGTCCTTCTGGAAGAGGCAGAACCCGGTAAGGAAGCAGCATTGGTCTTTGTAAATTCGTGCACGACCACTTGAAATCAGCGCCTTAACTTCAAAAAATCTAAACCGACCAGATCCCACCAGGGATTGGCTCTCGCCTGCGTTGGCCCACAGGTCATTTACCTATTGAAACGAGCCCCGTGCGAGAGATTATTCTCCATGCTTTGAGCCCCCGACAGCTGGATGATAGGAGATCATTACAGGAACTTGGCCCCGAAGACACACTGCGAGCCGATCGGACAGATGGCACCTCAGTTGGAACTCGGGATAACTCCAAAACCGTCTCACTCAAGCGTGGGGCTTAGGTCTAGCCCTTGCTCAGACCCCCAGAGGCAAAGTCGTTGGCGTTAGCCACGCGATTGCAGAGCATTTTGTTCCAAAGCACGGCACGGCGTTCCTCTTGGATCTCAGACCAGGGAACCAGGTGAATGGATGCCTTGTCATAATCGCCCTTGGCGCGCATGGCGGCGTAGTTCTCTTGTGAAGTCACAATATGAACACGCTCGCATTCGAGGATGGTTTGAACGAACTCACCGGGATCGTAAATGGCCTCGTCTCGATGCTTCTCCACAAGCCTAGTGAGCCTGTTCTGAATTCGGAGAAAGTGTTCGAGGCGAAGGTCCGCCTTCCGATCACTCGCGGCTTGCTCTGAAACGAATCCCGAGAAGCGTCTGATCTTGCGTTTGACACTTTCGGCCATGATGTGGGTGTACCAGCCGCGGGCCCTCCCGGCAGTGATGCCGGGCGTTGGTCTATGCGCTAGCCACATAATCTCTTCGTAGATTGAGTCCAGGGTGGAGTTCAACTCAGGAGAAACCAAGGGGATTTGGATTGAAGGCTCAGTGCTGGGGTGGTCGAACGAGTAAACGACTGGCCCATCACCCGTGGTTACCATTTCGAGTTCGTCGGCCTTCCAAATGAACCGGTCATTCCTTATCCCGGCCAATTCCTTGGTTGGTTTCTTGGTCATGGGCACCTTACCTTCTTCCCTGGTAATGATCTACGAAAGCTCCAGGATCGGTACTATCTTGAGGTGGTCGTTTTGTTATGTGCCGTTGGCGTACTACCGAATTCGGATAACAGTAAAGGTACCACCTCTGATTTCAACGATAAAAACTACAACCAAATAGGCTTTGGCTTGGCCTTTACCCTCGTTGCGGGTCGTTCCAAGCCTTACCCCAGGCAATTCTGCCGGCTTTTGCACGGACTCCAACTGCTCGGAGAGCACCCTTGATCTTGCCTGTGCCACCTTAGGGCCCTGACCCCCCAATTCAGAGCCTGTGATTAATCCAGTGATCTTCAGTTCGGTCCGATGCCATCGAGTCTGAGAGGATTCGGGCCTGATCCAGCCCCCCTTCCAGTTCTCGCTCTCGTTGCCAACTATCCAGCAGACGCTTCCAGATGGGGACCCCGTTCTCCTTCGGAGGGAACAGGACCTGACCAGTCTCCCTAGCTGAGCCCTGTGGGGGAATTGCCCGGCCCTTGTCGATCCCTCGGATGGCATTCCTAACTTTCCGGATGAGGTTGAGAAGGTAGTCCGCCAGGCAATCAAACAGGCCGTCTTCCGAAGGAGGAGCCAGGGGAAGCTTCGTCCTGCTGCAAGCGAGGGAGAGATTCTCCACCACCTTCCCTAATGCATGCCGAATGCCCCCTCGCCACTCATCAACAGTCACAGCTTCATTGGCCGCCTCTCGCCAGCCAATCCGACGCAACCACGCGGCAGCCGTACGGTGCTCGGGTGGGACGCCCTCACGTCCAACGATCTTCATGGCCAGATCGAATGGGTGCTGCTCCAAATTAACCCATTCGATCGGCCACCGAACATCGGCTAGGTCCGCTTCGACGAACCCCTGCTCTTGCGGGTGCAGAGCATCCCCAGGAATGTCTGCTTCTCCTCGCAAGCTGCCCAGGCAACCGCCTCCAGTTGCTCCGGTGTGAGAAGATGCACCCCCTCCCTGACGATCTGGATTGAATCCGGAACATCCTCCAGCCCCTCCGGCCGGCCCTGCCTGGCCGGGTCGCAGAGGTAGACCACCTGCCCCACATTCGGGACTTCCTTCTTGGGAAGACAGACCAGGATCAGGCTCTCGGTAGGGGCTTGGAGCATCAACCCCGTGGTCCCTTTGGTTTCGAGATCCTGGGGAGTCAGGCAGACCGAATCTCCCCGGTAACTCGGAATGATCATGAGCCAGGTCTGCCACGGAAGCATCCCGTGGTGTTTGTCCTTGAATTGCTTGTGTTGCTTGTTCTGCTGGATCACCTGACTCCTTTTCTGCCAGCGCGTGATCTGGCTCTTGAAACACTCGTAGAGTTGCGTCGGAAGAGTGTTCGTTACCGTTGGCGACATGAGGTTCTCGGGGTTCAGGTCCCACCAAGGGCTGAACTTCCCGGTCAATACTGAGTCGTAGGGACCGAGTTCCTTGGGCCTCTGCTTGAATGATGGAAGCGAGGAAGCCTCCGAAGAAGCTCGGGAGATGTCCGGAGTCGGAAGACCGTCGTTGGGTTCCCCTGCTGGCGAGAAAGGCGTGGGCATTTGTGCTCCTAATGGTGTGTGAATAGAGGCGCCTCGAGATTTCGACCCGACTCTTCTGCAGGCGGGATCCCAGGCAAAGGTCATCCTGTGCCTCGCGGAGTTTTTCCCTGACAACCTCGTTGGTCGGTTTCTGGTACCGCGGGTCACTGATCAGGCGCGGGAGGTCAACGCCCGGATCGAACGTGATGCCGTACTTGGTCTGCAGCTTTTTCAGCGTGAAGGAGTTGTGAACCTGCGAAGCAGTCAGGTACCCACCCTCAGGCCCACACACCCTATAGCCGAGCCCCGTGACTGCCCCAGACGGCGCAGTTGTGTACTCAACCTGCACACCCCTTGGCCAAAGACGGTCCGCGAGATCTCCTAGGCTGCCACCCTTAACCACTTCTTGATGGATGACCCTGAACAAGGCCCCTTTCAGGTCAGGGCCGACCAGGTCCACCCCTTCATAGATGGGAATTGCTTCACGTTCGGCACGAGTAATCTGGCGCGTCGTGCGCAGTTGCCGAAGGTTAAAGTCAACCTCAAGTTCTCGCGCCACTTTCTGCGCCTTGTATCGATCATTACTCCGATCCACGCGTTTACCTTGGAAATCGACCACCGTGTGCGCGGAGTGAAGGTGTTGGATGTGGTTGTCGGTATGAATGCGGGCCACATACATGGTCTGATCCAGCCCCAAAGACCTGAGAACACGTTCAAGAACCACGAGCCACTCTGCCTCGGTCAACGCCTCCCCTGGGGCTAAGGCGATGACGACATGGATGGCTTCGTACTTCAATCCTGGGCGCAGCTGATTCAGGAATCGGAACTCGGCGGCTTGATCATCGGGGGTGATGCTCCCAACATTCTTCTCGAGCAGAAGGGAGTCAACCTTCGCGATGTAGCTGAGGGTATTTCCCCCAGACCTGGATGCGATGATTTTGATGATCACGCCAACCGCCGCAAAACTTCCAGGAGTTGTCTCTGGACCGATTCCAGTAACTTTTTCGCTATGGTTACCTCATGGCGCGTCAATTCGAGTTGGTGATGGACGCTACTGACCCACGTGGGTTCGTTGGCGATCCGATTCAGGGCGCGCACAGCTTGGTTCAAATTCGAGCCCTGTTTGGCCAATTCAACCAGGGCCTTAGCGTCGATTGCTGGGGTAGGCAAGTTGGGCATTTCAAGTTTCAGGGCCCCTGCCCGGAGCAGGCTGGACAATGAGAGGCCCCGGAGCCTGGCAATCGACCCAAGGGAGGCGTGCTCGTCCTTGGAGAACCGGACGGAAACGGTCTGGTCCAGGCTCCGATCTACAGCGAGGCGATGGTCATGGAACCTGCACACTTGCCCATAGCCGGGGTGCTTGGCCGTCGCCTTATTAGGGCAGGGACGGCCGTCTTTCATCTTGCAGCCGCAGGGGGCCGAGTGATGGGCCTTGTCCCTCCGGCCCTTGGACCGTGGCAAGAGACCAGGCGAAGTCGCTGGCGCACGGTCCGTGGTTTCCGGGGGGACCAGATCCTGGTCCAGATCGCCGGAAACCTCTAGGGGGTCCAGGGGGGCGGCAGCACCCTGGCAAGTGGGGTCCAGACGAGCAACGCGAGGAGGGACCAAGTGATCGCTCGGAGACCCCTCAGGGGTCACCGAAGCGGTCACGATAACTTGCTTCCTTTCACCCGACGGGGTACCGGCAGGCTCACTCTGGATGCTCCGACTCTGGCTCTCCGTACCCATGGCTGTGATCTCCATGGGTCAGTGAACGGCATGGAGGGTTTTTCCCCGCCGAGACGACGGGGGTCGTTTCCTCCTAGAGGTCGACCATCGGCAATGCCACGAATTGCACCCTCCTGCCTGCCCGGAGGTTCCTCCGAAAATCTCCTTAGGGGGCAGCCTGTCCGGAAGGAGGCACTTATGCCGTTCATGCCCAGGCCGATCTCAGATCGATCCCCCATCACCGTCGAAGTCCAACTCTCCCCGGAGCTTCACGACAGGCTTACCGGAGCGGCCGCGCCTGCGGCCCTGAGCGTTGCCCAGTTCATTGAGCAGTACCTGGAGTGGAGCATCAAGGAGAGGCAGTTCTCCACCTCCAAGCCTCGGAAGAAGAAGGTGGTCAAATGATGGAAGATGTGCGGTTTGAAGCCGCCAGCCGCGACCGGTTGTTCCGTGAAAAGCGTGGAACCTGCGACTACTACAGGCTGAATTCCCACAGGGATAGCTCGCTCTATGTCCTGCTTGGGGATGAGCCTCGCCTGTACTCCTTCCCTGCCTACCTGGTGGTTAGCTCCCATGGACGCGAACAGCTTCGGACCGAGGATCCCTTCTGCCGGGTGCACTGGGTCCAAGTGTGGAGGTACTACCAGGAACTCCGGTATGACTCCCTGCTGAACCAGGATCGGAACCTGCTCTTCGATGAAACCAGGGATGTGGCTCCCCAGTGGCTTGTCTTCTGGGCCTTTCACGAGGTCTGGAACAATGGTCCATATGCTGCCGAGGCCCTTCGCGCCCTCTGGCTCATTCAAGCCAGAGAGTCGGGTGATCGGGACATGCCCTCTGGGTCTCGTCCGCCTCAATCCATGGAGGAATGGCTTGGGCGATGGGATAGGAAGGACTGGGTGCCCGTTCTGTATCCTCGAGCCCTCGACTGGTGGTCACTGTATGACGCAAACGGGCGCCAATATCATCCGAACCAGAGATCCTGGAACAGCCACCGTCATGGTGCCTGGGTGAGGTTCAACCAGGAGTTCCCATCACCAGTTCATGTGAAGCATGACTGGCCCTTGCACTTCCAGGGTGTCTTCGCGGAAGTGCTGAAGACCAAAGCCGAATCCGATTGGATTTCAACCTGGGTGTGTGCCGGGCGTGACGAAGCTGCCAGGGACTATATCCGTACTGTTGTGCCCTGACACACCCTCCTGAAACAGTGCATCGAGGCAGCTATATGAAGCGAATCTCGATCTAGTTGGACACGCGAAAGCTGATACCCCCGGGGCCTGAAAAGGACAACCCGGGGGTATCTAAATTTCTGGTGGTAGCCCGGACATCACCAAGGAGAAATCTTTGGAGGCGCCGTGGACTTGATAGAGTCCGCTCCCCCAATGCGAATAGGATCAGCTACCGCGCCAATCAAGCCGAATCTAGGTTGTCGGCATCGGGCCAGATAGATGCGTCGACCGAGAGATCTCAGAGGGTTTCCACTCCGGCTCGTGTATTGACTTGCAGGGAGGACAACCAGTTGTCAGATGGAATAAGGCATTTTCGGCAAACCGGTCACTAAAAGCGCACCAAGGCCCACTCGCGGCAGCAGCCAGATGTCTTATGAAATAAGGCATTCTCGGCATGCCGGGACACTAAAAGCACACCAAAGGCCCCGTCGCGACAGCAGCCAGATGTCGCTGTCAAAATCTTCGCTCCTGGGGATCACCTGGATTCCACGGGCTTTTGCGTGGGTATGCCCCGACCACGGTTCCAATAATGCAAGACAAAGCCCCCAAGTCTGTGGACTGGGGGCATATCGAGAGCAGATTGAAGCACGATCCAATGAGTATTAAGCCGCCGGGGCGTTGGAATCCCCGAGAAGTTGGTGGATCGAACTCATCAGGATACGGCGGTGGGAGTCCGGCTTGCACCAGGCCAAGCGCCCCTGGCTCATGAGCGAGTAGATAGAGCCTCGCGAAAGGTCCAGAAGGCGCATGGCCTCACTGATGCGCACTGCCAAGGGTTCCTGACCCAGTTGGGTCCCTTCGCGCTCGGATTCTTTGACAGCTCTGAGGTTCTGATTGGGCCGAAGCGCAGCACTCACGAGGAGCAGTTGTGCGACGACCAGGTGTTGTGCCACCTCCTGTATGACTTCAGGCTCCAGTCCAAGTTGGCTCGCCAGGGCCTTGATGGCCTTACTGGGCGGCTCGCGCAACGGAATTGCCGATCTGGCCATGAGGCTCCTATGTCCCTCTGCGCTGGCAGCGGGTGACAACAGGGTCCATAAATAAAATTTTTCGCCGGGATCGAAGGCCAGTCGGCTGCTCATCCGCTAGCCCAACCCGAAGGGGTCAACCATGAGCCGGAAAAGGCACGCAACATTCCAAACCCCGGGGTTGTCTCGATGAGATTGCGGTGTCCCGGGTGGCTCAAACCCGATCAATTCACGTGCAGGGAGGCCGAAGACCGGCATAGGGTTATCAGGAAGCCACCATGTAGGTTGCGTCAGGAATTGTCCATCCACATCCTCTAGAGTGGAGCCATGTCTGTTCTTGCTCCTGGACTCCACGTCTTCTACGCCAACCAGGTCGAAAGCCTGGCCGCCCAACTGGCGATGGACCTGACCCTGTATAGGGGGGTGGAAGGCGCATGGAAGTCCGCCACCATCGTCGTCCCGAACCCAAATGTGAAGGACTACCTGCGGGCTTCCTTCGCGGAGGCCTTTGGTGCCGTGGCCAATCTGGAATTCCGCTACCTCGAAGGGTTCTGGAACCGGTATTCCAGGCAGAAGCTTCTGGACCGTGCGACCTTGTTCGGCTCAATTCTCTCGGTCCTTCAGGACCCTGAGACTGGTCGCGATCCCAATCTTCAGCCCCTCATCCGCTACATGGAGGGCGCTCCTGAAGACCTCAAGGCCGTCCAGCTGTGCCAACGCCTGGCGCAGCACTTTGAGCGCATCCTTCTCCAACGGCCCGACTGGATCCGGAATTGGGACCGCGGCCAGATGGCCCGCGGTGCAGAACCCGCCAGCCTCGAAGTCTGGCAACGTACCCTCTGGAGGCGCCTGCGCAAAGCCTGGAAGGTTCTCCCCAGCCCGCCCCTGCCCCTCCTGGATTGGCTGGACGATCCTTCCTTCGAGATAGCTCCCTTTCCCGAGGTGGTGTTCCTGTTCGGCATGAGCCACATGGCGCCGGTCTTCCACCACGCGCTGGCCAAGGCAGGCGCCCGGTCCTCCGTCAGGCTCTACCTCGTGAACCCCTGTGAGGAACCCTGGGACGAGGACCCACTACTGAGACCACACCTGGACCTAGAAGGAGGGGAACCGCCCGAAGGGGACGATCCTTTCTCCCTCCACCAGGACCGCAGCGAGGTCGTCTTGCAGCGCTGGGCCCGACCGGCCCGGGAACAGCTCCGCCTCCTGGCCGGTCTAGCCCAAGGCGATTTCGTGGGGCGGTTCGTCGTCCAGGAGGAACCCACCCTGCTGGCCAACCTTCAGCAGCGAATCCTGAAGCCTGAAGACCGCCCAGACGAGGTAGCTGAGGGGTGCGACTCACTCCGAGTCGTGCCCTGCCCTTCTCCCCGGCGGGAAGCTGAAGCCGTCGCCAATCTGATCTGGGAGCTTCTGCGAACCAGCCATGGCGACCTCCATTTCGGGGATATCGGCGTCCTCGTGCCCTCGTCCGAACAGGACGCCTACCAGGAACACCTGGGGGCTGCCTTCCGCAGCGCCCATGACATTCCGTGGGCCAAGGCCATGGGGGCCTCCCGTGCCCTCCAGGAGTTGGTGGAGGCTTGTCTGCTCTTACTTGACCTTGCGGGGGGTGAACTCACCAGGGCGGAGCTGCTTCGGGCCGTGAACCACCCCTTCATCCAGGCTCGCCTTGGCGCGTCTCCCGAAAATTGGGCGCAGCTCTGCGACCAGGCCGGCATCGTATCCCGATTGGATGCCCAAGAGACTGCGGGCACCTATCTGGAGGGCGGTCGCTGGACCTGGGAGGAAGGTCTCACCCGGCTCGCGCTCGGACGCTTAATGAAAGACGATGCCTCCGTGGAGGGTCTGGGCCCCAAGGGCCGCCCTGTGGGGCGGGCGGAATCAGAGTCCATGCTGGCCCTGCTGGGACCTCTCACAGCGGATTTGCGAGCCTTGGCCGAGGGGCGCTTCTCCCTATCCGCCTGGCAGGTACGCATCGATGGTTTCCTTCGCACTTACCTGGCCCCCGACCAGGACGAAGCCAACGAGCTGGAAACGGCAGCCTTCCAGAAAATTCGTCTACAACTGCAGAAAATCAGCCAGTTCCAGTTGGAGGGTCTTCGCCTAGCGGAGCTCGATTTCCAGGCGGTCCGCTCCCTCATGAAGGTCAATCTGGAATCCCTGCTCTCGGACAATACGCTGCCGCCGGGCCGGGGTGTCCAGGTGAGCTGTTACACCCCCTTGCGCGCCATCCCCTTCAAGGTGCTCTTCCTCATGGGCCTTGGCGAGGGTCTGTTCCCGGCCACGGACCGGCCCGATCCTCTCGACCTGGTGGCCTCCAGCCCCCGCCGGGCCGGGGACGTCTCCAGGCCCGAGCAGGAGCGGCAGCTTTTCCTGGAAGCGGTGCTGTGTGCGAGACAACACCTGGTTTGCACCTACCCGAGTCGGACTTCGACCACTGGAGACCCTCTCCAACCCTCACCCCTGTTACTGGATCTGCAAGAGACCCTGGGTCCCGATCTTTGGCGGCAGGTTCGCTATCCCGAATTGCCCCTCCATCGCCATGAGCTCGCCCTCTTTCCGGACCTCAATCCTGCTCAAAGGGACACCACGGCAGTTCCCTCACTTCCAAACCACATCCCGGCAGCGAGACATGAGGCCGAGGCCCGCTGGATCGGTCTGCAATTGAGGGCCAGCATCGGCAATCGTGACCTACCTCGAACGATTGCAGAGATGGGGGGCAGTCCGGAGTTGCGGGTGGGTCTGGACCAGTTCTTGGGGAGTTGCGGTCCGGTTGGAGAGGCTGAGTCCCGCTTACCCAGCCAACTTCGCATCACCTTGAAGCAACTGCGCCGCTGGCTGGAGTGCCCCGTCCAGGGTGGGGTGTCATTACGCCTGGGTGTGATGAGCCTCGATGAGGATGACGCCGCCGATGTAGAGGATTTCCCTGTGGATTCCAGTCCCCTGGATCAGTGGGAACTTCTGCGGAGGACCTTCTGGATCCGTTCGGCTGAGCAGAGCGATTTCGAGGCCGTCTATGCGGAGGTCCGGAGGGACAAGGAAGGCCAGGCCAAAGTCCCTATTGGTACTTTGAGTGAAGGTGAGCGCCAGAGGCACCTAGCCATCTTGGGCCGTTGGGACGCATTAGTCGGCCCTACCGATGGGCTGACTCTGCACAGATTCGGTACGGGCCTTCCGTATGAGACGAAGGGAATTCCAGTCCAGGATCATCCGGCCCTGGTGTTCGACCTCGACCACGACCTTAGTGCCACGCAGGTTCACCTTGAAGGTCTTACAGAGCCCCTGCGGGGAGATGAGTTCCTGATGCTGTCCACCAGTGAGGGCACCAAGGCCGGGCCCAGTGACAAGGCCCGCCTGGAATCCCTCCGGCCTTGGCTTTGCCACCTGGTACTTTGCGCCAACGGGGATTCAAGGCCCCGCTTTGCCAAACTGCATTGCGCCCCCAAGTGCAAACCCGATGCGGTCTGGCGGCTTCCACTCCCGACTGTGGCCCCCGAAAAGGCTATGGGCATGCTGCACGGATGGTGTCAGGAACTCCTGGTGGTGGGTGCCCAGAAGCTCCTCCCCATCGAGGCCCTGCTGTCCACCAAGGAGATCCCGGACCTCAAGGATTGGGTCCAGGACCAGAAGGACAATGATGATCGTCCCAAGCTCACCAGTTTCCGGGGGCCAGTGCCTCGGGTGAAGGACCTTCCAGTTGATGACTTGGCCACGGGCCAACGGCGCCTGGGTGCTTTCCTCACGCTCCAGGCAGGCTGGGTGCAGACATGAGCCTCCGCATCCGGAAGCCCACCCTGCTGGACGAACTCCGCTCGCCACATGAAGTCATCGAGGCCAGCGCCGGTACCGGCAAAACTTATACGCTCCTTCGCCTGGTGGCCGATCTTATCATCCGGGGCGTCTGCCCCATCGATCGCATCCTGGTAGTGACCTTCACAGAGAAGGCCACCCAGGAACTCCGTGCCCGCATCCGAACCTACCTCCAGGAACTTCTAGACACGCATGAGGTCGAGGTCGAGGTCGAGGGGCCCTGTTGGGACCTGGACGATGCCGCCCGGGAGCGCCTGGCCGCGGCCCTGCGAGGCTTTGAGCGGGCCACCATTTCTACGATCCATGGGTTCTGCCGACAAGTGCTCCAGGAAGCAGCACTGGAAGGCCGCACCTTGTTCGATCGGGAGTTGGCCGACGAACGGGCGTTGTTCGGGCGAGCCTTCCGGGATGCCCTGAGCCGGGTTTTCACCCAGGATCCTGAGCAGCAGGCCATGCTCGAGGCCTCTCTGGCCGGCGGCAAGACCATGGAGGGGCTCGAGAAGGAACTCTGGGGGGTCCATTCCGATGGCGGAGAGTTGCTGCCCCGGTTGGAAGACTGGAAGGCCTGGATTGGGGATCTGAATCTTGCCTGGTTCGCAGAGGCAGATAATCTCGCATTGGATTGGAAGGCGGCCGGAGTTCACCAGAGCACCCGCCCTGCTGCCGCCAGGGCTCTGGCCTCTCTCCAGTCAGGACTGGCCAAGGCGACCAGTGATTATCAGCGGGCCCAGGTGTTCGATGGAGTCACGCTGACTTCCCTTTGGACAGCCACCCTGGCCTTGTCAGGAGATCATGGCTCCCTCCACGCCTGGCTGGCTAGGGGCCCTAGCTCACTCCTGAGTCCCGAAGCACTTCAGGCCCACCTGTTCCTGCGAGAGATCCGCGAGGCTCAGCAGCGCCTCGAGCAGGACGAAGGACTCTTCACCTTTCAGGGGATGATCCATGGGGTGGTGGAAGCCCTCGACGCCCCCGATGGGGAGGCCCTCGCCCACCGTATTCGCCAACGCTTCGATATAGCCCTGGTGGACGAATTCCAGGACACGGACCCCCTGCAGTGGAAAGTGTTCAAGCGGATCTTCCTGCGTGAGGACCGGCGTCTGGTGATCATCGGCGATCCCAAGCAGGCCATCTACGGGTTCCGTGGGGGGGACCTGCCCACTTACCAGGAAGCCTGCCGGGAGATTCTCGCCACCCAACAGCCCAAGCGCCTGGAGCAGAATTTCCGTTCCACCCAACTGGTCATCGATGCCTACAACCACATCCTGACCGGCCATGGCCCGACCAGCTTTTTCAGGGATCCCACGCTCTACCCCAACCCTGTGGGCTGTGGCCGACCAGAGCCAACGGCAACAGTGGGAGGCCAGCCCCTGCGCCCCGTAGACGTCCTGGTGCTTGATACCAAGGAGGGTGGCCAGCACCTGTGGAAGCGGCTCGCCCGCCAATTGGCCCTGCGCATCCGCGACTTGGTGGCCTCCGGCATCACCTTTGGCAAGCCAGGAGAGGAACGGATCCTGGGCTACGGGGACGTTCAAGTTCTGGTAGGCAAGGCCCTAGAAGGGGAGTTCATGGCCAAGGCCCTGCGGGCCGAGGGCATACCCTGCGCCTTTTATAAGCAGAAGGGACTCTTCCTGACCCGAGAAGCCGAGGAGTGGCTAGATGTTCTTCGGGCCGTCGCGGATCCGCGGAATCCTTCATTGCAGTTACGGGCCTTCCTAAGCAGTTTCTTCGGCTACAGCCTGGAGGATCTGCGCACCCTACCGACCCTTTCGGAAGAACATCCAGCATTTCAGCGTCTGCTGGCCTGGGGCAGTCTCGCCCAGCAGCACCGCTTCGCGGAACTATTCGATGCGATGCAGGAGGAGAGTGGTCTCCTTCGCCGGCTGCTGCTGACCGAGGCTGGTTACCGCTCGCTCGTGAACTTCCGGCACATCGCCGAGTCCCTCCTGGGCCTCGCGGCTCAGCGTCGGGTCACCCTGGACGACCTCATCCGGCAGTTGGACCGGTGGCGGCAAGGCATTGAAAAGCCCTCTGCCGAAGAGGCCGATTTGCAACGGCTGGAGGGAGACGAGGACGCGGTACAGATTCTGACCCTGCATGCGGCCAAGGGCCTGGAGGCCCCCATCGTGGCGATCTTCGCCTATGGGGAAGGCCTCAAGACCAGCCTCCTGCGTTTCCACCAGGGTGGCGAGCGCTGCCTCAGCCTGGGAACCACTTCGTCAGCCATCAAAGCACAGGCCGATCTCGAGTTCCGCCAGGAGAATGAACGGCTGCTCTACGTTGGCATGACTCGAGCCCAGGCGAAGTTGGTCCTCTGCGCCTTCGATCAGCGCACGAAGACCGGTGACCTCAGCAAATTGAAGTGTGCCTACGATGTCTTGAACGAGCGCCTGGTGGCCATGCGCGGGGATCGGACCGAACTGTTCTCCTGGGAGCCGGTGTTGGGACTGGGTGGTACCTCCATGTTGGAGACAGCACCACTTCTGCCATTCGACGTAGCCCTCCCGGCCCTACCGAAGGTGCCCACCTTTGATTACGCGGCCAGAGCCAAGTCGGCGCGCCCCTTCGTGACCACCTCCTTCACGGCGCTGCAGAGCCGCCTCGATGCTTTGGAACCCGTCATCAGCGGGGATCGCGATCAGCCGGGGGTCCGCCCCGCCCCGGGGGACCTGCCCAGAGGCACGCACACCGGCCAGGCCCTGCACGAACTGCTCGAGTGGGCCGACCCCAGCACCATGGGCACCCTCGAGGTCTGGTCTCGACGACCAGAGGTGCAGGCCCGGATCCGGGAGACCCTGGACTTGCATGGCCTACCCCGTGCGACTGCGGCCAAGGTTGCCGAAGTTGTCCACGCAGGCCTCACGGCCGAATTGCCGTTGGCCTGGGGTGGCGGAGTTCGTGTTTGCAGGGCGGAGCGCCTCCTTCGCGAAGTGGATTTCTTCTCGCGCTTCCTGGATGCCGATCGCTACCCCGGAGAGAAGGACCTTCTGAAGGGCTCGATCGATGTGCTTTGCGAGAGCGACGGTCGTTTCTACCTGCTGGATTGGAAGAGCAACCTCCTGCCCGATTACGAACCCGCCACCTTGCACCACGCCGTCATGGCGCACTACCTCCTGCAGGCTCAGGTCTACCTCCTGGCCTGCCTGGCGTTCCTGGGAATCCGCGACGAAGCAGCCTATGAAGCCAGATTCGGCGGCATCCTCTATGTCTTCTTGCGCGGACTACCGGAAAAGGGTACTTGGTCCCTGCGCCCTACCTGGGCCGAGGTCCAAGACTGGAAGCACGATCTGGCGCGGGTCCACCGGGAGGTAATCCTTGGCTGAACTAAGGGCCGTATCTCCCGTCGGCTGCTTCGGCCCAAGGACCTGGCAGGCCATCCTAGACCAGGCCCAGCAGGTGCTCGATGAACTCAGTGTCGACACAGCCCTGTGTGCTGTCGCTCATCGAGTCGCCAGCTTAGTGCCATCTCCCGAGGCCCGCCAAAGCGCCTTCTGGATTCTGCTGGGCGTCCTGGTGTCGGAGAGCGAAGGGCATACCAGGGTAGACCTGGAGAATCCCGATTGGCCCGAAGCCCTGGCCAAGGCGATGGGCCCCTGGGAAGACCTGGTAAAGGCCCTGGACATGCCGGAACTGGAAGCCTTGGTTGGATCCACAGGAAAGCCGCTAATCCGCGAAGGACGCTGGCTCGCCTCCCAGCGTCTCTGGGAGTCTGAGGCTAGGGTGGCCGCCGCCATTAACGCGCGGGTGGCTCGATCAACCATCCAAGAAATCCCGCCGGATCAGGTGCTGTTTGACCCGGTGCAACTCAATGCCGACCAGCAGCGCGCAGTTGCCATGGCGATGACCGCTCCCCTGACCCTCATTACCGGGCGTCCGGGGACCGGCAAGACCTCCATCGTCGTCGCCCTTCTTCGCGCCCTGCAACGTCAAGTGAATCCCATCCCCCTGGACCGTATTCTCCTGGCGGCCCCCACAGGTAAGGCCGCCCAACGCCTGGGTGAAGCGATTCGGCTTGGCCTAGAATGCATCCGAGAACCCGATCACCTAGATGTCCAACTCAGAAGCGACGGCCCCGTACCATGGACCCTCCACCGAACCTTGGGCTATCACGCAGGCATGGGTGGCTTCAGGCACAACGCCGACAACCCCCTCCCCGCGGATCTCGTCATCGTCGACGAGGCTTCCATGATCGGTTTGGAACTTCTGGAAGGCCTCCTAACGTCCCTCGCGCCGGAGACTCGACTGGTCCTCCTTGGGGACGCGGATCAACTCCCCTCCGTGGATCCGGGTGCTTCCTTCCAGGAGTTGGTTGCAAACCTACCGATGACCACGGTGACGCTCCGAGAGAGCTACCGCATGGACCCCCGCAATCCCAAAGGTCGGCATATTCTCGTCCAGGCAGAACGCATCAATGATCCGGCCCGGACCCAGGACCTCTGGGGCGAGGATGGCATCCGCCGAGGGACGCTGGAGGAGGCCATGGGCCAAGGTGGCGTATGGCTGGTGGAACCCCAGGCCCCTAAGACCCGATGGATGGCGGCATTCCTAGAGCGCTGGATGAAGGAGCGAGTCTGGGCCAACGAAGGACCTTCGGAATGGCGAACCCGGGTGCTTCAGCCTCTTCAGCATCAAGCGAGTGGCTGGGTAGAGGCAGATCTGGAACGGACCCAGTCACTACTGGCACACTTCGGTTCCTACCGCCTCCTCTGTCCTGTGAACGAGGGACCGGACCTGGGTGGCGTTGACCAGCTCAACCACCACCTTCATACCTTGGCCCTGGAGGCTTCAGCAGACAGCCTGGAGTGGCGGCCGCGCTTCATCGCCGGGGAACCCGTAATAGTCCTCTCCAATGACTCGAAAAGGGGGCTCTACAACGGCGACCAAGGTGTGGTCCTGCCTGTGGTGCGAGGGGAGGGTGTAACCCACCTGGAGGCGATCTTCCAACGAGGTGAGGGGCTGGTGGGTTTCCCCCTACCCACTCTCCAGGACAGCCTTGCCCACGCCTATGCCATGACTGTGCACAAGGCCCAAGGCTCCGAGTTCAAAGCGCTGGCCATGGTCATGCCGCTAACGGTGCACCCATCGCTCACGAAGGAAGTGCTCTACACAGCACTAACGAGAGCCAAGGCGGAGGTCCTTCTCCTCGGCTCGCCCAAGGTGGTTGAGGACTCATGCACTCAAAGAGTTTCGCGTAGGTCACGGCTTGGAGGGTTGGTCAAACAGTAAGATATTACGAAATTATTACAGATGTTAATCAGCCAGATTTCCTACAGACACCACATTCGCTTACTACTCAGATGCCACAATCGAGGCCATGTATTTGCGTATCAGTGAATCCTACTTTCAAGAAACTCTATCGTCATATCGACATCGCTATTAGTGACTTTGGCCCCACTGAAATACCCTAACGGAATCGCTCTTACACTAGCCCCGCTCTCCCTCAGCCACTCTAACAATGCACCCTCCGTTGGTTCATCACCGGCGCTAACGGAGGAGTAAATAGACACAATCCGATCAACCTTACTGCGATCCACAGGGCATCCATGCTTCATGAGATTGGCAGTGAATAGATGTCGAACTCCGTATTCGATCCGTCCCGCGAGTGATTCAAGGTTGTGAGCCTCCACTGAATCAATTGAATTCCCAATTACGCTCGCTCCACGCAGGACCCAACTCCACTGCTGAGCAACATAACCGCTTAGAAATACAGCAACCTTCTCAACTAGCGATTCAAAGCCCTCAGGCATATTCAACTCAGGGTCCCTTAGCCACAAATTAGCGTCACCGCGAAGTTCAGTGTTGCGAATCGTCAAATAGGCAATTTCCTCTATGGGAAGCCCGGATAGCCAAGCTAGCAGCACCGTGAGGAAAATGGCCTTGTTGATAGGAAATCCAGTCCTACCTATTTGATGATAACTAGTCGGCCCTGACAAACCCCTGTTGAGGAATCAGGCAGGAATAGTGGCTGGCTGAAGGAAGGATAGGAGCCCAATCCGATCCAGGAGGGCCTTGATTGCGGCCCTGTCCTCCCTTGGCAGCAGGCACAAAAGCGCCCTGAGGCGGGCCAGGATCTTCCTCATGTTGTGGCCTGCGCCGCAGAGGAGGGCGTTGATCGCATCACCCGCCATGCCTTTGAGGAAGTTCCGCCCGAGAAGGCCATCACCCTTCATGTGGCCGATCTCGGGCTCGATGGCAGCCCTCCTCCGCAGGTGGCGTTTGAGGGTGTAGCTGAGCTTGCGCGTGCCGCTGATGAGGACCTGGCTTCTGCCTGGATCCACGCCGTGGCCCTGGTACCCCTTGTCCACGAAGGTGGTGCCAGGCAACTGGCCTGTGAGCCGTTCCACCTGGTCGAGTTGTCCCTCCAGCGTGTGCCCATCGAAGGGGTTGCCGGGGCAGGCCTGGATGCCCACGCAGAAACCCTCCTTGTGGGTGACCGCCAAGCTCACCTTCACGCCAAACTCATAGGGGCGATGGGCCTTCCCCTTTCCGATGCACTCCACCTCTGAGGCATGCAGGCTGTAGATCTTGTTCTTCGTCTTCCGCTTCTGGCTCAGGATCAACTCGGACAGGAGCATGATGCCCTTGTTCCGGTCGAAGGCCGCGTCATCCATCTTGCGCTCCACGTCCCGCATGACCCGGCCTGCCATGGTCTTCAGGCTCCGAAGCGCCTTCCTGGCCCGCTTGAACTGCTTGGCCTTCATGTACCCGCCGTGCTTGCGGAAGCCCCACTCCATCAGCTTCCGGTAGCTCTGGCGAAGGTCCAGATCCTCGGTTGCCGCGATCCGGAGCATGGCCCTGTGCACCTTCCGGTACAGCCTCGCGTCCGTCGGATGCTGAATGGCCTTGGGCTGCACGGTGGTATCGACGATCACCTTCTCGAAGCTGCGCTCTGTGACGGTCCTGCTTCGCTTCCCCGCCTCGATCGTGAGGCCCAGCAGCTTCTCCACACCTGCTTCCCCGATCCGCTTTCTCCAGCGCGTCATTTGGCTCGGATGAATCGGGAGCTTGTGCTGGAAGAACTCCTCTCCGCAGAAGAACTGCCAGTAAGGGTTCAGCACCCACTGGGCCACCACCTGCTCGTCCGAAAGCCCGAACGTGTGCTTGAGGAAGTGGAGCCCGGCCATCAGGCGGATGGAAACGCCAGGGCGCCCATTGTCTGGGCAATACAGGCTGCCGAACTCGGCCTCCAGCCTGCCCCAGTCGATGATCCGGGCCAGCTTGAAAATCTCCTGCTCGGGATCCAGGACCATTTCCAGGCTCCACCCGATCATGGGCGGCATCTGAGTCTTCGGCTTTGAAGGTGGCTTCATCTGTACACCAGAAATCGCGGGGTCTCCCCTTACTTTCTGGTGTACCAGATAGGCCAGAAGTTCCCTTAAATCGTTGCGATATCTAAACCTGAGGCTTGTTCATGGGCGACTAACTACCACTCGTGAGCTCTGCTACGAATGCATTATCGTTCTCGATAGCTCCGTGTAATCCAGCAATGAGCGGCTCCCAAAATATATTGTGCCGTCTTCGCACTGACCTTCCAACGCCTGGCTCAGATGGACCATTGTATTCGCGCAGAAAGCGTCCTAGTGAGACGCCTGATCTTGGAGAGAGACCTGTGAGCAAAACCCCTCTTCCAAAATCTGTCAACGCAAGAGGACTATGACGCTGGATGACGGGGAACTCCACATCTCCCAGGTTTTCCTCGACGAATGCATGTGTAACCGAATCGACATATGACGTAGCACCGTCAAATTGAGCCGCGAATAGTGAGGCGCTGAAATCGCTCTCTTCCTGGCCTTCATCGGGTTTCGCAAAATCCAGGTAGGCGATGAATTGAGATTCCAGGGCGGCGTTCAATTCTTTGAGTGATTGATCCTCATTTGCTACAACGGCCTGAGAGATAGATGATTCAAGATTCTGTGGTTGGGGCCGAATATAAAGGCGAATGTAATCCTCGTATCTGGCGTCGAAATCAGGGCCTTCTGGACGTCTACCAGGATTGTCGACAATAACTGTGTCACCTTCAGTGAAAGCACCCGCTCGTCCGCAACGACCTGCAATGTTCCGAAAAAGTAGAGTAGGCATAGCCCGCTGTTGCCCATATAACCAGTTACGCCAATCAGCCATAACTACCACGCGAAACGGAAGATCGACCCCCTCGGCAAGAGTAGTTGTTGCCGAAACGATACAAAGTCTCTGATCACTCATCAGTCCTTCGAGTCTTTCTCGAATCCAATTTGGAAGGGCTGCATTGTGATACGCCACACCATAGTCCAAACACGACGGAAGCGTGTGCAGGTAGGGACATCGTTTCCTAATCTCAATGGCAAGAACTCGAGCGGGATCATCTTCTTCAAGGAGACTCAAGCCAGAAGAAATTCGAGCCGCTAGGGTTCGTGTCTGATCACGCGTTGTAGCCAACACAAGAACAGGTTGTTTGAACCGAGTATGTTGGTCCAATGCCACGGATGCGACATTTGTCGCTACCGCTTCATCATGTATGCGCAACTCATGAGCGTAAGATCTAATCGGAGCTTCGATGGGGTGTGGGAATGGTACTGTGCCCAACCAGGATGGACGCTGCGGATCTCCATCAATATGATCGCCAGGAGTAAAGTAGTCTGCACGACCATTCGGACGAGCAATGGCTATTCTTCGAGCAGTTGGACGCCATGCAGACGCTATTACGTGTCGCTCTTCGATACTAAGCCAGTCTAGTAGTTGCCTGGAAGGCTGAACTACTGGAGAAAGAGATACGATCCTGGCCGAGGATCCAGTCTTCAGGCGGCCAAGTAATCCCTCATAGCGGAGACCACGAATAGGTTGCTCAATGAGGTGAAACTCGTCGAAAACGCAGCAGGCTATCTTGTTACGAAGCTCCGGCCTTAGGCGAAGGAATGCATCAAAGGCTTCCGGTGTGGCAACCAATACAGTACGGGATTCACCGTCGATCGGTTGATCTCCAAGATACCCCCCACGACGAGCCTCGCAAGTCACGCCAATCTGGGATAGGCGCGTTCGCATTCGCCGGAATATCTGGTCTGCGAGCGCTCGGTATGGAGCAAGGTAAACCCCGAGGGGTCGTTCGTTTGTAATAGAGGCCACAATGGCTAGTTCACCGAGAAGACTTTTCCCTGTGCTCGTTGGAAGTGTAATGAGTGCATTTCGGACAGGATTCAGTAAATCAAATCGTTCAATGGCCTCCGCTTGTGTCGGGTAGAGAAGAGGTGAAGAGGTTCTTAATAGCGCACCGATGTAAGAACTAGGGATATTCCCTGATGAAGATAGAATTCGTGACGCGGATAGAGACTTAAAGCGTCTCCGCACCTGAGCCCAAAATAGAAGAAGCATGGCATCTACTGGATTAAAAAAACGAGACCACTCCGCCGCACCACTATAAAAAGCTCGATCCGCCCTAAGGAAATCTAGTTCGATTCCCGACCGAATTGCTGATTGTTCTAATCGTGCATAACGACGCAGAACGGAAGGTGTCTCTTCACGATCAAGCGTCAAGGACCGATCGGAAAGCACACTCATGGCCCACCGCTCAAACGGTGATAGCTCTGGGAATGATAATGCTTGACTAGCAACTAGGCTGGCCGTCGAAAAATTTGCTGCGCTAGCGAAGGCTAATGCAGCTAGTGAAAGAAAGTAATTGGTTTGATAAGAGGTGATGCGAGCGCTACATGAAAGAGCCCGGCAAAGTAATGACAAAGGAAGGTCGTGTCGACCGTCCGGAATTGGAAGATCAATTTCGCTTAGAGTTGCTGCATCAAGAACTAATCGAAGGAGAGTGTTCTCTAATAGAACCCACTCGCTGTCTTGAAGAGTTACGTACCCTCTAATTGCAGCTGCAACCCGGTGCTCCAATCCTTCGAGCCCCCGTGCTTGAGCAGCGTGCTTTAAGGCCTCTGGTGAAATCATCGGGTAGCTTCCGTGACGGTTCGATCCAGGAACTGCTGAAAATTACCCAATTCGACACTACGAAATGATATTTGGGCCGATTCCCACCCAGATGTAAGGAGAATCGATTTCAACCGCTCAAAAGCCCGTTCGCGCTTTTCTACATCAGTTGTAGATCCTTGTTTACAAAAAAGTACCCCCAGGAGATTCACGCCTGGAGAATCGCTTGGGGATTCACCAACAAGTGTCTTTACTTGCTCCTCAAGATCTCTTCGTCCTTGAAAGCGAAGCCCACACAGGACCGTCCCAAGGGAAATTTGCAAGCGATTCTGAACCGAGCCAGCGAACAACCCAGCAAAGTCACTTTGGAGCGATGAATTACCACCGGTTACGAGGTTCGCCCCATGTTCACGACTAGACTTAATTTCTACTACGAGTAAGGCAAAATTTGTTTCACCGGTTAGCGCTAAAATATCGAGGCCATCTGAGGAAGAAGCCTTCCATGGACTAACAGCATTTGTTGCCCATGACATTTCGCGATCATACAGTAACCAATACTGGTCGCCTAAGTCCCAAGCTGCAAATTCGGTTAAATTCCCTTGCAGCGCTTTGTTGATGGCGGGAGGAGATTTCGGCGGTTGGGCTGCATGAGCCTGAAGAGCAGATGCAAGCACGATTGCTAAATCATCATCGCTTTGGCAAATTTCTCGCTGAAGAGCCGATGAAGGCGACCCCGGAACTTGATGAAGTACGCCGCTGTATGGCGATTTAGGAGGTGGTGGATTCATTCAAAGATGGTCCCAGGATTCCGAATTGGCTTCAAGATATAATAGGTAAAAGACTTATACTTGTTGCAACAAAATCGAATCTGATTCCACTACACGACCGGGCTAATCATGGGTGCAGCCCGAGGATATCCTCTAAAGACATCGAATTGACGTCTCTATTGGTTTGGATTCTGACGAATTAATCAAGGATCAAACCGAACCATTAATTCATTCTATAATATTGCCTAAGACTTGAATTGTAAGGTCTAATCTAATGCAGTGTCAGTGGGTTTAGATGGTTCCCAAGCGCTCCTTCGACAACATTCCGGGCCTCCTCCCCATGGCAAAATATCATCAGTCGGTGCCGAGCCCGTGTCCAAGCTACATACAGATCTATTGGAGTAAATTGATGACTGAAATTTGAAAGTCCATAAATGATAACAACATCTGCCTCAAGTCCCTTAAATGCTCTTGCTGTGGTGACTAGAATTCCATCCCCCCTTCGCCACCTTGCTGCGTCGGAAACAAATGGAAGTCCTTCAATTGGTCCATGTCCAGATAGCACCGAATTTTGAAGTGAACTTGGACCAATTAGCGCAATTTGATTTGCCTTTAGTGCATGTTGTCGAATTAGAGATCTTAATTCATTTAGTATAAGCCCTGCTTCTGTTTGCCTTGAAGGTGTGCGTCGAACACTCGGTAGTTCTCCTTCGGGGATGCCAGGGAGTAGCCGAATTGAAACTCCGGCTAGTGAAGCAGCAGACCTGGCAATCGTGCGAGTATTGCGGCAATTTGTGAGTAATTCAAACTTTGAATCAAACTCTATGGGGGGCTCTTCTGGTGTTTTTCTCAAACTTTGGTGTAGGTCAAGGAAGGCATAGAGACGACCATGGCGCCCATTCTGGGTGAGGCTCTCCACGGTCACCCACCAGTCTTTCGCGAAATCTTGGGCCTCATCGACGATGACCACATCGAATTCAACACTCCTCCCTTCGGTCCGGAGCACCTCAATTGCTTGTTCGAGGATCATGGGAACTTCCTCTTCCCAGAACAAGTCCCCAGCGTCGTCTGGATCCTCGACCTCCACATGAGCCTTCTTGGCTAACCCCAATGCGAAAGCATGAAATGTCGAAATTGTAATAAGTCCTTGGGCTTTGGAATCGGCAGGAACCCGAATAGTGAGTTGCTCGTTAAGCCAGGTTGCCAGATTGCGGTTATAGCAGAGGAAAAGCACACGACTTCCCTCCTGAGCCAACTCGCAGGCAAACTCCATCGCAAGTAGGGTTTTCCCTGACCCCGCTCCTCCGTGAGTAATCACTCGACTTGATGCAAGAAGTCCAAAGAGGGTTGCCTGCTGATCTTGTGTGACCTGGACAATCTTCTGTTTCTCTAGGCTCAACTCTGAACCGGCGCACCGGTATAGGCGCAGTTTAGGAAGAAGGGCATCTAATAACTGGGAAAATTGAATATTACTAAGTGAATTTGATTGTCGTTCCCACGCAGCAAATGCACCTTCGATATGTGTTGGTAACGTTGAGAGGTCATGAGCGTCAACAACGATCCTGGGTTCCGCATTGAGCGGAAGGGTTCCCTGAAACCTAGAGTGAGGAAATACGATCAGATCCCCATGCGTGAACATCCCTCGTAAGATCCTTCGTCCACTTCGGGCTTCAATGGCATCAAGCAGGGCGTATCGATTTCGTCGGGCTTGCTCGAAAGGATCTCGCATTTCGCGCGATCCTCGATACCACTGCCGGTCCTGAAGTCGGGGCTCTCCTCCCTTAACCTCGAGTACCAACATGCCTCTTTCAGGATGAAGAATTACAAAGTCTGCCTCTCCCTCACTAAGAGGTTCATTGGTATAGCAACGATTTGGCCTTAGCCAAGGATAGGAGTGAAGAACTCGATATGAATCTGGAAGACCTTCCAGAGCCTGGAGAACGAGGCGCTCTGAATCGTAGGGTATGTCGGCAGGGTTGATCGGCGGAATCAATGTCGCCATTAGGACCCCTCTTCTTTGTGCAGCACTGTCAAAGTTCCGAGAATCTGAACCTCTGCTAAAGGCAGGCGCTCAGGCCGGTAGTTGCTCTCTCTCCTTGCACCGTAGTTCACTTGGATACGCCCATCCTCCAATTCAGTGCACCGGGCAATGGTGCATGAACTATTCGTTGCTCTGAAAATTCCCGAAACTCTACGGAGCAGTAGTTCAACCTCTCCATCGCGATCTTCTCTCATGGATCGCCGGAGAGTGATATAACTCGAGGAGCCAGCTAGTGCTCTAATTCCGCTTGGTGGAAGTTCAACACAGCATGATTGATTCACTGGGAGAAGCAGTGATTCAAGTTGAATGGCCTCCTTGGGAGGGCCAATTGTCACTGAACAACGGCTAGAGACCGAGACTGGTGTGACATGCGGTGAGGACACTAATGAGGAGCGTACGGCTGAAGGAAGATCATGCCGAACTAAATAGTCTTCAACCAACACCGTGGATGAATTTTCAGAAATGCACGCTGGATCAACTAACGCAGGGAATACACGGATCTCACGAGGTGGGTTTCCTTCCAGCAAAAGGACGGCTCTCTCTTTTTGGATATCAATCCTTCCTGCATGATCACTGAGTTGAAGATAGTGAAGCAGTGGTGCAAGCAAGTCCGCTTGATGAGAGAGGGACCCATGGGATGGCGGCTGGCCATCACGGATGAACCGGAGAAGTTGTAGGCCGAGACTTCGATCAAGTCGGGTGTGAAGGAACCGGTTCCCATAGTGGCGTAGACAGGACGTGCAGGATCTTTCACAAGCTCCTTCACATGCAGTTAGGAGTAACTCTGCTCGCTCGAGGACGCAAGTGAGGTTCTCTCCCGCGTCAGCAGCGTAGCCAGCGCCACCAGACGCTGTGTCGTAAAGGAAAACTTCGGCCTGGCGTGGATTGTTGCCCTGTGGCCTGAGGAGGCGATAGCCTCCGGCCAGTTCACCCGGGTCAATGTCTAGATATCGACTTGCGCCCAAGGCCAGTGCCTCGGCCAGAGTCGCGAGTGCATCGTGAAGCCAGGGATGAGTTGGATCGAGACGTAGAGGCGCACCTAAAGTAAATCGGAGCAGCATCACATCAGTGCGGAAGTGGTGGGCTAAATAGATGTTATTTCTTAGGAGACCTTGGCACTGCTGATTGGGCGGCCTCCTATCGAGCAAGAATGGCCAGCGATGCGTTGATGGTGCTGATCCATCAGGCCAAGCTGCGCCACACTGCTGGCAGATTGAGAAGCCTTGGTTGTTCCGTCCCTTGTTAGCAACAACTAGTTTAACGCCATGCTTGAAAGCGACGCTAAGGAAGGCACCAGCAGATTTGAAACCATCCTCGAGTTGATCAGGTGTAAGTAGTTCTGGTAGTTGTGCAGATGTGGCATAAGTGTATTCCTGTTCGTTGTCACCATTTCGTACTGGCTGGCCGCGTTCAGGTGAGAAGTCTGGTGGATCAATAAATTCACAACTCTTGAGATCACCGGTACAGATTGGACAAGGCTCATCAGCGAGAGGCTCTTTACTAGCCTTCGAAAGGTCGAGGCGAACGTAGGAGCATCGAGTACATCCGATGTAGCGATCGAGTGCCTTCCCGTCGAGGTGTTCAGCGGCTGGATTTGTTGAACTCGCTCCATAGAAAATGCCCCCAACGCGGTATGTCTTTTTATTGACTACCAGTTGGCGCCCGGGAGCGTACTCTGCAAGCGCCTGAAGCTTGCCCTGCTGTGGTCGCTCAACCACGACCAGTTTCTCCTGACTACCGACCTTTTTCCTTCCTTGGATGACAAAGCTACAGAGCGCTGTTGGGAAAGCATAGCTTGGAAGAATTCCTCGATCAAAAAGCAGATCCAGTAGCTGAATATTTAAATCGAGTTCACCTTCCGACAGGCCACCTGCGTCTTCATCCTCTTCCGCGGAAGGTGGAGGCTGAAAACCGCCGACCGGCGACCCTGTACTGGTAACAGTGAATGTCTTTGATACAACATCAAGGTTTAGTAAGAGGCGTTTAGCTGTGTCTCGTGCCAGTTCTGCTAGGTCGTTAGTGACGCTTTCAGTAGCCGCGAGTTCGATAGGGAGCCACTCTACAGTCTTGGCGATAACTCCAGAGCTTGGCTCTAGAAGACTGTCCGAAATCCACTTCTTAAAATTTCCGAAGGAGAAGGCATCGTCCGAGTTGAAGAACTCAGATGCCGTTCCAAAGGTACTGAGAATTCCACGGCGTTGCTTGCTGAGGGCGGCAAGGGCTTTGTCATCTAGTGCAGCAATTTGCGAATGGAAGAACGTTTGAAGAAGAAATGAACATATGTGACGTCGGGCTAACGTCCGATTGTCAGATTTCAGCTTAGGCTCTCTTGGCTTCCCGCTAATTAGGGAGTGCGGGTTTGCGAAGTAGTGGGCGTCATGTGCCCCTCCTTGTGCATAGGTCAGGACAGTTGAAACAGAGCTACCACGGCGACCAGCACGCCCGGCTCTTTGCTGATAGTTCTCCCGTTGCGGAGGAACCGTCCTCAACCCGACCGCTGTAAGTGATCCAATGTCGATGCCAACTTCCATCGTTGTGGTGCAACTCAAGACATCAACTGGGGGATGATTTCCCTTCAGTGGGACATCTTGGAACCGGAGTTCAAATTCCTCTGTTGTCGCATGAACAACACCAGAATCTCGTTGTGAGAGTTGGGCAGTATGTTCTTCGACTGTTACATGGAGGGGGCGCTGGCCCTGCAACACTGCTCGGAGTGGTTCACGGAAAAAATCCTTTCTGGAGCGCATGTAGGGATGATCAGGCGGGTACTCTTCCTGTCCGCCCACACCGCACATCCTACAGGCCCCTAGCACCGTGAGTGGCTGGATCCGTAAGCAGTTTGGGCAGTGGAACCAAGTTGAATCAAGGGACAGACGAACAATGAGTGTCTCGATTTTCAGTACAGGGCCATCACCATCCTGTCCTTCTGAAGTGAAATCTTCACGAAATGCTGTACCCAGTTGGGTCAGCCGCTCCTCCGGAATGGCTGTTGCTAAGGCGAGGTGCTTTATCGCTGATGCTAGGAAATCGGGCTGCAATGGCTTGAAATACGGACATGCGTCCTGGCGTGCATCGCGAGATAGATTTGGGTCGAGTGCACCCTCCTCAAGAACTCTCGCTAGCCAAGCTCCCGCCAGATCCTGCAGTAGATCGCCTGGAATATCTTGGAAGGCTGCCTTGATGTTGGCGAGTAGCTGTGGCCTTGGTAAAACAATGATCGCACATGCTGCGATTAGGGAATAGTAGGGATCACATAATTGCCTGACTACAGCACGTCGGAAACTCTCCAGCGGCGTCGGATTCCACTCATCAGCCCATGCGAACTCTAAATCGCCTCCATATATGCTTCGAAAATCGTGTGATTCTTTCAGCAGTGCCCTTTGATCATTTCCATCAAAGAAACTAAGGAAATGCTTCTCACAAACAGAAACAAATGCACGATATATAAAGTCAAGACGAGTTGGCTTCTTTAGATTCTCAAGTGTGAGAATAGAAAGTGCCAGGGCCTCTCGAATCGAATCTTGTTCCACTTCTCTTGGCAGGTCACGGGCGAGGCGAGCTGCTTTTTGCCGACCATCACTGAAGAGCAAAGTCTTTCTGCCTTCATTCGGGTGAAGTGCACTAAGAGCCTTAATCCCAGGCTGGCAACCGAACTGCTCTCTAACAAGATTTGCAAAGGGTTGTTCACCCTTTGTCGCAAGGTCCATGATTTTTATCCGACTTCCAGTCTTGATTCGCCCACAACAGACAGGGCAATAAGTAAATGTCTCAGGCCCTTCTGTCTCATTGTCATGGCGTGACTGTGCGGTCGGTTTGTAGAGTAGAAGTGCGTCAGGATAGTCTGGACCGACAACTTTCCCGGTTCTCAAGTCTAAGAAAAGGGATTCATAGTATTTTCCCATACGCTCATTTGGAGACTCAACAAGCACGTGCATCTCTTTGAGTGGCGTCCCCTGTCCAGACAGACGGCCCCCGTCCTCCTGCCATAAAAATTCTGGAGTTGATCCATCATAAAAAACTCGAATGAAGGCGGAACCACAGTCACGATGGGTGAACAGTTCAAAAACTCTCGCTCCACACTCACAGTGAGACCGTGGTTCTGTAAAAAGTCGCCCGAGCAGTCTGGTCTCCCCTGGGTTCACGCGTCGGGCTGTGCAGTTTGGGTTTACGCAAACATGCAGTGAGGGAAGGCCGCGGAACATTAGGTGAACTCTTGTGGGAAGGAGCGGTAGATCCTTTCGACTTGGTTCGTCTCGCCTCGCGAATGTGCCCAAAGCTAGCAGGCCATCTGTAGCCCGCTCTGCCTGAGACACCTCACAGTCTGGAAAGATCTCTTGGGCAAGTTTTGAGAACTCCGTAGCATTCCCCATACAGACCTCAAGGAGTTTTTCCAGAGGTCCGAATTCTGTGAGTCTCCTGCAGAGCTCTTGTCGAACATTCAGAACGCCATTAGCTATTCTCTGAGGTAGTGGCCAGCCCAAACGCTCACATACTAGGTCTAGGGTCTGTTGGGCAGCACCTGGATTTGAATCGGCGCCTGCAAGTGCGATTCCATCCACGTCACCGAGAACTTTTGCGACTTCAGCCGTTCCCTGTTTTGAGCCAGATCGAGGTTCACGATTTCCTCTCACCACATGGAAGGAGCCATTGGATGGTGGCCCTACAAGTCCATTCCCAAATTCCTGGATTGCAATCTCAGCTGCTTGGTCTGTGCCAAGACTTGCACTCGTGAGAATGCATCGCAGCCTATTTCGGCTAATTCCAAGCCGTGCCATGAGCCTTCTTAGAAGTAAACTGACTTCCGCGCCGGCCACCCCTCGATACATATGCGCTTCATCAAGGATAAGAAGTAGCTGGTTCTTAGGATTAGATTCGAGCCAGACTCGCGTCTGATCAAAAATACTCCGCTCTATAGGCCGGAGGAGCATGTATTCGAGCATGGAGTAGTTTGTAATCAAAAGATCCGGGGCAGTACTCTGGATTTCATGTCTAGTCAGTAGTTCTCGATCACCGGGCTGGGTGAAGAGTCGAGTGCCCCAGTGTTTGAGAACTCTCTGAGTGCCAGCTCGTGGCCCACTCCCACCGATGACAGTGTTCTCAACTTTATCCTTGGCGAAAAATCCATGGATGTCCTTTGCAGGCCAGCGCCCCAATCGCCTCAACTCTGCAACGAGGTTCTTGTCCTGAGGTAACGTGCTACTTGCTAGATCGTCGTAGTAGCTAAGGATTGGCTCAAGGTCATTCTGGTCGCGTGAACTTTGTCTGGGGCCTGGGTAGGGCGTCCTACTCGTGTACATGCCAAAGGTCGGATTACGGCCATACCGATCTCTGAACAACTTGGCTAGACGTTCATCTCCCAAGAAATTTCGTAGGCGGCCCACTTGATCACTGACAAGAGCGTTCATTGGGTATAGAAGGAGCGCTCTAACACCATTTTTCTGGAAAGATTCCTGGTGAGCGGCTGCTTCAATGACTAGTTTCCCTAAAATATTGTAAAGAAAAGCTTCAGTTTTTCCTGAACCAGTTCCGGTTGCTACAACGAGATCATTTCCGCGAATGTATTCCTGGAGAGCCTCTGCTTGATGGCCGTATGGTGGGCGCACTCCCACTCCAGGGTCCCAACCACAGAGTTCGTCCAGGAGGTTGCCCACCACCGACGGTACACCCTCAAGTGATGCATATTTAGATTGAGCTATAGAGTAGGAAGGCGTGACCTCTATGTATGGTCGCTGGGCAATGCCGCCAGGCTCCTCCAATAGCCTGCGTCTCTCATCAATTAGTCCTGTCTCTCGAATGTGGTACTGCGCCTCTAAGTATCGCAGGAGCCTGCTGTGGATTCGATTAGCGGACTGCGTGACACCGAGTTCAGGCATGGCTAGGTCTCCTTGATAGTGATATGGAGAGCGCGAAGGGCACTGCGCACAAGATCCGCATTATTTTCGGGGACAATCCATCGCTGCGGGAAGCGTGACCCATCAGGATTGGCCTCCAACCTCCCGAGTGCTCTGAGTAGGCGTCCTTCGCTTATAGGAAGTTCACTTCCGACCAATACTCGAAAGGAGTGAGGCGGATCAGCCGCTATCCTTACCACTGTCTGCTTCTTCCCCAAATAATCGAGGAAGTACATCAGTCTTCGATGTTCATCGCCAAGAAGGATCTGACCCACCTTTGTGATCCCTCCCCTGGTCAATTGGATCAGTTTGTACTCCTTGGCACCATACACTCGCGATCGTCGGGCAAGGTACACTCCGTCAGGGATGGAGCATGGATGCTGAAGAGGTTGCCACCTGAAGAATTGGTGCGCCTGATCACTCAGGGGGAAGTAGATCTCGAATGCCCCTCTACCATCCTCTGGCTGATAGTCCTGTAGCGGTTCTCTAAGAATGGTCATCCCCCAATTTTCCAGACTTCCAGCGGGATGATTTAGCCAGGTATTCCAAGGCATTACTGGCACCTGCAGGTCGTCCAGGAACCAAGTTTGTAGAGCCGCGGTCAAACTGACTCGACGCAGTGCCCCTTTAGGAACAATCCCCTTCCTTAGAGCAAGGGGGATCATACCCGTCGGTAGGCCGCCGATAAGAAGGTGCTCACCAGTAGTATGAGGAACTGACACGAGATAAGCACAACCTGGTTGCCATCTACCATCACCTAGATGCACAGCACACCCGGTGGCCTCCAGTTCATCAAGTGCTTCCCGAAGCAGTTGACGTCTCATTTCGGGCTCATCACTAGGATCTAGAGTGAGGGAGAAATCTAGAGCAACGTTTAGAACGCGTGTCGTATGTGGGGTCTCCTCTCCCGCTCTAGAGAGTGCCCAGAGGCAGCTTCGAACAAGTTCCGGCCATACGCTTCCATCTGGGACAGGAAAGCATCCGAGAAGGGCGTTGAAGACGACGCTCTTTGCCTCCTCTGATCCAAGCGAACTAATCCTCATCAACGTAGGACCCTTCTTAATCGAAGTTCAGCAGCACTCGCCCCTTCTTGGTCCCTCTCAATATCAAGGCAGGTAAGGATTGGAAGCACCAAACATTCGTCCAATGCAGAGCGAAGGTCCTTTTCGTTGGTGACACCTTGACTCATTAGTGCTGATCCAAATTTATGGATCGTTGTCTCAAATGCAGCAAGGAGGTCCCTAACTCCTACACCATCAAGCATGTCTTCCACAACGGATTCGAGAACGCCAGCATCAACAGGTGGAATCGCGGGTTTGAGTGTACTTACTGGAACATTGGCCTCTTGGATCTCACCAGTGGGTTCGACATATCCAGAGGAGTCAATTAGGACCGAATAGGCCCAAACGTCACTAGTCATAGGAAGCGTGGTCGCCCCATCGAGAATAGTGGCTGCGAGCAATACATTCTTTGGCCAGGCAATCGAAGCCTGATGGGCCCTCGGATCTTGAGAGATGACACCTTCAGCATGGAACAACTGAATTGGTAAAATCTGGTTGGCGCTCTGGAGAAGAGGCCAAAACAGCGACTCAGCAGGAGCCCGATTGACACCCTCTAATATCAGCAAAGCAAGTTGATCTGGATGTTCAAGTGCTGCCTCAAAAAGATTAAGTACCCTTGATCGGTGGGGCACGAACCGACCTGTTCCTGGGTCGACCTTTCCGAATAAGTCTGTAGGCTCGAGCATGCCCGGGGAAACTCTCGTCACGATCACTCGGGAGTTCATTGTTGATCTTGCAAAGGATTGAAGGGCAGGAAGGGCTCGGGGCCCTGTAAAAATCGGTGTGAGCCCCGCACACAAAGCGGAGAGTAGCCTTTTCCGGGTCTCTCCCTTAAATCCCGCTACCATAAGCCGGCGCTGGAACTCTGCCTTATCTTTAATTAATGGTGCCGAATCAGGCCATTCCATGGGGATTATCTGGCCATCAGATAAATTTTCCTTTTGCCCGCCTATTAGTAGCGGCCTCAATAGCGCTACCTCAGAGAGAAGGGTTGCTGGGCGTTCGACTGCATCTCTAACGCCCTGCCTGATGGTTGCATCAAGGAGTTGTAACTGAGAATTTGTTTCTGCGAGTGCTCGCCTTCCCTCCTCTATGAAGGCTTCCAGAGAAGCACGCTCGGTGGTAAGTGTTTCTATCTCCTTTTGCTGGGTTTTGAATTCAGTTTGAATCTGCCCTTGAATGGCTTGGCGCTCGTGTTCGATCACCTTAATTCGTTCCTGCTCAATTTTGGCTTTAACCTCAGGAAGCCCTAGTAAGGTGGGAACGATAATTTCATCAAGATCTGTCTGGTTAAAGGAAATTTTGTCTACTAAGGCTAGGGCACGAGAGCGTCGATAGTCTGTAAGTTCTTGAAGGTCATCGTCGTCAGGCTGCATTTCTAGCGTTTCTCTCAGACGAGCAGTCAATTCTTGTCGCTGAGCGCGAGTATAATTAGACGATTTTTTGACCTTTGAAAATAACTTGGTTAATATAACCGAATCAGGTGACCAGTCTACGTGACGGACAAGAGGGCTTAAGCCACCCTCCTTGATAACTGCTCTCGTAATTCCATTTGTCTCAAAAGCAATTGCCAAATCCATAATATCATTAACATCACGAACTTCTAGTAGCTCGTGTTTTTCCGTTAGTATCCAATGTTGTTGGCTTTCATTAAAAAGAAAGGTAATCGGCCCCACAACGCCGTCTTTACAAAGTATAAAGTCATCCTTTGGCATTGGATGCTCGTTTATTTTACTTGACTGAATGATAAGACGAACTTTTTCAGTATCGCCATAGCTACTCATATCTATGACTTCAAATGCGAAGTTAACATTTTTTGCAAAATATAAATCAATACCCGGTTTTTCTAGTTCTTCGATATCAAAATATAAAATTCGGCCTCTTTCTACAGATTCACATTTAAACCACACAACTTTCCCACGGGTTGGAAATTCTGATTTTTCAACATATTTGAACCCTGTCGATGTAAATTGCAATATTGGAAGTATTAAAGCAAATAAATCATTATTTTTATCGGGCCGAAGGTCTTCAATTAGGCCAAGAAATCTCATTAGGGCGTCCCTTTCTTATTTAGATTTGTCAATTTGTTTATATTTTTTCTATTTTTTGAAATAGCTCTAATTAAGCCAACATGAAGCGAGTTACTGGTTGGAGAAATAAAAGCAACTTTACTAGATGAATTGATCGTCTGAATCTCAAGCCCAGAAAGGGGAACTTGGGGTAATGTCTTAATATGTGAGAGAATTGAGAGCCAGTGAGGGAGCCTTGTGTTGGGTGAGGTGGATTGTATTGAAGTACACTCAATCGAAAGTGAAATCTGCCCCAAAGATTCCGCTCGAATCATTATGTTAGTAGGTTTGCTGACCATAGACTTTAGAATAAGCTCTGCAGTTTCAGAGGCAGTACGATTTCTATATATTTTTCTACCGATTGAATAAGTTACAATTGTGGTTACTGGCAGCCCCATTGATATAATTTCAATATTAGATATTTTTTCATCAGCTCTCAAACATAAATATTCTGCCGAAGTGAATGGCGTGATTTGCAAGTCATTTATTATTAATTTTAACTTAGGCAAGGACGCAAGATATTTCCGAATTTCAATAGTATCCTCATCGACGGATAATAAATTTATTATCCCACCATTTGGCAGCAGAGCTATTCTATGATTGCCGGTGTCTATTTTTGAGAATTCAACAATGGGCTGAAACTCTAATGGTTGGAATAGTTTATTCTGTCTTGTATCAGTGCTTATAATCGAAATGGACAAATCTGGATTGGCTTCTGACCCGGGGAATATTCTGAGAAAAACTGTATCTTCCGGCCGGATAATATAGCTTGCTCGGGGACCCTGCATCTTAAGCGGCCATGTCATTAACTTGATAGAGGGGAATAATTGGGCAACATCGTACCCAAGGCCTTTGATTAAATTATAAATTATTGTATTTTCAACCTTTGGGAGGGTAATTGAAGCCAGACTCCAGGTGGCTCCTCCGGAGGTCAGTGCTAAGGATTTATAGCCGCATAATCCACTGAGATGGCTCGGCTCGGAGTGGAGAAAGAGCAGACGTTCTCCCCATCGGATTACTCCTCCATGCCCGATCATGTTCCACTCGCCGCGAACCAAACGAAAAAGTGTACCCCGGCGTGCCAGGGGTTCTATGTCTTGGTTCCACGGTTCTTTGTCAATGCCAGTTGGCCAGGTACCGCCAGGACGAATCTCAATTTTTCGACTGTATGGTTCCAGCGGTACCCTTGCCCCTCCGAGTTCTGGTCGTAAGTCCAGAAGCGAAATTGAAATTGGCGGATTGTCAGCCCGGTGCCTAATCTGGACCCAGCCCATACGTAGGGATTGGATGGAATTATTGGCATGTTCACGTTTATAAAGTGCGGGGACCTCGAGGAGGAGGCGCCAACGCTCCCCATCTTTTTCGATCAGAATCTTGGGTTCTGTAATGGATTCCGTAGAGAACCCACTCTCCCAGCGGTCGGGGCCAGGTATGGTGTTCGATCTTGACGATCCGGAATGACTTCCCGCCAGTCCTAAAGCCGGGTGATATTCATCGCACTTTGGGTTCGCAGTTCCAGAGTCATGCGCAAAATGAGCAAGCCTCTGAGTTCCAGCTCTAAGGTGAACAGGGGCATTGCATGTTGGGCAGAGGTAGCCGGAGGTATACCGGGACGCATGAACTGCCGAGATCTCCTCCCAGCCTCCGTGCCTCTTTATCTTGGCCCACTCCATTCAAGCCTCGTTCGGATCGCATCCCTCTGTTCCTGGCATGTTTAATTGTTTGACCTATAGCTGGGAATTGTAGATTGATCGAATCAATGTTTCGCACCGCTGAGGAGCAGAATCGGCAGTTATAGCTCAATGATACTGGACCTCGCAGACAACTATGTCACTTCTCAATCGGGCTGCCAACCATCCCTGGCCACCATTTTGAAAACCAGATGACTACCCAATACAATCGTCCCAACAATACGACAACGGATGTCCAATACGATCCGTCCGACATCTTTACACCAGACACCATAGATTCGGTGAGAGCTATTGTTGATTGGTATATCCGTAATTATTGGAAAAAGGCTCACGATGGAGGACTTTTCCCATGGCTCTCAAGCCGTGACCAACTCGGCGAAATGGCCGTATCAATCGAATCCGTTTTGAACGGCGGAGATCAGGGGCTATTCAAGGTGCTAATTGTACTATCCATGTTTCAGCGGCTCCGAGATACGTTCGTAACCCGTATCCTACGGTCCTTTTCAGAGGAAGCAGCCGCAGAACTGACCAATCCAGGCTTCCTCTTAGATCTGGCTAAGTCGAGTGGGTGTCCGCACTCGGCTACTCAAGAGAGCCTCCGGAATGTGTGCGATCTGATGAAAGATGGAGCAACTCGTCTCGGAGCATGCTCGACCAATCCCAATTGCCCATGCTATCTGAAGCGCCACACTGTGCTGCTCCGGCGCTATGGGCACTTTGGAAAGGTCCCCACCTCGGCTGCACTTGCACTCAGTGAGGACTGGGGTGGAAGCCTCACCGCGTTAAAGGCACGTGTTTTCCAAGGACATGAGGACCCACTTGCTCGAGCAAAGGTGTTAGAGCGAGAGATCTGCAGAGTATGGAGGATCGACAAGAAGGTGGCTTGCATGTTCCTATCTGCCGTCTCCGCTCCGGACCTCGGCCTCGAGACTCCTCCCTGGCAAGTAGGGATCGACTGGACCTGGTTCCTACCCATCGATGTGAACATCGATAGATTTCTCCATAATGTCGGCTGGTCTGGACCCTGGACCTACGAGGCACGACGCAAAGCAATCCATTCCCTTTCTGAGAAGGTACGCCTCGGCCTCATTAAGTCTGGGCTGAAGGATTACAATCCCCGATTGGTTCTTCAGGCGATCAACCGCTTCATGAGTAAATCAAACCGAAGAGAGGCACCAAGTGACTGCTCACTTCTGTGACGTCCTCCCCACTTCTATACCAAGGATGGTGAGAGTCCTGAGTTAAGGGTTGTCTCGCTGGGATTCGCGGAGGGAGCCGTAGGCGACCGGAGTGAATCCC